>Ga0070717_10001211_pt1 | contig 17507 bp, 23 predicted proteins | sample LARL113metaG_FD_71366 | JGI IMG/M metagenome (GOLD analysis project Ga0070717, IMG submission 71366) | Corn, switchgrass and miscanthus rhizosphere microbial communities from Kellogg Biological Station, Michigan, USA - LAR L11-3 metaG | ecosystem: Host-associated > Plants > Roots > Rhizosphere ... | reverse complement strand
GGCCCGTAACTCAAACGAGATCGTTACCGGTTGACGCCCGGCGACCGCGCTTAACGACGCGGCATTGCAGCAACCGACGCGCCGCAGGCGCGCCCTTGACTGTGACCTTGCCGGCGAGACGATGCCCGGCACGGAGGACGGGCCAGCCACGGCTTTCGCATGGCGCGGTGCCGGGTGCTGCGTAACGGCGGCCACCACCGGCCTGGCGGTAGCGGGGACGGCCGCCGGGCGTCGGCGGCGCGGACTCGGCAGCGCCCCGCGCGAGAGAGGGCGCGCCAAGCCGACGCCCTGGGAGCGGACAGGCCCCCGCCTTCTCCGCCGCCATCGGCCTGGTGGTGCTGCCTGTCTCAGTTCACGCTCTCCCTCTCGGCCAGCTCGCGCCCTTCTGCGATACTGCCGGGCTGAGGCTCGGCGCTGGCGTGCCGCAGGCGCGCCCTTGAAGCCGTAGAGAAATTCGTAACAGGCTCGTGGGCCAGGCATTCTGGAGCAAGTTCGGCTCTGGGTTTTGGCTCTGGGTTTGGCTCTGGGTTTGGCGTCAAGCTCCATGCAGGCGGCGGACTTCGGCGGCGACTGACGCGACGTCGACCGGCACGGTGGTGTCCACGGTGATCAGCGGGCCGATGCCGACCGGCCGGTCGTACTTGCCCATTGTCGCCAGCGTCGCTGTCGTCAGCCGGTGAACCTCGTGCCTCTGCCGGGCGTTGTGACGGGCGACCGCGACCTCGGCGGGACACGCGCAGTGCAAGGTCCTTCGTTAGCGAATACTCCAGCTCCGCCGCCAGCGGGAAGGCGAGGCTGCTCTTTCCCGCCCCCAGCTTCCCGGAGACGTACACAAGCCCGGCTCACGCCGCCCAGGATGACACAGGCGCTCGCCGTCTCGCGTCGGATCATGCCGCAAGGTCCTTCCCGTCCGCCATCCCACGGCTGGCACTTGACAGCAATAAGAGCGTCAACCCTTATGGGGCGCGCGAAGCGCCTGGTGCTGCACTGTCTCCCCGACCGTGAATCCGCCGCTGTGTATACCGGCTGCCGCTGCACTTTGGGCAGACCTGCAACTCTCTGAAAAGCTTGGAATCTTCATCTTCCACATCGGTGTCATGCAGATGCGTAGCGGCCAGAAATTGATCCGTCCCGGTCTTGGTGAAAGGGCTACGCGATTGCTGCGCATACTTCATGTCAAACCCTACGGAGGACCGTGGGACACGGGGAGGCTTGCGACCGGCCATTGCGGCCTTCAGTACCCACATCTGGCCGCAGTCAAGGCAGGTCCGTTCCACCATTCCGCGATTACGAAAAGGCCATGGCATGTAGCAAAGTGTACGCTCCCGGCAGCCCGCCGACCACCGCTAGCCGTCTGCTCTCGCACGGGGTTAAACCTGGTCGGTCCTGTGATCACCCTGCCTGCGTGGCCGGATACAGTGCCATCCCGCAATGCTTCGCGCGGCGCCGAAGTTCTGACAGCAGACGCAGGCGTAACGCCGAATTCCGTGGAATTTTATAGTCGCCCGCGGCAAGAGAGTAGCCGTTTCGCTGGCCGAACGGCAGCTCGCGCCGGTAGGACGCCGTTTACTTCGAATGAAGGAATGGAGTGGTGGCAGGCGACGCAGGCATCCGGCCTCCCGCATATTGCCGCAACGGTTGACACCGCTCACATGCCCAGCCAGGAGTGATAGTCTGCAGCCATCGGGCTGTATCGAGCAATGTCGGGAAATTGACCGAGCTGTCCGGCTTCTCCGATTAGGCGCAAGACGTGCTCGACAATTCTGCGAGATTCACCGTTTTTGGGCAGGTGCCGATAATCGAACGACGGCAGACTCGCGCCGAGGCGATTGAGGGCAGCGGCAATCGGCGCGTCGAGGGGTGACGGCTTCACCTCATCCCGTTGCATCCGCTTTACTGTCTGCTCACGCAGCTTCTTTAGCGTCCCCTCAAGCTGCGCGAGCGGGTACTCGGTCTGCCAGTCCTCGCCGACGAGAATGACCGGTCGTCTCAAGGCAAGGCAGAACGCGACCTCCGACGCGGTTCCATCTCCACCCGGAAAAGCGACCGCGGCATCGCACAGGTGAGCCTCGACGTAGTTCCGCTTGTGCTCATACCCAGGCCACAGGATGATCCGCGCCTGCGAGCAATCGGCAGGCTTGATCTCCCTTGAGCGCCCTACTCCGATCCATCGTGCACCTACCGCCCTCTTGACCCCAGCTATTGCTTTTTCCTTGACCGCTGCTCCCGCACTATCGATCCCACCGGTCAGCAGGATGTACTCTTGTCTCCCGATCTCATAGCCCACATATTCTGCGGGGCCGAGTGTCTTTGCGTCGTCGCCGCCAAAGACAGCGACGATTGTGGCCCTGCTTGCCGTAGGCATGGTTGTACCTCCTGGTTGTGTGATACCTCATGCTGGCCGCAGTTCTGGCACCCTACACGTGAATAGCCTCTACTCTGGATTCGGTTCCCTGGCTGGCCAGACGTATAACTCAGATTTCTGCTCAGGTTCCGTCGGGGATTCGGGCGCCATCTTATGGCCGGGCATAGATTCATTCGCCGGAGCGTAGGGAGTCAACCGCAGGGAAACGCTCGGAAGGCGTCGCGGTTTAGGACGCAAGGGAAGCGTGGCCCACGCGCGCACACTGCCTGACTGAAGTGTCGCATTAAGCCCGTTTTTCATATCACGGCCCGAAAGCGGCACCAGGGATACTGCGATGCTACCATTGATCCGGCTGCCGAGGGATTCAAGCATGAGGGGCGGTAGGTTCCATACGACGCCGTCGGCAGGCTCCATAGCATCCTCTTCAAGCTTTATAGTGACCTTCCTCACTGACCAGTTGAAGTTCTTGGTCTGTGGAACGCTCCCCACCTTCATCTTAGCCATGGCATCCAAGACATGGCCCGTTGCGCTGGTGACGGGTCCAGCTCCCGCGGCGGCGCCCACTGCGCCGACCGCCGTGCCGGCTACCCCAAGCAACGGTTGCAGTGCCGCGATGTCTTTGCCCATTTCCTGCATAACCGTTTTCTGCTGATCGATAGGAGCGAGATACTTCACAGAAACGGCAAGCTCGTGCGCGCGCCAATCACTGTTCCTCGGGAACAGCACGTACACCTGCGCGAAACTGTGGCGGGACAACTTGCCCCAGTCGGTACCGGCGCTGCCTTTGCGGGGAAAGAAGGGGACATTGCGCGGAAGGAAGCGAGAACTGGCAGAAACATGCTCAACCCAGCCTAGTGTCCAGAAGTATTCATAAATCGGTCCCGCGTTCGACTTGCCCCTGGTGGCCAGGACTTCAGCATCCTCGAGATCAACTTCCGGACTCGTCTCTCCGTACAGTTCCAGGAAGTAGGGCATCGTCGATTCCGTTGAAGAAGACTGACTCATGGAGGAACTCATTTCCAGCATCGACAATCCTTCCTCGCACTGAGACCGACCGGAGAGAACTCAGATCCGGGCCCGGCTGGCGGCGAGCCGCTCTACCCAGGTGTTCACGCCACGATACGGCCCGCCTTTCGGGCGGACCCCCACCCGCCCCAGGCTGTTCAGCTGCTCGCCCGGATCGACACCGAGCTTGCGGCGGGCGCTGTCGCGGTAACGCTCGTGGGTCCGGCGCGCATCGATGAAGTGGCCCTCGGCCAGATGGGCCTCGATCAGCACCCAGTCGGCACTCTGTCGCAACGGGTCAGCTCATGCTGTAACTGAAAGTAAGCTGCTTCTCGGCCGCATAGATGCACTTGGTGTTCTGTCCAGAAGGCCCGTTCTCGCCGGGTTTGTGCAAAATGGGCTCATTCTTCACGAGATTTACATCCATAGGCGTTCATTAAACATGCCATGATTGAACGCATCACGACACCTCTCCTGTCCCGTGCTCGCCCGGCTGCTGCTTCACTCAAGGCAGCCTGACCCAGGTGGATTCGCTGGTGCGCATCTTAGTGTGGTCTTTTAGGAGTCGGCATCCAGGAAACTACGTACTGGGTATACCTATATGTAAAGCAGTCCGGTTGCACAGTTTCGAAAAATTTCGTGTAATCTGTGTCCTTCTGACCAAGAATACGAAGTATGTCTGGCTGGACGCGCCGCCCTTGGCCGTGGTGCGATTTGGTATCATCGGGGCGGATGATATCGACGATGCTGCAGGGGGGCGAGTACAGCATCTGGGATTCAATGCCACACAGTGATTATGCCGATTCTCATGCGCACCGGTCCAACCAACCGGAGCAATTCAAAGATTTCGATCTACACGGCTGTCACACCCTAGGAATTTGCCAAGTGTATTGACGTGGGGAGAAGAGGAATCCATCATCGATATCAGAGCTCTGGACTCATGAGGTGGTGCTGAGCTCGGTGATTTCCGGTCCCATTAGGCCTGGGGGTGGGGCTGTGGCAACGGGGAGACCGGTGCCGGCTGGGCGGGCGTGGCCGCTGGGCTTGCCGATGCCCTTGACAGGGCTGGTTGGCCGTGAGCGGGAGCTTGCGGAAATCGCGCAGCTCCTTGAGGGTAACCGATTGGTGACGCTGGTCGGGGCGGGAGGTATCGGTAAGACTCGCCTGGCGATTGAGGAAGCGGCGGTTATGGCGCCGCTGTTCCCCGGCGGGGTTGATCTGGTTGATCTAAGTAGGATTGCGGATCCGGCTTTGCTGTGGCCCGCAGTGGCCCGGGTGATCGGCATTGAGGAACGGGCAGACGCCGATTTGGTGCAGCGGCTCATGCGGATCCTTCGCCTGCAAAGTCGGCTTCTGGTTCTGGACAACTGTGAGCATCTTGCTGCGGCCTGTGCTGTGGCCGCGACACAGTTGCTGGGCTCCTGCCCTGAGCTGAGAATTCTCGCAACTGGTCGCGCAGGCATGGGGATGCCCGGTGAGATTCGCTGGCGGGTGCCATCGCTCACCTTTCCCTGGCCCGAGCACCTGCCCTCGCTCGACCAGCTGGACAGCTTCGGGGCGGTAAGCCTGTTCGTGGACCGTGCCCGCGCCGCCCGGCCCGGTCTCGTCATCAGGCCAGCAGATGTCGGGGCGCTGAGCTTGATCTGCTTTCGTCTGGACGGTATCCCCCTGGCGCTGGAGCTAGCCGCGGCGCGCGTCTCGGCACTGACAATAGGTGAGATAGCTGAACGTCTCGATGACCGGTTCGCACTGCTGAACCGGGGGGCTGGGGGTCCTGCGCGCCATCAGACGCTTCGGGCTTCGGTTGAGTGGAGCCATCAGCTGCTCAGCGAGCCGGAGCGCGCGTTGTTCCGACGCCTGGCCGTCTTTGCCGGGGGCTGGTCGCTGAGCGCCGCAGAGGCGGTGTGCGTTGGGCCGCCGGTAGAATCTGGCCAGGCCGCCCCGCTACTTGCCGGTCTCGTTGATAAGTCACTGGTTCAGGCTGAGGAGTCTCTGACAGGAACTCGCTACCGGCTGCTGGAGACGATCAAGGCATTTGCCGCCGAGCAGCTGGCACTGTGCGGAGAACCAGAAGCTGTTCGGGCTAGGCACGGCACTTACTTCGCCGAGCTCGGCGAGCACACGGTCTCCCGGCTGCACGGAGAAGATCAGGACCTGTGGGCCTACCGCATTGATCAGGAGCAAGCTAACTTCCGGGCCGCCCGGCTTTGGTGTGCAGCCGACCCCGCCCGGGTGGGGCTCGGCCTCAGGATGGCATCGGGCCTATGGGAGTACTGGCTGATACGGGGCCTGCTCGAAGAGGGTGCCGCCTGGCTTCAAGACGTTTTGCGGCGTGCGGCAGGCCCGGCTGCGGCCAGAGCGGATGCACTCACTGGACTGGCTGTCATGAACAGTCTCCGCGGTGACCCTGAGTCGGCCGGCGAGTTGTTCACCGCAAGCATTGCGCTCTACGAGCAGATCGATGACCGGCAAGGCCAGGCGCGGGCGTTGGCCGTTCTAGGGTTCTGGCTAGCCAGTCAGGGTGATTGCGGTGCAGCCGAGGCGCTCGAGCGTGCGTTGGTGCTGGCCGGACAGTCCCCGGACCGCTATTTCGCCGCTTTCTCCCTGCTAATGGCCGCTATGGCAGCCTCCGTAACGGGTAACACGGCCCTGGCCAGGACCCGTGCGGTCCGCAGCACGTGTCTATTCACCGAGATCGGCGATTCCCGGGGAGCTGGCTACGCGCAGTGCGTCCTTGCTGAGTGCCTGATCAACGACGGCGCCCCTGTGCAGGGCCTTGCGATCTTGCGCGCGTGCAGCGGCGTTTTCGAAGCCCTCGGGGACCGGTGGGGATTGCTGATCAGTGCCGGTTCAATAGCGCTAGCTCACGCGGCGTTGGGCGACTGGGCACGGGCGGCATTTGCCCTCGGCGTGGCCGATAGCCTGCGCGAACGCATCGGCGGTCGGCCGTTTCAGGGCGTCCAGGCAGCCATCGATGCGGTAGCAGCGAAAACGGTCGCTGAGCTTGGGGCCGAGATAACCCCCCAGCGCCAGGCGGGCATGACAGTCGGGCGCGGCGACCACATTGCGGCTGCCCTCGGGACAGCCAAACAGACGGCATCGCAGTCCCCTCCGCGACAGCAAGAGGTCCTCACGCCCCGGGAGCACGAGATCACGGAACTCATATCCGCAGGCCTGACGAACCGGCAGATCGCCGAGCGCTTGTTCATCGCACAACGTACCGTCGACACACACGTCGGGCATATTCTGGCCAAACTCGGCTGTAGCAACCGGTCTCAGGTCGCCGCTCTTAACGGGCCCGGAGGGCTCCTTAAGCACCTACCTACCCGTCGCCGACCGAAAATACGCACACCGAGTACGTAGGTTCCCTGATACCGCATATAGCGTAGCCACATTAGTGTCTACGTGCAGTGGCGACTTGCTCGTGATCTGTCATAGGAACCGCAATGGCTGTTTTCCTTGTTTTCCGGGACTTGCCGGGCGTGACCAGGGACCAGTATGCAGCCGCCCAGCAGGCGGCCAGTGACGCAGCCCAGCAGGCCAACGTCGGTGGCCGCGTTGTGCGGCATCTCGGAGGCTTCTACATGCCCCGCGGCGGCCGGGTCATCTGCATATTCGGCGCCGACTCGCTTGTCGATGTCACCGCAGTCAACGAGCAGGCAGGGGTGCCGTCCACTGAAGTGCTCGAAGCCATCGAGCTGCACCCGCGGAGCCTGACATGACTGATACCTGGCCCAGCCGAGCGCCATTCCGCAGGCGGCCGACTGCCTATGAGGTGGACTGCCCGAGTCTCGTGGAGAATGTGACCTCGGCGACTTCGACCGCCTGTATGGCGGCCTGGCGTTGGATTGCGAGCTGAGCTAGGCGTGCGGCAGTTCTATCAGAATGCTCCCGGTCCGCAGGCCTATGCGGTCCGGGTGCCGGTCGGGAGTCACCGCGGCGTCGGTGACGTTCTGCCCTGATCCGTCGGTCTTTGAACGTGGGGGTCACGATGGCGACCGATCTGGTCAGTTCCCTCCTCGCCCGCCCACCCCTTCTGGACTTCCCGGCCGTGCTGCTTCTCGGCGGCCCCTACGTCATGCTCAACGGCTACCGTGTGGAAATCCCCGACGGATGCAAGAGACTGCTGGTCTTCGTGGCCCTCGGCACAGGGAGGGTCGATCGCCGGTACGCAGCGGGATCGCTATGGCCGGTCGGGAACGACGAACGAGCAGCCGGCAACCTGCGCTCTGCGCTCTGGCGTCTGAAGGGTGCGGGGATAGACCTGCTGGAGAGCGACAGGTGCAGCTTGATGCTGCGCCCTGGAACCGTGGTCGACGTCAGGATCCTGTGCGAGTGGGCGGTCCGCCTGGTCGACGGATCGGCAACCCAGGCGGACTTGAATGCCGTGAATTGGCACAACGATGTCATGCATCTGTTGCCGGGCTGGTACGACGACTGGGTGATCTTCGAACGCGAGCGAATCCGTCAACGGTTTCTGCATGCGCTGGAGGTGCTTTCCAGGCGCTTGGCTGCCGTGGGCCGCTGCGCCGAGGCGGTCGAGACGGCCATCTCCGCAGTGAGAGCTGACCCACTGCGGGAGAGCGCGAACAAAACACTGATCGAGGCTCACCTAGCAGAAGGCAATCTCGTTGAGGGCCGCAGAGCCTACCGGCGCTACCGCGACACGCTCCGCCATGAGCTCGGCGTCGAACCTGGGAGGGAGCTGGCCAGCCTGGTTCGGCTGGACCTAGGGCCCGACTCTCCCAGGTTCCGCGACGGCGGTGCCGCATCAGCTGAGCGGCTGCACCTCAGCCACGTTCCGGGCTAGCCCCTGGACTGCCGGGGTGTCCGGCGAGTCGGCGCGCAGCACACAGGCCAGGACGATGCAGGCAGCCCGGCGGATCTCCAACCGCTTCGCGCTCGTGCGCGGCAGCGGGACGTGGACGAATGGGCACGACCTGCCAGGCGGACCTTGCCCGGTCGAGGACCAGGACGTAGCTGTGGTTGTACGAGCGGCTCGCCGAGCAGATCGTGGCGGTGTTCGCCACCGCGGGCCTGGGGCACCTGGGTGGGGAGCTAGCCAAGGGAGCGCTGGGTGCCGAGCGGGTTGCCACCCGCGCCGGTCAGTTCGTCCAGCACGCCAGCTCCGAGCTGATGAGTCAGGCATGCGCCATGGCGACCAAGGGGGCCTTCAGCGAGACCGGGCTGACCGGCGGTGACCTCAGTGCCACCGCCATCTCGGGGTTCGCCAGGGTCCTTGGGGCGGGGACCACCGGCGTCCTCAAGGCCGGGCTCGCCCACGGCGCCTCGCTCGCCGCCAAGCTCGCCGCTAACGTCCGCGCCCACCTTGTCGGCGGGACAGTAACCAGCCTCGGTGGGCTGGCAGGTGAACGACCGTCAGCGGCATTGGCAACCCGACTGCCGCCGAGATCGCCGCGATGGGCGGCAAGCGAGTTGCCGAGACTGCGGGGCACGGTCACCGGGCTCAAGGACTCTGCTGCGGAACTGGCCGCTGAGCAACGCGAAGCGGCCAGGCACCGGGTCGCCGATCTCGGAGCGGAGCCGGAGACCGCGCCTGCACCGACCCACCCCCGAGCCGGCTACGGAGGCTACCCACGAGACCGTTCCTCCACCATCCGCCGCCACGGTTATCACCCAAGTTCAACCCAGCCCGCTACAGCAGCCCATTTCACCGGATACAGAGGTGGAGGAGGCGTTCACCAAGTGGCAGACGCCAACGGGCGGCGCCATCGAGCCGCCAGCGGAAGGGTCGGCGACCTCCGGTCCAGAGCACCGCGCGCCCTTGACTCCGGATGACCTGTTCCGCAGTGTGGTAATTCCCAAGCGCGTCGAGCCGGAGGCGGTCGGCGTCTCCGCCCACTCGGCAGTGCGGTTGGAGCTCGCGCAGGCCGAGACAACGCTGGCGACAGCGCAAGCGGCGGCCACAGCGGAGGCGAAGAACGTTGAGCTGGCGAAGGCTGTAAGGCGCGCGCTGGCAGCGTGACGTGATTGCCAATCGACTCGCTGTTTCCGCACTACCGCCCCAGGCCCAGGCCGGCAAGGGCGGGCTGCTCGACATCCGGGGAACTAACACCGTCGCCGCGATCTAGATCATCGACGCGCAGGGCAACGAGATCGCGGAGGCGGTCGACAACTTCAAAGGCGGCAGCCGCCACGCCGAGACGGAGGTGCTAGCGACGTTTGACCGCATGATCGCAGACAAGAGGCTCGATCCCAAGCGCCTCATGGGTGCCACTATCCACGTGGTCGGCGACCAGGTGGTCTGCAGCGATGTCTGCCGGCCTGCGCTGCGCACCTGGGCGGCTGATCACGAAGCCAAGGCAGTCGAAGGCCACCTCTTCACCCGTCCGAGATACGCGCGATCTGGGCAGGCGACCGCGAAGACGACCGCCAAGACCTTCCTCCAGGCCCCGCCGCCGGGTCAGCCAAGCCCGCCCCCGCTCACACATCATCAAGAAAAGCTCTACTAGACGAAGTGAAGGCCCCGCCGCGCACCGCGCATGACTAACCAGTCGCCTGTAACGCGTCAGTCGTTGGATAGCCGTAGCGATGCCGCCACAACGGCGCGGTGACGACGCTCCCATAGGCTGGGCTGCGACATGACCGAGATGACGGAACGAAGCGGTGTGTTGGTAGTGCGTGCCTGGGTGGAGGGCGGTACGCCGGCGGGCCTTCGGGCGCGAATCACCCAATCCCGGGATCTCGCTAGTACTGAGCAGCTCGTTACCGCCGCCGCCACCGTTGATGAAATCCTGGCCACCGTCAGGGCGTGGCTGAATGCGCTGCTGTTGGAGCAACCGGACTGCCGTTGACCAGTTCAGCTTTGCGTGGTGTCTTATGGGATGGTTGGACCACAATTGGAGCTGTTGTCCTCGCTCTGGTCGCATTCGCCGCGCTGAACGCCTTCTCGCATGACGGGCTGGTGACGGTCGGCTGGTGCAATCGCGGTGGCGGAATACGCGGCAAGGCATGGGCGGCCGAGGTGGACGGCAGGCACCATGGACACGCGGTTGACCTGTCGCAGGTCAGCGTCCCCGGCGGCGCATCATGAGCGACGGCGGTGGTACTAAGACCGCAACACGCCGCAACAGCTCGCCGTCGGCGCCGCCGGCCGACTTGGAATCTGAGGCGTAAGATCGCGCATCACTCCGCATACACTACGTCACACCAATGTCATGCTCTTGCGAGCCAAAGGCGTGGACATCGCGACCATCGCTGTGCCTGGGCCACGAGAGCACCCAGACCACGCATATTTACGAGCACGCCGACCCAGCGCTTAGAAACAAGCGATCGCGCGGACGACACCCCTTGGAGTGAAACCCGGCAGATACCGGCCCCCGACGCGCTTCTAGCCTTCCTCAAGAGCCTCTGATTATGTTGAACATCTGCTGCAGGCAGGCCGGGGACGGCACTGGGTAGCCGCGGTGCTTGAGGAACTGCACTACCCGCCCGCCCACCTGCAACCGGGCCAGGTAGCGTGACCGGCACCAGCCGCTTGACCCGGGACGCCATCGCAACCTCCGCAACGTGACCTACGCACGGAGGACGCGCTCACCTATACATCTGCGCCCACGGAACCCGAACCTCGGCGGTACCAGGCGGAGCCTGTCTGGTTCATTGTTAACTACCAGCGGCCCCGCGTCGGCCGCCCAGAACCAACCGTGAACGGCCGAGAAGTGGCGTCGATCGCGACCTGCTTCTTTCCAGTTGCCCCGACTTTTCAGTGTTGTCAACGTGTCATCGGCGCGGAGGCCCGGCACGTCGCGACTCAGGCAACGAGCGCTTACCACGGCTACCGGCGCGGCCCCGCACCGGATCCTTGTCGCCGGACCGACCGCGCTCGCCGCGTCGAGAGCGACTCCCCTCGTCTCGATGCCGGGAGACACCTGGCGCGTCGTCGTCGTCATCGTCATCGTCGTCGTCATCGCCGCCGCCGTCGTCGTCGCCGCCGTCGTCGCCGCCGTCGTCGTCGCCGCCGTCGTAGTCGTCGCCGCCGTCGCCGTCGTCGCCGTCCTCGTCGCCGTCGTGATCGTCGTGATCGTCGTGGTCGTCGTCGTCATCTTGGAGGCACCGCACATAGCCTTCGATGATCTCGTCGACCGAGTGCTCCTTGAGGCGCCGGCAGCAGGCGTTTCGCTCCTCCCAGCGCGCTTCGCGGACACGCAGCTCACCGTAGAGCGCGGCAATCGCGCGGTGGCCGGCCATCGAGACCTTCATGGCCAGGCAGATGCACGAGACGAACTCGTCGAGGTCGCGGTAACCGGCCCAGACGTCATGGAGATACCAGTACGCGACGAGTCCGCTGGCGTACAGGCGGATGTAGTCGGTGGGCGCGCTGGCCGGCGGCGTCTCCGACGTCTCCGGTGCCGCGTCCTTGGCGGTATCGCCTGCAGCAGTATCTTCCTTCTCGGTACCGCCGGGAGCGTCCGCGCCGCCTGCAGCGGACTTCTTTGCCGTTGTCGTTGCCGGCGGCGTCGGCGCCTTATCCGGGTGGAGCGTGTAGTAGATGGAGTTGACTCGATCGGCCACGGCCGCGACCCGGGCCTCGAGCAGGCCTGACTCCATCGTGAGCCGGGTGAAGCACTCGTCGGCATTCGACGTCACATAGGCGAACTTGGCAAGCCGCGCCTTGAGATGCTCGACGCCGATCTCATCCAGATCGACCTCGAAGGACGTTTCCTCGACAGAGCAGCCACGGACCCGGCACTTACGCAGCCGCTTGTAGACACTTCTCCATGACTGCTCAAGGCAGTCGACCTTGTCCCTGTCGTCGATCCGGCAGCGGATCTCCTGCATCGAGTCTGCCAGCTTGTCCTTGAGACCGTCGATGATCGGCTTCACCTGGTAGCGAGACTGGCCATACGCAAGCCGCGCCTGTTCGTAGCTTTTCGGCGATGGCGCATCCTCGTGCTCTTCGGCGTACTTCGCCCGTGCCTTATCGCCTTCGGATTGGCAGTGGATCTCGATCGACTCGGTATCGCAGGCGTTGCAGCCGCAGCCCGTGAACGGGCGATCGTCCTTCGGGCTGCGCGGCAGGCAGTCGGTGCACTGCTCCGTCTGATCGGCCGTCGCCGGACTCGTCGTGTCGGAACTGGTGGTCTCAGCCGTCTCGGCGGACTCGCCATCGTTCGCAACCGAGCCGTTCGCGGCAGTTCCCGCTCCGGGTGCTGGGGTGGTCATGGGCCCTCCTGATGAGCGAACACAAGGCATCGTTTCCCCGCGCGCGTCACCGGGCCGTTACAGGTTTCGGACGCCGGCCGGCCCTGAACTCGCCGTGGCGCAGCTCATCAGGGGCCCGTTGCAGGCCCAGTCGAAGATGTCTTCACGACCGGACAAGCCGCGTCTCGCAGCGGTGACGACGGGCCTGTGATGGTGTGGGCATGCAGCGAAACCCCGACCCGTGCGGTGTCTGCATTGTTCGGGTCACGAGACAAGATGCCGATCCATTTGTCACCCTCATCAGTCGGATCGACGTCTCGGAGAGCGCTAGTCAGTCTTGTCAACGGCGCTCGAATTTTGGCTCTGGCACAGTTTCCGTGATGTCGTCCGGCGTGTCTGAGGCGGGTGGATGTGGCTTTTGTGGTCATGTGCGGCGTGCGATCTTGATGTTGCTGGCGTGCTGTTGCCGCGCCTGGCGGACGTGGTGGTAGAAGAGGTCTCCCGGGCCGGCGGGTCGGTCCGGATCCTGGCCAGGACGCGGTCCCCGTCGGCCGTGTGCCCGGGGTGCGGGGCGGTGTCCCGCCGGGTTCACAGCCGCTATCAGCGGCGATTGCTGGACACGGCCATCGGCGGCTCCGAGGTGGTGATCTGCTTGGCGGTCCGCCCGGTTTCTGTGCCTGTCCCCGGAGTGCGCCAAGGTGATGTTCGCCGAGCAGGTCAGCGGGCTGACCAGCAGGCACGCGCGGCGCACCCCGGCGGTGACCGCGCTGCTGGAGGCGGTCGCGCTGGCGCTGGGCGGCCGTGCGGGAGCCCGGCTGACCGGGCGGTTAGCGGCCGGGGTGAGCCGGATGACGCTGATCCGGCTGATCCGCGCCATGCCCGATCCCGCCGTGAGCGCGTCGCCCCGGGTGCTGGGCGTGGACGAGTTCGCGCTGCGCAAGGGGCGCAGCTACGGGACGCTGCTGGTGGACGTCCAGACCCGCCGCCCGGTGGACATCCTGGACGAGCGTCAGCGGACTCGTTCGCGGCCTGGCTCGCCGCCCGCCCGGGCGCGGAGCTGATCTGCCGGGACCGGGCGGGCTGTTATGCCGATGGCGGCACGCGGGGCGCGCCGGACGCGGTGCAGGTCGCCGACCGGTGGCACCTGTGGCACAACCTCGGCGAGGCTGTCGAGCGGGCGGTCACCCGGCACCGGCAGCACCTGCCGGCAGCAGTCACACCCCAGGCCGCGTCTCCCGCCGCCGAGATGGCACCGGAAGATGCTCAAACGACAGATGTACGGACGCGCCAGCCCCGACCTGCTCCGCCGGCGCGTCCTCCTCGCCGACTAGCACAAACAAGGTCACGGAAACTGTGCCAGAGCCATTTTTCAGGCGCCGACGACACAGTCTGAGCTAAATCGAGTTGGCGTCGACGAATGCATGGCAGCCGTTCGGAGGTTCCTCGAGGAGTTCGTACGTGCCCATGCGGTCGGGTGACCTGCCCTCCAGGACATTTTTAAGTACCCGGTGACGTCGCGGTGACGCTCTGATGACGGTGGCGTGCGCATGCTGGGTAACCGAGTTCGATCGGGGGGATCACGATGCCGTCGCAGCCGCCCCAGCAGCGTCGCCGGGCTGACCCACGGGCCACGATATGTCTGCTCGGGGACCTGAGAGTCGACATCGACACATGGACCCCGCGAGTCCCCGAGGGCAGCAAGCGACTTCTGGTGCTGCTCGCTTTGCATCGCCGGCGACTGGATCGCCGGTGGGCGGCAGGAGTGCTGTGGCCCGACGGGAACGATGAGCGCGCTGTCGGCAACCTGAGATCGGCCATCTGGCGACTACGCGGCGCCGGCCTCAACATGCTGGACGCAGACAAGGTGTGCGTCAGCCTCGCCGACTACGTTCGTGTCGACGTCGACTCGGTCGACGCATGGGCCGGCAGAGTCATCGATGGCACGGCCCATGACCAGGATCTGCGGATCCACCCGGGAAGCGTCGACGCACTCGACCTGCTTCCCGGCTGGTACGACGAGTGGGTCATCATGTCGCGCGAGCGGCTCCGCCACCGGGTGCTGCACGCTCTGGAGTCGCTGAGCCGATTCCTCTCACACTGCGGGCGGCACAACGACGCGGTCGAGGCCGCGATCCTGGTCGCCCGGATGGAGCCGTTCCGGGATAGCGCCCAGCGGACGCTGATCGCTGCCCATCTCGCCGAGGGGAACTGGATCGAGGCACAGCGGAGCTGCCAGCTCTACATCGACATGCTCCGGACTGAGCTCGACATCGATCCGCCCACCGATCTGCGGGACTTCATGTCGCATCCCTGGCAGTTCGCCGCGCCGCGGCCAACGCGGCGGTTGGGCGTCTGTGACGAACTGGTGACGGGGCCGGGGAAGGCTGGCGGCCGTGGCTAACTTCCGAAGCGTAGCGGCGGTCGGCAGGAGTCTGGAGACGCTGCTGACCGCACGCTTTGCTGTCGAGCAGCCCATCGACACCAAGTCCGCGACCGCGAAGCTCATCCAGACCGATGACCTCGACAATGCGGAGTCCAAGCTGACGCTGCCGGTCATCACGATCTTGTTGTACAGAGTCGACTTCAACAAGACGATGCGTGCGAGCTGGGCGGCGGTAGGCGCCGTCGACGGCCGCGCCCACCTCCCCGTCGACATGCACTTCCTGCTGACCGCGTGGGCCGAGAATGCCGAAGAGGAGCATCTGCTCATCGGTCGCACCATGCAGATCATCGACCAGGTCGGCTCGCTCAGTGGACCGCTGCTGTGGCCGACCGCTGACTGGCAGCCCAACGAAGTCGTGCAGTTCTATCTCGAGGACGTTGCCACCGACGACCTGATGCGGACTTTCGAGAGTCTGGTCTGTGACTTCCGGCTGAGCATTCCCTACCTCGCCCGGATCGTCGTCGTGTCCACCTCTGACGGGATCGCTATGCCCGATGTGCTCACGCACGTCCAGGGGATTCGTCCCGACGTCGCGCCGGTGGAAATGGGCTCGGGACCGTGAACGAGGTACTCCCGAAGGTCTGGATCGAGCAGCTCGTTAGGCTGCAGCTGGGCATCGCACCCGCCGACGCTCTCGGCAGCCCGCGCCGCCTGGTGACTGTTGAGGTCTTCAGCGAAAACGTCCCCAGACCCCACAGCATCGCGCCCTGGAGGGGTCTCGCACCTGACCCGTCGATCGGCCTCCCGCGACTGCGGCGCACGCCGTCTGCCAGGTACTCGATTGTGTTCGGCTCGTCGGCTTCGAGGACAGGCCGCGTCGTCGTCAGGATCGTTGACCGGTTCGGCGAGTTCGTGCCGCGGCGACTGTCGATCCCGGTTCACAACCTCGTCAGGATTCTCAGCAACGAACGCGCGGTGGAGAGAAACCCCAGCACACCTCGCCTTTCGCGGGCGTGCCGGCCCCATCTTTACCCGTCGATGCGGTACGGGATGCCCGCCGGCGCCACAGTAGTCAGAGGCCGCGCGGTATTCGGTGCAAGCCGCAAGCTCGCCCAGTGGACCCGGGTCAGGGCGAACCCGGCCGGCCGGACCAGTCCCACGTGGTACGGACACGGTGACGGCAACGGTGAGTTCGTCGTGTTCGTCGGTCAGGTCCCGGCGGCGACCGCGAAGGAGCTGACCGACACGCTCGGGCTCGACGTGACGGTCTTCGCTCGTCCGATCCCGCCCGATGCCGCACCGGCCGACTCTCCGTCGCAGTCCCGGGACGACCCGCTCTGGCTGCTTCCCATCGAGGTGGTTCCGCGGCGGCCCACGACCGACGACGTCATGTCGGGAATCCGGACGCCGCCGGGCTACACGGCCAGAACCACCCAGCGAGTGACCTGCCGACGAGGCGGCTTCACACCCCTACAGCAGTTCGTCCTCTGACGACAACCCGAGAGGAGCCCGCATGCCTGAGTACCTGGCACCAGGTGTGTTCGTCGAAGAAGTCAGCTATCGCTCGAAATCGATCGAAGGCGTCCCGACGTCGACGACAGGCTTCGCCGGACTTACCCATTCGGGTCCCGTCTGGTATCCGGACGGACCGCGCTCGTGCGAGCCGCGCCTGGTCACAAGCTACGCGGAGTTCGAACGCGTCTACGGCGGGCTCACGCCGCTGCAGATCCAGGGGAATCGGCTGCCCTACCTCGCCCACGCGGCACGGGCGTTCTTCCTCAACGGCGGTCGCCGGCTGTACGTCTCGCGCGTATACAGCGCCGGAGCCGCGGGAGCAGCCGTTGTCACCGCGTCTGCCGCCGTCCTTGCTCCGACGCCGGACTCCGGTGCCCGGCTGAGGGCGCGCTGGCCCGGGAAGGACGGCAACGTCGTTGTTGAGTCGGTTGTCGTTCGCGGCGGAAACGTCGCCAAGCCGAGAAAGGCGGGCGTGGCACCAGAAACCCCCAGCGCGATTGGGGCTCTGATCTCCGACGCGGCCACTCACGCGTCGGTTGTTCAGATCCGACAGGGGTCAGGAGCCGGCCAGGGTCGTGTCCCACCGACGATCCCAGGACCTGGCGACGCCGTCGTTTCAGGCGAGTTGCGCCTGTTGTGGATCAGCGCAGACCGGAAGATCATCAAACTCGTCGATTCCAGCGGTGCTGAAGACACAACGAACTATCCAGCGGACACCGTGCTGCTCCCGGTAACCGTGACGCTGACCGTCATCGGCAATAACGATAGACGGGACGTCTACCCTCGCATGAACATCGCGCCGGCGGCAGCAGGATCAATCGACCGGGTCCTCGCCTGGGACAACCCGGCCGATGACGACTCGATCGTGGCGTTCGAGTTCATCACCCAGGCAGCGGGCCCCCCTGCGCAGCCAATCGTCGCACACCCGCCGGCCGTCCCGCCGGACCCGCCGCCGACCGGCGCGCCGGCCTTGCCGTCGGCGGCTCTCGGCGGGTATCTCAACGTCCTCGGTGCGCTTGCCGGTACCACCAACGCCCCGAAGTCCTTCACTCTCGGCAACGGGGATGACGGCGGCTT
>Ga0070717_10001210_pt1 | contig 17508 bp, 11 predicted proteins | sample LARL113metaG_FD_71366 | JGI IMG/M metagenome (GOLD analysis project Ga0070717, IMG submission 71366) | Corn, switchgrass and miscanthus rhizosphere microbial communities from Kellogg Biological Station, Michigan, USA - LAR L11-3 metaG | ecosystem: Host-associated > Plants > Roots > Rhizosphere ... | reverse complement strand
ACTTGGAAGAAACCTTTGATATTGCCTCACTTCTCGCGTCTCGTGGGTTACCAACAAGTGCCTCATCTAAGTGTTTGTTGAGACTCGCGTTTTCGAAATCGTGTGCACACCTTAGCCCCGCCGGGGAGAGGTGAACCGCACCCGCGGCCAGACCGCCTCAATCAAAAGCCAATCTATCTCGGCGCATGATCCCGGCGGCTACTTCATCAGGCCGGCCGCAGTAAGCGCGCGGGTGATAACGGCGCTGACGTCGATGCCGCGGCGGCGCTCGGGTTTTGGCTTTGACCGCGGCTTGATTTGCGACTTGGGCTGAGGCTCCGGTTCGGCCGGCGGCTTGATCGCCGCCAACGGCCACAGCACCTTGGAAAGGTCCGGCATCTGCGCAGGGGCCGCGGATATCGGCGAAACCGCCGGAATGAGTTTTGCGCTCGGCGAGTCCAGCGCCGCGGTCTTGGCTTTCTTGATCCAATCGGTCAGGCCGAAGAATTTGGCAATGTGATAGGACGAAGAAATCCCGGCCTCGATCATGAACGCGCCTTGCGCGCCGTAGCTGTGGTCGTTCTCGGCCTTGCCCAGTGGGGTGCCGTGCGCCATGTCGGTGATGGTGTAGGACTCGATGATGGTCTCGCCGTCCGTGTTCCACCAGACCTGGCGCGGATGGCCGTCGACCATGACCTCGGACATCGGCTCAGGCGGCAGATTGTGCACGTCGAGCCATTGCTTGACGATCTCGTCGGCGTTGCCGGGGTTGACGGTGCGATCGGCGCTGCCGTGCCAGACCGACAGTTTCGGCCAGGGGCCCTTATGATTGGAGGCCTTGCGCACGAGATCACCGAGCTTCTCGGCGGGGCGGGAGGGCGACGCGCGCATACCTAGCAGGGCGTCACGCACATTGCTGGCGACGCCGAACGGAAGGCCGGCGATGATCGCCCCGGCCGCGAACGCGTCCGGATAGGTTGCGAGCATTGTCGACGTCATCGCACCGCCGGCGGAAAGGCCGGTGATGAAGACACGGCGCGGATCGATGCCGTAGTCGGTCACCATGTGCGCGATCATTTGCCGGATCGAGCCGGCTTCGCCGCGATCGCGCGCGGTGTCTTCCGGACTGAACCAGTTGAAACAGCCATTGGCGTTGTTCGACGCTTGCTGCTCCGGCATCACCAGCGCAAAACCGTAGTGCTTGGCGAGCGTCGACCAGCCGGCGCCGAGGTCGTAGCCGGCCGCGGTCTGGCCGCAGCCGTGCAGAACCACGACAAGCGCGCGCGGCTGCTGCAGCTTGGTCGGGACGAACGCAAACATCTTGAGATCGCCGGGATTACGGCCGAATCCCTTCACTTCGACCAGCGGGCTCTTGACGTCAGGCCGCAGGCCGCGCGCCAGCTGCGCCACCGCATTGGCGGCATTGGCGGCGTTCAGCTTCGGCAGACGTCTCAAGAACTCAACATTATTGGCCAGCGACACCGGCAGCTCCTTGGCGAGGGACTCCGAGGGACTCAGAGTGCCAACCCTACCAAGAACAGATAGTTGCTGCAGTGCGAAATAAAAAGACCGTGTGCTGTCAGTCCCCAGAATTTACGTTTGTGTGCTGATATGATCACTGCTTAGGGAGCGGCGCGACGCATCCACGACAAAAATGCGGCACAGGCCACAATCGAGAGTGCGAACATCGCCAGTGCTGCAAACAGCGCGTGTCGCGGCGAATCAGCCGCCTCTATCGCAAAGAACGCCGCTCCGATGGCGGCGACGCCGGCGGCATTGCCGATCTGCTGGGTGGTGCCGTACATGCCCGAACCGGAGCCGGCGCTTGCCGGCTTCACGGTCGAGAGCACCGCGCTCGACAGCGGCGCCATCACCAGCCCCTGGCCGTAGCCGAAAATCATCAACACCAGCGCGAGCTGCCATGCCGTCGGCGCTTCGATGCTCGCAACCATCAGCCCCAGCGCCACAAGGCCAAGGACCTGAATGGCGCAGCCCTCGATCAGAACGCGCGTGCCGCGATGCCTGGCGCGAATGCCGCTGTGGCGCGAGGCGATGACGAAGGTCAGGGCCAGCGGCACAAACACCATGCCGGCCTCGAGCGGCGGTATGGCCATCCCTCTCTGCATGAACAGCGTCATCACCAGGTAGAATGAAAGATTGGCGAAAAAGAAAAGAAAGGCCGCGCAAAGCCCGCGCATGAAGGGGCGGTCCGACAGCAGCGCAAGATCGATCAGCGGCACGCCGCCACGGCGCGCGACCGCGTGCTCGAGCCGCACGAAGGCGGCGACGATCGCAAGCCCTGCCGCCACCACCAGCCAGATCCAGGGCGCCCAATGCACATCATGTCCAAACAACAGCGGCCCGATCAGGCACAACAGGCCCGAAAACAGCACGATGGCGCCGGGGATGTCGAGCCTCGTGCCGGCCCGGCGGGGGACCTGCGGCATGATCCGCAGAGCGGCAGCCATGATGATCAGGCCGAACGGCACGTTGACGAAAAATACCGCGCGCCAGCCGAGGCCTGCGAGATCGAGCGTCACCAGCGCGCCGCCGAGCGCAAACCCGGCCGCGCCGGCAAGTCCGAGCACGATGCCGTAGATGCCGAACGCCCGCGCCCGCGCCCCATCGGAGAACAACAGATGCAGCGTCGCGAGCACCTGCGGCACCATCAAGGCCGCGGTTGCACCCTGCGCCAGCCGCGCGCCGATCAGCTCGGGTCCGGATTGCGCTAGCCCACACCACAGCGACGTCGCCGTGAAGCCGAACACGCCCAGAAGAAACACCGCCTTGGTGCCGTAGATGTCGCCGAGCCGGCCCCCGGTCACCACGAGCGTCGCGTAGGCGATCAGATAGATCGCGATCACCGATTCGATCTCGGCCGGGCTCGCATGCAGCTCCACCGCGATGGTCGGGATGGCGACGTTGACGACGAAGGCATCGACGCCGAACATGAACTGCGCCGCGACCACGGTCGCGAGCACCCACCAGCGGCGCGATGAGTCCAAATTGGCTGAAACGAGCTGATGCATGGGGAAGGCCTTGCCTGAATTCCATTGCATCGAATGATTTCAGCTTCCGGTCATCGGCGCGATTACCTCAGGAGTAAGCGAAGTCAGAGATTTGTCCCGATTGCCGTGTGGAGCCCTCCGCCATCATTGCGAGGAGCGTGAGCGACGAAGCAATCCATTCTTCCTTTATGCCGCGAGATTGCTTCGCTTTGCTTGCAATGACGGTCGTGGCGATGCCACGCCCGCGGCCTCAAATCGCCTTCAGCTTGCGATAGGCGAACCATACCATTTTCAACAACAACCAGCCGTCGCGAAACCGCGAGATTTGCGTCTCGCCGAACGTGCGCGCCTTGTAGTGGATCGGCGTCTCGATGATCTTGAGGTTCTGCTTGGCCGCGCCGAAGATCAGGTCGAAATCGCCGAACGGATCGAAATTGCCGAAATAGCCGCGCTCCCTCGCCAGCACCTCGTAATCCCTGCGCATCAGGACCTTGGTGCCGCACAGCGTATCGGTCAGCCTGGTGTTGACGAGATAGCTGAACAGGTAGGCGAAGAAGCGGTTGGCGATGAAATTGAGCGGGCGCATCGCCTCGTCTTCCATCGGATAGACCAGCCGCGTGCCGTTGACGAAATCGGCCTTCCCGCTCTCGATCACGGCATGGTATTTCGGCAGGGCTTCCGGCGGCATGGTCAGATCGGCATCGAGAATCATCAGCACGTCGTGCTTGGCCGCGGCAAAGCCTTTTCGGACCGCATCGCCCTTGCCCTTGCCGTCCTGCTTCAGCACCGTGATGTCCCATTGATCCTGGTAGGCGTCGCGGACGCGCTCGCACTCCTCGAAGGTGCCGTCGCTCGAATTGCCCTCGACGAACAATATCTCCTGGGCGCTGCCGAATCGCGGCATGCGCTGGATCGCGTTCTCGATGTTGCCGCGCTCGTTGCGGCAGGGAATGAGGATGCTTGCGGAGAATTTGCGATCCGCGAACAGCCGCACCGGCCGTCCGACCAGATAGGTGCGCAGGCAAAGCTTCCTGATCCCGGGCAATGGGGCGATGTACTTGTTGATGAAGGGGCCGAGCCCGAGCCATCGCCGCGGCAGGAGCTGCCGCTGCTCCTGGGTGATCACCTCGAAATCCGCGAGGTCGGTCAGATTCAGGAAATCCGCGGTGGCGATATAGTTGATCTTCGGCTGCTTGCTGCGCAGGCGCAACGCCTCGGCGAGCTTGAGCACCGGTTCCCACAGATGCGAATAATACGAGATCACGATCCGCGTCGACGGCGCGCAGAGCTGATGGATCAGCCGCAAGGTGCCGTCGATATCCTCGAACATGCCGATGGTGTCGGCGATCACGATGTAGTCAAACGGCGCCTCGATCGCCTCGAGGGTCGCCGGATCCTCGGCATCGCCAAGCACGAAATACAGGTCGGGATGACGGGCATTTGCCTTCTGGATGGTCTCGGCCCCGAAATCGATGCCGACGCCGTAGGACGGCTTCAGCGCCGCGAGCAGATCGCCGCGGCCGCAGCCCAGTTCCAGCACGCGCTTTCCCGGAGGTATCAGGAAGCGCATGAACTTATTGTCATCTTCGTGATAGGCGGCGTTGAACTGGCGCCAGCGGTCGAGCTCGTCGACGTTGGCCTCGTAGTGCTCGAGCAGATCGCGCTTGCGCTGGCTGGAAAGATGCAGCGAAGCCGTCGCGTCGGATTGCCTCAGATACATGGCGGCCTCAAGGGGAAATCGGAGCGTGTCTTAGCCGAAGGGCCAAGGGGTGTAAATTCGGCGCAAATTCGATGCAAGCTGGCTCCGCCTCGGCGCTTGCGGTAGCGAGCGGCGCAGGCTGCAGCTACTCGGATAGAGAGAGGAAAACTCTTTCGCAACGGCCCGCGCCGAATTCCCCGCGCTCGGCCGCACGATGTTGTATGTTGCACGAGCGGTCCGTGGTCTCTGCGCGCCGGGGGCCAGTCCGAGACTTGCACGAATGCCGAGAATCCTGCTCAGCGAAGGCTCCAGCCTGTCCGCGCGCGAGGCCATCACCGCGTTGGGGCTTGCGGGCCATCGCGTCGATCTGGTCTCCGCCGATGCGCTCTGCCTCGGGCGGTTCTCGCGCTTTGTCAGCCGCATGCATCGGGCGCCCGCGTCGGGGGCCGATCCGGACGGCTATCTGGCCGCGGTGCTGGATATCGTCAAAAGGCGTTCGATCGATGTCGTGCTTCCGGTCCATGAGCAGGCCTATCTGTTCGCCGCCGCGCGAAAACAGCTGCCGTCCGGGCTCGGGATTGCGCTTGCCGATTTCGAGACCTTCGAACAGGTGCAGAGCAAGGCCCGTCTTTCCGAGTTGCTGACGCGGCTGAACGTGCCGCAACCCGCGACATCGGTGGTTCGCTCGGCCGATGAATTCACAATCCCTCGGCCGTTTCCGTTCTTCGTCAAGGCGGCCTTCGGCACGGCGAGCACGGGTGTCTGGCGCGTGGGCGACGAACGCCAGCGCGACGCGCTGCTGGCGCAGCTCGAGCCGCAGCAGGCATTTGCCGAAGGTTTGCTGGTCCAGGCCGCGATATCGGGCGCGCTGGAGCGAACGCAGGCGGTGTTCGATCGCGGACGCCTGGTCGCCTGCCACATCTATCGCCAGGTCGCGGAAGGACCCGGCGGCGGGGACGTGCTCAAGCTCAGTGTGATCAGGCCAGAGGTACGCTCGATCGTTGAAAGCATCGGCCAGGCGCTGCAATGGCACGGCGCGCTGTCGTTCGACTACATCCGCGACGATGCCTCCGCCACGCCCTATTTCATCGACGCCAATCCGCGCCTGGTTGAACCGATGAACGCATGGCTTTCCGGCGTCGATCTGCCCGGCGCCTTGCTGCAGGTCTCGCTCGGCGAGACGCCGCCGACACAACGGGACGGCCGCGCCGGCGTGCTGACCCGGCTCGGCTTGATGGGCTTGCTCGATGCCGCGCGCCGCCGCCAGCGCCGGCGCGATATTCTCAAGGAGATCGCCCTGCTCGCCTGCCATGCCGGCCGCTATCGCGGCACGCGCGAGGAGCTGGTCCCGCTATGGACCGACCCCTGCTGCGCGATACCGCTGGCCGTGGTCGTCACCAAGCTCATGCTCGCGCCGGAAAGCGCAGCGAAAATTTCGCAGAGCACCGTTGCCGCCTACTGCCTGACGCCCAAGGCGATCCATCGGCTGCGCGCATGGCAGCATTCCATGTGAAGCGGGAGCCGTGCGGGCGATTGCCTTGGCACGCTCCAGCACGTAGCCTTGCGCAAGACAGCAGTCACAACAAATTCCGCTCGGGAGAAATACCTCATGGCGCGCCTTAAATTCGGAGCTTTCCTCGCCCCGCATCATCCGATCGGCGAGCATCCGATGCTGCAATTCCGCCGTGACCTCGATTTTGTCGACCAACTCGATGCGCTCGGCTATGACGAGTTCTGGTGCGGCGAGCATCATTCGAGCGGCTGGGAGACCATCGCCTCGCCAGAGATGTTCCTGGCCGCGGCCGGCGAACGCACCAAGCGCATCAAGCTCGGCACCGGCGTGGTCTCGCTGCCCTATCACCATCCCTTCAACGTTGCCCAGCGCATGGTGCAGCTCGACCACATGACCGGCGGCCGCGCCATTTTCGGCTCCGGCCCGGGAGCGCTGGCTTCCGACGCGCACACGCTCGGCATCGACCCGATGACGCAGCGCGATCGCCAGGACGAGGCGATCGCCATCATCCGCCGGCTGTTTCGAGGCGAGCGCGTCACGGCGAAGAGCGACTGGTTCGTCATGAACGACGCGGCTCTGCAGATCCTGCCCATGCAGGAGGATATGCCCTTCGTGGTGGCCTCGCAGATCTCGCCGTCGGGCATGACGCTCGCCGGCAAATACGGCATCGGTATCATCTCGCTCGGCTCGATGTCGACGCAGGGGTTGATGGCGCTGCCGCAGCAATGGGAATTCGCCGAGGACGCCGCCAAGAAGCATGGCACCACCGTCAGCCGCGCCGACTGGCGCGTGCTGCTCACCTGGCACATCGCCGAGACCCGCGAGCAGGCGCGGCGCGAGGCGGGAGCCGGGCTGATGCGCTGGCACAATGAATATACGGTCGGCACCTTGATGCGGCCGGGGCTGGCGGCGTTTTCCTCGCCGGACGAGGCCGTGGACAAGACCGCGTTCGTCGAGGGCGCGGCCTCCACCATCGGCACACCCGACGATCTCGTCAAAACCATCAAGAACCTGATGCAGGTTTCCGGCGGCGTCGGCGCCATCATCGGCTTTGCGCATGACTGGGCGAACCCGGAGAACACGCGCCGGAGCTGGGACATGGTGGCGCGCTACGTGGTGCCGGAGATCAACGGCTATATCGACGGCCTGCGCCGGTCGCAAAAATTCGTGATCGAAAATCGCGCGATTTTCGATCGCGCCGGACAGGCCGTGATGTCCAAGATCCTGCAGAACGAGAAGGCCGCGGCCGCGCTGCCGCTGACCGGCCCCGGACGGGTCGCGATCCCGGCCGTCAACGCACCGGATTTGCACCAGGAAGCCGAAAAGCGGAAGAAAGAGGCGTGAGGCGATAGCGCTGCAGCTTGACGGGTGGCACGCGCCGCGCGGTTTCGTCCGGCATCATTTCGTCCGACCGCGACAGGAAGCTTTGCGCTGGGCCCGACAAAGGGCTATCTACGGGAAATCGATGATGCCAATCGCCTGACGGAGCACCTGCCATGTCGATGCAAAATGTGGCCTCTCCCGCGATTAGTTTTACTCCGCCGAAACGTAATTCGCTGACGCATATTCCCGGCGACGAGGGCTGGCCGGTCATCGGCAAGACGCTCGAAGTGCTGGCCGATCCCAAGGGCCAGGTCGAACGGCAGGCGGCGAAATATGGGCTGGTCTATCGCAGCCACCTGTTCGGCGAGACCAGCCTCGTGCTGCTCGGCCCCGAGGCCAACGAGCTCGTGCTGTTCGACCAGGCAAAGCTGTTCTCCTCGACGCACGGCTGGGGCCGCATTCTCGGGCTGTTGTTCCCGCGCGGGCTGATGCTGCTCGATTTCGACGAGCACCGGCTGCATCGCCGCGCATTGTCGGTCGCCTTCAAGTCCGGACCGATGAAATCCTACCTCGCGGAGCTCGATAAGGGCATCGCCGCGCGCGTCGCGCAATGGAGGGCCAGGCCCGGCGAGATGCTGTTCTATCCCGCGATGAAGCAACTCACGCTCGATCTTGCCGCGACCTCCTTTCTCGGCGCCGGGATCGGGCCCGAGGTCGACGCGATCACGCGCGCTTTCATCGACATGGTGGCGGCGTCGGTCGCGGTGATCCGCAAACCGTTGCCCGGCACGGCGATGGCGCGCGGCGTGAACGGCCGCAAGCTCATCGTCGCCTATTTCTCCGAGCAGATTCCGATCCGCCGCGCCAAGGGCGGCGACGACCTGTTCTCCCAGCTCTGCCAGGCCACCCATGAAGACGGCGCACTGTTGTCGACGCAGGACATCGTCGACCACATGAGCTTCCTGATGATGGCCGCGCACGACACGCTGACCTCGTCGTTGACCTCGTTCGTGGGCGAGCTCGCCGCGCATCCGGAGTGGCAGCAAAAACTCCGCGATGAAGTCGCAAGGCTCGGACTCGCCGCCGATGCGCCGACGAGTTTTGACAACCTGGAAGCGATGCCACTGAGCGAGATGGCGTTCAAGGAAGCGCTGCGGCTGAAGCCGCCGGTGCCCTCGATGCCGCGGCGCGCGGTGCGGGATTTCACCTTCAAGGGTTTTGCCATCCCGGGCGGCACCATGATCGGCATCAATCCGCTGTTCACCCATCACATGCCGGAGATCTGGCCCGATTCCGACAGGTTCGATCCCATGCGCTTCACCGAGGAAGCGCAGCGCAGCCGCCATCGCTTCGCCTGGGTTCCGTTCGGCGGCGGCGCGCATATGTGCTTGGGGCTGCATTTTGCCTACATGCAGGCGAAATGCTTCGCGCGGCATTTTCTGCAGAACCTCTCGGTTTCCCTCGAGCCAAGCTATAGACCGGACTGGCAGATGTGGCCGATCCCAAAACCGAAGGACGGATTGCGCGTGACGCTGAAGCCAGTGTGAAATAGCTAGGGTGGGCAAAGCGACTTGTCCGCCGTAGCTCGAAGAGCGAAGGCGGAAGCGCGCCCACCATTGAAGACAACGATTCGGGGATCGATGGTGGGCATGGCGCGAAGTGCGCTTCTGCCCAACGATCGGCATCGATCATGCCATTGCAATGCCAACCACGTCGATCCCATCGGCACGTCCGCGAATCGGTAGCCGCCCGAGGTCGCGAACCGCAAACGGCGGCACCGAGCTGAAGCGATCCATCGCCGCGCGCGACGCCAGAAAGCCACCATCCACGCTGCGGCTGAGCTCTTCGAGCCTTGCCGCCGTATTCATGACGTCGCCGTTGAAGACGATGGCGCGCTTGACGTCGCCGATCTCACCGACAATCACCGGTCCGAAATGCAGGCTGCCGCGAATCCGCGGCACCGTGCCAAATTCGCGCTCGAACTGGCCCGATGCGCGCGACAGTTCGTCCCGCATCGCCATGAAGCATTGCAGCGGGCGGCAATCGACCCCGCCGCTCCTTTCCGACCAGGTCACGATCACCTCGTCGCCGACATAATCGAGAACTTCACCGCGATAATCCACCACCGCAAGGGTCATCAGGCGAAACGTACGGTCGAGAAAGCGATGGATGCCGACGCCGCCAAGCCGCTCGGCCAGTCCGGTGGAACCGGCGATGTCGACAAAAAGCACGAAGCGTCTTTCCTCGACCGGGGAATGATATCGCCCGGCGATGAAGTTGAGGAGCGCGCGCGGCCCGATGATGTCAGCGATTCCGCGGGCCAGATTGATCACAACCGAGATCACCGCGGAATAGATCAGCCCGGACCAGAAAGTGTCGCTGGACGCTTCGAGCGGCAGCCCGGCGATCCTCTCACCCAGTTGCAACAACTGAATGGCGACGGTGACCGCCGCATAGATCGTGCTGCGCACCATCAGATTGGTCGTGAACGAAAGCTCGCTGAACCACGCCCGCAGCGGACCTTCCAGCACGAACAGCTCGATGCCTCCAAGCACGCCGCTCAGCGAAAGCCCGTACGCAATTCCCACCACCATACTGCTGGTTGTAGTGCGACCCTGCGCCACGTTGAAGACGATACCGGCCACGACCCCCGCGACACAAATCCAGGCCAGCACTCGCAGCTTTCTTTCGAGCCTTGCATTCATGACACATGTCCCGGCACTGCGGCGGCTCCGGCCTCATCATCCGCTGCATTCCACGCCGGGCGCAGCCGCCTTCGCACAATATCTGCGATTTGTCGCGACGGCGCGACGCGATGCCGTCATTCGATGAACGTCGTGAGCTGCGCGCCCTCGTCGGCGACGAACACCGCGATCAGTTCCGCGGGCTCGGTGTTGCTGGCATTGGCCGAGACCAGATGCGTCGAGTCCGGCGGCTCGAAGAACGACTGTCCCACCTTGAAGGTCTCGACCGGGCCGCCGCCCAGTTGCGAGCGGATCTCGCCCCTGGTGATATAGGCGGTAACGGAGCCGGCGTGCCGATGCGCGCGGGTAAAACCGCCGGGACCGTAGAACACCCGCACCACCGTGACGCGCTTGCCCGGCACGTTCGGCAACGCGTACGAGCCGATCGGCTCGACCCTATCCAGCGCGGAGCCGGAAGGCTCGCTCGCCGCGCATAGCGGCTCGACCGCGGCCGATATGGCTGACATCGCTACCGGTAATGCCTTGCCGATCGCGAATGCGCAGGCAAGACCGGCAATGCCGGCTAGCAACAGCGGCCGGGCTTCCAGTCGGGCCGGCGACAATCCGGATATTGCGAACATCTTGAACTCCTTGCTAGCCCGCACCCTGATCGAACGCCTTGCGGAGCGCCACATAGCCCTGCTGTTGCTGGGTCCAGTTGCGCCCGCCCGTGATGGCGCCGTCGACCACCAGGTCATGGCCGTTGACGAAACTCGACTCGTCACTGGCGAGGAACACCGCGGCATGGGCGATGTCGTCGGGCAGGCCGGCGCGCGGGATCGGCTGCGCGCTCTTGTAGACCTCGCGCATCACGGCCGGCGTCTGTTCCGCGGCCTCGGTGGACAGACCGAGCGCCTTGCCGAAAATGCCGGTGGCAATGGCGCCCGGCGAGATCGAGTTGACGCGGACGCCGGATTCGCCGAGCTCCATCGCCACACATTTGGTGAGGTGGATCACCGCCGCCTTGGCCGCACCATAGACCATCGAGGAAGAGAAGCCGGCGAGCCGGCCGGCAATACTGCCGTTGTTGATGATGCTGCCGGACCCCTGCTTTTTCATGTGAGGCGCGGCGTGCTTCATGCCGAGCATGACGCTGCGCACCAAGGTCGCCATCGCGGCGTCGAAGCGTGCCGCTTCAAGTCCTTCGATGCCGCCGGTCTGCGCCGGGCCGCCGGCATTGTTGAACAGGCAATCGATCCCGCCGAATTTTTCGACCGCAAGCGCGATCAGCGCCTGCATCTGGTCTTCCATCGTGACGTCGGTCTGGCGGAAGACGCAGCGGGCGCCGAGCTTGTTCGCCAGCGCCTCGCCTTCCGCCACGCGGCGCCCGGCAATGACGATTTTGGCGCCTTCAGCGACGAAGATTTCCGCCGTCCGCAAGCCGATGCCGCTGGTAGCACCCGTGATCACCGCGACCTTGCCATCTAGCCGTCCCATGCGTTGTCCTTTTCGATAAGGTTGAAATTCATTTGAGGATCAACATCATCCCGTTGGGAACCCCATATTCCCGGTCAAATTCGACCTGCGCAAGCTATGCTTGCGGTAGCGAAACGCGTAGTTTTCCACCTCCCCGGCATATCCCAACTCAACTCGCCGGGCTGATGCGGCCCACCCCGTGAAACTGGTCGACGAATTTCGCCAAGGCTGGCAAGGAATAGCACAACCGTCGCTGCTGTTTAGCAGCGGAATTGCGGTGGGCTGCCTGGCGCTCACCACCGCGGCGCGGTGGGGCCTCGCCCAGATCCGCCCTGACGTTTTCTTCACGCCGTACATTCCGGCGGTGTTCCTGGCCACCGCCGTCGGCGGCTTGCGCGTTGGGATCGTGACGGCGATCGCGGGCGGCGCGCTCGGCGTCAGCGTCGATTTCGGCAGCACCACGGCCGACGCCGCAAGGTTCGTGCTGCTTTTGATCTACTGGGCCGTGTGCGGGTTCATGATATGGGGCGTCGAGCACTACCGATCGATGGTGAGGCAGCAGCGACAGATCTCGAAGCGGCTGATCCAGGAGGAAGAATACCGCAAGCTCCTCGTCGATGAGCTGCAGCACCGGTTGAAGAACCAGCTGTCGACGATCCACGCCGTGCTGCACCAGGTGCTCGGAGGCCAGCCGGTATGGGCCAGCGTCGATCGGCGCTTGCGGGCGCTGTCCGCAACCGACGATCTGATCGCGCGGGTCGACGGCCGCGGTTGCGATCTCCGGGATCTCCTGATGTCCGAGCTTGGACCCTACGGCCACGTTCGCTTCACCCTGGACGGCGAACCGCTGTTCCTGCCCGCCAAGCTCGCGGTGAGTCTGGCGCTGACCTTGCACGAGCTTGCCACCAACGCGGCAAAATACGGGGCGTTTTCCTCGTCCCGGGGCCTGCTGCACGTGTCGTGGACGGTTGCCGACGATCGGTTGAATCTGACCTGGGACGAGACCGAAGGCCCGGCGGTGGAGCATGTCGGCGCCGCCGGCTTCGGCTCCAGGCTGCTGCAATCCGCGCTGCTGCCGTTCGACGGCAAGATCGAGCTCACTTTCTTGAAGACAGGCGTTCACTGCACCATGCAATGCCGCATTCCCAAGAACTGAAACACAAGAACTGAAACACGCAGCCCAACAGGCGTCCATTCGCAAATGCCGTTGATAGTCTGTTAATGACAAGTCGCAGCGTAACCATCCGGATCGGTCCTCTGTCCGCGACAAACCCCTCTTTATATATCGCCCTTAACCAAAACTAAGAGGGAACCCCGCACACTCCAGCGCATGCAAAGCAAGACCGTATACGACATGCGGACCGGCGCGGCGGATGCCTGCGACCGGCACACGGCCGAAGCCGAACTCGCGCTTCTGAGAGATGTGCTCAGGATGCTGCCGGCCGGCGTGACGGTTCAGGACGAATACGGGCGCTTTGTGCTGGTGAACGAAGCCGCCGCAGCCCAGCTTGGGATTTCCGAAAGCCCCGCCGCACCGGCTTCACAGCAATCGAGCCTGCGCCGCGAAGCCGCGCCTGAGCTGCTCCGCGCCGGCCAGATCGCCGTAACCGAGGAAACCGTCGGCGCCGGACATGCCAGGCAGGTTCTGCTCACGACCCACCGGCCGGTTCGCATCGCCGAACGCCGTCTCTTGATTTCGAGCTCGGCCGATATCAGCGAGCAAAAGGCTTTCGAAGACCAGCTGTTCCGCTCCGCCTATTACGATGAATTGACCAACCTGCCGTCGCGGCGGGTGATCGAGCACCGCGCCAACGGCTTGTTGGAGCGAGGCAACCGTGGCGGGAAATTCGCGCTCGCCTTTCTCGACATCGATAATTTCAAGCACATCAACGACTATTACGGCCATTCGATCGGCGACACGCTTCTGGTCGAGCTCGCAAGAAGGCTCGGACGTGACTTGCGTGAATCCGATATGCTGTCGCGGATCAGCGGCGACGAATTCCTGCTGCTGCTCAATCCGATCCAGGGCGCCGAGGAGGTTGCGGAATTCATCGAGGCGACGCTGGCCCGGCTCAGCGCGCCGTTCTTCATCGACGGATCCGAGATCTTCGCCTCGACCTCGATCGGGGTGAGCCTCTACCCCGATCATGGCAGCAGCTACGAGGTGCTGTGCCAGAACGCCGACCTTGCGATGTACCGCGTCAAGAACGAAGGCAAGGGCTCCGCCGCCTTCTTCGACGCCGCCATGGAGCACGAAGCGGCGGCGCGCATGAAGATCGAGCAGTCGCTGCGCCTTGCCATCCTGGAAAAGCGCTTTTGCTGCGCCTTCCAGGCCAAGATCGACATCAGGACCAGGGAGATCAAGGGCATCGAGGCGCTGGTGCGCCTGCGCGACGACGAGGGCATCATCCAGGCGCCCAGCACCTTCATCAGCCTCGCCGTTGAACTGGGGTTGATCGACGAGCTCACGCATCTGGTGCTCGCCGAGATCGTGAAATCGATCGACATGATCAACGAAACCTTCGGCCCCAACGCCTCGATCAGCATCAATGTCGCGGCCAAGCAGGCCGGCAACTCCGAGTTCATGCGTTCGTTCGCGCTGGCCCTGGAAGCGACCGGTTTTCCCAAGCGCTTCATGATCGAGGTGACCGAAGACGCGTTCATCACCAAGACTCACTTTCAGGACCTGATCCTGCCGATCTTCCGCAAGCTCGGTGTCGGCATCTCGATTGACGATTTCGGCATCGGCTATTCGTCGCTGTCGGCGCTCGCCGACATCACTGCCGACGAGATCAAGATCGACCGCTCCTTTATCACCGACATTCACAAGCGCCCGCGCAGCCAGGGCATCCTGCGGGCGATCGAATCGTTGAGCGAAGCGCTCGGCATGACCGTCATCGCCGAGGGCGTCGAATCCTTCGAGGAGCTTGCCTATCTGCAGGCCGCCACCAGGATCCGCTACGCGCAGGGTTACTATTTCTCGCGGCCGATCTTCCTCGAGGAGCTGAAGCCGATGGCCCCGTTTGCCAGCGAAGCGCGCGTCGGCCTGGTAAGCCGCCCCCTGCAGGAGAGCCGTCCGACCTATATCCGCGGCAACCGCTATCGGCGCTAGCGTTCGCCGGCGGGTGGTCGGCCCGTTAAGCCAACATTAACGAACGGGCGCGCTTCATTGCGAAGCAACTTCAGATTGCAGCGCAATGCAGGATAGTTCGGTCGCAGTGCGACAACTGCGACAAGCGGGCATCTATTAAAGCTTAAGTAACCGGATTTCCTAACGGAATCTGCCATCTCTGCGTCGTATGCATTGCCTCTTGGAGTGGGGAATGCGCGCACTGAATTCCAGCATCTGGGGCAGGATGTCCTCGAGCGTGGTGACCGGACTCAGATTTGCCGAGCCGATCCGGCGCGGGCCCGTGCTCTGGCTCACGCTGTGCGGCGGACTTCTGGTCGCGGCGATCTTCGCCGGCACCATCATGATGATCGACGAATTCCGCGAGCGCGCACTCTCCAACAGCGAGCGCGAGCTCGAAAATACCGTGATGCTGCTTGCCCGTCATTTCGAGCAGCAGTTCGACGATTCCGAGACCGTCGCCGCGGAAGTCATCGCCCAGATGCAGATTTCAGACACGACCTCGCCTGAAATCTTCAGGGAGCGGATGTCCACTCCCCAAGCGCATCACATGCTGCAGTCGAAGGTTGGCGCGCTCTCCTATATCGGCGATGTCGCCATCTTCGATTCGGAGGGAAAGCTGATCAACTGGTCGAGACCCTTGCCGGTGCCGGACATCAGCATCGTCGACCGCGACTATTTCAGGACTTTCAAATCGAGTCCGCAATCGGAGCCGATACTGGCTGAGCCAGCGCGGAGCTATGTCGACGGCAACTGGACGACCGTGATCGCCCATCGGTTGAGCGGACCGGGAGGCGTCTTTCTCGGCGTGATGTCGCGACGCATCGACCCCGTCAATTACGAGAGATTCTTTGCTTCCCTCACCCTTGGGGAGGGCGCGGCGATCGCCATGTTCCATCGCGACGGGACGATGCTGGCGCGCTACCCGCATATCGATTCGATGATCGGGCAGAAATTCAAGAATGCGCCGCTGCTGCACAAGGTTCTGACCCTTGGCGGCGCGCAGACGCTGCGGATCACGAGCCCAGTCGACGGCCAGGACCGGCTCGGCGCCGGGGCCGGACTCAATCATTTCCCGATCGTCGTCATTGCCACCAATACCGCTTCGGCCGCGCTGGCCGACTGGCGCGCGCAAACCCGTTTCCTGGTCACGGCCGCAGCGCTGTCGGCCTGCGTGATCGCGCTGATGCTGTATTTGATCATCCGCCAGATCAACCGGCAGCGCCGCGAAGCGCAGCAGCGGCTGGAATCGGAAAAGCAGCGGCTCGACACCGCGCTGAACAACATGACACAGGGGCTCGTGCTGTACGACGCCTCCGCGCGCATCTTGACGTTCAACCAGCGCTACATCGACATGTATAATCTGTCGACGGATGTCGTGAAGCCGGGCTGCCACTACTACGAGCTGATCCAGCATCGCAAGGACACCGGATCCTACGACGGCGACGTTCGCGCATTTTGCGACCCGATCATGCGCGACGTGGCGCAAGGCAAGGTGAACCGCCGCATCATGGAAAGCGGCGATGGACGTGCGTTCGAGGTCGTCAACAAGCCCCTGACGCACGGTGGATGGGTAGCGACCATCGAAGACATCACCGAGCGCCGCAAGCTCGAGCAGGAGCGCGATCGCAACCAGGCGTTCCTGCGCGAGATCATCGACCACATCCCGACGCAGATCACGGTGAAGGACGCCGGCGATCGCCGTTACGTGCTGGTCAATTCGGTGGCCGAGACCCAGTTCGGACTGTCACGCGACGATATCGTCGGCAAATCGGTTTCCGAGCTGTTCCCGGAGGAGCATGCAAGGCTGGTCACCGCCGAAGACGACCGGGCACTGCAATCCAGGGAAGGCCTGTTCATCGACGAGCATCTCCGGCAGACGAAGTTGTTCGGCCCCCGCTTCATCACCTCCAAGCGCATCGCGATACGCGATTCCGCCGGCGAACCCCGCTACCTGATCAACGTGGTCGAAGACGTCACCGAGCGGCGGCGCGCCGACGAGAAGATCGCCCATCTTGCCCATTACGACGCGCTGACGGACTTGCCGAACCGGGTGCTGTTCCGCGAGCAGATCGAGCGTGAGCTGCGCAAGACCAACCAGGGCGAACGGTTCGCGCTGCTCTACATCGACATCGACGAATTCAAGGGCATCAACGATTCGCTTGGGCATCACGTCGGCGACGAGCTGTTGAAGGCGGTTGCGGCCCGGATCCGCGGCTGCATCAAGCCGGGCGACCTGATCGCACGGCTTGGCGGCGACGAATTTGCGGTGATCCAGACCGGGATCGGCTCGACGGCCGACGTCGAGGATTTCGTGACGCGGGTCTACGACGCGATCCGGCAACCCTGCCAGTGCCTCGGTCATCAGCTTTCGACCGATGCCAGCATCGGCATCGCGCTGGCGCCGCGGGACGGCACCGAGCTCGACCAGCTCATCAAGCATGCGGATCTTGCGATGTATGCCGCCAAGGCCGGCGGCCGCCGCATCCATCGCTTCTTCGAGCCGGCCATGGACGCCAGCGCCAAGGCGCGCCTGACCATGGAGCAGGATCTGCGGCAGGCTCTGGTCGACGGCAGCTTCGAGCTGCATTACCAGCCGCTGGTCGATCTTCGCCGCGACGAGGTCACAGGCTGCGAGGCGCTGCTGCGCTGGCGCCATCCGGAACGCGGCATGATTTCGCCGGCCGAATTCATCC
>Ga0070717_10001209_pt1 | contig 17510 bp, 14 predicted proteins | sample LARL113metaG_FD_71366 | JGI IMG/M metagenome (GOLD analysis project Ga0070717, IMG submission 71366) | Corn, switchgrass and miscanthus rhizosphere microbial communities from Kellogg Biological Station, Michigan, USA - LAR L11-3 metaG | ecosystem: Host-associated > Plants > Roots > Rhizosphere ... | reverse complement strand
AACGTCATGTGAAAAGCTGATGAGCGTGCTTTCATTTGCGCCCGCTCGCCACGGCGCCGCGCGCGACGGTCCAAATCCCTCGTCGTAGAGGCCGAACGGAATCAGCTCTCCCCAGATGTGACCGGTGCGCTCGCGACCCTGAAAGTGCACGCGCGGGCTGTGATAGCTCACCGTGACGCGCACCAGGCCGATCCACTGCGAGACCTCCGCCTTCTGATTGTCGCCGTTAGGCGGCATCGTCAGCTCGGCTCGATCCTGTGCGAACGCGTGGCTGCTCGCGATGAGAAGCGCGGCAAGAGGGACGAGTATCCTGTTCATCATATGGCGCATCCGTGTTCGAGCACGCGCCAGCGTACGTCGATCCGCCCGAGCCGCGCAACGAATCAGACAAAAGTTGATGAAACCCGAACCCGTTCCGTACCTAGTCAGGCAGCGGGTGCACCGCCGGCTGCGATCAAGTCGCTCCAGAAACGGACTGATCGAACCGTGTCGTCGTCCGTGCAATCACGCCGCACGCCGAATTCGTTGGCCACATACACCCGAAGGTCACGCCCGTAGTAAATGATGTCGGTCTGATAGACCGACATGACGGGGTTGCCGCTCTCGCACGGCTCGGCGGGAAGGTAGCGGTGAGAGTACACCGGGATGAGTAATGGCGCGGCCGCGATCTCGCGCTCTGCAACCGCGAACGCCTCCTCGAGCGTCACCGGCCGCGGTCCCCACGTTGGCCACCAGAAGCCGCTGTGCTCGATGTCGAACTGAATGCCTTCCAGCGGCCAGCGCAGCATGCCATCCAGTTCGGGGGAGCCGATCGACCGCCAATCTGGGAAATCGCCGACCGGAAGCGCCGCGCTCAGTAATGCTCGCAAGTCGGGCGGGAATCTGAATCCGTAGTGCCGCTCGGCTGCGGCGAGCTCAGTGGGCGAGAGCCCGGGGTCGAGGCGAGCTCCCGACTCGCGCAGCAGTGCCAGCTCGGCGTCCCAGTTGGCTGCCGTCATGAAGCGTATCGCTGCTGAACGTGAGACAAGTTCCCGCCAAGGCGTGTCTATCGTGAAGCTCAATCCTGTACTTTCCGCCACTTCGTCCCAGTTCTATAGACGCCCGTCGTCGTTAGGCGCTGCAGCTGCGACCCGTCGGCGTTCACGATGTACAGATCGCCAGCACCATCGCGCGTGCTCGTGAAGGCGATGCGACTACCGTCCGGCGACCACGACGGATAGGCGTCGCCGGCCTTTGTCGTGACCTGAACAGGATTCGACCCATCCGGGTCGACCGTCCAGATCCCGTCGGCGCCGCCGAAAGCACGCATGAAGGCGATGTGTCGTCCGTCCGCCGACCACGATGGGGCTCCCTCGGCTGATCCCGCAAGCTTCGTGATCTCCGTCAGCCCGGTGCCGTCGGCATTGATGACGAAGACGTGCGAGTTACCGCCGTCGCGAGTACTCACGAACGCGATGCGATTGCCGTCAGGCGACCAGTCCCCAGTCGCGAACACTTGGTCGGTCTGGAGCGTGAGGGGCGTTCCACCGGTGACAGGAATGGTAAGCAGATTGCCTTCCTGGGAACCGGTAACCAAAGAGTACGCGAGGACATTTTTCGATGACCAGCTCATCAGGTAGGCACCGCCCAACGAGGCTGGTGTCGTTACCTGGACCACGTCCGAGCCATCCGCACGCATCGTGTAGAGCGCGGCCTGCCCGCCACGATTGCTGGTGAACGCAATGCGGCTGCCGTCAGGCGACCAGGCGCCGTAGCCGTCGAAGTGGTTGCCGTCCGTGAGCCGATGCTCACCAGTCCCATCGGGGTTGATCGAATAGAGTGTGTTGTAAACTTGAAACAGGATCGCCCGCGAATCGAGCTTCGGCCCGGTGGCACTGTCACCGCACGCGATCGCGGCAAGCAGGAAGCCTACGGAAGTCGATCGTCGGAGTGTCTTCGATAGGTCTCTGGTCACGGATCCTCGTCAGGGCTTCAGCACGTAGAGATGCGATAACGTGAACGCGACGAGCGCGCTCCCGTCGGAAAGGCTGTACAACGCATAAGGACTGTCCGCGCCCGGGACGGTGAACGTCCACTCCGTCGTCACGCCCAGAATGTGATACTTGGTCAGTACGCGGTCGTCGAAAACGTAGGCGTAGACCCCGTCCGGCGTGATCGCGCTGAGGTTCAACTCACGGAGTCCGAGAAAGAGACGTATGCCGGTGGCCGAACCGAACGCGTACTGGTCGTCGATCGCCACGCTCCCAACGACGTAGCGCTTTCCGGTCGAGTCGGCGGAGCCGGAAAGGCCATATCCCTCTGCGATAAGACGGTTCGCGCTGAAGCGGTCGGATGGCTCGTCGTACAGCGTCGCCGCCATGGGAGAGCTGCCGTCCATCATCATCAGCATTCGAGTGCGGTCGATCGATCGAACCATGCGTGCCGCTTCTGACACGCAGTCCACATCGCTTCGGAGTTGATACGTCGCCGCGGCGAGATCGTACCTGAACACACGGCCGACGCCGCAGCCCCAGATACCCGTCGGATGCATGGTGACAAAGAGGTTGTTGCCGCGAAGGACCCGCAGACTCGTCCCGACGAGTCCGAGGGAATCGGCAACCCGTATGTGAATGGTATCGATGTGCGGTGTCGCGGCGTTGAGGTCGATGACTCCGAGTACAGCAGAGGACGCGGACACCAGAATGAGCGAGTCGCCGCCTAACGACAAATCCATGCTCGCGGCGTCGAAGCCAAACAGCGACGCTCGATAGGCACGGCCACTGATCGAGTAGACGGCGACCTCTCTCTTCGTGGGCTTGGCCAGGTACAGAACGCCCCGTTTCTGATCGAATGCAAGGTCGTGTACGGGTGCGTCGACCGGAGCGCTATCGACGATTGCCGGCGCCGCCGGGCTGCGATTGGGAGCCGTGTCGGCGTTGCTGCACGCCAGTGCGCCAACGGTGCCGGCCAGGAAAATGATGGTTCGATCGCGCAACGGTACCCGACCCGAGGATGAACAGCGTTCCACACTGAGTACAGCGTGCGAGCCGGTGCGCCCGCTGGGCGCTCGATTGCTCGCGGGATCCCAAAATAGGGAACTCTCAATAACCTGGCAAACAGCTCGTTCGTCCGGCACATTTGACTGACCATCGCTGCCGCATCCATGATTGGAGCCATGCGCGCGTTCTTTATCTTCTTACTCGCCTGCCGCACGACGACCGCGGCGTTGGCACAGCGCCCGGACACGAACATCGTGCACCTCGGCGTTCCGCAAGCCATCGGAGCGTGGGCTTTCGCGGGTCGACATGACTACGAGGATCCCGCCCTCGGCGTAGTCGTACGGTATCAACGACCGGATAGTCTCCGCGCCGACGTGTTCGCCTATCCCGGTCCCGACTTCGCATCACGCTGTCCACTCGCGTGTGCGAAGGACGTGCTCGATCGCGAGATCAAGGACTTCATAAGTGCCTTTCCCGAGATGATCAGGCGTCAGTACGTCGATACGATATTCGTTGTCTCTGACGACACGCTTTCTCCGGCCGCTGATGAAGCCTGGCAGCTCGGACGACATCTCGTGCTCAGCGTCAAGAGCAAAGGCACCGCGGAGCGCTCGGACTTCTACTTATTGTATCTTCACGGCTTTCGCATCAAGCTGCGCGCCTCGTACGTTGCCGACTCGGCCCACGTGCACGCCATCGAAGAATTTGCCCACATCGTGGTGCCAGCAATGTTGATGCGCCCTCCCGTTGCGCAACGAGAGGGCAATCGCGCGCCGACCGAGCGGCCGATCGGCGTTAGCGTCACCATCCTGGGGCGTCAGCCGGAGGTATTTCACCGACTCGCCGGCGCCGTCGTGCAGCAGGGTTACACGATCGCTGATTCGAGTACAACCGATGGAAGGATCGTGACGGCCCCGCTCATTGGCTGGCCGAAGGGGGCAGCGACTGAATCGTGGCACGGCAAGGACTCGCCGGGTGTGGTCCTTTACATCTCGGCACACGCAAAGGGCGATTCGACCGCGATCGAGATTGGCAGCCGCTCGCCCACCGTCACCGATTGGAAAGACGCGAAGGTCGCGAATCAGCTGCAGGTCATGAGCGTGCTTCTTTTCGCCGGGGCTCTTAAAGAAGTCGAGAAGAAGGCTCCGTGACTGCCGATGTTACCAGTGTCTTGAATGCAACGCTGCATGAGCAAAGCTGAAATCAGGGAGCCAGGTAATATCTGGAGAAGCGGTTCCACTCGACTTCGACTAATCCCTAACGGAAGGTGCCCTGACGACTCGTCGGCGCCTAGAGGTATGTAATCAACGGCCTCAAGCGCAAACGGATGAGTGCTCCACGGTGACGTAGATTCAAGTGCAGTTCCTGGGAGTGAGATGGCGTATGTCGCGCTTAGCGTTTGTCGCAGTAGTCGTGGGCTTCGTTTCGGCCTGTGGCACGTACCAACCGCCCCGGATTGCGCCACCAGACATGAAGGGGAAAGCCGTTCCGGACTGCGGTCAGCCGGACGACATGTCGAAGGGCCAGGTGGACTCGACGCAGCGCGCCTGTCGCACCGGCCGCCCGTCACCTTATCGTCGCGAGATTCGAATTAGCTGAATGGTCAAGTGCTCCGGAGCACTTCCATCGGATCCACTCGCGCCGCTCTCCGTCCCGGCAAATACGCGGCGACGAGAGCGATGATCGCGAGCGCGAGCGCCACGAGCCCGTAAGCAACGGGATCGGTTGTGCTAACGCCGAAGACGAGTCCGCGCAGCAACCGCGTGAGGAGCAGACTGCCAATGACCCCGATCAGGAGGCCGAGGATCGCGAGTCGCAGGCCCTCACCTACGATCAACCGCAATACGTCGGGGCGCTGGGCGCCCAGTGCGACGCGGACGCCGATCTCGCGCGTGCGCTGGGTGACGAGATACGAAATGACGCTGTATACGCCGAGCGTAGCGAGCACGAGAGCGGTTCCAGCGAAGGCGAGGATCACGAAGAGCACGAACCGTCGATCGGCGACAGATGCCGAGACGACGCGATCGATGGTTCGCGCGCGCACCGCGACGTCGGGCCGGAGCTTGCGAACGACACCCCGCACCGCCGCGATTACCGCGGTCAGGTCGCCGCTCGTCCGCACGACGAGTGAGAGAGGCCAGTTGCTGCGACGCCGCTGCGGATAATACGAGTAGAGCGTCGGAAGAGGCGGCGACGCCAGGCCGTCGTCGTGCACGTCGCCAACGACGCCGACGACGACGAAGGAGTGCGGATCGCCGTCCATGTTGCCGAACTCCACATTCTTGCCGATCGGGTTCTCGTTAGGCCACGTCTGTTTCGCGAAGCTCGCGCTCACGAGAGCAGCCGGACGTGCCTCGGGGCGATCACGCGAATCGAACAACCGCCCCTTCAGCAGGGGAATGCCCAGCGCCAAGAAGTAATTGCCATCGGTGACGATGTAGTTCGCGTGTCCCTTCTGCGATGCCGGCGCGTTGAGAAACGAGTCGAAGGTCATGCTGTCGACCGGCGCGTCGAGCTTGAGAAAACCGCCGTCTGGTGGCGAGATCGCGATCGGCACGCCGGTGCCCGCACCCGTCGCCACGACGCCCGGCAATACTTTGACACGCTCGACGAGCGTGTTGTAGTAGTCGAGCCGCTGCACGCGGTCGTCGATGGTGGGTGATGCCTCGATCACGGCCACGTGCTCGGTGGTGAACCCGGGGTTCACGTCGAGCAGCCGCACGAAGCTTCGTCCGAGCAGGGCGGCGCCGACCAGCAGGACGACAGTGAGCGCAAGCTGCGCAACGACCATGCCCCGTCGCAAACTCGCGCCGCCGACGGTGCCCGCCATGGCGCGCGGACTTGCGGAGAGGGTATCGCGCGCATCGCGGCGCGCGCTGCGCCACGTCGCGATGAAGCCGAGCGCCAGTGCGAGGACGATCGAGATCGAGGCGGCGAATGCGAGCACCGACCAGTTCAGAGCGACCTCGTCCGCCCGGGGCAGCACGGACGACGGGGCGCCAGCGACGACGCCCACGATGAGTGCCGCGATCCAGAGCCCGGCGGCGGCGGCGATGCCGACGAGCAACGCCGATTCGATGAGCACTTGCTGAACAAGGCGCCACGGCGTCGCACCGAGCGCGACGCGCAGGGCGAGCTCCGGCTGGCGGATGGCGAGGCGCGCCATGAGGAGATTGAGGGCGTTCGCGAGTCCGATGAGAAGCAGGAATGCCGATGCGCCGAGCAGGAGCAAGAGCTTCGGCCGCGCATCGCCGACCATCTGATCGCGAAGTGAGACGAGGACGGCATCGGACATCCACGTCTGATTGCCGTACTCGATCTTTATCGCGCGCGATGCCGCACTGAGGTCCCGCTGTGCTGTCGCCATGGAGACGCCCGATGCGAGCCGCGCGATGACCATATGCCCGTGCGAGACGCGGCTGCGGTTAGGCGGGAGTAGCTCGAGTGGTGTCCAGATCGCGGTGCCGGCTGGGTATGTCTCGCGAGAGGGGATCACGCCGACGATCCGGTAGCTCTCGTTGTTCCATGTCAACCGCTCTCCAAGGGCGTTCGGATTCGCACCGAACTGATCACGCCAGAACGCGTCGCTGATCACGGCCGCGTGCATGCCGCCGAACTGTTGCTCCTCCGCAACGAACAGACGCCCGAGCTCGGGCTTCGCCTCCAGCACCTTGAAGAATCCGCGTGTCACCGGCGTCACCTGCGCCATCACGGGACCTGTGGGAGTTTGCACCGTGCTCGTGCCGTTCCAGGTCGAGAAGAGCGCCATCGCCGAAAAACTATGCGTGCGGGCTTCCCAATCGAAGAAATTCGGCTGCGATACGGAATTGCGCGTGCCTCTGTCGGTAATCTGGAACAGCCGGACGATCCGCTCGGATTGCGGAAAGGGAAGCGGCTGCAGCACGACGGCGTCGACAATGCTGAAGATCGCGGTCGTCGCGCCGATCCCAATCGTGAGCGTCAGCATGACCGCAGCCGCGAATGCCGGCGAAGCGCGCAGGCTCCGCACCGTGTAGCGCAGGTCCTGCACGACGTTCGCGAGGCGCTCGCGCGCGCTGCGCCGCGATTCGCTATGTCGCGCCTGTTCGATGAGCTCGCGCTGCGCGTCGTCGACGTCGCCGAACTCTTGGCGGGCGAGTGCCCAGGCGGCGTCGCTCGTCATTCCCGCCGCGACCAGATCGCGAACACGACTCTCGAGATGAAACGCGATTTCCTCGTGCACGTCGCGGTCGGCGCGCTCGATGCGAAAGAAGCGTCGAATGCCGTCGTACTTCGTCATGCGCGCGCTCCGAAAGAGGATGCGTCGAGCACTCTGAACAAGCCGTACTGCTCACCGGAGATACTCCGGTAAGTATGCATTAAATCGCGACCGCCGCGCAAGGGCCCGCCGCACTATCTGGCTCGCGCATTGCTGTCGCTCCGACACGCTGCCACGCCCGGCAGCTCATCGAGCTCACGGCGACTCATCATTCGGCCACCGTTGAACACGGCGCGAACCTGCCGCAGGTTCTTGATGTCGGCGAGCGGATCGGCATCGAGGAGCACCAGGTCAGCGACCTTTCCCCGCTCGATAGTGCCAAGCGAATCCGCGAGATGCATAACGACGGCGGGTTCCAACGTTGCAGCGCGAAGCGCCTCGGCGTTCGTCAGGCCGCCGTCCCGCACCAGGAGCTCCAGCTCGTCGAGGAGGCTGAAGCCGGGAACCTCGAGCGGGAGTCCCAAATCAGTTCCGGCCAGCAGCGGGACGCCGGCCCTTTCCATTTCGCGAATCTCACTCGTCAACGTCCGATACTGAGCGGCGAAGTCGAGGCGCGCCCCGATCTGGTTGATCTCCAGCTCTTCCAACCAGTCACTCGTCACCGGATCCGAGACGCAGCTCGCATCACCGAGCGCTCGATTGTGTGCGACGAAGGCAACGACCGCGCTGTCCGGTCGCCCACGGAGAGCGACGAGTGTTGGCGTCACTGCGGTTCGATTGCGTGCAAAACGCTCGAACAACGCTCGTCGATCGGCGGCTGACAAGCCTTCGAGCTCGAAGCCGTCACTGCCTTCTGGCGCGCCGAAGAATCCGTGCTCGATCGTGCGATAGCCGGAGTCGGAGGCATCCCTGAGCGAGACGTGTGTCGGTGGGTGGCCAACCACGTCGAGTCCGCGACGGCGTGCCTCGCGCAGGATTGTGAAAAAAGTGACGGCGTCGGGTTCGGTTCGCACCTTCACGAAGTCACCACGTAGACGCTGCACCGAATCCAGCGCGTCGTAGACATCGAAAAACGAACGCAGGCCAATGCGCAGTGCGAGGCTGGCCCGCACACCAGCAGCGGACGTGGGAAGCAGATCCAGAACAGCGTCTCGCCATTTGGCGCTTTCGAGAATGGTTCCGGCTGACCGAATACGAGGTCCGAGCAGCGTACCCGCCACAATGCTGTCGCGCCACGCCGCGACGGGTGCGTCAGGGCTTCCCATGTCCCGAATGCTGGTGACGCCTGCTGCGATGAAGGTGCCAAGGGCACGGCGGTCGTCGCTGGCCCAGAGGTGCGCGTGCATGTCCCAGAGACCGGGAATCAAGAACTTCTGATGTCCGTCGATGAGGTGGCCGACGTCTTCCAATGGCATCGCCGCCGCCGGCGCAACCTCGACGATGTGCTTACCGGAAATGAGCACAGTAAGATCACGCCGCCACCTGCCGCGCTCGACGTCCAGTACCGCGACGTGTGTGATGGCAGCGTCAGATGAAGCCGGCGCGGCAATGGGGCGTTGCGGGGCGGCCAGGAGCGCGAGCGCAAATGGAAAGAGAGGCGTCATATTTCGTCAGTCGGCGGAAACGCCCAAATGCATGGGAAATATGCTCAAACGGGCATTCTTGAATTCAAGGCGGGTCGCGGCGGTTCTTCTGTTCTGTCCGGCGGCCGCATCGGCGCAAATCGACCGAAAGTTGGCGGCGCTCGTGCCGTCGAGCTGCATCGAGCATCTTCCTCCGAGTGCGTTCAAACGCGTTGTCGTGTATGCGTACGTCGATCTCCAGGATTCGGTGAGTGTCGGCTTCGCTCAGAGCGCCGACAATTTCCTGCAGGAGCTCGCGACCAACACGCAGCGGCAGCTTGGGGCGTCGCCCAACAGGCTTCCCGTGGGTGAACCGGCGGTGAATTGGCGTGGCGTCGACGTCTCGCTGCATCTCGTCGCATACAAGGACGGCCGTATTGTGGTCGTGCACCGTGACACCATCAGTGCGGTCGCGACGGCCGCATCGCTCGTCGCGAAAACGCTCGACGGTATGTCGACGATCGGGCAGCTCGACTGGTCCGCGGATTCCACACGGGATTCGGTTCGATTCGATGTCGCATTCGTCAGGCCTGTCTTCGACTCGGCGGGCCATGTCAACATGCGAGGCCATAAACGAGACGCCGCAGCTGTCTTTTCCGTCCTCGCTCCGTGGGAAGAAAATCCCGCGGCGAAGCCTGGTCAGACGCCGCCCCTCTACCCGGCCGGAGCACAGCTTCAGGGATATGAGGGCAGGGTCGTCCTCAGCTTCTTCGTCGACACCACAGGACACGCCCTCATATCGACCGTCCATGACGTGTGGACGCAGGAGAAGCCGCGCTGGACAAGGCAGGAGTCGTCAGCGTATCAGAGCTTCCTTAAAGCGACAGAGGCCGCGTTAGCAAATATTGAATTCATACCGGCAAGGATTGGCGGGTGCCCTGTCCGGGCCCTCGTCCAGATGCCGTTCGAGTACAAATTCCGCTAAGAAATACGGTGGCCTCGTAGACGGTGGACTACGCTACTCGGCGACGGTGAGCAGAAAGCATCCCCAATCCTCGTCCGTTGTGGCGAGCACAAGCCACTGGCCGGCCGTTGGGAATCTCACCTCGCTTGGAAAGCCGAACTGACGTGGTCCACCTGTCAGCCGCGTGACTGTCTGACGCAGCGAGTCCAGTGCATGCCCGACGCGCACGGCGCGAATGAGCAGAGGAGCGTGCACGATTGCCTTCGTCCTCCACTCAGCGAATGAGCTTCTCGCGGATGTGTCTGCGGGGCCATGCAATGGCATCCACAGGATCTTGTGGGCGCGGCCGGCCTTTAATCCCCACGGGCCAGTGAAGCGCGAGCGAACGATGATGTCCCCCGAGCGCAGAGAACCGCCCCGAATGGAATCGTCCGGCAGCGATTGCACACACGTTCGCTGACTCGTTCCTCGGAACGGGCCGCCGAACATATACTGCACTACTGTCTGCGGCGGGCCGTGTCGGAACGCAGCCCCTTCGGCTTCGGCGTTGGCGACGGTCAACGGAATCCCTTGGGGGCGGCCGACCTGGGCGGTAAGCACCAGCATCGCCGCCACAGCGAAGCTCACGTACCTCATTCGCGACCTCGACATCGAGTTTATCATGAACGACCTTGCGATGTCGAAGGCTGTCACCGATGCGCCGCTCATAGGGCGCCGCGAGACTTCAACCATCTAGCTCGCTTGGAAACGTGGGAAGAGCTGTTGCACCTTCCGATTAGCACGATTATGTGTAGGAGTTGAGTCCTGCCACTTGACTGGCGTTAGGCGCCCATCACCATCGCTGAGGAAACTGAGATCATGCCGCCTCGCAGCCTGCTTCGCGCGTTCCTCCTTTTGTGGATCGTCACGGGTGTCGCCCTTCTCATGGGGAGTCTGGATACGGTGCGGCAGGCCCTCGGCGGCCGAGGGAATCCGCATCACTTGGCCCTGCTTGGCTCCGTCGAGGCCCTGGCCGCGCTCCTCTTCCTCATCCCGCGCACGACGCGCGCGGGCTCCATCGGGCTCGTGGCGGTGATCGGCCTCGCGTTCGTCGTTCATGCGATGCTCGGGCAGTTCCGCGGCGACTTGCTGGTGTATGCTGCGGCCACCGCGTTCGTCGGCGTCCACCGTCCGCTGACCGAGCAGCAGTTGCGATTTGCGCTTCGCCGAACGGCGGCTTGAATCAAGCCGCCGATTCAGGCTGTTCCTGACCGCACAGGGAATTCCACGTCCCTCGCCTACAGGGTGGGCGAGTGACGATTCTCTGGCGGTGGGTCCGCACGCCCTACATCTTGTCGCGCATGGCCGCCGTGCTGCTCAGCAAGCGCGTTATACTCGCTGCGGCGAGGATTGCCCTCTTCTACGTCGTCCTCGTCGCCCTCGCCTTCGCACTGCTCGTCTCCGCTTTTGTTGGTTGGCGCGGAATGGGTATCGATATCGTGGGGATGGCGGAATGGCTGTCGGTTCCATGCGCGCTTGCCTTCTTGCTGCTCGCCGCCGCACGCCGCTGGGGATTCGTGACATTGTGGGCGATTCTTGGTGCCTTCTGGTGCTGGGTGGTGCTCGATTCGCAGTCGCTGCGCTCACCGCGCCAGTTGCCGCTCGTCTTCATGGTCTGGAGCGCTTTCGCGTTGCCGCTCTGGATCATCGGTCAGGCCGGTATTCCGGCCGTATCGCCGCGGCGCTTCTCCCCATCGATGGTGATGCTCATCTGCTGGTGTATCCTGCTCGTCACGCCGCGCCTGTTCGGGCTACCGCAAATCGAGGTATTTCCGCCAAGAAATTACGGCCTGGCTGATCTGGTCTCGTGGATCTGGACGCCGTTACCGCTCATCCTGAGCGCATTCGCGATGAGGCATGTGTGGCGCGGCACCGCGAACGCCGTGGCTGCCTAACGAAATACCAGCGATCCGTCAGGCGCTGGGCAAGAGCTCCGCCGTGACGAGCGCCTGGCCGCTCGGTCACGGTGATCGCTGTCTCAGGAACAGGAGATAAACGGCACCGAATATCAGGACGATTCCGATGTTCGCGATCAGCCTTGCCCAGAACCGATTCCTGAAGAACAGCAGGTCAACAGCCACGATGACGGCCGCCAGCAAAACGATGTAGAGGATGTTGGGCGTTCTTGCGGTCATGGAATCTTTGCATCCAAAGAGACTAAACACTAAACGCAGCTCCTGATGCGTCCCGAGGCATTCACAAAAGCAAATCATGCTGCAAAGAGGAGCTTTCTCTGCGCACGGAGCAAGTCAGTGGTGTCAGCGCGTGTCAGCGGTATCAGCGGCCTTCAGGCTTTCGTTGAACAGAGAGTTGTGTCGGGCAAAAAGAGCTGTACACCCGCATGCCAGTTGGCTGATCGTCTGGCCTTAGTTCTTCGTGCGAGCGGGACAAAGGAATCGATGACGGCTAGATGGACGCGAGATACCGCAATGATTGCATGACAGCCTTCATCGGCGGATCCGCCATCGTGCCCTCGTGCTCGATGAGCCAATGCTTGATATGCCCCTGGCCCGCCACGGCGAACAACGCACGCCAGTCGATCACGCCCGCGCCTAACTCCGCATTGGTGTCCATGTCCTCGGTGTCGATTCGCGCGGACACATGGAAGCCGGGCACGAGATCCTTCAGGTGCAGCAGCTGGATACGCGTGGGATAGCGCCGGAGATACGCGATCGGATCGGCGCCTGCGTGAATCACGTGGCCAGTATCCATCTCGAAGACCACGAGCTTTGGATCCGTGCGGGCGATTAACTCGTCGAGCGCGGTCTTCTCATCCAGCCGCTTGAGATCGACCGCGTGATTGTGGTAGCCGAGCTGGAAACCGTCACGCGCCAGTCGCTCACCGTAGGAGTTGAACTGCTCGGCGTTCCACCGGTAATCGTCGAGCGTGATCTTTTCGTACAGCGGCATCAGCTCCTGCACGGACATGTCCGAGATGTCCTTGTCCTTCAAGGAACGGAGCGTGGGGAAGACGACGATGATGTATCGCAACCCAAGCGCGTGGGCCGCATCGAGCGTCTCATGCTTCCCGAGTGCCTGCAGATAAAAGTGTCCGCTGACGATTGACATGCCGAGGTCATCGCACTTCTTGCGGAACTCGCGCGGCGCAGGCGGCAACTCGAAGAGCTCGAGCTCACGAATACCCATGCGCGACAATTCCCGAAGAGTGCCGTCGGTGTCGCGGCGAAGGTCGTCCTTCACTGTCCAGAGCTGAAGACCCGGAGGCAGGCCAAGCGGATACGTCGCGACGCGCTTCGACCACATCGCGGCCAAGCCACCAGCTGCCAGCGATAACAGGAACTCGCGCCGGGCGATTGTCATTTTCACCTCCGCAACCTTTCGTCAACTGACTCACCATCATATATCAGCACCTCGCCTGGCGGAAAGTCGAGCACCCTCGAGCACCATCTCCCACTCCATGAATCGCTCTCCATCCTCCAGTCCCCGACGGATCCGCAGCGCCCTCGGCGCTCTGACTCTGCTCCTGATCATCGCGTTGCCACGACTCGCCCGCGCGCAGAACCTCGGCGACGTCGTCGACGTCAGCGCCGACTTCCAGCTCCCGGAGCAGACGCTTTTCGCCGCGAGCCGAGTGGTCCGCTTCGACGCGCGCACCGGACGCGGTGCGTTGCAGTGGGACCGCTACGTCCGGCAACAGGTTTTCAGCTTCCAGAAGACTGACCGCGGCTTCGCCCGCGCACAGTCGAATGAGTTTCCGCAAACGGAATACGATCGCGATCCGGTGCTCCCGTTCGCGATCGACTTCGTGAGCTCACGCGCCGTGCGCCTGCGCTTCGCGACACGCGACGTGCCGATCGAATCGCTCGCGACCACGCCCGAGCTGATGCTCGCGGGTGCCGTGCCGGTCGACACGTCGTGGAAGGTCGTCGCGAGCGACAGCGTGGTGACGTACACGAGTGCGTACGGCCGCGTACGGCTGGTGAAGGACCCGTGGGCGATCGAGCTGTACGACAACACTGGCCGCCTGCTCACGCGAACGCAGCGCTTTCTGGAGCCGCACTCGCTCACCACCTACGTGCCCTTCTCCTTCCTGCGCCGCTCTCGCGACGTCGGACGGACGGCCGCCGCCACGTTCGAGCTGGCACCTAACGAGAAGATCTTCGGGCTCGGCGAATCCTTCACGCGACTCGACAAACGGGGCCAGCACATCGTCGCGTACATTCGCGACGGGATGGGCGCGCAGGGCACGCTGCAGTACAAGGCCGTGCCATTCTTCGTCAGCAGCCGCGGCTATGGCATGTTCGCGCACACCACGGCGCCGCTTGCTTTCGACGTCGGCGCGGAGTTCGACGCCCACAACACCATCTACGACGGCGACGAGCTGCTCGATCTCTTTGTATTCCTCGGGTCGCCGAAAGAGATTCTCTCGGAGTACACGGCGCTCACGGGCCGGAGTCCGATGCCGCCGCTCTGGTCGTTCGGCCTCTGGATGAGCCGCATCACCTACAACTCCGAAGGACAGGTGCGCGACGTCGCCGCGAAGCTGCGGCAGTATCGCATTCCCGCGGACGTCCTGCATCTCGACACCGGCTGGTTCGAGACCGATTGGCGCAGCGATTTCCAGTTCTCGAAATCACGATTCACGGACCCGCGCGCGATGATCCGCGATCTCGCCGCACAGGGTTTTCACGTCAGCCTCTGGCAGTACACCTACTTCACGCCGAAGAATCCACTCTGGAAGGAGTTGGTGGACCACGGCTACGCCGTCACGAACGAGGGTGGCCGGCTGCCCGCGGAGGACGCGGTGCTCGACATGAGCAATCCGGAGGCGGTCCGCTGGTATGAGCAGAAGCTAAAGACGCTCCTGGCGATGGGGGTGAGCGCCATCAAGGCGGACTTCGGCGAAGGCGCGCCACTCACCGGCCTCTATCACTCGGGACGGACCGGCTGGTACGAGCACAATCTCTATCCGCTGCGGTATGGGCAGGCGGTCACCGAGGCGACGCGCGACGTGCGCGGCGCGAATGAAGGCATCATCTGGGCGCGCAGCGCGTGGGCCGGGAGCCAGCGCTATCCCGTGCACTGGGGTGGCGACGCGGAGAACACGAATCAGGCGATGGCGGCGGAGCTCCGCGCCGGTTTGTCGTTAGGCATGTCGGGCTTCACCTTCTGGAGCCACGACATCGGCGGCTTCCTCGACCGCGCGCCGCGGGCGCTTTATCGGCGGTGGCTGGCGTTCGGGATGCTGACGTCGCACTCCCGGACGCACGGCGCGCCGCCGCGCGAGCCATGGGAGTATGACCCGGCCTTCGTGGACGACTTCCGCCGCGCCGTCGATCTGAAGTACGCGTTGATGCCGTATGTCATCGCGCAGGCGAAGCTTTCGGCGGAGCGCGGCTGGCCCATGCTGCGACCGCTCTTTTTCGAGTTTCCAAACGACCCGACGTCGTGGCTCGTGGATGACCAGTACATGTTCGGCTCGGACCTCCTCGTAGCGCCACTCTTCGAAGAGTCGAATCGCCGGCAAGTCTATCTGCCGCCGGGCGCCTGGATCGATTACCAGAGCGGGAAGGCATTCGACGGAGGGCAGGAAGGCCGGTGGCAGGAGATCGATGCTGGCGCGATCCCGATCGTACTGCTCGTACGGAATCACGCCGCGGTTCCACACGTCGCCGTAGCGCAGAGCACGGCGGCGATCGACTGGACACACATCGAGCTCAGGATATTCAGCACCGATGGCGCGCCAGCCGGCGGGATGGTCGCGCTGCCTAACGACTCAGTCCGGGTGATTCGCGTGAGCGGAGGGCGCTTGGCCGTGGATCCGTTCGGCGGGCGCGTGCAGTGGCGGATATCGACTGCTGGGACACGTTAGGTAAGAACGCGCGAACGCCGAGCGGCCATCCGATCGATTGAGAGTTCGCGCACTATCCGATGGCGGTCCCGACCGCAGCGCCAGATGTTTTCGCATTTTCCTCTGGCGAAACTTTGGCTTCCGATTCATACTGTAGCCGCCGACGCCGGAAGTAGTTGCCAGGTACGACGTCCCCGCCCGCAGTAAGAGATGGAGCCCGTCCTTGCTCCGCAGAAGGTCGATAACGTGCGCGAGGTCGCGCCCGCCCGCCCTCATCGACCCGCGGCTAGCCGATCGACCGTTCGTTTTGTCATCGCCCTGATCCTCCTCGCGACGATCTACACCATCGCCGCGCGTGCTGGGCTTTTGCTCGACGCCATCGCCGGATTTGCGACGCTGGTGTGGGCACCGACGGGAATTGCGATTGCCGCGCTGCTGTTGTTCGGCTTTCGACTCTGGCCGGCCATACTCGTCGGTGCGTTCGTGGCGAATGTGCTCACGGGTGCGTCGCTTCTGGCGGCGCTTGGCATCGCCTGTGGGAACACCCTCGAGGCGGTCGTCGCAACCACGATTCTCGCCCGGACACCGGGATTCCGATTCGGTCTCGACCGGCTCGAAGACGTCGCCCGTTTCATCATTGTCGCGGCGGTACTGTCTACCACCATCAGTGCGACTGTCGGCGTATCGACGCTCCTTCTGGCCGATACCATCACCTCATCCCAGATCGCCGTCACCTGGCGCGCATGGTGGCTCGGCGACCTGGTCGGCGCGCTCGTCGTAGCGCCGTTGCTCCTCGTGTGGCTGAGTCAACGATCGCTCGCCTCACAGCGGGATCAGATCGCCGAAGCGTTGGTTTTGTTATTGGCGCTCATCAGCGTCTGCGTCTACATCTTCGGAGGAGAAACGTTAAGTAGGGACTCCCCCGAGCAGACGTACCTCGTCTTTCCGGCGCTCATCTTTGCCGCCGTGCGTTTCGGCCAACGCGGTGCGGTCACCGCGGTCTTCGTGACGACAGTCGCCGCGGTGTGGGGTACCGCGTCTGGTCACGGCCCTTTCGCGCGGCCGGTATTGAACCAGGGACTCTTTGCGCTGCAAACCTTCATGGCCGTCGCGACCGCCACATTCCTGGTCCTCGGCGCGTCGGTCGCCGAACAACGCCGAACGGAAGATTGGCTGCGTCGCGCACGTGAGCTTGCCGAAGCCGCGAACCACGCCAAATCCGACTTCCTTGCCGTCATGAGCCACGAGCTGCGCACGCCACTGAACGCGATCTCCGGCTACGTCGACCTTCTCGACATGCAGCTGGCGGGGCCGGTGACCGACACGCAGCGCAACTATCTCTCGCGCATTCAAAGCAGCCAACGCCATCTCCATTCGCTCCTCGAAGATGTGCTCGGATTCGCTCGTCTGGAGACGGGCCGGCTCGCGCTGTCACCACAACCGGTGATCGTCTACGACGCGATCGTCACGCTCGAGAGCATGCTGCAGGTCGAGATGCAGAAGAAGCGTCTCACCTTCGACACTCGGGTGGCGGACAGCAGGCTCGTGGCGTTGGCTGACCCCGACAAGCTGCGTCAGATTTTGCTGAACCTCGTCGCGAATGGCGTGAAGTTCACGCCCGAGGGGGGACGCATAACGGTGGGCGCGGAGCGCAAGGAAAACCGGATTCGACTGTGGGTTACCGATACTGGTATCGGCATCCCCTCGGATCAGCTCGAGAATGTGTTCGAGCCCTTCTTCCAGCTCGATCACGGTCCGAAGCGGAAGTATCCCGGTATGGGTCTCGGCCTCGCGATCGCGCGAGATCTGGCGAGGGCGATGAATGGTGAGCTCTGGATGGAGAGCACGGTCGGCGCGGGAACCACGGCGTGGCTGGTGCTGCCGGCCGAATAGGGCGAAGCCGCAGAGAGAGAGAGAGAGAGAGAGAGAGAGAGAGAGAGAGAGAGAGAGAGATTCA
>Ga0070717_10001208_pt1 | contig 17514 bp, 22 predicted proteins | sample LARL113metaG_FD_71366 | JGI IMG/M metagenome (GOLD analysis project Ga0070717, IMG submission 71366) | Corn, switchgrass and miscanthus rhizosphere microbial communities from Kellogg Biological Station, Michigan, USA - LAR L11-3 metaG | ecosystem: Host-associated > Plants > Roots > Rhizosphere ... | reverse complement strand
AACGGTTGGATGAAGAGGAGCGCGAGAAGGTGCTGCACGAGCAAGCAGTTTCGTAAGAACATTACTTCGGAGTATTACGAGCCGGTTTTCCTCGGGAGACCGGCCTTCCCCCTGCTAATCGTTAAGCTTCGCTTCAGCTTGAAATTAAAGAACTTATCCTGCGCTCCAGGGTTTAACCTTTATGGGTACGTGATCCGGCTGCCGCTAAGGGGGAAGGAGAACGCCAATGAAGAAAATCAAATTTTCCGCTTTTTGGATTCTGTTTGCCGGAATTGCATTGCTTGGGGCAACGGCTGCTGCGCAAGACGAGGATGATCCTCCGGGCCGCGTGGCGCGCATGAACTTTTCGCAAGGTTCAGTTTCATTTCAACCGGGAGGCGAGGGCGATTGGGTTTCCGCGGTGCCTAATCGCCCGCTCACTACGGGCGACAATCTTTGGACAGATCGCAATTCGCGGGCTGAATTGCACGTCGGTTCGACTTCCGTGCGCATGGGACCTGAAACCAGTCTGACGTTTCTTCAACTCGATGACCGTACTGCGCAGTTCCGTTTGTCTGAAGGTTCAATGATCTTGCGCGTTCGCCACCTCGACGACGATGATCTGGTCGAAGTCGATACGCCGAATGCCGCCTTCTCCGTATTGAAGAACGGCGAATACCGCATTGACGTCGATCGTGACGGGAATGAAACCTACATCACCGCGTGGCATGGCCGAGGCGAAGTCACTGGCGGAGGATCGTCTTATGTAGTCGTCGGCGGCCAGCGCTCCCGCTTTTTCGGGACGGACTCGCTGAACTACGACATCGCAGATATTCCGCGGTCTGATGATTTTGATGATTGGGCATTCGACCGCGACGGCCGCGAAGATCGCGCCGATGCTTCGAATTACGTTTCCCAGGAGATGACTGGTTACGAGGACCTCGATGACTATGGCCGCTGGCGCTACGTTTCGGACTATGGTCCGGTGTGGATCCCCGCTTCTATTCCGGTAGGCTGGGCGCCTTATCGGTATGGCCATTGGGTCTGGATTCGTCCATGGGGCTGGACTTGGGTAGATGATGAGCCGTGGGGATTTGCGCCGTTCCACTATGGCCGATGGGCTTACGTGGAGAACGGATGGTGCTGGGTTCCCGGACCAGTGGTCGTGCGACCGGTCTACGCGCCGGCTCTGGTAGTCTTCGTCGGCGATCAGGGGCGATTCGGTGGCGGACCAGGCGTGGGCTGGTTTCCGTTGGCACCAGGCGAAGTCTTTGTCCCTGCCTATCGTGTCAGCCCTACGTATGTGAACCGCGTGAACGTCACCAACACCGTGGTGAACGTGACGAAAGTGACGAATGTGTACAACACCTACATCACGAAGAACACCACCAACATTACCCAAATCAACTACATCAACCGGCGCGCGCCGAATGCAGTCACGGCGGTATCACGGGATACATTCATCAATGCCCGTCCGGTGGCAAAGAATATCGTGCGAGTTTTTGATCGCGACGTCGCGGAAGCCCCTCTGACTCATGCTGCACCCGTCGAGCCAGTGAAGGCCAGCGTGCTAGGAGCCGGAACGCCGGTAAAAAGTCCGCCACCACAGATCGTGAATCGTCCTGTGATTGCGCGGAAGATTCCTACGCCTCCGCAACCTCGTGTCGAGCAGCGCGAAAACCCGATCTCTATAGAACGGGAGAAGCCTGTAACACGTGGCGAGGGCGAAACAATACGCCCGCTGCCGGTCCCGCGTTCCCAGCAACCAAACGAACCTGAACAAGCTAGACAGGTTCCCCGGCCACCGAACGCAGTTCGTCCCGAGGAGCCGATTCGACCGCAGCAGCCTGTGCAGGCAGAACGCCCCATTGGTATACCGCGGCCGACGGCACCTGTTCGCGAAGGCCAGGGGAGAGAGGAGCGTCCTGAGCAGCCACAGCCAAACATGCGCCGCCCGGAAGCTCCAGAACCTTCACTAGTGAGACCGGCGCCGCCGGTGCAAGAAAAAAGCCCGGCGCAGATGCGGGACGAGCAGACCAAGTTCAACGGCTGGGAGCAGCGTCACGAGCAGATGCGTCCGCCCGAGAACCGCCCGGCTCCGATGGAAAACAGGGCAGCACCTCCGCAGAGCCGGCCTGCACCCCCTCCGCAGACCCGAACCACGCCGCCGGAGGATAACCGTCCTCACTAGATAGCGGTAAGCAAAGTTGATCTCAGGGCCAGTTTCTTTCGGGAAACTGGCCCTTTTATTTCACGGGGAATCGTCGTCTGATTCCACTAGCTAGTTCACTGTCAACGAGATTGGGAATGTTCGGCTAGCCGACCCGGAGGTCGCGGTGATGGTGAGCGGATAAGTTCCCGCCGGCGTTCCGGTAGTAATGTTTGTGCTCTTGCTTGAGCTGCACCCAGCCTGAAAGACGATCAAGCCGATAAATCCTGCAAGCAGCAACACAAGCAGCACATATCGCTTTCGAGCGATCTTCCCTCTAAATCCCGCTCCTAGCACGGCCAAGCCTGAGATTGGAAACCAAATCGCGTACACGGGACCACCCGGCTTCCATAAGCTGGCGGGGGTAGTCACGCGGGCAGTCGTGTTGATGACAAGTTCCCGGGTTACCGCCGATCCATTGTTCAGGTTCGGAATGGACGCGCCGTTGGGGAAGGTACACGTTGCCCCGGTCGGTAGGCTGGAACTGCAAGAGAGAGAGATAGTATTGGGAATTGGGCCCGTCGGGCTGACTGTGACCGTGTAAGTGGCGGGCATCCCAGCGTTCACAGCTTGAGTTGCGGGTGCTACCGCAACGCTGAAGTCGTTCACCGTCACGACGACGGGCGGAGGCGGCGGCGTAAAAATTGCAGCCGTGCCAAGGCTGGTCAATTTGCCAGAATCGCTAAATGGGCCTGCCACGCCCGGCGTCGCGGTTACCGTCACCGAATCGGTGCTGGAGCCTGCGCTGATTACACCTAGGGTGCAGGTGATCGAACCGGTGCTGGACGGGCATGCTCCTCCTGGCGAGCTTGTTACGGAGACCGATGTAGCGCTTCCCGTTGCGATTGCGTCGGTGAATGTAACACCGGCAGTTGTGTCGCCATTGTTTGCGATCTTATAGCTAAAAGTCACCGCATTGCCGACGCCCACCGGATTGGGGGATCCGGTTTCGGTGAGGGCAAAATTTACAACTGGACCAAGCCTGGCGATAAACGCATCGCCACTTCCATGATTAGTGCTTTGAAACGGATTGGCAGTGGGAAAATCGCCTGAGAACGTCTCACCGCCCACATAAGTAAACTGGGGATCGAGCACAACGCTTGTGCCGGCATCGGTACTGGCTCCGCCCAAATACGTTCCGACGTGACCCGCGGCATTTGCGGTGATTGCTGAAGTGTCAATCCGAGAAATGAATGCGTCAGTGGGTCCCCGCAGGGTACCCTGAATCGGAGTTCTCGCGCCGGTCGGAGGGTTAATGTTTAGTGGAAAATCGGAAGAGCTTGTCCAGCCCGTTACCGTGGCGCCTTGGATTGTGTCCACAACAATCGCCAAACCAACGTCGGTACCTGTCCCGCCGAGATAAGTAAAATAATTCAGAGGGACCGTGCCCTGTGGGCACGTTGAAGTGGCGGTCACACAAGGCGCGCCGATTTTCGCGACGAATGCGTCACTTGCTCCGCCGCCATAACCCGGCTGGAATACTCCCATTCCTGCTACCGGGAAATCAGATGCATTGGTCGTCTCACCCGTGACATAGGCGTTAAAGGCGCTATCCACCGCGATTCCGCGACCAATGTCATTCCCGCTGCCGCCGAGGTATGTCAGGTAAAGCAGTTGCGCTCCCGAAGCCGCACCCGGATTGAATTTGGCGACCCAGATATCCTGGCCTCCCTTGAGTGTGCTTTGGAAAGCGTTTAGCACCGGCATGTCGGTGAAATCAGTACCACCGGTGACGTATACGTCTGAGGCACTGTCGACGACGATGCCACCACCCGAGGTCGTAGCGGTACTGGGTGTGCTACCGCCGATGTAAGTGGAATAAACCAAGCTCGCCGTTCCCGACAGTGTAGGATCGATTTTGCTCATGAAAAACTGATTTGCGGCGCGGGAAGTCGGCTGAAAAGAACCGATCGTGGCGGGAAAGACCGCTGTTGTCGCAGGATTTGTAGAAGATGTCGTTCCGACCACATAAACCTTGCCGCGCGCATCCAGAGTGCCTCCGGCGGCAAAATCCGCTCCGTTGGTGCCCGAAAGAAAGGTGGAATAGAGAAGGTTGGCGCCTGCGGCGTCAATCTTAGTGACAAACGCGTGTGTATTGCTGCTGGCGCGCGCAGTCTGGAATGCATTTGCGGTCGTTGGAAAATCGCTGGAATCAGTGTTTCCCACGACTGTGACGTTGAAGCCGGAATCGACTCCAATACCTGCTGTGGTCTCCGTTCCACCTCCCCCGATGTAGGCGGAATAGACTAGCTGGGCGCTTCCCGACGCGGCGGGGTTTAGCTTGGCGACAAATGCATCTGCTGGTCCCTTTAGCGCGGGCGGAGCGCTGGGGTTGGGGAAGTCCGCCGACGTTGTGGCACCCGTGATGTAAATGTTTCCGCCAAGGTCAATCGCGATAGCAGGGCATCCTGAGGTCGGGAGTCCGCTTGGGACAATGGCCGAGCAGCCTTCGTTTCCGCTGCCCCCAAGAAAAGTGGAATAGCTTAATACAGGATCGATAATGAGTGCCCGGCTGCGATCATAGTTCCCGATTTCAAAAGTGACTCTATTGCCGGCCAGTGCGAAGTGTCCCACCACTGACCGCTCTTCGTCTCCGATTTTCTGATAAACGCGAGGCGCTTCGAGACGCACATCGCCGCCGAGCAGCAAGTTGCCTTGGGCATCGAGCCTTAGTCTTTGCGGGGCTTCGAATCGCAATGCAATTTGCCTGGGATCAACTCCAGGAGCAACTTTGAAGTCGTACTCCAAGAGCCCCTGGTTCCCGTAATAAACAAGATCTATTCCCGGATACACATCCTGATACCTCACCCGCGCAAACTGCGGAATATCGCGATGCCACTTTGCGGGATCGTTTCCGATAAAGTAATTGCTCTTGCCGGGAAGTAGTTCGTCACCCGAAGCGGCAGGGTTCTTATTGACTCCGTCCAGAGCCATACGAATGATCTCAGGTCCGCGACCCGAACGGCGCATCGATAAGATGGCGCCTTCTCCCGTCAGAAACAGTCCATGGCCGGCGCCATGCGCCAAAAATTGCACCCGCGATGCGGTCTGGCCCTGGTTCGGCTCGAAAATCAGAGGCAAACGCACAAGAGAAGTTTGCGACGATACCGCGGCCATATGGTTTGCCGCAGGAGCCAGGAACGTGGGAAGAGAACTGCTTACGGCGGCGTGGGGGAGAGCGGGATTAGAGCCCAGCCCGACCGCTATGACTCCGATCGCCAGCAGCAGCGCAAATGATAATGGGGTGACTGCGCTACGCCAGGCTGATCCCGACCCACGGTAATTCAATCTCACAAGCTCCTCCGAAGTGACCCGATGTTCTTTTCCCGATTTCAGGGAGAGGAAGAAGAAACGGCGCACAACACTGCACTCCGACTCGCCCCTGCGAGAGGTATGCGTAATTGCCACCAAAATATTGGCGAAAAAATAAGTAACTACTTAAACATCTGACGGATAGACTGTCAAGCAAGGTGGCCCTGGTTCGGTCAGATGCGGGCAGCATCGTCACGAGATGCCGGTTGATGATGGCAAATTGCTTTCCTAACAGAGCTTCGGACGCTGATCTCTCCTACCTTCTGCAAATCATTTCACCAGGTTGTACACCCTTGGGTCTATGGGCCACGAGGAAGCTGTTCATTTTCTGCTGGCCGCCGCAGTGGTTCTCCCCGTCGACCTGGCAGCCGGATTGCTCCGGTTAAACTTTTATCGTCGCCTTCCCCTGCGTTCCCCCGGAAAAAAGCATTAACCGAGCTAATTCCTTACGTTTTTTGGTGTTGCATTCGGTTAACAACTAGGTGACCCTGAGCGGAACGTAATTGGCTATCGGGTCCGAGGATTTTTCTGATGCTCTTGGGAAGAGAAAGCGACGTTACACAGCCCACGCAGGAACGGCGACTGATGCGTCGTTTCGATATGCGCCTGCCCGCTTCGGTCAGAATACCGGACCTCGGTTCAGGCGAGTTCGCCACTGAGACTCAGAACGTCAGCGCGCGAGGCGTGTTCTTTTATCTCGACCGGCCTCTCGCGGAAGGCACGCCCATTGAGGTAACCATGACCTTTCCACCGCACGTCACCCTGACCGACTCAGTGCGCGTCCGATTTATTGCCCGCGTGGTTCGGATTGAGAAGCTGCCCGTTTCGCGTGTGGGAATCGCGGCGCTGATTGAAGAATACGAGTTCCTCCGCGCCGCTCCCGCAGTCAGCGCCGCGGTTTCCGTGTAGCCGTGAAGCTCCGCTAGCTACCTTTCAGCTCTGTAGAGTCTGCGGAAGACCGCTGGGAACCAAGGGCAGGGCACGCAACGACCCCCAGAGCGGCAAAGATGGCATTTCCCACGGCTGGCGCCAGCCCGACCAACGGAGTTTCCCCGGCTCCGGCCGAAGGCACATTCTTGCGGTCGAGCATTTCCACGTCAATTCGAGGAAGCTCGCCGAAACGCGGCACACGATAATCCGCAAGGTGAGGATTCAGAATTCGTCCGTTCTCGAAGTGAACGGCCTCGAGTAGACGCGTTGTGGTCTGGCTTGGGTTGCTTTTTCAAACCAGCAAACTATTTTTTCAGCTCTTCGAACTCGTGCTTCAAGCGCACGTAGCGCCGCAAGAGCATGCCCACGTAGCTCAGATGAATGACCCAGGTTGAGATATATGCGGCATAGAGAAATTTCATAGCGAACCCCGCGGTTCTAACAGGGCCTCGAGAGCCTGAGTCTCTTCAAGTTCACGACGCATATATTCCAGGCGGTAGCGTGACCAGCAAAGCAGTGCGGCCAGGCACAGGAACGCAAGCCAATTAATCAACAGCACATGCAACATCCGGGGATCAATCGACCCTCCGCCACCAATCACTGGCTGCGGATGCTGAGTACGAAAAATCCAGATCGAGAAGTAAACCAGTGGCACATCAAGCGCGCCGAAAATCGCCAACGCTGCCGCAAGCACAGGCGTCTGACCGCTGGTGGAAAATCGCCGCAGCATCAGGTAGCTCAAATAAATCAGCCACAGCACAAGCGTTGAAGTAAGCCGCACATCCCAGGTCCACCAGATTCCCCACACCGGTCGCGCCCATATCGGGCCGGTGACCAAGTTCACCGTGCAAAACACAACCCCGACCTCTGCACCGACCAGAGCGATCGTATCTGCTTTCGCATTCCGCGACATGAGATAGACGACCGACGCTACGAAATTGATTCCGAACAACAGAAATGCTGTCCAGGCGGAAGGCACGTGATAATAAATGATTCGATAGACGTTCCCTTGAAGCTGGTCGGTAGGCGCAACGACGAGCGCCTGATACATCGCATAGCCCAGGAAAGCTACCACCAGAAAAACCAGGATTGGGAACGCCCGTTTCATTCCGCCTGCAACACCGACTCAAACAGAAGTAGACAAGCGATAGTAAACACCACATCGTAGGTGGCAAGCAACACGATCCAAAAGCGAGCGGAGAGTTCGCCGGTCAGGATAGCCGTGGTAGCGTTCACCATGGCGAGCAGTGCTGGTATGGAGAATGGAAACAGAAGCAGCGGCAGCATGATTTCGCGGCTGCGCGTGCGAATCGAGATGGCGGCGAAGAATGTGCCGTTCACCACCAGCGCCCAGGTCCCCAGCGCTGCAACCGGTATCAATTGCCATGCCGGTCCGAGCGCGCGAAGCTGATAGAACATGATGAATAGAGGCGTCATCAACGCTTCCAATACAACAACAAAGACAAAGTTGCCGAGCGCTTTTGCCATGAACAGGGAATTGGCCGGCGCGGGAGAAACTCGATACGCATCCAGAACCTGGTTGCGCAGCTCACGCGCCCAGGTTTGATTCAATGCAACCACGGCAGCGAATAGGAACGCCACCCACACCAGGCCGCCTGCAATCCGCCGCGATTCTTCCGCGTTCGGATCAAAAGAAAAGCTGAACACGACCACCATCAGCAGCGCGAAGAAGAGCATTGAGTTGATGGCGTCTTTCGAGCGCCACTCCAGGCGCAGGTCTTTCGCCAGTGTCGCTCGGGTGACGGCGAAAAGGCTCACTGTGCCTCCACAGGCTGAAGCGTAGACGTGCGACGGGTAATTTGTCCCGCTTCCATCCAGACAAATTCGTCAGCCAGGTTTTCCAGCAGCGAGGCTTGATGCGTAACCACGAAAATGCTTTTTCCTGAGTCACGCATTTTTGCCAGCAGACCCGCCATTTCGCGGGCAGAGTGAACGTCCACGTTGGAAAAAGGTTCATCGAGCAGCAGGATTTTAGGATCGTTCAGAATTGCCCGCGCCAGCGATAATCGTTGCCGCATGCCTTGCGAGTATTGCGCGACTGGGCGCGCCAGAGCTGGATCAAGCCCGACAGAGGTGATCATGCGAGCACAAGTAGCGTCGTCGAAGATTTCGTACAGCCTGGCAAAGTAGCGCAGGTTCTCCATGGCGCTCATTTCGTCATAAAGAAGCGAGGGGTGGGCCATGTAACCGATCTGGCCGCAAACTGTGCGGAGGTTGGTCGTACCCAGGACCACGATCTTTCCGCGCGTCGGCTGGGCCAGGCCGGCAAGCGAGCGAAGCAGCGTGGTCTTTCCGGCTCCGTTGTCGCCCAGAATTACGTAGAGACGCCCCGGAGTGAACTCCGCGCTCACGCCGCGCAAAGCGGCGAACCGGCCAAATTCCTTGACTAGGCCATTGGTTGAAATGACGGCCGAATCTTGCGTCGTCAGCGATGGTTTCACGGGAGCAGGGCGCATCGGCCTTGCATGCAAGATAGCGAAAGCAGAGGGGTAAGTCGAGAGTCTGTCCGAGGGTCTGAAAAGTGCGAGCCCCAGCTAATTCGAGCCGCTGATTGCGCCAGATCCCTGGACTTGTGTCATGCTCTTGGCCGGTTCGCTACTGGGCGCCCCGTTCGCTGGAGTTCCTGGCTGCTGAGGCGCGTATTTCGACGCGCACTTGGCTTGCAGTTGCTTGGCGTGGAAGACGCCGTCGCGGCCGAAACTGCCATCGGCGAGAGCCTGCGAGTTGTCTTTGAAAGTATCGGGCGGCGCTTCGGTGCCGCTGTAAACCACCGAGAGTGTCTGGTCGTTTTCTACCAGCACGAATTCAACCCGTGTTCCGCTGCGCTTGATCGATCCCGGCTGCACGTTTCCCGCAACCCGCAGGTGTTTGCTGTAAGCGCCATCTCCCAAGCCCCGCAGCTCTTTAATAGTGACGTAATAGCTCTTACTTTCCTGCACGCCGGTGTAAGCAAGGAAACCGAGCGAGATCAGAATGACTGCAATGGCGCCACCGAATTTCAGATATTTGCTGCGTTCACTGGACACGAGAGCAGCTTATGCTGCTGAGGTGTGGTGGGTCAAGCTAGGGCAGGGTATTAAGAAGCCTCACGAAATCTAACATGCAGGCTCGCTTGGAGATGCGCTAGTACCACTCACCCCACCCGATGTTCCCGTTGGCCTGCCTTCTGAATTGATGGAGCGCCGGCCAGACATACGCCAGGCCGAAGCACAAATCGCGGCGGCAACGGCACGCGTAGGTGAGGCAAAAGCTAATTTCTTCCCGCGCTTCGTTCTGTTGGGAAGCGCCGGACGCCAAGCCTCGCAATTACATGACATAACACTCGGGATGGGGAATTTCTTTGGGGTTGGGCCGGCAGTGAGCTTGCCGATCTTTACCGGAGGACGAATTCGCTCCGAGCTTCGCGTTCAAGATGCGCGCCTCCAGCAGTCCGTGATTGAATACCGCTCCGCTGTTCTGGCCGCACTGGAGGAAAGTGAAAATGCGCTGGTCGGCTATTCGCAGGAGCAAACGCGACGTGAGCGCCTGGAAAGCGCCGTCAATTCCAACCAGGAAGCGGTTCGCCTTTCCTCGGAGCTCTACAAGGCCGGTCTGACGGACTTCCTCGCCGTACTCGATGCCCAACGCGAACTCTACGCCAACCAGGATCTCCTTGCCCAGAGTCGCATCGCACAGACCGTAAACTTGATCGCTCTCTACAAGGCCTTAGGTGGTGGTTGGCAATCTGTTGCCTATCAATAGCCCGCAGGACAAGACATGATCATAGCGACAATAATTGCACTGATCGCGCTGTTCTCTGGAAGGATGAGACAGTACATCGCTCAATTCCGGTCGAGTGGCAGTTCGCAAAAGCGACCGCGAAATTGTAAGAATTCTAAAGGAGAAACAGTGATGGAGCCGAGGGTTGACTACTTAAAAGCGGGACGTAGTGTTTACGATGCCATGCTTGGCTGGAGAAATACCTCGGTCAATGCGGGCTCGAGGAATCGCTGATGAAAGCGCCCATTCGGCTTGCTCAACTGCTTGGGAAATCGTCGAAACCATTTGGTTTGGGTTCTTCATGTGGAATCAGGTTGAAGGTTCATTGCGCTGGTTGTCACGCTAGCGTGGGATCACCCTCTCGTGCGATTGCGCCCGACAGAGATCCTCCACGCCCATCTGTCCGTGGCCTTTCACGCGGTACGGGTTGCGGTACGGGTCTGCTATTCCTTCCACCGTCTTTCAACGACTTGCATGCCGCCCACTCCTTCTAAGTCGTTGTAAATACGTACGGCTCTTGGTGTGAAAGGGCGATGACCTATCAGATGTCGAATCTCGGAGTCGAAGGCAGACCGACTGATTGTCAGTCAGCCTTTATATTTGACGCACGGGAGCGGCGTCACAACACATGATTGCGGCCTCAACGACGTTTTCTCCTACTGAGCAGAGACGCCACATGCATGCATTGGAGCAACAGGGGTGCTCCTGCGGGATGAGAAAGACAGTGGCCTTCGCGGAATAATTAAGATTCTCGGTCAATCCCACATGGGTGCCAGTCTTCCAAGACGTTTTGTTTCCACGTACGAAGGTTTTGAGCCCCCTTTCTACCGATAACGTAGGGACACCGCCCGGTGATAGAATGCAAGCCGTGAGCACCACCAAAGAGGCGCGGCGGCTGAGCAAGCTCAAGCGGGAGTCCGAGCGTCACGAGAGCCGCAATATCGCCAAGCGGTACAAGCTCCCCGAGGCGGCGGTCAAGATTATTGAGAAAGCCGGACCCATTCACGGACAGCAAAGCCGAGCAATACAGGTAGCGGTTGAGTTCCTATTCAACACGCCCCGATACGGTGTCACTGATAACGCGATGTCCGCCATACTTGATTCTCCACTCATTGGCAAAACGTACAAACTCCCGCCCCGGACGGTCTCGCTCATTGAGGGTCTCAAGCACGAGTATGGGACTCATGGAAAAGTCTTGGCGGCTATTGCGTACATGCTTTCCAAGCCGAGACTCCGGGACGGAGTGACTCCTATGCCGCTCCCTGCTAGCGAAAGGATTGTCTCTTATGAGCCGGTCCCGCCTCTCGCTAAGGGGGAAACGATGGCGCAGAGGGTCAAGCGTGAGGCAGCGGAGTTGAGCAAAAAACACCAAAAGGGAAAACGTTGAAGACCAGTGAAATGATTTTTGCCGTGAAACTATGGAAGCATGGGTCAATGGCAATGGAATCCGGCTCAATGGTCTAGAACCTTTCCAAGCAACGAGTCCCAACGGTTACCGCAATCCGAAACAGTGGGTGTAAGCTTCGGACGGTGGGGTAATGGACGACACGCTGCTTCAGCGATGGGCACCGCGTATGCTTAGCGTCTTGCGCATAGCCGCAGCGTTCCTGTTCATGCCCAACGGAACGCTGAAGTTGTTCAACTATCCGCCGCCGCCGCATCCGGTGCCACACTTGCCACCGCTAATGCTGGTGGCTGGCATATTGGAATGTTTTGGTGGTCTGCTGCTATTGATCGGTGTGTTCACGCGTCCGGTTGCATTTATCCTCTCGGGCGAGATGGCGACCGCGTATTTCATGGAGTCCGCAGCAGGTTTGGAATCATGCCACGAACCGCGAGCAACTCACTGCCTTTCTCGTTAATGGACCCGACCCCAGGCCCGAAGAGATGGAAGGCCTACTCGCCTTAATAAGGACCATGCCTTATCTCTTTCGCAGCTCCTTCCGGAATGCCACGAAAAGCCTGCCGCCCTCGCCCGGCGGTCGGCCACGGGAATTGAACCCCGAGCAGCGCAAAAAGATTTGTCTGCAGATTGGCCAGCTCTACGGGTTGGGCGTAGAGCTGCGCGATGCCCAGAAGCGCATGGCGCAGCGTTATAAGGTCGGCCTCCGGACTATACAAAGAGCTTGGCACGAAAGGGCCAAGTGGAATTCCCATCGTTAGAAATAAAAAAGCAAGAAAAAAAGTTGAATGGAAGTTGTAAAAAGCCGGATTTTCTGCCACAGCAGTATAGAAACGAACGTTCGTGCTGCAATCCAATCAATGCATGAATGGAGGGAGCTCATTTGGCCAAAAAGCATGGTAAAGGACCGGCAGGCGGGCCCAGCAAGGGGAAAAAGACTCAAGAAGAGATTATCAACCGTGCAATGCGGATTGCGGCCGTTGAAGGGCTGGTAGCGCTTTCCATCGGACGCTTGGCCAAAGCACTTCGGATGAGCAAGAGCGGCTTGTTTGTGCACTTTGGTCGAAAAGAAAAACTGGAGATGGCTGTCATTGAACGCGCCTACGACATCTTTAATGGCTCCATCTTGCTCCCGGCTGAGGAGGTCGCGCCCGGAATCGAGCGGGTCTGGGCCTTGTGCGATCTTTGGATGGAATTCGTCGAAAGCCGGGTTTTACCGGGCGGATACTTCTTCACAGGGGCATTCTGGGAGCGTGCACCCCAAGAGGGGGATATTGCCGACCGGATCAGGCAGATCGTCGATGAGTGGCTCACAGCTCTCAGACGTGCCATTGACGGAGCGCGTTTGAGCGGGGAAATCCGCAGAGGAGTCGATGGCAGGCGCACCGCTTTTGAACTGAATAGCCTTTTACTAGGTGCCCAGTGGTCGCATCTGCTATCCGGCAGGGATCAAACTAAGGCACGCTCGGCGATTCTCACCAAGCTCGGCAGCCTGGCAACGGAGGATGTGCCGGCCACGGCGTTTGAGTCTGTAGAGGAATGGGATCGATATCTGGAGGCCCGGCACGAGTGACTGTGCCGAAATCCCACAGAGGGTTTTTTACCCGCACCACCGCGGATACCTCCGCAAGTATGCCAATCGCTTCCTGCCCCGTTCGGTCAGACGATAGGCCGATTTGGCCTCGCCTGAAATGGTGGTTTTGTTTTAGTGGCCTTGTTTTCGTAGCCGTCCGAGGTAGCTATAGAAGGAGTGCCGATCTAGGTCGGATTGTGATTCTTTTTAAGGCCTCATCCGGCTTCGGAAAACAATCCCCGTCGGCAAAGATTCAATTGAAATTTTCATCATTTCTTGTTTGTTTGTAATTTTAAAATTGCCATCCAGGAATTTTACTCTTTTGGTTTTCTTTTTATTATGACAACAATTTTGGAATTTATCCCGACTTATCCGGCGCCATCATCTCGTCGACCCTAGTGGCAACAGGGATGCGTCCTTTGTTGGAAATGGCCTAAATGCAATCGGTCCATGTGCTTTTCGTTTTGCTGTGCTGAAAGGCAAGACATCTACTTTCAACGCGCGTAACCCTTTCTCTAACGTCTAGCATCGAATACGTAGGTGTCATCATTGCCTTGCTTCAATACGTGGCACCTTGGGGTTACGGGTTACGCAAAAAGAGGGGTTACGCAGAGGGCACATTGCCTTACTCTAACAAAGCTGACAAAGCGGCTCAGATGCGCCGGTATCGTGCTCGGAAAAGAACAGAGCGCCAAGCAAGAGAAGCTCAAAGGAATTTCATTCGGGGCTGTACTCCCTCGTCTGCAATGGCAGCGCCCGTACGCCAAGCAGCCGTGCCCTCTAGGCCATCGGTTTCTATACAGCCGAGACCGGCTCCCAAGGCGGAATCTTTCTCCTCGGTTCTCTCGGCAGCTAGACGGGTAATGGATGGTAATTCCACGGCCATCGTTACGGACGCCCCGACGCGAGCGCGTTACCGTTACAAGCGCATCATTGACATTCCCGCAGAACTTCTAGCGAAGCACGGAATCACACGACAGGGGAACATCCTTAACGCTGGGCCGGGAGTAGATATCCAGAAGGTCTTACGAATGTACGTATTGTAACAGCGACAAAAAGGGCAAAAAAGCGATCTCCAACTAGCCGGGTTGAGGTATGTTTCAGAAACAAACCGTTTCCAACCCAGGCCTCTGGCCGCGCACACTCACCAGGAGCCGATCCCTCATTTCTTGTAGACTTGTAGCCATATTTGCGGCACGACGACGCGGGCTGTCGAGCAGCATGGGCGGAGCAGCGAAATGCGCAATCACGTTGGAGTCGGATTACTCCTTATCGCAATAACCGGGCTCACGCATCCTGGACAGACTGGAGACTCTGCGGCCGTCGCCCAGCTAATTCGCCTCGATCACGAATGGACCAATGCGGAAATCCGAAATGACGTTGCTGCTATTGGTCGGGTATTGGCGGAGGATTTCATCAGTGTGAGCCCGGTAGGCAGCGTTGCAGACAAACAACAGTTCCTGCGCGATTATTCCTCCGGTGATCTCAAAATTGCCTCAGAGCAGCTGTCTGATTATCGCGTTCGGCTTTACGGCAAAACGGCGGTGATGACTCACCTGGCCACTCTAACTGGCACGTATAAAGGCGGAGATATCAGCGGCGAGAATCGAAGCTTTCATGTCTGGGTAAGGCAGGGAGCCCGATGGGAAATGGTCGCAAACCAAGGAACCTCTGTTGTCAGGTAGAGTGACAAGGGTTGCAAGGCGATCTCTCGAAATCGCGATGTTCGGAAAACTAATCTTTTGGACGTAGTTAGTCTCGGCGAACGTGAAGAGATCTAACTACAGGTTGGAAATTTGAAGGATGCGATCCGCGTATGGAAATTGAAGTTTCCATTAGAGGGGATGTACTCGTTGACGTACCAGAACGTGCAGTCGTTCGAAGGGTCGATGGCCATACCGCTGTAGTCACCCCAGCAGTTTCCGCCTTTGGCTGTCCCACCGGTTTGTGAGCCTGGTCCGGCGAAGATGGGCTTTATGCCTTCCATCGTGTCCAGGGGATCACTCGGCACCCTGCCGGTGAACGCGACCGTGGGGTGAATCGTGCTGCTGGATTTGCTGAATCCAAGGGCCATGTCCCCCACCTTGTCCATGGTGATGCTCCCCATCCAGAGGGAGGTGCGACCACTGGTTAAGGTGCCCTGCTGAAATACGACTGGCGTTGCATTGGGATTGCGGATCTCGTACCAGCGCACTCCGGATGCTGCCACACTGGTTTTTGCGGCATGGTTGACCACTAGGCGATTCATGGGTTCCGAAATTCCGATACGCCAGCCGGAACATCAGGCGGTCGCCAAGCGAATCGAGTTGATCAGATGTTCCAGGCTGCGGAATACACGTACCTGTGGCCGCGCAGGCTTGGACAAAGGGTGTCACCGCAATCGTGATGGGCCCGGTGAATTTGGAGTTGGTTGGGGTTGTGAAATCGACGTGGAACCTGAAAAGGTGCAGCGCGCCAGTGCTAAACAGGTCGACAAAAAAGTTTGCTTCACCGGCAGGAGGCAAAGTAGCACCGTCCAGGTCTGAGGGTAATAACGTGAATTCATTTGTATTCGTCATGAAGCAAATGGCCTTGGCCGTAGCGCCTGCCAACATTGCGGAGCACTGATAAGCACATGCCTTGACTCCCAGAAATTTGCTTGGGCTAAACAGGTTGTATGACCCATAGTAGGCATCCGGCCAGACGCCCAATTTGTCATAGTCGTTAAACACGTTTGTGCCAAAGGAGAAAGCGTACCGGTGATAGCTACCGGTTGCGTCCGAAGTACTGGAGACGGCGATGCACTCGTTTCCAGTACTAAAGCTACTATTGGCAGCAATTATGGCGACGAACCAGCGACCAGCTTTTTTGTCATACAGTACGATAGGGTCACTGTAATTGGGGCTCTTCGGTCCTTGGCCGCAAAGGCCGGGCACGCCAACAAAAATGCTGCTGATCTGCTTTGGACCGAGTAGCGAAGCGCCGGTGGACTTGCTATAAACCTGAAATGCGGTGTTGATCACTTCCACGACCTGCGTCGCTCCAACCGAGAGATTGCTGTCGGGAAGGAATATGTACATGCGGCGTCTCATCACTCGCTGGCTGCCTTGCCCTCTGTCTGTCATCCCTATCCTCTGCGGCGTATGGGCGTTGTCACCTAAGGCAAGAGCCGGATGCGGGAAACCCGCTCGTCCGGATCCGTGGAGGGGGTCATGTGCAATCGTGATCCCTACTCCGACTTTACGAAGAATGAGACGCGGCACGCGCTCGGACAGACTCCGATCTGTGAGGAGTGATAAATCCAAATCAGGCACGCTTACACGGACTATCTGGCCGAAGTCCGCGAGAAGCCCCAAGCCAAGCGGGAGGCATTGTTGCGCTGTGAACGATACATGTCAAGCATGCAATCTTTCTTGCACATTAGCTGACGAGGAGAAATCAGATCCTGTGGCAGCCCGGGTCTGGTGTCGCACTCGCAATAACTTAACTTGCTTGATTTCGAATCCAAGTTGAGCGCACTTTATGTGCGGCAGCGCGATATCTACCCCGCTCAGTGAAATCGATGATCCATTCGAGCAGCGCCCGCCCCACAATGCCGGTCCTGGTGGCGTGCGGTTGTGCGGAGCTGCCGGTTCGACTCCGGTCTCAACGAAATGCAAAAACTGTGGGCAGCACGTTAGTCTGAGGTTTTCTGAATGTCTCCACACGCCCTCAAGACGTCAAAAAATGGCGGATTTGACCCAGGAGTAGCTTGTCGTGACAGACATCGTGCCAATCCGATTCAGGGGTACGTAGAACGCTCCCCTTTTGACTGCCAGCAGCGTGCCCGTGCCATCCGGATTCGTCCTCCAAAACGCCGTCGTCATCTGATTGAACGTTTATCTGCGGTGCCGGGGGAGGTACTGGAATGCAAGCGGTCGGACCCTCATCTACAGATCCAATGTTGTAAAGCAGTGAGAAGTACACCTGTCCTTTAGAAGTGTCCAGTCCAGTTGCGGTCCCCTTAATCACGAGCACGTTATCTTGGCTGCCCATGTCCAAAAAAATATCCGGGCATGAATGCCCGAACCGTTTATGGGGTCTATCTGGGCTTCAGCGGTTGCCGGCTGTGCCGCGTTTGCAATCAGAGAACTGGCTAGCAATGTGGGGACCCCTAGGGCAACCACGATCATTAACTTTTTCACGGCTTGGCTCCTTTCGTTAGGAGATTAAACCAAACAGAGCTGTTGCGGGACCCAGGGTCCGGAAGACAGCCGACCTGTGCCCATTCTGGCTTGTCGTCAACGGTAAGGATGTGCAAAGTTTGCAGTCATTAGAGTATTAACCAACCTATATTCGGCAGAACTCGAC
>Ga0070717_10001207_pt1 | contig 17514 bp, 8 predicted proteins | sample LARL113metaG_FD_71366 | JGI IMG/M metagenome (GOLD analysis project Ga0070717, IMG submission 71366) | Corn, switchgrass and miscanthus rhizosphere microbial communities from Kellogg Biological Station, Michigan, USA - LAR L11-3 metaG | ecosystem: Host-associated > Plants > Roots > Rhizosphere ... | reverse complement strand
GGGACGCGCCGACCCACCTCGGCAATGAGGTCTGAAGTGATCGAGAAGGTGGCGCGACCCGTCCCGGGGCGCGAATTGGACGTGGCCGGCCGGCGAGCTGTGGAGTGGGGTGCGACGTCGTGTCGAGTAGTGCGACGGTAAATACAGGCACTCGTCCTATCGGGGCGCATTGCGAGTGACGTCCAAATGTCGTCGCGGGGACGCGCCGACCCACCTCGGCAATGAGGTCCGAAGTGATCGAGAAGGTGGCGCGACCCGTCCCGGGGCGCGAATTGGACGTGGCCGGCCGGCGAGCTGTGGAGTGGGGTGCGACGTCGTATCGAGTAGTGCGATGGTAAATACAGGCACTCGTCCTATCGTGGCCCATTGCGGGCGACGTCGAAGATGTCGTCGCGGGACGCGCCGACCCACCTCGGCAATGAGGTCCGAAGTGATCGAGAAGGTGGCGCGACCCGTCCGGGGGGCGCGAATCGGACGTGGCCGGCCGGCGAGCTGTGGAGTGAGGTGCGACGTCGTGTCGAGTAGTGCGACGGTAAATACAGGCACTCGTCCTATCGTGGCCCATTGCGGGCGACGTCCAAAATGTCGCCGCGGGGACGCGCCGACCCACCTCGGCAATGAGGTCTGAAGTGATCGAGAAGGTGGCGCGACCCGTCCCGGGGCGCGAATTGGACCGTGAATTATTTTGAAGCGGACGGTCGGATTAAAATGGGTCGGATCCTTGCCGGTCTATCCAATGCGGCACTACATCGAGCATAGGGCTTTTGACATTTCGGCTCGTTGAGCCCGCAAGGCGAGCGGGCTGACGGAACCAACGTCCGCAGGGGAGTCTCTCTTCTCGCAGGCACTCGCCGTTGTTTAATAACATGAGCAAAGCCGTTCTACCTCCTGTAACGAAAGCCTCTGGTGCCGCCCCTAAGCCGGAGCCCACGGTGGTGCGGTTCGATTTGTCGGCTCGAGCAGTTGTCGTCGTGATTGTAGCGATCGGAGCCGTGTGGATGACGATCCATCTAGTGCCTGCTCTGCTGATTTTAGTCACGTCTCTGATGTTGGTCGGCGCGCTGAACCCTTTTGTCGCCTGGCTCGAGGCGAGAAAAATCAGACGAGGAATCGCGATCGGGATTGTTTTTACCGTGGTTGCGGCGGCGACGCTGGGCATCATCTTCCTCTTGCTCCCGCCCATGGCCAGTCAGGTGAAAACCCTGGCGGAAAAAGAGCCGGAAATCCGAACGCAGGTCGCGGATTACCTGGGGCGCTCACAACTGACCGCTCCGCTGGCCAATGGGATCCGGGAAGTTCATTACGACGAGCTACTGGTCTCGTCCAAAGCGACGCTGTTGACCATCACCACTCGGATTTTCGAGGTGATTTCGTATTCGGTCGCCGCGATTTTTCTGGCTCTTTATATTATGCTGGATCGCGACCGACTGCGCGGGGCGGTCTTCGCGCTGGTGCCGCGCTCTCACCACGTAAGGCTTTCGCGGATACTTTTAAATCTTGGGACGATTGTCGGTGGTTATATTCGGGGCCAGGTGATCACCTGCGCCTTGATGACCACGTTCATCCTTGTCCTCTTGCTGATCTGTCGCGTACCGAACGCGCTCGCGATTGCGGGCTTCGGTGGACTGATGGATCTGCTCCCTTACATTGGGATTGTATTGACGATGGTTCCAGCGGTTTTGGCCGCGTTGGCCAAAGGGCCAGCGATTGCAGCGACCGTCTTTGTGTTCTTGTTTATCTATGAAGAGTTCGAAGGCCGGGTGTTGATTCCCTGGGTTTACGGCAAAGCCCTTCGCCTGCCGTCCTCCGTGGTTTTCTTTTCCTTGATCGCGGGATACGCGCTGGCCGGAATTATCGGCGCGCTCCTTGCTCTGCCGATCGCTGCGGCGGTCCTGATGTTGATCGACGAAATGCGGGTCGAACTCCCCGGAGAAACGGTTCAGCCGGAGGACGTCGCCGAGATGAGAAAAGAAGACCGCACCGAGAAGGAATACGAAGCCCGGGCGCAAAATCTACCAGTAGAAAAGGCCGCAGCGGTGGCGGTAGAAATCGCCAAAGCCGGAAAAACCCCTCCGTCTGAATCGATGGACGGAGCCGGCAAGTCGGTGCCGCCGGCGGCCCGGCGGTGACGAGGCGCGGAAGCGCTGGAAGCCTGGTCGGCGTTGAGCCTCCGCTGATCTTTCGTTAACGGGTCTGTCGAGAATGGCATTAAGTTATCGCGACTCTGCTCGCGTTGTTTTTGTTGTAGGCGGGGTGCCCTCACCCCGCGGCGGCGAAGCCACCTCCGAGGAATGATGTCTTTGCGGGGTGAGGGCACCCCGCCTACACCCAATCCCGAGACAGCAATTAACGAAAGTTCGCTTTAACTGAGTGCCATTCGGGTGTGATGGGGTGGCTCACGGATAACTATATATTCTTGAGAGATGAGCGTAAGGAGATGCTAGCCATCCCCGGTGAGCGGTGTTGTGCCCTCGGCTCGCCGGGACGGTTTGCCCTACGTTTCGATCTCCGATCACTTTCCGTTCGCAGACTCTTTGATACTTGATCCTTGTTACTTGCTCCTTCGCGTTCCGGCTCACCGGGGACGGTTCGCCCTACCTTAAAGCTGCGGGACGCGGTACGAGAGTGTGGTCTCGCCGGCAGACAAAAAAGGCCCGACGGTGAAGTCGGGCCTTTGGGTAATGATGCGTATTATATCGTCTCGGCGATCAATACGAGGTCTTCAGCCAATTCGATTTGTCCCAGGTGAGCGTACCGGCGCCGGCGCCAGCTTGAACGATCGGGAGCAATGAAGCGGGGTCGTCCATCGTATAGGTATACGGGAGGGCATTGCCGCTGAGATTCCAAGAGAACGGAATGACCGGCGCTTGGAAGGGCCCCATTGGATTTCCGGCATCCGTGCTATTGCCTCGAACGGTGGTGGTGGTGCCGTCCGGATTGTGGAAGACATAGATCGAATCCAAGGCCTTGATCTTTCCGGTATAAGCCGGATTGGTCGGGTCGGTTTGATTGTTACGGAGCGGCCAGAGACAATCGACATAGACCGACTTCTCCACCAAGACCGCACCGTTTTCGGTCGAGATACTGCCGTTGATTGGAGGATTGAAGCTGTAGGTTTTATTGAGGGTGAGTTGGGCGGCGGAGCTCATCGCGGCGGCCCGAGCATCGCGAAGGCGACGCGCGGCTAGCACCTGGGTGTCGTCGACATAGATATTATAATTATGAACGTTGCCGGCGCGCAGACGGGGCAGACGGTCCCAGGGGTTCAACCAATATTGATGGTGGAACGTAACCTTGAAGTTGGCATTTTCTGTGGCAAAGGCGGTGGAGCCGATCAGGTGGGTCTTGTCGTGACCATGCTCGATCATGACGATATCTTCGACGCTGAAGCCATTTGTCCGAAGGAAATTATACATCGGATTGGACGAGCGATTGGCTTCGAGGGCGTTGATCTGCTTGCGCACCCAGCTGTTCGGGTTGGTGTCGCCGTCGTCGCCGACGTATTTATTCCAGGAGAACGTAATATTGAAGCTGCCGCCCTTGGTATCGACTTCGCCATCGTAGGATTTGCCGAAGGTGCAATGGTCGATCCAGATATTATTCACGACCGCGCCGTTGCCGAGATCGATGAAGTCCCAGTCGTTTTTATCATATTGACCCTTGGTGGCTTCGTCCCATTCCCACATCTCGTCGAACTTCAAGTTGCGGATAATAATATTGGACGTGCCTTTGACGTTGAGCATGCCGTGACGGATGGTGGAACCATTGGCCGAGAAGATCGTGAGACCGCCGCCTTTGGCTTTGATATCGACGATGCTCACGCCGGTCGAGAGCAGCACCGGATGGAGGAGGGCGGGATTGTGGGAGCGGAAGACACCGGTCGCTTGGACCGCTGCACCCACTTCGTTCCAGCCGATATTGAGATCGTTCATGATCTCGATCACCTTGATCGATCCGGTTTTGTTCGAAGCGAGGATCGCGTTGGCGAACTGGAGCGGGGTGCTCACCTTCGCATAAGCGGGATCGGTTTCGGCGATGACGCCGCCACCCGTGGTTCCGGGGCTGACCGTCGCAAAACCCGTCAGATTATACTTCGAAGGAGATCCGCCGCCGGTGCTGACCGTGAGGGTTGCGCCGGTGCTGGTGACGGATCCGACTGCGTTGGAAACCGTGACGGTGTAGGTGCCGGCGTTTGCGGATTGTACGTTGGACAAAGTGAGGCTGGTGGAGGTGGCTCCCGTGAGGGCAGAACCATTAAACTTCCATTGGAAAGCCAGGGGACCTGTTCCCGTCGCGGCGACCGTGAAGGTAGCGCTTCCACCTGCGGCCACTGTCTGGCTCGCGGGCTGAGAGGTGATGGCGGGGGCGGTGGCCACCGCATTGACCACGAGCGTGGCGGCGTTGCTCACCACGGAACCGGCGGAATTGGAAACGGACACCGTATAACTGCCAGCGTTGGCGCTTTGGACGTTGGTGAGGGCGAGAGCCGAGCTGGTCGCGCCACTGAGGTTCACGCCGTTGAGTTTCCACTGGTAAGCCAGAGGTGCACTGCCGGACGCAACCACGCTGAACGTGACATTGCTCCCCGCGTTGACCGCCTGACTGACGGGTTGCGTGGTGATGGCGGGAGCGGTGACGACTGAATTGACGGTGAGCGTGGCCGCGTTGCTCAACACCGAACCGGCTGAGTTTGAAACCGTGACGGTGTAGCTGCCGGCGTTCGCGGCCTGCGCGTTGGCGATACTCAGGGCCGGGCCAGTGGCGCCGGAGAGGTTGGCGCCGTTAAACTTCCATTGATAACTCAAAGGAGCGGTGCCGGCCGCTACGACCGAGAAGGTGGCCGTGCTGCCGACCGAAACAGTCTGGCTGACCGGCTGAGTCGAGATCGTGGGAGGGGTCGTGACGCTGGAAACAGTGAGAGCGGCGGTGGTGCTCGTGACGGAGCCGACGGAGTTCGATACTTTGACCGAGTAGTTCCCGGCGTTGGAGACCTGAACGTTGGACAAACTGAGGGTGGAGGCGGTGGCTCCCGCGAGATTCGCTCCGTTGAAGAGCCATTGATAGGCCAGTGGAGCCGAGCCCGAAGCGACGACGGAGAAGGTGGCGTTGCCGCCGGCGGCGACGGTCACGGCGCTCGGCTGAGAAATAATCACGGGCGCGGTGGCGGCGGTGCCAGAAGGAAGAAATACGGCGACAGATTGGGCGAGCTGCGAGCTGGTCGAGACGTTCCACGACATGGAACCCGCGCCCGCGGTGCTCAGGGCCTTGGTGGCACCGGCGCCAGCCGAGTTAGATTGGCCTTTGCTCCACCGTTTGACCATGGCTGCGTCGGAAGGGGTAAGCGTGGCATTGGCCGCTCCGCTAGCCAGTGTATCCACCAACCAAGCACCGGCCGCAGGGACGCTGATGCTAGTCGAGAGCGATGTCCCAGCGTCCAGGGCATTGATGGCTGCGGCGGGAGCGCTTTGTTGAACCCCAGACAGAGAAACCGAACCGGCACTGACGCCGTTCACCGCGCCCTTAAAGGTCACGGCAACGGAATGAGTTCCGGGCGCGGGATTGAGCAGGTAGTAGAGCTGGCTCTGGTCCAGGGTGGTGCTGCCCGCGGTGGCGATGGAATTGGGAACGGGAGTAAGCGCCACCCCATTAAAAGTGACCTTCGAGACGGCTAGCGAGGCCGTCGAGGTGTCCTCCGTGGCAAGACCGACCACGAGCACGGTATCAGCGGCGGTGCCGACGGTATGTGACCAGCTGAGCGAGGCTGCATTTGTACCGGAAACCGAGCCGGAATTGTCGAATGCAATCGCTGCACCGAGTGGCTGAGTTGAACCAATGCCAGCGAAGGCGATGCAAGTAAGCGCGAGCACATGTTTCCATGCGGACCACGCGGAGTTGGGGGGATTCATTTTCATAGGGGGACAGAGCAAAAAATCAGACAAAAAACAGTGCGCCAAAAACTTGGGAAATTCCAAGCGACAGGGCGGGGGGACCAGAGCGGGCAAGGCAGCCCAGGGGCACAAAGAAGAGAAGGCTTACCTACAGGTGGAGGATCAGGGGAGATGATCTATCTCGATAACCCGGTAGGTTTAAATCCGGGCTACGAGAAAACGAGTGGGTGGACTAAAAAAATGCGGAGGTGAAATAAGGGTGGTCGTTGCCCCTGATATATACTCTACGATGATGCGACGCAGGGGTAAAAACAATCGGAGTTTCGCAGGGAAAGTTTAATCGTCAATTAAATCCACGCCGTTATAAAAGATTTAAGGACACGTGTCAGTGTAGCAAAACCGGCGAAAGCCTTCGGTCGGGCAGATGCTGCTCCCGGCGCAATGGTATCCTTGAGCCGAGAGTCAGGCCAACGCTGGTTAAGGGCAATGATTGTAAGATACTAACTTATAAGAACACGCCTGATTATGTTACGGCCCTCCCCGACAAACCTTAACCTACAATCGACCGTGCAGCAAAACTCACCTGAGCTGAGCTGTCCCATTAACCCGAAAGATTCGCACGGGAGGCTGAATCGAAGGAGCGGTCCACCGGGGATCAAACCTGGCGGCTTCGGTTACGTGACCCTAAAACCACTCATCATCGCAGGCGTACGACGTCGGGTCTAGGCGTAATTATTTCTATTATATAAGTTCGCGGAATTAGCCCAAGCCTCAGGGTGCGCGGAATTGTATAAAGCCCATCTTCCCCTTTGAACCAAGCCCGCGCGGTGTCTGTTCAAAGCCCGCTCCCACCCGCCCGATGGCTCTCCATTTACAAAATACGGCTGAACTCAGCCGTATTTGATTGAGCCATGCGGGGCAGGACCCGGTCCTGCCCCATTCTATGCGGCTCTATTTTCTTTCCCGGACCTGATTATTGTTTTTTCCAGACAAACGCTTCGTAGTCCGACCCCGTGTCAGCGGTGCCTACGACCGTGTCTTTGCTATCGAGCGCCGCTCCCCAACCGCCCACGCCGACGGTGTACAACGATCCATTGTTATAGATTTGAATAATATCACTGCTGGTCAAGAGGACATGCCCCAACGAATTGATCGCGGCCGCCGTGTAACCGCCTGCCTCGGCCCCAATATCTTTTAACGCGCCGTTCTGCCAAATCGTCGGTCGCTCCGAATTGAATACATCAGTTGAACACGTGATAGCGACTTGACTGAAGTCATTGATACAAGACGCCGTGCTCCGGGTATAGCCGCTCAACACGCCCAGATTCGAAATATGGCCGTTTTTCCACAAAAAGGCCCGCGGCGCGCCGCTGGAGAGAAGCGCCTCGCCCACGATTTCGCCGTATATATTGATCGATTTCGGCGTGGTGCCTTTTCCGCCGAGCGATCCGAGGTCGGTCACGGTCCCCTGGACCCAAAGAAATCCGCGCACGCGCGTTTCTCCGGAGCGGCCATAAGTGCCCACAATTTTAGAATGATCATTGATTGCGTAGGCAATGCTCCAGGCCGCCCCGGGAATAGCAAGAGCCTGCGCGCTGCCGCCGGACCAGAGAACGGCGTGAACATGGCCTGCTGAATCGGTGTATTCGCCGACAATTTGGCCGCTGCTGTTGACGCCGTGGGCCGCGCTGGCGGTGCCATGAACCAGGCCAAGATCTTTCATCACTCCATTCGTATATTTAAAAGCGTGGAATGCGCCGTTTGAGGTGGTGCTGCGTCCAACAATCGTACCCGAGCTGTTGATTGCTTCGGCGTCGCTGGTGAAACCACCCAGCGTCCCGATGCTTTGCCCGTTCCACGTGGGGGCGGCTTGCGCCGAACCGACCAAGAGAGAGGCCAGCCCGAATGCGACCATAGCTGAACCACGGGAAACCAAACCGCCTCGCTTTTGGACTCGGGCGCCGAGCTTGCCTGACGAGACAGACTGATCGTTTGATGTGAATGAGTTCATAATACCCTGATTTATTTTCTACCTGATGTTTAACTGACAAAACCCGAACTTCAGGGAGGGTATAACTAGTCCGCACGGCAGCTGAGAGCCCTCGCGTCGTTGCTTCTCAACTACAGGTGAATCGGACGAAAGATGGATTGAAGAACATGTCGCCGGCTGTCGATCTGCGAAATGGAGATCAAATATCTTACAGTTCGATTTTACTCCGAAAACTTTGCGTACCCAGAGTATGGTTACAAAATGGAAACACCTGCCTGCAACGACCTTTCGGTGGAATCAGTGGGCCCGGCGGGCTGGGAGACTCAGGCTCACCCCGAAATCGACGATAGGGGACTCACGTCAGCTGACGGGGGTGGACGAGGGGGATTTCTGAAAATATTTATCGAGGATGATATGCATCGCCGACGGAGTGAGCGGCTTCGATATATAGTCATCCATCCCGGCGGAGAGGCAGGCCTCGCGATCACTGGCGCGGGCGTTCGCGGTCATGGCGATGATCCGGGGCTTGACCGGCTGAGGCCACCGGTCGCTGGCTTGCGCTTCCCGAATCGCCCGGGTGGCTTGGAGTCCATCCATCACCGGCATCTGGACATCCATGAAGACCACGTCGTAGGGAGCGGCCAAAACCGCGTCGAGGGCTTCGCGACCATTGTTGGCCAGATCTGCTTTAAAGCCCGCGTTCTTCAAATATTGGAGGGCGACTTTTTGATTAACTCGATTGTCCTCCACCACCAAGATGCGCAGATCTTGCCAACGGTCCGCGTAACTGGGCAGCGGGCGAGTCACTCGAGAGGTCGTACTTGGGCTAAACGGCCCAAAGGTTTCTGGGGTCTTGATCGCGCTGCTCGCGAGAGCGAACTGGACGGAGAACCAGAAGGTTGAGCCCTGGCCCGGGGTGCTTTCGGCGCCGATCTTTCCATCCATCATTTCGACCAACCGGCGGCAGATCGCCAGGCCGAGACCAGTGCCGCCAAAGCGGCGAGTGGTAGAACTGTCGGCCTGAACAAAGCGTTGAAATAATATAGGCTGGATATCCGCCGGAATGCCGATGCCCGTGTCCGTGATCTCGAATCGGAGTCGGGCTGATTCGCGAAGAATTTCTTCCGCGCTCACACTGACCGTGACGCGCCCCATCTTGGTGAACTTTATCGCGTTCCCGACCAAATTTAATACAATTTGTCGGAGCCGCACTGGATCGCCGCGCACTCGGTCGGGCACGGTGTCTTTAACAGTCAAGTTCAACTCGAGACCCTTGGCCCGTGCGGCCCCCGACTGGAGCTGGATCGCGCAGGACAACTGCTCCTTGAGATTGAAATCAATCGATTCGAGCGTGAGGTGACCGGCTTCGATTTTTGAAAAATCGAGGACGTCGTTCAATATGGTGAGTAAGCTCTCACTGCTATTGATCAAGGTATCGACATAATCCTTCTGTTCGACGTCGAGTTTTGTGCTGCGCAAGATGTGACCCATGCCGATGACGCCGTTCAGGGGCGTGCGGATCTCATGACTCATATTGGCCAGAAATGCGCCTTTGGCCCGATCTGCCATTTCCGCCGCTTCTTTAGCCTTTTGCAACGCACTGTTGGCTGCGCCTAATTCTGCTGTGCGGTCCTCCACGCGACGTTCCAGCTCTGCGTTGAGACTTCTATAACGTTCCTCGCTCTTTGCCAGTTCAGAGGTTCGTTCCGCCACGACCCGGGAGAGGCGTTCCTTTTCCCGTCGTTCCAAATAAGCGGCGAGCCAGGCGGCCAGCCCAAAGGCGGCGAGGGTGATGATGATATAGAGCGTCCACGCGAGTTTGGTCCGGTACCACGGGGGCTGTATAGTAAAGGCAAAGTGCGCTTCTTCGCCGGTGATCGCGCCGGCCACCGGTCTGACCCGAAAAACATAGGAGCCTTCTTTGAGGCGATCAAAGCTAGCTGAACCGACGATTCCGGTGGAGACCCACTTGTTTCCGGCGCCTTCTAGCATGACTTCGAAAGAAACCGGCGAACGGAAGGGATCGGCCGGCGCGGCGAAGCTAAATACGAGGGATCCGTCGGCATATTGGAGGGAGAGCGACGGAGGCAGGGGGGAGAAAAGTCGATGGTTGCTTTGAGAGAATTGGACCGAGGTGACCATGGCCCGAGGCTTTTGGACCGCGGCATGAGTGAAATGCGGATCGTAACGTGCCAGGCGTTGTAGTCCCCACATCCAAATGACTCCGTCAGCCTCCATCGTATATTCCAGGGGTTCGAAGCCGACCGATAACGCTTCTATGGTCGAGGCTGAGCCCTCCCGTTTATAATATACCTGGGCGGTTCCGTTGTTGGTGAACCAGAGTTTGCCGCTTGAATCGCGAACCGGACGACCGACAAAATGGCCGAGGTCGGAATATCGACTTCGAAATTCTTGGTCTTCGACGAACCTTTGACTCGTATCATCGAAACGATAGAGCTGGTCCACTAAACTGAAGTGAGCTTTACCGTCCAAGAGAAAGGCCTGGGCCCATCCCGGAGGGAGGCCGTCGCTTGTGCCGAAGATCTGCAGCTTGATCTGCTCCTGGTGCGCGTCGATTCGAGCCACGTGGTTTAAACCCAATTCGACCCAGACGATCCCATCTGCATCCTGGAGGGAGCTATAAGATTCGGTCAAAGATTCGTAGGGGATGCGTTCCGCGACATAGCCCTCTGGCGCGGGGCGAAGCCAGCCATATTCGTGGCGGGCAATATAGAGAATCCCTTTGCTCGAGCGTGCGACGCCGACCCGCGCATTTATAATCCCGGATAATATTTTATTCCAGCCGTTGTTTCTCCGGATAAATATTCCGTCATCGGTGCAGGCGAATAGCTGTCCGTCGACGTCGGACAAAGAAAACAGATAACGTCCCTCGGGCGTATCATCTTGGAAGCGTTCCAGGTGACCGGCAATATCATAAACGGCGCGCATCGCACGGCCGTCTGCAAGGAGCCAGAGTATGCCCTCGTGCCGGTACGGCTTTGCATAGGCCAGACTGGTCGGGACCAGAGGTTCGAATTTAGATATAGGGGCGGGAAATTGAATTCGTGCCACGCCGTCCGGCAATAAAGCCCAGAGCACACCGTCCGCGCTGTAGTGAAGGCGTTGCACGCGGGAGAGCCGATGATCCAGCGCGCGATCGAGCATCTGCAAGGTCCGTCCTTCGCGGTCGAAGAATACGATCCCCACGGTATCGATAGCGGCGGCATAGATCCCGTCCCGGGTTTGGGTAATATCATTGACTCTCTGGCCGCCATGAAAAGTTCCCGGGGAGGAAAAAGCCCGGGAGGTGCTCCCGTTGAATAATTTTAGGCCCTCGGAACTCGTTCCAATGAGCAATTCCTCCGATCCGAAAGGCGCGCTGCTGGTCACGGTTTCGGTCGCGAGCGACCCTTGCTGGGACAGGTCGGTGATCTCCCCAGAGGCATCCAAACGATACAGTTCGCCCGCGGTTCGAGAACTCACGAAAGCGGTTTCACCAATCCCAAAAAGCCGTTCGATCGCGCCGACGTGGCCGACGATGCGAGCGGTTTCACCCGGACGCCAAGAAACGATGGCGCCGCTGGTGTTATTCCAATACCAGCCATTCTTCAGCGCGGTGGCCTGGGGCAAAAGAATGCTCTTTATACTAGGATCATTTGGAAATTGGGTGACGCGGGTGTAGTGCCACCGGCCGTCGTCGCCGACGTTGATCCGTGCGATGCCGCCTTCGATCGCCCCGTAAATCGCCCCATCGTTGTCCACCACCACCTGCCCGGCGATCAATCCCGCGGGACCGGGATCGCCCCGAAAAACTTCCCAACGCACCCCGTCGCCGAACGCGATCTCCCGAGGCGACACGAGAAAGATCCGCCCATCAGGCAGGAGGTGGAGATCGGTGGGGGCACTGCTGAGCCCGATGGTTTCGGGCCCCAGGACAACGAAAGGCGGGGCGCCTGTTTCCACGAAATGAGGCGGCGCGGAAGGCATCAACACCCCCTCGGCACGGCCGGCGGAGGAGGCGAAAAAGAGGACGGACAGCGACAACAGCGCGCTCCGGCACCCGAAGTTTTTCAAGGTGCCGAACCGTGACGGGCTGTGCCCCAGGTCGCTGCGAAGACACGTATTCGTGCCTTTCCTATCGGCGTTTTGCCGTGCGACTTAAGATCGGGTCGCTCTAAAAAGCCTGTAATCTGCTCGGAAAGAGGCACGTAGAGGGTCCCGCTGCTTTCAAAAATCGTCTTTCGCTGAAACCCACAGACCATTGGGCAAAGGAGGGGGTAACGGACGATCGCCGATCGGTCGCGGATCCTGCCTTAATGGAGAAAAGAGGAGTACGAATCCGTTTGCACCCCTGGGGTCCAAGTCATGCTAAACCGCAGGGCGGACGAGTTGTTGGCCGCAATGACTCGACGTCACGCTAAGCTTCTCGGAAAAATAAGAGTGAAGTCGCCCCGCTTTGATTCCCGTTTCGGATCTACCTGAAGCCGGGTGAAATCGAACGGCCGCAACTTCCCTGGGTTTCTACTATTTATCTAAGTATAAATTTTAACCGGAAGAGGGTGTTCGTGGAACACCTAAATGAGATCGGATTTCAAGTGTCTATAAAAGCGTCGTTTTTGGCAATAAATGCGGAGTAATTAAGCTCGATTTTTATTCAGGATATCCCCACGAAGTCACACGGCTTTGCTTAGTAATTCGGTTCATCTGAGCGACCAGTTGTATGACTGCAAGCACAACTAGGCTCAGACAGATACCTCTTTCCATTGTCTACTCCTATAAATTATAGAAGCCTGCTCTGAGGTTTATTATTCCTTACTGATGTCTTCCGCACTTGCCCCGCTTTAGGTGGCCGAAATCTCAGGGTTTGCGTGGGGGTGAGGTTGTCCGCCTTTTTATCTGCTGCATGATTGTTCGCGTGCGTCGCTTTCACGTCATACGGCTTTTCCTCCTTCGCCCCAACGGCTAGACCTTACTGCACCAACACCAAGGTGGTTTATTTTCGATGCTTCCGTCATGACAAAATCATTCCTCATGCGGCTGAAACGGAGAAATGCAGAGATAAAGAGAATCTGGCGAAACGAACTTTCTCAGCCTGTGCTTCACGAGCTCGTGCCGAGACCATGGATGCTCACGCGTATAATGAACGACAGCCTACAGGACCTCTTCTCGTTCTGGCTCCTGACCAAAAAGATTGCGTCGGCGAGCCAGCCCCTTTCGATTTTGCACTCTGAGCAGCATCCTTGCACGGTCTCTTTGTATATTGAATACCTTTTGGCCGGGGAGACCGCCATCCGTAAAGTGATAAAAGCGATCGCACCGGAACTGCGGTTGTCCGAAGCGGAAATGAGCGAACATGAAACCGAGCTTCTGTTTTCATTTCGGGTTTTACACCACAAGGAGGTAAATGAATTTTGCGAGCATTGTGTGCTATACAAAATCAGCCTCCCTCAATTTCCCACTGAATCTCGGCCGAAGGTTTGCCTACGCCAATTTCAAAACTCCTTCGGCGTCGTCGTAGACTAAGAAGCGGTTGCTCTTCAAAGGTGCGATTCCTGGACCGGAGGGCGCACCGCAGTGTGAGCCTCAGGATCTAATCGGAGGGAGGTGGAATATTCTCGGTCGGTGACGACGACCGAGCCTACCAAGAAGGCGCGCACCGCGGCTCGTACCGTAAAAAGCGAGGGCGGGTAAAATCAGTTGTCGTCGCTTTTCCCTTAGAAGAGAAACGCAAACAGGGTATTAGGCCGGTGGGTACAACGGCTTGCCCCGAGTCGTAGCTATTACGGCAGGGAAACGTCCGACGACGCGTTGCGCCCTTCGGCGCGACAGCCTTCGCCGGCGTTGCCCTTGGCGAAGACTGGCGGAGAGGGAGGGATTCGAACCCCCGGGAGCTTGCGCCCCAGCGGTTTTCAAGACCGCCGCGATAGACCACTCTGCCACCTCTCCAGGTAGCTGAAAAATAAGGGCGCTATTGCTTCAATGGCGCCGCGGAATGTCCAGCCCGTTTCTTTGGGATCCACCGCTGATCTGCATTTGGCTGGAATTTGAGGTGGGCGAGGTCAAAAAGTTGACGTCAGTCCGTTTTGGAATTGACCAAACCAAGCGGCCCACGGAAAACCTGCGCCGCACAAGTAGGCTGATCTTTTTTCTGCAGCAGTCGTGGTCTGGGTAGCATCCCTGTGGCGAGAGGCGTGGCGGGTTTTGTGCAAACAACAACTGCAGGGACAACCATAAATTATCTTAAACCACTCAGCGCAGCTTTTTTATTTCCATGAAATTGTTCGGTGCCAGCACGATTTTGCATTTGAGCCCAATCTTCGCTTTGAAGGCAGATACAAGTGTATTCCCCAGCATGGAAAGGTCGGCTTCGTGGCAGCCCATCTTCGTGCTGCCTCACATGTGAAAGCAAATAACGATGAAAGCGCCTACAAGCTGCTGTTCGCGTCTAATGGGGCAAACAAATCGCGAGACTTTAGATTTAGAATTTTGGGCTCCGGATTGGGCTATAACACCCTCGATCTACAAGGGCAGACGCTCGTCGGGAGTGACACAAGTGTCGGTCCCATCAAAACGCAGGACGCCGCAAATGGGAGAGTAGAGATCGTTCGCGAATCAAGTATGCAAGAGGGAAGGCTAGTAGCCAATAGTGGCGTAGAATAGGTCCAGGTTGAATGAGACCGCGATAATTGAAATCGGAAAAACACACTGGTCAATATCACTAATCACTAATCAATTAGTTTATCATTTATATGAGATTAGCTATAGCTGCTGTTTCTTTGCTCGGAGTTACTTCGCTACTGGCGCAAACCAGTATATACGAATCTGGTGGAAACGTGGGGATTGGCGGATCCCCTCGGCCAGATGCTAAACTTTCAGTTGTTTCAAATGCGTTTAATCCGACATTGCTTCGATTCGACGCCGCTGGTCCTGCGGGCGGCTATTATATCAACTTCGCGGATGTGTCCATAGGTGGGCAAGGATTCGGTGGGGCGTTTTTGCGTTGGACGAGAGATAACAATTATGGGCGCGCCTTTTCTGTTTTCACATCAGATTCATCCGGTCTTAGCGCCGAGCGTTTTATAGTGGATTCTGCGGGCAAAGTAGGAATTGGCACCTCCAGCCCGTCTAACCGCTTTCATGTGCAGGTAAATGCTTCTGATACGGGTATTTCACTCGACGACGGTGGTCTAAATTATAATCCAGTCTTTGTACTCTCGAGGACGGGAGTTCCCAGACTTTCGCTTTCTGCAACAAGTTTGGTTGGCACGGTCTCGGGGCGCGGGGGCAACGGACTAGCACTCAGTGGCAACAATATAACGCAAGACGTATTGATTGCTCCTTCAGGCAACGTCGCAATCGGTGGAACGGGTTCAACCTACCGCTTATCGATCGACAGCGCTGCAAATTCATATACGATGAGAGCTCACGCAGCGGGGGATTTTATTCTGGCTTTAGCCGGAGATGGGCTATCTGGAGCGAATGTCGATTTGTTCTCGATTCGTAATAATAATACGAATGTTGTTCACTTAAACACAGTCAATGGAGCAAGGATGGCATTAGGTGTGAGTACGAGCTCGGCCGCAGGAACCATTGCCGAGAACCTAACTATCTTGTCCAGCGGCAACGTCGGCATCGGCACGACCAACCCGACGCAAAAGCTTTCGGTCAACGGCACGATCCGCGCTAAAGAAGTGGTCGTCGAAACCTCCGGCTGGTCGGATTATGTATTCGCCGAAAACTACGTGCTGCAGCCGCTCGCCGAGGTTGAGGCTCAGATCAAACAGGAAAAGCATCTCCCCGGTATCCCATCGGCGCAACAGGTTGCGGAAAGCGGTATCGGGCTAGGGGAGATGCAGGCAAAACTCCTGTCGAAAATCGAGGAGCTGACCTTGCATATGATTGAGCTCGAGAAGGAGAATCAATCTCTCAAAAAACGCGTCTCCTCGCTGGAGACGAAGTAATTTTTTAATGAAATATAACGATCAGCTACGATATATTTATGATAAAAAAATCTTTTAGTCTAGTGGGTGCATTGGCCTATGTTTTAGGCGCGATGACTTCGAACGCGCAACTCTACGTCCCTACGGGCGCTGTCTCGCCATCGCAAAGTGGCAATGTGGGCATAGGTGTGCCTAATCCATTATTTACGCTGGATATAAACGGACCTGGCACCCGTATCATGAATGGCAACGGAAACTCCGCCCAACTCGATCTTGTGCAAACATATGGTGGCCACGACTGGGCGTTGGTCAGTTGGGGTGCGACCGCTGGTGGCGGCACGCTGAGCAATAAGTTCTCAATCTTCGACGGTACTTCTGGCGGGCATCGTTTTCTTATCGATTCAAATGGTAACATTGGAATAGGGACGACCAGCCCGACCTCGTTTGGTGCGGGAGCTGTTTTAACGGAGATACATGGCACGACGAGCTACGGTGCCCTGCTCACCAGCACTAACAATGTAACGGCAGAACTTTTTGCAGCGGAGAACGGACAGGTTTATGTTGGTTCGAGGAGTTCTCATCCTTTGCAGTTAGCAACAGGTAATATTCCGCGGATGACGCTTTCTGTCTCCGGTGACGTTGGAATAGGGACGACCAGCCCGACTTCGTTTGGTGCGGGGGCCGTTTTGACGGAGATACATGGCACGACGACCTACGGTGCCCTTCTCACGAGTACGAACCATGTAACGGCAGAACTCTTTGCATCGGAGAACGGAGAGGTGTACGTTGGTTCGAGAAGTGCGCACCCTGTGCAATTCGCGACGGGCAATATTCCGCAGATGACGCTCTCCACCTCCGGGAACCTCGGCATCGGCACGACCAACCCGACGCAAAAGCTGTCGGTCAACGGAACCATCCGAGCCAAAGAAGTCGTGGTCGAAACCACCGGTTGGTCAGACTATGTATTCGCCGATAACTACGTGCTGCAGCCTCTGGCCGAGGTGGAGGCCCAGATCAAACAAGAGAAGCATCTCCCGGGTATCCCATCGGCGCAACAGGTCGCGGAAAGTGGCATTGGGCTAGGGGAGATGCAGGCGAAGCTCTTGGCGAAAATCGAAGAGCTGACCTTGCATCAGATCGAGCAGGAGAAGCGTATCCGTGCTTTGGAGGCAGAAAATGCACGGTTACGGAAGTGAGTTAAATCGCCGAACCGTCCTCCGGTGATCAACGCCTATCTCTTCTATTTACAATAAGTCCAAAACTGATCGCTGCAGCTGCCTCCGGTCTGAGGGTAGGGCGAACCGTCCCGGTGAGCCGTAATCAGTTTTGATCAATTCCAATTTTCCAAATCTCTAATCGAAAAACCGCGGCTCACCGGGACGGTTCGCCCTACCTGCGATCCTCAAAACATTCGGCAATTCAGCCAATCAACGCTTAGCAATGAAAGTCGGCGGTTAATTGTTGGTATCATATTTCTCTGATTTTATTTCATGAAAACGCATCATCATCGGATCACTTGCTTCAGCACCCTTGCGCTGCTTGGCTTGGTCGGGTTCTCCGCATTCGCCGCCACTCCCACAGTTCAGGTCACGAAGCCCGCCTCGGTGGTGATCGGTGAGTCGGCCCTCTTTCATGCCGATGCCGCCGATTCCGACGGCAACCTGCAGAGTGCGATTTTCTACGTATCCGGTCCGGG
>Ga0070717_10001206_pt1 | contig 17517 bp, 20 predicted proteins | sample LARL113metaG_FD_71366 | JGI IMG/M metagenome (GOLD analysis project Ga0070717, IMG submission 71366) | Corn, switchgrass and miscanthus rhizosphere microbial communities from Kellogg Biological Station, Michigan, USA - LAR L11-3 metaG | ecosystem: Host-associated > Plants > Roots > Rhizosphere ... | reverse complement strand
GATGGCTGGGAACCCTTGCCGGAACGACTTGCCAAGATGCAGATTATCCCTTTGGAAACGGCTCCGACGTCCAACGTACGCGGTTCCCGTCCGCTATCGCAGCCGCTCTGAATAAGAGGAGCACGATGCCATGCGAATGCAGGAAATCGACATCCACGACTACGCCCGCCAGTTATTTGACGCCCGTGGCGACAAAGCCGTTGTCGAGGCCGCTCAAAAGGCTCGCTCCTTGGAAGAGCAAGGCCAACGCGAAGAGGCTGAAACTTGGCGGCACATCGAGGCGGCGCTCAAGCAGATGCGCGGACCGCACGAAAGCTGAAGGTGCGCAGACGGCAGCAGCGCCTGCTCGCCGACGCTTATCTCGGAGGGCGCTGATCCAACCGTCCCCGGCGGTGCGGAACAAAAGAAGGTCCGAACTAAGCGGGTGATCCGCGCCGCGGCATCGTTCAACTGACGGTAACCGTTGTCCGCATTGCTGCGGATTTCATCTACTAGCACATTTGGCTGGCACCCCGCCGATCATTTATGTAATTAGCGGCGAAGCCGCAGAGGGCATGTTATGCCTCTCGGAAGCTCGTCGAATATCTTGCGGACTTCAATAATATTGCGAATGGTACCTACAACGGGTCAGTAAGGAGGGGCGGAGTGAGCGAGTTGGTGGAATTTCTCTGCAAAGGCGATCATCCAGTAGAAGCGACCCTGCGCGAAAAGACGCGCGAAGCCATGAAGGAGGCTATTGCGCTGGGTCATGTCCCCATCAAGTTCACCGACACCCGGGGCGGCACTGAACTCGTTGTGCCGCTCGATCGGAAACGCTCCGACGTGCGCGCGATCGAGAGCAACAACGGCTCCGCCGAGATCAAAGTGGTGGGAGACCTGACACTTGATTATGTGCGGGTCACCTGCGTCGCCCGTATCGATCTTGCGACGCTCGAGGGCGAGGGCCATCTCGAACGCGTGGGATAATGTTGTCGGTGATCGACTTGCCTGTCGCCAGCTGACGATGGCGAGCAATCCGACCGCACCGCATTATCTGGATGCGCCAAGTCTCGCCGGGCGTTGCAGGAGAGGAGCGCTGACACTATTACCGCCGTCGCGCCTTAAGGGCTAGTTTCCCCAGCGATCTCGCCACATCTGCTCGCCGATGGTGCAAGAGATACGCGGCGCCCTTGCTTGCACCGGTACCAGACGCCGTTGCGGCGTGCGGCCGGCGATCTCCAGCACCAGCTTGGTGCGGGTCGCCTCCTTGAATTGCTCGCGCTCGCGGATCGGCACGACGAACGCACCGGGGCCGCCGATCACGCAGTCCTCGTAGTAGATATCAAGATTGTCGATGTCCATGGTGAACGCGTTCGGCCGCTTCAACATGATCGGCAGGCCGTTGATCGTCATCCCGGCCGCGAGCACGTCGTCGCGCGCGAGGGTGACGAACGTGCCGCTGTTGTTGGCGCCATCTCCGGAAACGTCGACGACGCGACGGAAGCCCTTATAGCCGCTGCCGTCGAACAGCGGTTTGGCAAAGCTCAGCGCGCCTGAAATCGACGTGCGCGAGGCGCGCCGATAGGGCGCGCGTGCGAGCTCGTTGGCGAATGCATCCGCGGCCTCCGGGCCGTCGATCAACCGCCATGGTACGACGATTTTTTGATCGTACGGTCCCGCCCACTCGAAATAGGTCACCGCCACTTTCCCATGGTGGCCGCTGCGCAGCGCCTGCATGAATTCGCGGGAGGTGATCCCGGCGATATAGCCTTCGCGCTGGAGTGCCTGCTCCTCTGGGTCCATCGAGTAGGATACGTCGACTGCGAGTACGAGTTCGACATCGACCGGGACGGCGGTCGGGCTGTTGTCGGCAAGCGGCAGCGCCGAGCGCGGCGCCGCCATTGCGCCGACTGCCAGCAATGCGCCGGCGGCGGCCATCATCGAGATTAGCGATGCATGCATCCATCTCTCCGTCAGCGGACGAATTCCTCGCGTGCTGCTTTGCCGACGAGAACCCACATGGTGCTACTCTTGCCGCGGGCTCCTATCGTCGATTCTCTCGGTCGATACGATCTCGATGCCAAATCCCGCAAGGCCGACATAGGTAAGCTTGCGGGAGGTTAGCAACCGGATGGAGGTGATGCCCAGATCCTTGAGAATCTGGGCGCCAAGGCCGACCTCGCGCCATTGCCGGGACCTCGCGACTTCGGAGCCGGTCGAGCCCGCCTGGGGAATGGCATGCGTGGGCACCCCCGCCGCCCCGTCGCGCAGGAACACGATCACGCCGCGACCGTCCTGCTTGAAGCGCCGCAAGGAGGACTGGATCGGATGCGCGCCGCCGAATACATCGCGGATGATGTCGGCGCGGTGCAGCCGCGCCAGAATATTCCGGCCGTCACCGATCCGGCCGTAGACGAACGCCATATGCTGGATGGCGTCGAAGGGGGTCACATAGGCATAGCCGGTGAGCATTCCGATCTCGCTTTGCACCGGAAATTCGCCGATGCGCTTGACCAGCTTGTCGCGCGTCTGGCGATAGGCAATGAGATCGGCGATCGAGATCTGCTTGAGCTGATGGCGCTCGGCAAACGCCGTCACGGCCGGCCCCCGCATCACGGTGCCGTCATCGTTCATCAGTTCGGCGAGGACGCCGACCGGCGACAACCCGGCAAGTCGGCAGAGGTCGACACAGGCCTCGGTGTGGCCCGAGCGCATGAGCACGCCGCCGTCCTTGGCAACCAGCGGGAAGACATGGCCCGGCCGCACGAAATCGGACGCGCCGGCATTGCCATTGGCGAGCGCGCGCACCGTGTTGGTCCGTTCCTCCGCCGAAATACCGGTCGTCAGGCCGTGACGCACATCCACCGAAACGGTGAAGGCGGTGCCAAGCGGCGCGTCGTTTGCCGCGACCATGGGATCGAGATGCAGACGCTTCGCCTCCTCCGAAGACAGGGGCGCGCACACGATGCCCGAGGTATGGCGGATGATGAAAGCCATCTTCTCTGGCGTGCACTGCGAAGCCGCGACGAACAGATCGCCCTCGTTCTCGCGGTCGTCGTCGTCGGTAACGACCACGATGCCTCCGGCGGCAAAGGCCATGAGCACGGCTTCCACGCGCTGATAGTTGTCGAGCACCGTCGGCTCACTCCGTTCAGACACGGGCGAACGGCCATGCCGGTGTTTCGCCCATCTGCCCGCGCTGACGCAGATAGTGATCGGCGATCACGCATGCCACCATGGCCTCCCCGATCGGCACCGCGCGAATGCCCACGCACGGGTCGTGACGCCCCTTGGTGCTGATTTCGGTCTCGGCGCCGTAGCGATCCACGGTGCGCCGGGGCGTCAGGATCGATGAGGTCGGCTTGACGGCAAAACGGCAGACGATCGGCTGCCCGGTCGAGATGCCGCCCAAAATACCGCCCGCATGATTGGAAAGAAATATCGGTCTGCCGTCGTTGCCCATGCGAATTTCATCGGCGTTGTCTTCGCCGCTCAACGCCGCCGATGCAAAGCCCGCGCCGATCTCGACTCCCTTGACGGCGTTGATGCCCATCAATGCCGCGGCGAGATCGCCGTCGAGTTTGCCGTAGATCGGCGCGCCGAGACCAACGGGCACGCCTTCCGCGACGACCTCGATGACGGCACCAACCGAGGAGCCGCGCTTGCGGATATCGTCGAGATAGCCTTCGAAGAACTTGGCCTTCTCCGCATCCGGACAGAAGAACGGATTGCGCTCCACCTCGTCCCAGTTCCAGCGCTCGGACTCGATCCTGTGCTTGCCCATCTGGATCAGGGCGCCGCGCACGCGCATGCCAGGCACGACTTTGCGCGCGATCGCGCCGGCAGCCACGCGCGTGGCGGTCTCGCGCGCGGATTGACGGCCGCCGCCGCGAAAGTCGCGGATGCCGTATTTGGCGTCGTAGGTGTAATCGGCGTGGCCGGGCCGGTATTTGTCCTTGATGTCGGAGTAATCTTTCGAACGCTGATCGACATTGTCGATGACAAGCGCAATGGGGGTGCCCGTCGTGACTTGTTCGCCGCTCGCTTCGTCGATGAACACGCCGGAGAGAATTTTCACCTGGTCCGGTTCGCGGCGCTGCGTGGTAAAGCGCGACTGGCCCGGCCGCCTTTTGTCAAGATAGGGCTGGATATCCGCCTCGGTCAGCGGCATGCGCGGCGGGCAGCCGTCGACCACGCAACCGATCGCGACGCCGTGGCTTTCGCCAAAGGTCGTGACCCGGAACAGGTGACCGAAGGTATTGAACGACATGAGGTTCCACCCGCGGGCGTGTGGTAGCCCGCGTGCGAGCCGCGGTCAAATGGCCGCGCGGGATTTGCCGTTTACCATCATCCGTAGCGTGTGAGCCGGTTGCCCGCGAACAAATAGACCACGCCCTGATCGATCGAGTAGTGCGCGGCATCCCGCGGCGGTGCGAGCCCGAGATGAGCGATCAGCGCGCGCGCGGTGCCGCCATGGGCGGCGACCACGGTGTCTCTGACGAGGGTCTCATACCAATGGTGGATTCGAACGGCCACTTGCGCATAGCTTTCGCCGCCGGGCGGCGCAAAGCCCCACTTGTCGGATTCGCGCGCGGCAATGACGTGCTTGTCCCGGGCCATGACTTGCGCATAGGTGAGGCCTTCCCATTCTCCAAATGCGATCTCGGCAAGCTGTCCGTCGATGGCGTAACCGGCCGGCTCGAGCCCGAGCGTGGTGCGCACGATCTCCATCGTTCCGCGCGCACGCACGAGCGGACTTGAAACGTAATCGAAGCTTTGCGGAGCACGACCCTCGCGGCGGAACAGGTCTTGCAGGATGGCGGCACAGCAAGCGGCCTGCGTGCAGCCCGCCGCGTTGAGCGGCACGTCATGTCGGCCCTGCAGCCGTTGTTCGACGTTCCAGTCAGTAAGGCCGTGGCGAATATAGTAGATGGCGGGTCGTGACTGGCGCCGTGCGCTGCCGTCCGCAACGCTTCGCGGGGACCACGGCGCGTCCGGCACCGTCATTCCTTGCCGACGACGATATCGGGCGCATCGGGATGCTTCATCCCGACGATGTGATAGCCGGCATCGACGTGATGAATCTCGCCGGTGACGCCGCGAGACAGTTCACTGAGAAAATACACGGCGGTATCGCCGACCTCCTCGATCGTCACGCTGCGCCGCAGCGGCGCGTTGTGCTCGTTCCATTTGAGGATGTAGCGGAAGTCGCCGATTCCCGATGCCGCCAGCGTCTTGATCGGACCCGACGAAATGGCGTTGACGCGAATGCTCTTCTCGCCCAAATCGGCCGCGAGATAGCGCACCGACGCCTCGAGCGCCGCCTTGGCAACTCCCATCACATTGTAATGGGGCATCCATTTCTCGGCCCCGTAGTAGGTGAGCGTGAGCAGCGCACCCCCGCCCGGCATCAGCTTCTCCGCGCGCTGCGCCAGCGCGGTGAACGAGTAGCAGCTCACGAGCATCGTGTTGCAGAAATTATCCGACGTCGTGTCGATGTAGCGCCCGGACAGCTGATCCTTGTCGGAGAATGCGATGGCGTGGACCAGAAAATCGAGCTTGCCCCATTTCGCATCAAGTGTCGCGAACGCCGCGTCGATCGTGGCCGGCTCGCTCACGTCGCAATGGCCGATCAGCAACCCGCCGACTTCCTGCGCGAGTGGCTCGACCCGCCGTTTGAATGCGTCGCCCTGGTAAGTGAAGGCAAGCTCGGCACCGTGGCGATGGCAAGCCTTTGCGATGCCCCACGCGAGGGAGCGGTTGTTGGCAACACCCAGGATCAGGCCCCGTTTGCCGCGCAAGAGGCCCGACGCTTCCGGCATGATCTCCCTCGCTGGCCAGCGACCGCGAGTCTCCCTATGACACAGGGGAAGAAGCCCCACAAGCAGCCGCCGCTCGCCGCCATGTTCGCACCATCAAGGCGCGGGAATATCGCTCGGCGCAAAGTGTTTGTCCGTATGGTATCCGTCGGCGTGATGCAGATCGACACTGCCGCGCGCCATCGAAGGCGGCCATCCTTTGCGGCGGCTGGGAGGGAGAGGGCATTGGGCGGTTTCCGCCAAGGGATTGAAGCCGCGGTACCGGCGCTGCGACGGTATGCGCGGGCGCTCACTCGCAATGGCGAGCTTGCCGACGATCTCGTCCAGGATACGCTGGTGCGGGCGCTGAGGTCAGAGCATCTGTTTCATGGCGGAGATATTCGCAGCTGGCTCTATACGATTCTGACCAATCTCAATCGCAACCGCCTGCGCGCCTTGGCGCGGCGTCCCCCCCTACAGGCGATCGAGGATAACGATGCGCCCGAAGTGACCGGACCCGAGGCGGGAGCGCGTGACATCGAGCGAGCGCTCGCGTCACTTGTCGAGGATCAGCGCTCGGCGCTGCTTCTGGTCGTGCTCGAAGGTCTCAGCTACCGCGAAGTCGCCCAAGTGCAGGGCGTGCCTATCGGGACGGTAATGTCGCGACTCGCGCGTGCCCGCATGCAGATCAAGGCTTATCTCGACGGCGAGCGCCCGGCGCTGCGTCGCATCAAATAACTCGAGGAAGAAGACGATGATTGATCAAAACCCAGCCGTGGCGGAGGAGGAGTTGCACGCCTACGTCGACGGCGAGCTTGCACCCGACCGCCGTGCCGCCGTCGAGGCGTGGCTCGCCTCACATCCGGAAGATGCCGCTCGCGTCGCCCAGTGGCGCGCGCAGGCCGACGCGATCCGGGCGCGCTTCGGCATGCTCGGCTCCGAACCGGTTCCGGCGCGTTTCGATCTCGATAATCTCGCCCGCGGCGCGCGCTCCTGGCGTGGTGCTGCGGCCGCGGCAGTGGTCCTGGCGTTTCTCACCGGCGGAGTGGTCGGCTGGATGGCGCACGGCGCATCGGCGGCGGCGCCTTCTCGCTTCGAAACCTTCACCGCACAGGCGCTCGAGGCCCACAAGGTTTACGTGGTCGAGGTGCGTCATCCGGTCGAGGTCACTGGTGGTGAGCGGCCGCATTTGGTCCAGTGGCTGTCGAAACGCCTCGACTACGAGCTGCGGATCCCAGAGCTCGAACCGAGCGGACTGAAGCTGGTCGGCGGGCGCCTGTTGCCCGGCCCGTTCGGCCCGGCGGCGTTCTGCATGTATGAAGGCCCCTCCGGCGAGCGCTTTACCATCTACTACGCGCGCACGGATTCGCCGCAGACCGCCATGCGCTACCGCGAAGGAGATCGCTTCGCCGCCCTATATTGGGTCGAGCGCGGCCTCGCTTACGTGGTGAGCGGACCGCCCGAGCGCGAACGCCTGCTCAGCATCGCGCAGGCAGCCTATGATCAGATCGACAAAAGCACGCCGCAGGCGAAATAACGCACACGGCATCGCACCGGCATGCGCACTTACCCGATCCCTTTTCTCGGATCATAGGGCTTGGCCTTGCGCCACCGGCGCATGAGTTCTTCAAGCTCGGCGTCGCCGCCTTCGGGCAACATAATTCGCACGGTGGCGAGCAGATCGCCTTTGCCCTCCTTTGCGGGAAAGCCCTTGCCCTTGAGGCGAAAGGTGCGCCCGGAACTGGTGCCGGCGGGGATGGCGAGCTCAACCGCGCCGTCGAGCGTCGGCACGCGCACTTTGGCGCCGAGCACCGCTTCGTAGAGGGTGATTGGAATCTCGAGCCGCAGATCGGCCCCGGCGCGCGCAAACAGTGGATGCGGTGCGACCGAGACCGTGATGAGAAGGTCGCCGGCACGGCCGGCGCCGGCGAGCCCCTTGAGGCGAATGGTCTGGCCGTCGTTCAGGCCGGGCGGGATTTTCACCTCGACCTCTCGACCGATCGGCAATTGGACGCGCTTGTGCGCCCCTGTCGCTGCTTCCGCCAGCGTGATCGTAAGCGCGGCAGTGATGTCCTGGCCCGAGCGGCTTAAATCCTCCCGCTCGAACTGGAAGCCGCCCGGCCGCCCTGAACGCGACGCGCCGCCGAATGCCTCCTTCAGAATATCCTCGAACCCACCCAAGCCGCCAAATCCGCCGCGACTGCGCGTGTGTTGAGAGCCGTCGCGTCCCCAGCTGAAGGTTTCGAAAACGTCCTCGGAGTTGAAGCCACCCTGTCCGCGGCCGCGGGTGAAACCTTCAAAGCCCTGGAAGCGCGGCTTGCCTTCCGCGTCGATCTGGCCACGATCGAATGCCTTGCGTTTGCTCTCCTCGCCAAGGATTTCGTAAGCCGTGTTTAGTTCCGCAAAGCGCGCGGCCGCCCTCGGGTCATGCTTGTTGGCGTCCGGGTGCAGCTTCTTCGCTTGCCGGCGAAAGGCGCTCTTGATCTCCGCGACGCTCGCGGTCTTCGATACCCCAAGGACATCATAGGGGTCACGCATCCTCAGTCTCTCCCAGGCAGGTCGCAGGTTTTATGCCGGTCAGCGCCCCAGTTCCTGCCAATAATGTGGTGGGGGCTGCCCGGGAGCGCAACGAGAGATCGCGGACCGGCAAGCGGTCGCCGGCACCACCTCCGCGCCGATTCACCTTGCGAGGTCGCTCGGATCGGACGCAGCCTTCCGCTTCGTCGCGTGCCCGTCCGCGTTTCGGCGCAGTCCGGAATGGCCGCAACCGCTAGCTGTTGCTCCAAGGCCGCAAATTGCGCACTTCCCAGGTCCCGCGCTTGGCCCGGCAGGCTGCGCCCTGCAACCAGGATTCGCTACCGTTCTTCACGAAGCTTGCTAGAAAGTCCCGGCAGGCGATCCCATTTTGACTGTAGAGCGAGGCAAGCGGCGTGACCGTGCCACGCGTCCCCGTCTTTGGGTTCTCCCAGGGCACGCTGCTGGCGCCCTTGATCAAGACTTCGCTCACGGCGGCGCGGGCCATGGCGAGGTCGCTCTCGGAGGGCACCGCTGCGGTCGCATTCGGCGACACCGAGCGGGGCGAGTCCGCCTGATCGGCGCCATCGCGTTTCCCGAGCGTGGTGTCGAGGCGGTAAGCAAGACTACAGCCACCGCCCGTGAGCGCCAGGACGAGCAGCCAGGGCCCCGTCGCGAGCCATCGCACGGCCACGTGAAATGTGTCCCGCCTTCCTCTATAAGAAGCCCGCTGGACGAGCGAACTCGGCGGCGACGCCACCATCCGGATTGCTCCGCGCAATGTCTGAATCAGCTTCGATAGAACACCCCAGCGGGTTAACAGGCGGTGATTTAATCGAGGCCGATGAGCCTTTGCGTCTGTTTGCCGCCTGGTTCGAGCAAGCGGCCCGCAGCGAGCCGCGCGATCCCACCGCGATGTCGCTGGCCACCGTCGATGCGGATGGCCTGCCCAATGTCCGCATGGTGCTGATGAAAGGCTTCGGCGAGGCAGGGTTTGTGTTCTACACCAATGTCGACAGCCAAAAAGGCCACGAGTTGGATAGAGAGCAGAAAGCCGCGCTGCTCTTTCATTGGAAGTCGGTCAATCGCCAGGTGCGCCTGCGCGGCCCGGTGGAACGCATCGAAGACGCGGAAGCGGACGCTTATTTCGCGACGCGTCCGCGCCTGACCCAGATCGGCGCCTGGGCCAGCAAACAGTCGGCACCGCTCGAAAGCCGCCACGCGTTCGAGAAGGCGATGGCGTACTACACCGCGAAATTCGCCCTGGGAACCGTCCCACGACCGCCGAACTGGACAGGCTATCGCCTGCGGCCGCTTCTGATCGAGTTCTGGCAAGAGAGGCCGTTCCGGCTGCATGACCGGCTCGAGTTCCGTCGCGAAGCGCTCGATGCGCCCTGGCGCAAGGCTCGGCTCTATCCGTGAGGTCTTGCTGCGGTAATCGGGGCTAGCGCCGGAAACCGCAATGGCGCCGGAGCGCAAAGCCCTTTAGCATTGCGGAGCTTTTTTGGACCGACCCTCCATGGCGACGCCGCACTCGAACCAGCCGCGCCGCGCGCTCCTGCTCACCGGCGCGAGCCGTGGGATCGGGCACGCCACGGTCAAGCGATTTTCGGCGGCCGGGTGGCGCGTCATCACCTGCTCGCGCCATCCCTTTCCGGAGAACTGCCCGTGGGAAATGGGGCCGGAGGATCACATCCAGGTCGATCTCGCCGATCCCGAACGCACGCTCCACGCCATTGCCGAGATCAAGCAGCGGCTCGAGGACGGCGAGCTGCATGCCCTGGTCAATAACGCCGCGATCTCGCCCAAGGCGGACGGCGGCAAGCGCCTCTCCTCGATCGACACCACCATCGACGTTTGGGACCACGTGTTCCGCGTGAATTTCCTTGCACCGATCATGCTCGCGCGCGGTCTCCTCGAAGAGCTCAAGGCTGCCAAGGGGTCGGTCGTCAACGTCACCTCAATCGCCGGCTCGCGGGTGCATCCGTTCGCGGGCGCCGCCTACGCCACCTCGAAGGCCGCGCTTGCGGCGCTGACCCGGGAGATGGCGGCCGACTTCGGGCCGCTCGGCATCCGCGTCAACGCCATCGCTCCGGGCGAAATCGATACCTCGATTCTTTCCCCCGGCACCTCGGAGATCGTGGCCCATCAAATTCCAATGCATCGCCTCGGCACCCCCGACGAGGTCGCCAAGATCATCTATGTGCTGTGCACCGAGACCTCGTCTTACGTGAACGGCGCCGAGATCCACATCAACGGAGGTCAGCACGTCTGAGGACGAAGGCCCCTGCGACTCAGCTTGATCCTCCCCGCCTCGGCGATGCTCGTTCGGCTCAAAGCCACTTCTTCCACCTGAAGAAGAAGTACGGCAGAGCGGATGCGAGCAGCATCAGCACAATAGCGATTGGATACCCCAGCTGCCAATCGAGCTCGGGCATGTGCCTGAAATTCATGCCATAGATCGACGCAATCAGCGTCGGCGGCATCAGCGCCACGGCCGCTACCGAAAATATCTTGATGACGTTGTTCTGCTCGATCGTGACCACCCCAAGCATGGCATCGAGCAGGAACTGAATTTTGTTTGACAGATAGGCGGCATGGTCGGACAACGAGTGTACGTCGCGCTGCATCCCGCGAAGTTGAGCACGCGCCTCTTTCGCCCATCGCATGCTGTCCGCTTCGTTGGCGAGGTAGAGCAGCAGACGCCCGATCGACACGAGGCTCTCGCGCACCTTGGAAGCGAGGTCGCCTTTTTTCCCGATCGCCTTGAGAATCTCGTTGTAGCTGCGCGTGCGATCGGCACCTTCGGCCTCTGACTCGAAGATGTCGTGCGATATCTGATCGACCTCGGAACCGACGCGTTCCAGAATGTCCGCTGCACGATCGATGACCGCATCGAGCAGGTCCATCAACACCGCTTCTCCGGTCACGGCCGGCGGGCAAATCCGCGCAAGCTTGTTGCCGACGATCATGAACGGACGCGGCTCGTCGTAACGCACGGTGATGAGCCGATGGCCGGACAAGATGAAGGTCACCGGTGTCGTCTTCGGCGTCAGGGTATCCGACTGGCACATCAGCGTCGCCGTCATGTAACTCGCGCCATTTTCCGAGTAGAGCCGGCTCGTGACTTCGATTTCTTGCATTTCTTCGCGGGTGGGAATGGATATGCCGACTTGACGCTCGACGACCTTGTCTTCCTCCAAGTTGGGGTTGACGAGGTCGAACCAGATCGCGTTTTCAGCAACGGCCGCACCCGATGTGATCGGCATGCGCTCAAGCGATGCGCCGCGCGGGACATAGACCCACAGCATGAACCCTCCGCCGATCCCCGCGCAACCAAGCCCGCCGGGCAAGCGCGATGCGCGCTCGGGCCTTAATTGGGCCAGTGATGGCCCAATTAAGGCTCACCTTGCAAGGACAATGAGCAGGTAGCGCGAGCGGTAGCGCCGACCCCGGCGGGTGGTGGACCGACTGCGACTAGGAATGCTGGCGGCGAGCCGCAGGCGAGTCGATCAGGCTGCCTTGTCGGCGATCCACTTCTCTACGTTCTGCTCGGCTGGTGCGTAAGCCGGGTTCTTGCCCTCGCTCTGGTATGGCAACGCGGCCGCAACCGCAGATATTCCGATTTGGCCATAGCGGCTGTCGAGGTTTGGCGCGTCGCGGCGGGCATTGTCGTGTGATTGCGCCGCATTGTTCTTGGTCATTTGCTGCTCCGTGGGGACTCTCTTTGAGGTCACTTACTCTTCCTCTTCTTCGTTCGCTCTTGGCGCCTTTCGCGCGCGCTCGAAATGACGAGCGAGTACGGCCGAAATGCGCAACAAATCGTGTCTATCGTGACAATTATACTGCGCCCTTGGCGGTAAAGGACTTTTTAAGATTATTGGCAAACTTATGGTTAGGTTTGCCACTAGATGTTCGAGTTTTGGTCATCGCGGCCTCGGCCAGGCGGCGCTGATCTGCGGCCCGGGTATACCGCACAAGTTCCGTCAGGCTCGCGTGGCCGGTAATCGCTCCGATCTCATGTGCAGTGCAACCGGCCTCTGCTAGGCGGCGGGCCGCGGCCTTTCTCAGCCCATGGGCGGAACAATGCGGCAGTTTCGCTTTATCGCACTCTTGTCGGAACCAGCGACTAAAAGCGGACCCCTCGAACGGCCCCCCCTGCCGGGTGGTCACAAACGTGAGGTGGTCTCGCGGCGCAGCCGCGATGATGACCGCAAGGCTCGGATGTACCGGAATTATCAGCTCGGCCCCGGTCTTCTCCTGCTTCACGTAAAGGGCGCCATTGCGGATGTGCTGCGCCCCCATACGAATCACATCGCCCCGGCGCTGCCCGGTGTAAAGAAGAAGAGCCAGCGCCAGCCGAGCCCGAGTGCCCACTGGATGGTGCCACTCGAATTGGGCAATCTCATCATCTGTCCAGCTATGGTGGCCCTGGCTCTTGATGCGTATGGCCCTCACCTCACGGGTGGGGTCGTCGGCACGTAGGCCAATCTCGATCGCGTGCTTCATCATGACGCGCAGGACCATGCGCAATCCGTTTGCCGCCCCCGGCTGCTCAGCCCGCGCTGACATCAGCTTGACCACGTGCTCGCGACGTAGGTCTGCCGAGCGCTTATCGCCATGATCCTTGCACAGCCGCTCGATGATCCCGCGATAAGCGCGCTGGGTAGAGGGCTTGAGTGTGCAGAAGTCGGGCGAGGCAAAGTAGCTGAGTGCCAACGCCCACATGGTTCCCAGGCGCGCCCTATTGGCCCCAACCGGAAGAGTTTGGCCGGCCATGGCGGCCTGGTAATCGCCCATGAACTCTGCCGAGTACGGCAGGCCATGCAACGGCCTGGACTCGAATCCCGGCCGGCGAAAATAGAAACGCGGCTTGCCATGTCGATCTATGAAGCCGTGCACATATTTCGGCGCACGCCGCATTAGATTTTGTCCCATTCGTTCTCTCCCAGCCCTTCTCGCTCTTCAGGCTTACCGAAGAACACAACAATTTTGCCTTCGCGGTCGATCTCGAAACATTTTACTGGCTGTCCTGCCGCAGACGCCGCACGCAGCGCACGTTTCAAATCCGTCTGCGTGAATCGTAATCGGCCTTTCGCCATTCTTCAAAACTCCTTTGCCAAAATATCTGTGAATTCAGCCCATTCGGACGGGTCAGACGCGCAATCAAAAAAGGGTTGAGACGCTAGGCGTTACCGAGCAGGATTGGGGCAGATGACAGCGACCTCGCTGAACTTCGCCTTGCTCGATGCCAACCGGCCCGAGGTCGCGAGGCTGATCGCCGCCATGGTACAGGCGCGTGATGCCGTCGAGCACCGTTCTTGGTCGCACCCGCAAGAGCCCCAGCGGCGAAGAATGGTGGGCCGATGTGCTCGCGGACCCTCGCGCTCGCAAGCGCGATCGGCGCACCGATCTCGCCGTCAAGCGAGCGCACTATCGGCTTGCCGACGAAAAGCGCGAGATCATACTTGTCGCGTGCAGCAAGTGTGATTGGCGAGCCGCGTTTGAGCGTGACGAACTAATCACCGCTCATGGTGCGGACTATGTGATGCCCAACCTGCTCAACTATCTCGCCGCACGGATTGCAGTAGGGTCGGCTCTCAATGGGATCGCTGCGGCGTGTACTACGTCGAGCCCATCGAAACGGACTAGCGCGAATCTCCTTGGATGTGAGTCGTCGCAGCTTGAGCACCGCCGGCGCCCGACCTGGCGAGCGCGGAGGAGCGTCCATCCAAGCCGAGGCACCAAGCTAGAGAACCCAACAGAGCAACCTGAAAGAGTGGGAAGATATAAGCATCAGATAGAAATGACATCGATGCAACTCCGAGTGTTAGCGCGAGCGTCTCACGTTCGTCCGGGGTTCGTTCCGCAGGTTCGGCATGACATGACCCGGTTCGCGTACGCGCCTCAACGGCTGGCAACGTATCGATTGTCCCCCTCGTGTCACGATGGCAATCCTGCCAGTGCTTAGGAAAGAAAGGTAACTCCCATGATTGAGAAGCTTCTACTCATCGTCGCGTTCACTGTTGTCGCCTGCGGCAAGGTGACTCGCAAATGAATTTGCGACGTGGACTATTCCGATTGTGGATTGTTGGCTCAAGCGGAATTGAACGAGGCCCTAGATTGGTTTGATGCCAACTACTGATTGGGATGCAGTTCTGCTCCATCTTTTCGGGCGCGAGAGAAAATCATGCGATTAGCAATCATCATAATACTCGCCATACTCGCCGGTGCCATTGCTGGGTTCATAAAGGAGCTTTTCCCGGCCCTGCACGACGTGCCAACACAAGTAATCGCAATACTCACCGCTTTCGTCGTTGGGATCATAATCCTGCTTTTCCAAAGAGCCCGAGGCACCCTACACGACGATCATTGGGCAAAAGACCAGCTCAAGAATATAATCGTCGCAAGAAAAAGCAACGCGAACATCTACCGTGGTATCGGGCGAGAAACTATAAGGGAAACCTCACAGAGATTGAGAAGCGGCAACTTGATTCCTTCCGGATGCAAGAAAAGCACCCTGCTGGCGACTACGACAGTCTTCCAGAAGAAGTACAACGCTACATTAGTAGCCTTGAGATTGAAGTCTATGACAACAAGCAGCAAACCTTAGCGCTTTCCACTTTATTTGTTAGCGGTGTCGGTGGATATTTTCTCATCCGTTACATGCTGGGGTATGACGAAGGTTCGTCCTCAGTTACGTGTGGAGCATTTCGCTGCTGATATTTCCTTGGATTTGGTATCGAATAAAATGGAAGCAGAACGCAGAAGAGTTCTTGCCTTCAAATGGGCCTAGTTCAACTTACGAGGCGATCCTGAAAGAGTGGGAGCTAGATTACATATTTCGTAGCCGGTCTGCAAAACAGCAGGCCGCGGATAAGTAGCGGCGCTGGTGCCTCACATTCCAATTTAGCCCCACCACCTGTTCGCCGACCCCGCCCTGATCCAGACCTCGCGATGACGTGCTTGGCCTTGCGAGGTCAGGCGCCCTTCGGGCTACTTGGCCTCGCGGACCTTGACACACGCCACAAGCACGAGAGCGAGAGCATCCGGCATCAACGCCCGCGGCCAGATCGTCGGGACGTACCTGCCGATCCGCCGCAGCACCCCCATATAATGAACCCCGGCATTTCGCCGGGCCACGGGTCGGTCCTTCCCTCACGGAGCGCAGCTGCCATGGAGCGTCGGCTCGCCGCCATTTTCACCGCGGATGTCGCGGGTTACTCGCGGCTCGTCGGCGCCGATGAGGAGGGCACGATCGACCGGCTCAGCGCGCACCGGCGCGAGCTGATCGAGCCGAAAATCGCCGAACACCAGGGGCGCCTGGTCAAGACCACCGGCGACGGCGTGCTCGCCGAGTTCGCAAGCCCGGTCAAAGCGGTGCGCTGCGCGATCGACGTGCAGCACGGCATGGCCGCGCGCAACGTCGACATTCCCGAGGGCTCGCGCATCGAATTCCGCATCGGCATCAATCTCGGCGACGTAGTGGTGGACGATGACGACATCTACGGCGACGGGGTGAATATCGCCGCGCGGCTGGAAAACATCGCCGAGCCGGGCAGCGTCTTCATCTCGCGCGCGGTGCGCGATTTCGTCACCGACACGGCGGAGCTCGTGCTCGAGGATCTGGGCGAACGCGAGCTCAAGAATATCGCCAAGCCGGTGCAGGTATTTCGCATCGCCGCGCCGGCGCAAGCGGTCGCCGCGTCGCAAGCGCCGGCGCCCGCCGTGCCGCAGAAACCGTCGATCGCCGTGCTCCCTTTCACCAATATGAGCGGGGACGCCGAGCAAGAATATTTCAGCGACGGCATGACCGAGGATCTGATCACCGACCTCTCTAAGATCTCGGCCCTGTTCGTCATCGCCCGCAACTCCTCCTTCGCCTACAAGGGCCGCTTGGTCAAAGTACAGGAGATCGGGCGCGACCTCGGCGTACGCTTCGTGCTCGAAGGCAGCATCCGCAAATCCGGCAACCGCGTGCGCATCACCGCCCAGCTCATCGACGCCGAGAGCGGCGGGCACCTGTGGGCGGAACGCTTCGACCGCGACCTCACCGACATCTTCGCCACGCAGGACGAGGTGGTGGAAAAGATCGTGCGCGCGCTCGCGGTGACGCTGACGCAAGGCGAAGAAAAGCGGCTAGGCCGGCGCGGCACGGACAACGTAGCGGCCTACGAGGCTGTACTGCGCGCGCGCGAATTGCTCGGCGGCGCCACGCGGGAGACGGTCGCGCAAGCCCGCGCCATGTACCAGCGCGCGATCGAGCTCGACGCGAGCTACGCCGTGCCGCACGCGGGCTTAGCGGCGACGGCGGTCTCGGACTACGTCAGCGACTGGGCGGACGATCCGGGCGCGGAACTCGACCAGGCGGAGCGCTGGGCGCGCCGCGCGCTCGAGCTCGACGAGTCCGAGCCGTTCGCGCACATGGCGCTCGGCCACGTGCTGCTGTGGCGGCGCGACCACGACGGCGCGCTCGCCGAATTTCGCAGCATGATCGCGCTCGACCCCAACTTCGCGCAGGGCCATTCCGCGACGGGCCTCGCGCTCATGTATGCCGGCCGCGCCGCCGAGGCGCTCGAGGCGTTTGCGCTGTCGAAGCGGCTCGACCCACACTATCCGAGCATCGTGCTGCATTACCTGGCGCAGGCGAATTTCAGCCTGGGCAATTGCGGCACCGCCGCGAAGCAACTCCTCGAGCGCATCGCGCGCACGCCCGGCACCGACTCAAGCCGCATGATGCTCGCCGCCTGCTACGGCCATCTCGGGCGCGTCGAGGAGGCGCGCGCCGCGTGGGCGGAGCTGCTCAAGGTCAACCCGGATTTCTCGCTCGAGCAGCGCGAGCGCGTTCTTCCCTACAAAGACCCGCGCGATTTCGCGCGCATCGCCGACGGCCTGGCCAAGGCGGGATTGCCGTAGGGCGCTTCACCCTAGAAGCGGACGTGGAATAACATTCAGAATGCTTCCAAGAAAAACCACGGCGGTCTGTTAAGTAGCCGTCGATCTTCTGATCGAAAGAGATCGCGGCCAAATCGTGCCTTCTCGGCGACGCCGCATGATGGCCAGCGTCCGTCCACGCTTGCTGAAGACCCCGGCAGAACCCAGCCCCGAGCTGCGTATCTCCGCCGCTGCAGCTCAAACGCGAGTGGTCTCCCTAGCCGGAATTCGGCTCGGATCCTGGGAATCCGCGCGAGCTTTCAAAGGGATAGTTTGCGACGACATTTCTGAG
>Ga0070717_10001204_pt1 | contig 17527 bp, 17 predicted proteins | sample LARL113metaG_FD_71366 | JGI IMG/M metagenome (GOLD analysis project Ga0070717, IMG submission 71366) | Corn, switchgrass and miscanthus rhizosphere microbial communities from Kellogg Biological Station, Michigan, USA - LAR L11-3 metaG | ecosystem: Host-associated > Plants > Roots > Rhizosphere ... | reverse complement strand
AAGCCGCGTAGACGGCGAAGGATCCCCTGCCCACGTGCGCATCTCTCGCAGAAAGGCGGGGGATTCCTCACCGTCTGCGCGGCTCGGAATGACACGGACGCCTTGCGCAGAGCTTCCCTATCGGCAGCCGCGCGCGGCCTGCTTCGCCGCCACCGCGTTCGGATAGAGCTCGCGCGCGATTTGCGCGTGCTCGCAGCGCGTGCGGCCGCCGCCGCGCGCGAGGCGGAGTTGCGCGCGGTAGTTGCCGGGATCGACGCGCGCGGCGTGCGCGATCGCACCGGCGTCGTAGAAGTGCATCGCGGCGATCTGCATCGCGCTGCGCGCCGCGCCGGCGGCGCTGATGAGGAGGAGCGCGACGATGACGACGACTGGCAGCGGGCGGCGGGTGGGGGGCGCGGCGAGGAGCGCGCCCATCGCGCTCCAGACGAGGAACGCCGGAAGGGCGAGGAGGAGCACGGCGTCGAAGAGCCCGGCGATGCACGCGCCCGCGGCCGTGGCGAGAAGCGCGGCGGCGGCGAGGCCGTCCTCCGCGGTCTGCGCGGCGAAGAGCTGGCGCACGCCGCTCGCGGCGATGGCGACGAAGGCGAGGGCGATCAGCGCGAACGCGAACGGGCCGCGCTCGGCGAGCCAGTCGACCCAGTCGCTGCTCGGCCACGGATTCGTCGTCATGCCTTGATCGCCGTCGCTCAATGACGGATCGTGCCGCGCCGCGTGCGCCGGATAGTCGACCGCCCAGTTCCCCGGCCCCGCGCCGAAGAGCGGATGGTGCAGCGCCATCACCAGCGAGCGCTCGTACTGCACGAGCCGCCCGCGGCCGCTGCCGCTCTCGTAATTCGTCACCTGCCTGACCGACTGCAGGTACGGATTCTTGCCGCGCCAGTGCAGCGCGTTCGGTAGCACGAGCGCGGCGCCGACCGCGACGGCGACGAACGCGACGATGACGGCGAGCCGCCGCCACGCCCGCCCGTCGCGGCGCAGCGGCGGCGAGGCGATCATCGCGGCGAGGAACACGACGACGACGGCGGCGAAGGCGAGCCACGCCGCGCGCGAGCGCGTCAGCACGAGCGACGCCGTGGCCAGCGCCGCGCCGCTCGCGCCGAGGAGGAAGCGCCGCTGCGCGCCGATCGCGGCGAGGAGCACGAGCGGCAGGCCGAACGCCGCCGCGTGGGCCACGAAGTTGCGGTTGCCGAGCGTGCCGCCGGGGCTGCGGTTCTCCGAGAAGAGCGACGTCTCCAGGCCGTACGTCTGCAGCAGCGACGTGACGGCGATGGCCACGACCGCGAACGCCAGCGCCGTCACGAGCGCGTGCGCGTAGCCGGCCTCGCGCAGCCGCCGCGCCACCCAGAAGAGAAGGAGGCTCGACGCGCTGATCGCCAGCGCGCGCAGGCCGAGCCAGCGGTTCGTGGCGAAGAGCGCCGACAGCACGCCGAGCCCGACGTAGCCGGCCAGCAGGCGGTCGATCCGCGTCGCCGTGGCCTCGCGCAGCGTGCGGATGGCGAAGAGCGCCGCGAGCAGCGCGCTCGCGTGCAGCACCAGCTCTTTCGGGATGAAGAAGCGGTCGAGCTCGAACGTGAAGTACGTCGTCACCGCGACGACGACGGCGATCGCGCCGAGCTGGACGACGCGCAACGACACGCGCATGCGGCCACTCTATCGCGACGGCGCCGCGACGCGCTCGAGCTCTCCGAATCAACGGAGAGGTGCTCGCGGCGAGGTATATCCTGGCGTCATTCGGATCCGGAGGTGACGCGTGCATCGTTTCCTGGCCCTGGCCTTGTGCGCAGTGTTCGTGGCAGTCCACACGTCCGAGGGCGCAGCCCAACGGCCATCGTTGCCACCGGTAATTGAGGCGGGATTCTCGGCATACAAAACTGACGGTAGCCTGGCCGCGTTCAAGGCGTGGCTCAAAGGAGGTCCGCTCGAGAACAGCGAGGGCGTCCTGGAGCAGGCGAGGGGCTTGAGTAAAATCAACGACGCGTACGGGCCCTACCAGTCGTTCGACGTCGTTCAACTTCACCAGGTGTCGCCGCGATTACTCATCGCCTACGTCGTCATGAATTGCAGGCACGGTGCAGTATTCGCGAAATTCATTCTGTACAAAGACGGCGAGACCTGGGTCGTCTTGAAGCTCGACATCAATACCAGCATCGAACATATTTTGCCGGCTCAACTCCTCGTGCACTGACAGAGCCTCCGCGCCGGTCGCGCGGGCCGCCGCGGTGTGACTGCACACACGGCCCCGCCGCCGCCCGCGCGCCCACATTGGGGATCATGCAAGTCAAAGACATCATGACCACCGCCCCCCTCTGCTGCTCTCCGGACGACACCATCGAGCGCGTGGCCGCGCTCATGCGCGAGCACGACTGCGGCGTCATCCCGGTCTGCGCCGGCGGCGAGCTCGCCGGCATCGTCACCGACCGCGACGTCGTCTGCCGCGCCGTCGCCGGCGGCAGGCTCGCCGTCGCGCTCCCGGTGCGCGAGATCATGAGCGCGCCGGTGCACACGGTGCATCAGGACGAGGACGTGCAGGCCGCCATCGACACCATGGAAGCGAAGCAGGTGCGCCGCCTCCCGGTCGTCGACGACGGCGGCCGCGTCGTCGGCATCGTCGCGCCGTCGGACCTCGCGCCGATCTTCGCGTCGATGAACGTCGCCGATTTCCTGCTGGCCGTGTCGTACTGGAGCCGGGCGCCGAAGGCGGCGTGAGCGGGCGCTGCTACTCCAGCAGCGACGTGACCAGCGCCATCATCTGCTCGATGTCGAACGGCTTCTGCACCACGGCGCGCACGACGCTGGCGTCGAACGACTGCGGGCGCACGTTCGTGGCGCTGCAGACGATCACCGGCACGCGGCGTTCCGAGGCGGCCACGTGGGAGAGGACGGAGTGGCCGTCCACCGTCGGCATCATGAGGTCGAGGATCATGCAGCCGATGTCGTCGCGCGACTCGAGCAGCTCGATGGCCTCGCCGCCGTTGGGTGCGACGACGCAGGCCATGCCGTTGCGCGACATGAGCGTTTCGAGCAGCTTCTGCGTCGGCTCGTCGTCCTCGACGATGAGAACCGTACGTCGCATCCCGAGGTGCAGCTTCCCACGAAAAGGGAGCGTCCGCAAGGCGCCGCCGCGGGGGCGGCGGCGCCGCGGGCATCACGCCGCGATCTGCTCGGCCGACAGCAGCTCGTCGCGGATCACGCGGAAGTTGCGCGCGTCGGTCTCGGCCGTCTCCGGGTCGAGGAAGTAGGCCACGTCGTTGCGGACGCTGGCGCCGCTCGGGTTCTCGCCGTTCCACTCCAGCACCGCCCACTGGATCAGCGGGTTGAAGATGTTGTGGTCCCAGCCGAAGGCGGCGTGGCGGTTGCTGTACGCGGCCGGCGTCTCCGCCGTCTCGGGCGCGCCCTGCGCGTCGAGCTCGGTCTTGTACGCGGCGAAGGCCTTGGCGTCGCGCTCGGCGGTTTCCTCGTCGACGAAGTAGGCGATGTCGCGGCGCGGCGGCAGCGCCTGCGGTCCGCCGAACTTCGTTCCCAGGCTGGCGCACTTCACAACCAGCCACTTCACCATCGGTTTGGCAATTTTATGGTCCCACTCCAGCGCGACGTACGGCATTACTCGATCTCCTTTGGTTGTATGGAATGCGCAGGAGAAGCGCATAGGTGTAGATAGTTATTTCAGCTTTCTCGAAAATTCGTCAACTTCTTGACCAGCGGACACAGCCAAGGAATACATCCGCATCAACTTCCATTACTGCGGCGCATCAGTACGGAAAATAAAGGTAGGGTTCTCCATGCTCCATCCGTCGCCCGACGTCCAGGATGATCGCCGTTCCCGTCTTCTCAACGCCCTTCCGGCCATCGCCTGGTCGGCGTCCGCGGAGACGTTCCGCTTCACCTACGTGAACCCGGCCGCGGAGACGCTGCTCGGCTACCCGCTCCAGAAATGGCTCGACGAGCCCGACTTCTGGACCCGGCGCCTTCATCCCGACGACAGCCACGTCGCGCTGCTCTGCCACAACGAGACGGTGGCCGGGCGGGACCACGAGCTCGTCTACCGCATGATCGCGGCGGACGGCCGCACGGTCTGGCTGCGCGACTACGTCAACGTCCACTGCGTCGACGGCGTGCCGACGGAGCTCTTCGGAGTGATGGTCGACATCACCCGCGAGCGCGAGGCCGAGGCGGCGTCGCTGGAGGACCGCGAGAACTTCCGGCGCATGGTCGAGCTCTCGCCCGACTGCATCGGCGTCCACGTCGACGGCGTCTACGTCTACGTCAACCAGGCCTTCGTGCAGCTCGTCGGCGCGCAAAACGAGGCCGAGGTCGTCGGCCGCACCGCGCTCTCCTTCGTCGTTCCCGAGTATCGCGAACAGGTGCGCGAGCGCTTCGAGCTCCTCCGCGCCGGGGAGAGCGTGCCGTACCTTCGCCAGCAATATCTGCGCGACGACGGCTCCGCGCTCGACGTCGAGGTGGCCGCGCTGCCGCTCCGCTACGGCAACCGCGAGGCCGTGCAGATGATCGCCCGCGACATCACCGACCGCGTCCGCGCCGAGGAGGATCTGCGGCTGCACGAGACGCGGCTGCAGCTCCTCGCGGCCGGCACGCACGAGGCCATCTGGGAGTGGTCGCCGGAGCGGCACGAGCTCTGGACGAACGCGGCCTACCGGCAGATGCTCGGCGCGCTGAGCGGGCCGGCGACGTTCTTTCATGACTGGCTGTCGCGCGTGCATCCGGACGACCGCGACACCGCGCGCGCCGTGGCCATGCGGGCGATGGAAGAGGAGCCGCGGAACTGGTGGCACGAATACCGTCTTCGCCAGGCCGACGGGAGCTATCACTTCGTCCTCGAGCGCGGGCACAACGTGAAGTCGCCCTCGGGCGAGCGGCGGATGATCGGATCGATCCTCGACGTCACGCCGATGCGCGAGGCCGAGCGCATGCGCGCCGCGGCCGAGGCCAAGTTCCGCTGGCTCGTCGAGCAGTCCGTCGTGGCCGTCTACATGGTCTCCGGCGGCAAGCTGACCTACATCAACGACACCGGCGCGGCGATGCTCGGCTACACCGCGGGCGAGCTGGCCTCGATCGACGTCTCCTCGCTGATCGGCCACGACGGCGAGCTCACCGCCGGCCGCAAGGTCGCGCGGATCCGGCGCAAGGACGGCACGCTGCTGCACGTGGCGTTCTATCAAAACGAAGTCACCATCGACGGCGAGAAGATCGTCATCGGCACGGCCGCCGACATCACCGAGAGCCTGGCCGCGCAGCAGGCGCTGGAAGCGTCGGAGCAGCGCTACCGCGAGCTCGTCGACGACGTCACCGACATCCTCTACACCGTCGACACCGAGGGGCGCTTCCTCTCGCTGAGCCGCGGCTTCGAGCGGCGCACCGGCTACCGCGTCGAGGAGTGGATCGGGCGGCCGTTCGACGAGCTGTTCAAGCCGCGCGCGGAGCAGATGCTCGGCGGGCACGAAGGGATGATCCGCGAGTACGACCTGCCGGCGCGCTCGGGCGCGGTGGTGACGGTGGAAGTGTCGTCGCAGCCGCGCTACGTGGACGGCGTGGCGGCGGGGACGATCGGCATGGCTCGCGACGTGACGGAGCAGCGCACGATCGCCCGCAAGCTCGAAGAGGCCAAGCGGATGAGCAGCCTCGGCCAGGTCGCGGCCTCGCTCGCGCACGAGTTCAACAACGTGCTCATGGGCATCCAGCCGTTCGTCGAAGTGATCGCCCGCGGCATCACTCCCACGCAGCGCCTCAGCGACGCCCTCGGGCACATCACCCGCGCCATCAGCCGCGGCAAGCGCGCCTCGCAGGAGATCCTCCGCTTCGCCAATCCGAAGGAGCCGCAGCTCTTCGCGATCGACGCGCAGGTCTGGCTGCCGACGCTGCTCGGACAATTGATCGCGTCGATCCCGTCGTCGATCTCGCTGACGGCGTCGATCGATCCCGCGGTGAGCTTCATCCGCGGCGACCGCGAGCACCTCGAGCAGGTGATCACGAATCTCGTCTTCAACGCCCGCGACGCCCTCGGCGGCCAAGGCACGATCGACGTGGCCGTCTCCTCGGTCGGCGATCTCGTGCGCATCTCCGTGCGCGACGACGGGCCGGGGATTCCGCCGCAGATCGTCGACCGGATTTTCGAGCCGCTCTTCACGACGAAGCGCAACGGCACGGGCCTCGGCCTGGCCATCGCGCGGCGGCTGATGGAAGGGCAGGGCGGCGCGCTCTCGGTCGAGAACCGCGCCGAGGGAGGGGCGGTGTTCCACCTCCTCGTGCCGGCGGCGGTGCCGGCCGCGCCGGCCGCCGCGTCGCTGGGCAGCGCGAGAGCGGGCGTGAAGCGCGTGCTGCTCGTCGAGGACGATCTGTCGGTCGGCACCGGCCTCGAGGCGCTGCTGCAGTCGGAAGGCTACGAGACGACGTGGGTGCGCGCCAGCGCCGACGCGTGCGAGGCCGCGCTGCGCATGCGGCCGGAGGTGGCGATCATCGACGTGAACCTGCCGGACGGCAGCGGCGTCGACCTCGTGCCGCTGCTGCGCATCCAGCACAAGGACCTGCCGGTGGTGCTGTCGACGGGGCACGTGGAGCCGCACCTCTCCGAGGAGAAGACGCGCATCCTCTCGCTGATGAAGCCGTACGAGCTCGACGACCTGCTGCTGGCCATCGAGAACGTGACCGCGGAGGCGTAGTCGCGCGGAGGCGGCGAGACGCCGCCTCGCCAGCCGCCGGGACGGCGGCGTTCCGAGAGCTCGGAGCGCCGGCGTCCCCGCCGGCCGGGCCGCAGGCGTCCCGCCTGCATTGCGCGGAGGCGGCGAGACGCCGCCCCGCCAGCCGCCGGGACGGCGGCGTTCCGAAAGCTCGGAGCGCCGGCGTCCCCGCCGGCCGGGCCGCAGGCGTCCCGCCTGCACTGCGCGGAGGCGGCGAGACGCCGCCTCGCCGGCCGCCGAGACGGCGGCGTTCCGAAAGCTCGGAGCGCCGGCGTCCCCGCCGGCCGGGCCGCAGGCGTCCCGCCTGCATTGCGCGGAGGCGGCGAGACGCCGCCCCGCCAGCCGCCGTGACGGCGGCGTTCCGAAAGCTCGGAGCGCCGGCGTCCCCGCCGGCCGGGCCGCAGGCGTCCCGCCTGCACTGCGCGGAGGCGGCGAGACGCCGCCTCGCCAGCCGCCGGGACGGCGGCGTTCCGAAAGCTCGGAGCGCCGGCGTCCCCGCCGGCCGGGCCGCAGGCGTCCCGCCTGCATTGCGCGGAGGCGGCGAGACGCCGCCCCGCCAGCCCGCCGGGACGGCGGCACCACCGATCGATTTCTGGACGGTTGTTGGGATTACGGACCAGCGCGCCAGGACGCCCAAACCTCCATCACCAATGAATGCAGTGATTTGAATCATCGGCCTCCGTGGCAGCGGTCTTGGACTAGCAGCCAACGTCCAATTCCAAAAGCTCGGAGGCCTCATGAGTCTTGCTGTTGCAGTGGATGTCCCCCGTATCCCATCGATCCTCGCCGCCGGCGCGCGGCCGAGCGTCCTCGTCGCCGAGGATGAGCGGAAGTTGCGGTCGTGGATCGTCGACCAGTTCCTCGCCCTCGGCATCGTCCCCATGACCGCGAGCGGCGGCTACGAAGCGATCCGCATCGCCGGCGAGAGCCGCCCCGACCTCATCCTCCTCGACGGCCTGCTGCCGGAGATGCACGGCTTCGAGATCGCGCGCTTCGTCCGCCGCATCGACCGGGGGTACCGGCCGCGCATCGCCATCATGACCGCGATCTACAAGAACATCCGCTATCACAACGAAGCGCGGCTCAAGTACGGCATCGACGACTACCTCCTCAAGCCGCTGCAGCCGGAGTCGCTCGCGGCGCTCGTGGAGCGCGTGAAGGTGGCGGCATGAGCGGCGGGAAGGTGCTGATCGTCGACGACGAGCCGGATCTGCTCGAGGGGCTGAGCTGGCTGCTCCGCGACGAGGGGATCGACGTCTCGGTGCACAGCTCGATCATCACGCTGCCGTTCGTCGTGCGGCAGCTCGATCCCGATCTGATCCTCATCGACCTGAGCATGCCGGCGCTCTCCGGCGGCGCGGTCTTCAAGCTGGGCCGCGCGCGCCTCGGCACGGACGCGCCGCTGGTGCTCTTCTCCGGCCGCGCCGCGCACGAGCTGGCCAAGCACGCCGAGGAGCTCGGCGCGGACGGATTTCTGGCCAAGTCGCAGGAGCCGGTCGACATCGTGGCCCGCATTCAGTCGTGGATCGATCACCGCCGGGCCGTGCGCGCCGCGGCGAACAAGGAGGGATTCGATGCCGCATCTCGCACCGCATCTGCTGCTGCGCGCTGACGCCGCGGCCTCGCGCGCCGGCGCACTGCTGCGCGCGGGCGGCTACATCGTCAGCCGGATGGACGACGACGCGCTGGCCGAGGAGCTGGCCGGCGCGCCGCACGTCGACGGCGTCGTGGTCGAGCTGCCGGCGCTCCCCACGATCCACTTCCTGCGCAAGCTGACCGCGCGCTACGGCGCCGGCAGCGTGCTCGCCGTGGCGATCACGCCGGCCGTGCAGACGCTGCAGCGCGCGGTTCCCTCGGCGCTCGCGCTCACGCCGCGCGAAGTCGACGACGACTTGATCTCGATCGTCGACCTCGCGCTCGCCGAGCGCCAGCGCCTGCGCTGCGTCTCATGAGGCGGCCGGCGACGGCTCGCCGGCGCGGCCTTCCGCCCGTGCCGTACAGCCGCGCGGCGGCGGCGACCGTCGCGCCGGCGAAGGCGCCGAACTGCGCGTGCGCGGAGAGCTTCGCCGTCAGCACCGCGACGCGTTCGCGGCCATGTATGCCGTGGCGACGGCGCGTTGCGATACCCGAGGCGCAGCTCGCCGACCGAGAGCTCCGCGTACGGCTCTCTTCACCTCCGCGCCGGGGGCGCCCCTCACCGAGACGATCGGCAGTGAGACCATCTTCGGCCGGACGCTCGCGGACGTCGGCGGCGGCGGCGAGACCTCGCTCCCGGCGCGATCAACCTCGGCATCGACGTGACGGAGAAGCGGCGCGCCGAGGCGGAGCTGCGCGCGTCGCGGCCGGGCGGCGCTGGGTCAGCGACGCCGTGGCCGAGCAGCTCGCCGACGGCCTTCAGTCCGGCGGCATGGAGCCTCACGAGCGCCTGTCCCGCCGCAAACGTGAAGTGTTCGACCTCATCGCCTCCGGAAGCACCGCCACGGAGGTCGCCGCGAAGCTCGAAATCAGCGTGAAGACGGTGAGCACTTACCGGACGCGCATCCTCGAGAAGACCGGTTCACGCTTCTTCGAGCGCCTTTCTGAAATCGCGCACGGCCTGCGTGAGCGTGTCGCGATCGAGCATCGAAGCGAGCAGCTCGACGTCGAGGTCCGGAAGGAGCCGGCTGCGCTGCGCTCGCGTAAACGCCTCCTTCGCGAGAACGTAGATTTCGATGACTCCCTTGCGCCAGTACCAGACTTCATCGACGCCCAGCTTGCGGTAAATCTCCAGCTTGTTGATGCCGCCACGCGTCCATTCGACTTCGATCGCCAGTTGCGGTGTTTCCCGCGGCTTTCTTCCAAAGACGTAGCACTCGTCGGCTTCGGCGGCGCGTTCGTCCTTTTTTTCCTTCAGCGTCCAACTGCCGAACGGCCTCACGTCAATTCCGCGATCGATACACCACGTCTCGAGGAGGTGTCCGATGTACGACTTGATCTGCTCATGATCCTTCGACGGACTCATGATCTCGACTTCCCCCTCCAAATAGCTCATGCGCGGGGCCGAATGGTCACCGCGGATCTCGAGCAGGCGCTCGTAGTCTTCCCACGCGACATCGTGAAGGACGACGATGTGATCGGCGTTCGGCGTTTCGTCGTGATCGCGAAGCGCGGCGGCTCTCGACATGTCAAAAGCATATCGCGTCGACGTTCGAGAGGGTGAGGAGAGCGCCTAAAGGAGGATGGGAAACGTGATCGACGGTGACGTGTACGTTCCGGATCGCGGAAGCGAGTAGAACGTACCAGCTCACGAGTCGCCGCTGGGCGGCAGTAGAGTAGGTGCCATGTCCTCCAAGCTCGTCTGGACCTCCGACCCCGAAGAAGCGAAGCGCCTCCGCGAGTCCGGCCAGCTCGAGGCCTCGGCCGACGTCGAGCCGGCGAAGCAGACGATCCGCGTTGCCGTCGACCGCAAGCGCCGCGCCGGCAAGAGCGTGACGGTCGCCGGCGGCTTCCAGCACACCGCCAACACTCTCGCCGCGCTGGCGGCGTCGCTGAAGAAGAAGTGCGGCTCGGGCGGGACGGCGAAGGATGGCGAGATCGAGATTCAGGGGGATCACGTGGCCAGGATCGCGGATGAGCTGCGGAAGCTCGGATACAAAGTGAAGTAGAGGAAGATCTCTTACTCGCCGCTTTTTTCTCCGTGTCCCTGCGGCCGCAGCGGCAGGAACATCGACGTCGCCAAGCCCAGGAGCGCGAACAGCGCGCACCAGAGGAACGCGCGCTGGATGCCGGCGGCGGTGGCGGTGCGGCGCCATTGCGCCATCTCGCCGCGGACGGGCGGGGGGAGGGCGTCGAACATGCCGTGCTCGCCGAAGGCCAGCTCGGCGGCGTTCGCGCGCAGCGTCGCTGCGATCGCCGCCTTTGACGCTGGCGGGATGCGCGGGCTCTGCGCAACCGCGGCGTCGAGGCGGACGAGGATCGTCGAGATCAGGATCGCGCCGATCGTCGCCGTGCCGAGGGAGATGCCGATCTGGCGGAACGTGTTCGACACGCCGGAGGCCTCGCCGGCGTCGTTCACGTGCACGGCGGAGAGCGTGAGATTGTTGATCTGCGAGAGCACCAGGCCGAGGCCGATGCCGTAGAGCGCCAGGCCGGGGATGAGCCACGTCGCCGGCTTCTCGATGCCGATCGTGAAGCGGAGGACCACGATCGCGACCGTGTTGACCACGAGGCCGAGCTGCACCAGGCGCTTCGCCGGAATCCGCTTGCTGAACTTCGCCGCGGCGGGCGAGACGACGAGGAGCATCAGCGACATCGGCAGGAGCGTCAGGCCGGTGTGCAGCGCGTCGAGCTGCTTGACCGACTGCAGGAACACCGGCAGCGAGAAGATCACGCCGTTCTGGGCCAGCATCAGCACGCCGATCACGCTCGCCCCGGCGATGAACTCCTTGTTCTCGAACAGGTGCATCGACACGACCGGCGTGCCGCCGCGCGCTTCCAGGCGCCACTCCCACAGGGCGAAGACCGCGAGGATGGCCACGCCGAGGAGCAGCGCGAGCGGCGCGATGGAGATCGAGCCGGGCTGCCAGAGCGGGAACGGCTTGCGCGCGTGCAGCCAGCCGTAGCTCTCCGACTCGATGATGCCGAAGACGACGAGGAAGAGCGCTACGGCCGAGAGCAGCACGCCGATCCAGTCGATCTGTTTGTCGCGCTCGTCCTCGACGTCGTCGACGAGGCGCGACCCGATCAGCAGCACGGCCGCGACGACGACGTTGATGCGGAAGCCCCAGCGCCAGCTGTAATGCGTCGTCAGGAAGCCGCCGAGGATCGGGCCGATCGCCGACGCCGCGGCGGCCACGCCGCCCCAGATCCCGAAGGCCATGGCGCGGTCGTGGCCGCGGTACTTGGCCACGAGCAGCGCCGCGGTCGACGGCATCATCAGCGCCGCGCCGATCCCCTCGACGATCGACTCGCCGAGGAGCAGCACGCCGAACGAACGGCTGACCGACGCGATGAGCGCGCCGGCCACGAAGATCACCGCGCCGAGCTTGAACATCCGCTTGCGTCCGAAGAGGTCGCCCATGCGGCCGCCCGTCACCGTCAGCGCGGCGAGGACCAACGAGTACGCGGAGATCACCCACTGCAGTTTCTGCAGCGTCGTGTTCAGGTCGCGGATCAGCGTCGAGAGGGAGACGTTGAGCAGCGTCGAGTCGATGATGATGATCGCCAGCGCGAGCGAGAGCACCATCAGCGCTCCCCACTTGCGGAGGAAAGTCTCGCGGGCCATTACACGGATCGGGCCATGATCGGCGGGAGGTAGTCGTCGATGCGCGTCCGCGTCCACCACGCGCCGTCGCCATCGAATCGATAGAGGTAATAGCTCGCGCGGAGGAACTTCGGCGGCGCGTCGGGGAAGGGATTGCGCCGCAGGAGCCGCAGCGTCTGCGCGTCGCCCTCGAGAAGCCGCTGCACGAAGCGGAGGAACCACATCTCGTAGCCGGGGACGAAAATGCGGTCGCGGCCGACGTGGACCGAGAAGGGTAGGAACCACATCAGCCAGTCGAGGCGGAGGTGATACGGCGCGACCTGCGGCGGGCGGCGGGCGGGGTCGCCCGGCTTGGCGCGGAAGCCGTACTCCTGCCACTCCTTGCCGTCGGCGCTCCCCTCGACGACGACCTCGTAGCGCTGCTTGGTGATGCTGCCGAACGCGCCGTAGGCGCAGACGAGGTGGAAGCGGTTCCAGCAGTAGTTCATGTACTGGTTGCGCGAGAAGAAGTTGAGCGCGGGGCGGACGCTCATGACGGCGGTCATTGCGGCCAATAGATAGAGGATGGCGTCGTAGGCGAGCGGGCGGGGAAACATCGGCGGCGTGGCGGCGTGCAGCACGCCGTCGCTGAAGCCGGCCACGCCGAGGACGACGGTGAGCCAGTTCAGCCAGGCGTAGTTGCCGCTGACGATGAGGAGGAGCTGCTGCGAGATCGCCAGCGCCGCGGAGATCGACGCGATCGGCTGCGGGGCGAAGAGGCCGAACGGCGCGACGATCTGCACGAAGTGGCTGAAGGCGACGCTGAGGCGGTGCAGCGGCATCGGGAAGCGGTGGAAGATGCGGCTGAGCGGATTCGGCAGCGGCTGGGTCTCGTAGTGGTAGTAGAGGCAGGTGAGGTCGCGCCAGCACTGGTCGTGGCGGATCTTGATGAGGCCCGCGCCGAGCTCGACGCGGAAGAGCATCCAGCGGAGGATGACGATGGCGATGACGGGCGGCTGGAGCTGCGCCGGGCCGAGGAACGCGGCGAAGAAGCCGGCCTCGCAGAGCATCGACTCCCATCCGAAGGCGTAGAAGGTCTGGCCGACGTTGACGATGGAGAGGTAGAGCGCCCACATCGCCAGCCAGATCGCCATGAAGAGCGGCCACGGCGCGCGGTCGACGACGCCGAGGAGCGCGAGCGCGGCGAGGACGATGCCGCTCCAGGCCACGGCGCGCAGGAGACGGTCGGAGTAGCGCCAGTGGAAGAGCGACGGGGCGTCGCGGAAGCGGACGGCGTCGAGGAAGTCGCGGACGGGGAGGAGGCCGCGCTCGCCGAGGAGGGCGGGGAACTGGTTGCGCGCGGAGAGGAAGGCGATGAGGTAGATCGCCGCGACGCCGCGCAGGAAGAGGAGGCGGACGAGCCAGAGGCCGTCGAACCAGCGCACGAAACGACGACGTGCAAGGGATGGGCGCAGCGGGAATGCGGGTTTGTTCTGAATGGCGGATGCGAACCTCGATCTCTGAACCCGACCCCCATCCGCTTTATCCGAGCGACGACGAGCTCCTCGACGCGTACTCGACGGCCGTGACCTCCGCGGCGGCGCGCATCACGCCGTCCGTCGTCAACGTCGAGGTGTCGTCGCAGGGGAAGCGGCGCGGCGGCGGCTCCGGATTCCTCTTCACGCCCGACGGCTTCATCCTGACGAACAGCCACGTGGTCAGCGGCGCGGCGGCGATCGACGTGACGCTCGCCGACGGGACGCGCTGCGCGGCGAGCGTGGTCGGCAACGATCCGCACACCGACCTCGCGGTGGTGCGCGTCTCCGCGCCCGACCAGGTCCCGGCGCGCCTCGGCGACTCCGAGTCGATCCGCCCCGGCCAGCTCGTCGTCGCGGTCGGCAACCCGCTCGGCTTCCAGGCCACGGTGACGGCCGGCGTGGTCAGCGCCCTCGGCCGCACGATGCGCGCGCAGAGCGGCCGCCTCATCGACAGCGTCATCCAGACCGACGCCGCGCTGAACCCCGGCAACTCCGGCGGCCCGCTGGTCAACTCCCGCGGCGAGGTGATCGGCGTCAACACCGCGGTGATCCTTCCCGCGCAAGGCATCTGCTTCGCCATCGCCATCAACACGGCGAAGTTCGTGGCCATGCGCCTGATGCGCGACGGCCGCGTGACGCGCAGCTACATCGGCGTGGCCGGGCAATCGGCGCCGCTGCACCGCCGCGTGGTGCGCTTTTACGATCTGCCGGTCGAGAGCGGCGTGCTCGTGCTCAGCACGGAGAAGGACAGCCCGGCCGCGAACGCGGGGCTGCAGGAAGCCGACGTGATCGTGGCTTACGGCGAGACGCCGGTGGCGAGCGTGGACGATCTCCACCGCCTGCTGACGGAGGAGGAGATCGGGAAAGCGTCGGCGCTGACGGTGATCCGGAAGACGGAGAAGCTCACGCTGCCGATCGTGCCGGTGCCGGCGCGGTAATGGATCTCAAGGAGCGGCAACGGACGGTGCGCCGGCGCGTTTGCGACGAGCCGCCTCAAACGTGCGCTGCCATGCCGCGCGCGCTTCCTCGGGCATCTCGCCGAACGTGATGACGAGACTCGTCGGCTGGCCGTGACGTACGAGCCGGACCGCGACTCGCTCTCCCGGCTTGTGTTGCGTGAGGAAGATCAGAAAGTCGAGATCGTCGCCGGCCTTGAGGATGGCGGTGCCGAACGAGACGATGATGTCGCCGGGATGGACTCCCGCACGATCGGCCGGACCCCCCGCAACGACGTGGTCGACGTGCAGAACACGCTGCCCGGAATTCTCACGGAAGGAACGCAGGCCCATGCCCAACCAGGGAAGCGGTTTCTTATCGGCGGACGCAATCTCGGCGAATCCTTCAATGGCGACGACAGCGCACAATATCGTCAGAATCAACAGAGCTCGTTTCATTTGGTTCCTCGGGCCTGAGGATCAGCCTTCCAGTCGTGTTCCGACCCCGGCAGGACGTCGATCGCCCGGCAGGCCGGCGCGCCGGCGGTCCTCTCGCAAACGCTATAGAAACCGCTCTCGACATACGCGCCGCCGTCCGGCCGTTGGTAATACTGCGAGTAACGGAGAAGCCCGAACGGCGCCATCACTCCCCGCGTGGAGACATACGCGTCCATCGGGTGCGGCACGCGTAATACACCTCCCTGCCCGGAGAGTTGGACGAGTTGCTCGTTTACATCATCCTCGCGTATGGGAACCGTCACGAACGCGACGGGATAGTCGTACGTGACCACGACCATCTGCACGGACTTCGTGGCGCGGCTCAGATCGTATTTGTATCGTCCTTGTATGTCCGTAATGCGGCTCTGCCAGCCGGAGCCGTCGCCGGAGGACATTCGCACGACCGCGCCGCTCGCCGGCTGACCGCCCGGCGTCATGACCATGCCGGAAAGCGTCAGCATCCGTTCCGTGACCAGCGTGACCTCGCGCGTCTCGTCGTTCGCCAATTCGACCGCCACGGGCGCGGGCGTCGACCCGCCGGCGTTCTGCGCATCGAGCATGTACGTGCCGGCAGAGAGGCCAATCAAATCGAATTCGCCATTGTCGTCCGCCATTTGTTGCGCGGGGACACTGTGCCCCTGACGGGCGTGGACGGCCGCCTTGCCACTCTCGCCGTTTTTACCGACGACGTTTCCGTGAATGCGGCCGCCCGGTATCCCGATGCGCACGTCCTGCGGCGAGCGGGAGACGTCGTCGGCGATCTGCAGCGGCGGCGCCTTGATGTGCGCGGGCGACCGCCCCGGCGGATAGAGAACGGTCACGCTCCATTCGCCGGGCGACGGCAGCGGCGTCTCGAAATTTCCATCCTTGTCGGCGGATATTTGAAGGTAGCCGCCGGCGGCATCGGACAACACGATGTCGGCTTGCAGCGGCCGATCGCCGGCGCTGACCACGCCGCGCACGAGAATCGAGCGGACCGTAAGAGACAACGCATGCTGCCCGCCGCCGAACAAGTCCACCGTCGTCCGTTCGATGAGAGCGCCGGCCGCATTGCGAACCTCCACGTTGTACGTGTCGGCGCGCAGCCCGTTTGCCGTCCACTGTCCCTTTGCCGATGCCGCACGCGTGATGACCTTGCGCTCGCGCGACGGGTACAGCGCGCTCGCCTCGCTCAAGGCCACTCTCCAGAGATTTCCCTGCCGGTCGAGCGGCGGATCCAATGTGATGCTCACGGCGCCGGCCGGCGAATGCCGCACCGGCTTGGGCAGGACGAGCGATTCGCCCGAATGCAGCGAGATGTCGGACAATGCGGCGGGCGACAGGCCGGCGCTCTCGAACACGACGCGATACCGCCCCTCGCGCAGGCCGGTGCATTGGAAAAATCCGCGGCCGTTCGAACGGACGGCGTGAACGCGGGCCGGCACGTGATTCCGCACGCTCGCCAATAAATCCATCGGGAAACACGAAACCACGCTGTCGCGGACGGGCTTTTCCTTTGGATCGCGAATCCAGCCGCTGATGCTCGCGCCGGGCTCCAGAGCGACAGGCGGCAACGTCGCGGCCGCGCCGCCGCGCACCGTTCGATCCCACGAATAAACGGCCGCATAATCGGGCGCATCCAGACGAAAGTCGAAGACGACGTCGCCCGGAACGGCGCACCGCGCCTTACCGTTTTCGATGACGCACGGTTCCGTGCTGCCGGGATCGGCCTGCGGCGTCCAATCACCGCGCTGAAGGTTCACAGTGCCGAAGAGCTTTGCCGGCGGGCGCGATGTAAGCGGGATCTCGAGCGTCGCCGCTTTATAAACGTGTAAGTCGATCTGGGTTTCGCCATCGAGCCATGGCCGGATCTCGCTCCAGCAACCGGCGCTCGCGGCGTGAACGCTCCAATGGCCGGCGCCCGGCAGATGCAACACATAAGAGGTTGCACCTTTCGTCAGCGGAACGCTGATTTTGCCGTTGCCGCCGGCGGGCGATGCGATCAACTCTCCACTCGCCGCGCATTCCGCCGCGGAATCGCCCGGCGCGACGGTGACGCTCAGATCGGTCGCAAACGCCAAAGAAGAAAATGACGATAGCAGCAATGCGAGGCAGTAGCGCAAGGCGGAGCTCCCGTGAGAATCGTCTCGAGCCAACGAGCGCGACGATCAGACGATCATGCACTCGCCGTCTGCCGAACACCAGCAACCGCCGCTGCCGCCCAACTTATCGCAGTAGACGCGGCAGGTCAGCGCATAGTAAGTGCCGCAATTGCCGCCGCCTCCACAATACGTGATGTCGCACGTCGTGTCGGGCGTACCTTCGTTGAAGCACGTGAAATTATTACAGTCTGCACGCGTGAATGTGGGTACGGCAAGGCACATCAGCACAACTGCCATTGCGACGAAACGCTTCATACCGTTCCTCCGTTAAGGCTCAGTGCAGCGAATTTGCCGATCGCGACAGAAAGATTGTAAGAACCATAATAGATTCGCGGTGAAGCGGGTGTCAATATATCCGCGACGTGATCACAGCCGCTTCACCCGCGCCGTCGACGGATCGTTGCGGTCCTGCCGCCACGGCGCGTGGTTGAAGTTGATCACGCGGTCGCCGTTGAACGAGGCCACGGCGGCGTCGAAGCGCATGCGGCGCTGAGTAGGGAGC
>Ga0070717_10001203_pt1 | contig 17530 bp, 11 predicted proteins | sample LARL113metaG_FD_71366 | JGI IMG/M metagenome (GOLD analysis project Ga0070717, IMG submission 71366) | Corn, switchgrass and miscanthus rhizosphere microbial communities from Kellogg Biological Station, Michigan, USA - LAR L11-3 metaG | ecosystem: Host-associated > Plants > Roots > Rhizosphere ... | reverse complement strand
CCAGCTTCGCAATTTGGAGAAGAAATATCCCGATCTGCCGTCGAAAATTGGACTGTTTGGCTCATCCAAAAGTAAGGAGCTCGACCCCGTCTCCGAAGCCGCCCACCTGGCTGGATTCCGCGCTAAAAGAGATGCCTTGGCCGGTCGGCTGCGGGATACTCAGGAGCGAGCCCAGCAATTGTCGCAGATCGCGCCGCAGATTGCCGACCTGGAACGGCAAAAGCAATTGGAAGAAGCCAATTATAAGTACTTCGAGGCGAGTCTGGAGAAAGCCCGTATCGATGAGGCTCTTGATCCGTCAAAAATTCCGAATATCAGCGTCGTCCAGCAACCCTCGCCGCCCACGTTGGTCACAAAAACCCGTAACAAGATCACGTTGGCCGCGGCAGTCGGAGGATTCGCACTCGCCGTCGGATTGGCCTTACTTAATGAACTGATTTTGAGTGGGAAGCTGAGAAGGCCAATCGAAATTGAAAAGTTCCTTGGAGTCAACCCGCTGATGTCGATTCCTTATAGCTCCAGGCAAAACAACACCACTTCGGCTTTCAAACGCAATGGGAAAATTGCCGCAATTGTCCCCAACTCGGGATCGCGAACAAATCTAGCGCCTTGGGACACCGGTCACTTTATCCGTCCTTACACTGAAGCGATTCGGGACCGCTTGGGGTTGTATTTTGAGCTTCACAATTTGACGCACAAGCCGAAGCTAGTTGGTGTTGCTGGCTTCTCTGGAGCAGCGGGAACATCTACGCTCGCAGCTGGGCTGGCGGCCGCTCTCTCCGAAACGAATGATGGCAAGGTGCTTCTCGTTGACGTATGCCTCGGACCTGACCAGGTTCACCCCTTCTTCAAGGGCAAACCGGCCTATACTCTGAATACCGCTCTCAGGCCAAACGGGCCTATGGATGCCGCGGCGGAGAACCTTTATTTAGCTAAAGTAGGATCTCCTAACGCAGGCCCGGCGCAGCTCGGTTTGAAGAGATTCTTCGACCTCATACCGAACCTTAAGGCGAGTGATTTCGACTACATCATTTTCGACATGCCTCCGCTCGAGCAGACTAGTTCCACCTGGGGAATGGCTCCTTTCATGGATAAGATGTTGCTCATCATCGAAGCCGAAAAGGACAGCCGGGACACCGTCAAGCGCACGTGCAAACGGCTTGTCGCCGAACGAGACAATATTTCGTTCGTTCTGAACAAAGTTCGTTCCTACGCGCCGAAAAAGCTCGAACTGGAAATTTAACCCAAACAAATCCGCGTCATTGGTGCTCGCCCGTGGCCGGTGATCCGCGGTTAAGATTTTGAGCGTGGTGGGCCGTTGTTTCGGGGGCCCGCCAAATCACATAACACCATCATGTCGATGTTACGCAATAAACTCTACTACAGAGTCAAGCCTTTCATTCCGCAGCGCCTGCGAACGAGACTCCGGCGAAGGTTAGCTTTACGTTTGCGAGATAGCATCGTGAATGTCTGGCCGATTATGCCAGGCTCGGAACAGCCACCTGAAGGGTGGCCGGGCTGGCCCGGTGGCAAGAAGTTTGCCTTTGTCCTGACGCACGATGTTGAAAGTGCAGCGGGTTTGCGAAACTGCCGGGAGCTAATGAAGCTTGAGATGGAGTTCGGGCTCCGTTCTTTGTTCAACTTTATCCCGGAAGGCGGCTACAAGGTCCCCAGCGAGCTAAGAGACGAATTGGTGCACAATGGCTTTGAAATAGGAGTCCACGATCTAAGACATGATGGGCGGCTCTTTGCATCACGGCGCGAGTTCAACCGGAGGGCCGCCCGCATCAATAGCTATCTTCGTGAGTGGAAGGCTGTCGGCTTTAGATCCGCCTTTATGCTGCATAAACTCGATTGGCTACATGAACTCAGTATCCAGTATGACGCATCGACCTTTGACACCGATCCATTCGAGCCCCAGCCCGAGGGACGTCACACCATTTTTCCATTCTGGGTCCCGCGGCCGCTTACGAATCACGAGTCACAATTCACGAATCGCGCTTCGCCAAACGGTTACGTCGAACTTCCCTACACGCTTCCGCAGGACTCCACTCTTTTCTCCCTTTTAGGCGAGAAGACGGTGGATGTTTGGCAGCGGAAACTCGATTGGATCACCCGGTACGGTGGAATGGCACTGGTGGACACTCACCCTGACTACATGGCCTTACCGGGAAGATCTGGGAAAGCCGGCGAATATCCGATTGAGCTCTACAGACAGCTCCTCGAACATGTATGCTCGAAATACGCGGGCGAGTACTGGCAGCCTCTGCCGCGAGAGGTTGCCGCTTTCGTCGTCCAAACTGAAAATGCAGCAAGACTAAGACAAGGTCTGCCCGATTCACTCGGTCCGATGTTGTCGCCGGGCAGTGAGACCATTGGTGGAAACGGTCAAATCAGCAGACGGACGTTGCGGCAGCTCCGCGGCAAGCGCGGAGCTATTCTCCTATTTTCCTATTATCCTGCCGATCCCCGGCCTCGCCGAGCCGCCGAGGCGCTTGCGCGGGAGGGGGTACTCATCGATCTCATCTGCCTTCAGAAAAACGTGGAAGAGCCGCGACGCGAAATCATCAATGGCGTCAGCGTTTTTCGCGTTCCCCTTCGCCGCCGTCGGCGTGGCAAGATTAGGTACATCGGCCAATACTCTATTTTCATCCTGAGATCGTTTCTCCATCTCACTTTTCGATCGATCTCGCGGCGATACGACTTTGTCCACGTGCATAACATGCCCGATGTGCTCGTCTTTAGCGCATTAGTCCCCAAAGCCCGTGGTGCTACGATCATTTTGGATCTTCACGATCCCATGCCGGAGCTGATGATGAGCATTTATAATCTCGGCGCCGAAACGCACTTCGTCCGGTGGTTAAAGCGATTGGAGAAGTTAAGCATTTCGTTCGCCGATCTCGTTCTTACCCCGAACAAGGCGTTTCAAGAACTGTTTATTTCGCGAGGTTGTCCTTCGGAAAAGATCCAGATCATTATGAACTCTCCGGTGAGCGATGTCTTTCACCCTTCCAAGCACGACTCTCTAGCACGAACGAGTGCGAACGGTGAGAGGCCCTTCAAAATAATGTACCACGGCCTCATCGCTGAACGACATGGACTGGATACCGCGCTCGAGGCGATCGCTAGATTGCAATCCGTAATTCCAACATTGGAGTTTCACATTTTTGGAGATCGCACGCTTTATATGAACAAGGTCGACGCACAGGTGCAAAAGCTGGGATTACGGAGCTGCGTTCACTACCACGGTTACCGGCCGCAAACTGAGATAGCGAAAAGTATTTGTTCAATCGACCTCGGTATCATTCCGAACCGGCGAAGCCCGTTTACCGAGATTAATATGCCAACCAGGATTTTCGAGTATCTTGCAATGGGTAAGCCGGTAGTAGTGCCGGATACCCAGGGTATTCGTGATTATTTTGGTCCGGACTCTGCGATCTTCTTCGAACCCGGTGATCCCCAAAGCCTTGGCGACGCCATATTAGACGTGTATCGCAACCCCGAAAAAGTGGACGCGATTTTGGCACGAGGCAGAACTGTCTATGAAGCACACCGCTGGGAGGTCCAAGAAGTGCACTTCTTGGATCGAGTCGACGTTTTGCTCTCGCCCGACCAGCCTAGGGGGCATCCTTGAGCGAGGACGCCCGCCAGCTTCGGTCGTTGAGGCAGACCTGCCTGGCAAGGCCCGAGATCTGGCATGCCGGAATTGTCGATGTTGAGTTTGGTAAAAACGTCACTGTCGTAGAGCCGGTCAATCTCTATGGTTGCGCGATTGGAGATGGCAGTTTCGTCGGGCCGTTCGTCGAGATACAGAAAGGAGTAACTATCGGCAAGCGCTGCAGGATTCAATCACACTCATTTGTCTGCGAGCTCGTTACGATTGGGGATGATTGTTTCATTTCTCACGGCGCGATGTTTATTAATGATCCATTTGACACGGGCGGTCCTGCCGAAAAGCGCGAACTCTGGCGATCCACAACAATTGGCGATCGCGTGAGCATCGGGACCAACGCCACCGTACTCCCGGTTACGATCTGCGATCATGTCGTCGTCGGGGCTGGCGCAGTCGTGACCAAAGATATCACTGAAACCGGCTTCTACATAGGTAACCCCGCGCGTCTTCTCCGCAGACTTTAAGTCCTCAATAGCCATCTGTTCGATCGAATGTTGGATGTTGAGCGTTGAATGTTGAATGTTGAATGTTGAATGTTGAATGTTGAATGTTCTCTGCGTCTCTCCAGGACCTCTGTTCTCCTTGGCTCGCCGTAATTTTAACTTAGGCGGCTGTCGTCTGATATCTGGCTTCTGACTTCTCCCGTAAATGCTGATCGTCAACGCTGATGACTGGGGCCGTTCTACGGCGGAAACGGATGCGGCGCTCAGATGTTTTAGAGGGGGGAGGATTACGTCTGTCAGTGCCATGGTTTTCATGCCAGATTCCGAGCGCGCGGCGAAGCTGGCGAAAGACTATCAGTTAGATGATGTCGGGCTGCATCTTAATTTGTCTGAAGAATTCACAGACAAGAGCTGTTCGGAAACACTTAAAGAGACGCAGGGGCGAATAATCAGATTCTTGAAGCGAAACAAATATGCACAGCTCTTATACAACCCGTTTCTTCGAAAAGCCTTCGCCTCTTGCTACCATGCACAGGTTGAGGAGTTCGTGCGGTTATTTGAGAAATCGCCGTCGCACATCGACGGGCACCATCATATGCACCTTTGTGCCAACCTCGTCCTAAGCAAATCGATTCCCGCTGGCATGAAGATGCGCCGCAATTTCTCATTTTGGCCAGGTGAAAAAGGCTTCTTGAACAGGGCCTATCGTCGATTGGTCGATAGTTGGCTTGCCCGCAGATATCGTCTTCCAGATTATTTCTTCGATCTCACGCAGTGCATCCAGGAGAAGAAATTGGACCGAGTGGCAGCATTGGCGAAATCATACAATGTTGAGCTCATGACGCATCCGATCCTTCGCATCGAGGCGGCCTATCTCTTGAGCGATGAGTTCTCTGGAGTTCTACGGCGTTTTAAAGTCGGCAGTTATGCAGGGGTCTGACTTAAATCGTCTGGCCCATAAGGTTCTGCTAATCTTAAAACGAATTCAGCGATAGGCGGGAGAGACGTAATTTACCGGGCTGTTATACCGTGATCTTGACCGAACCGACTATCGCGAGCATTATTGGCTTGCCCCCTTCCGTCGCGCTGGTTTTCACGCTCGGCTTTGTGTTCTTTCTTTTCTGGCGGGACATTCGGGAGAGACCTAATGTGAGCGGCGCGCTCTGGATCCCGCTGCTGTGGGTGTTGCTCATCGGATCGCGGTCGGTCATGGGATGGCTCAACACGTTCGGTCTGGCGAGCATTGGTTCGACGGAAGAGGGAAACCCGATCGACGCTCTCGTGTATTTTACCCTGATCGTCGCGGGCATTGGCGTGCTTAATCAGAGGCAGGTTTGTCTTTCAGAGGTCTTGCGAAAAAATGGGTGGCTCATGGCATTTATTGCCTACTGTTTCATTGCCATTGTTTGGTCTGACTATCCGTTCGTTTCGTTCAAGCGATGGATCAAGATTCTAGGTCATCCAATCATGGTCCTTATTCTCTTCACGGAACTCGACCCCGAGGAAGCGCTGGCGAGATTGATGAAAAGAAGTGCCTACATTCTAGTTCCTTTTTCCATCTTGCTGATTAAATATTACCCCGAAATAGGCCGCAAATTCGATGAGTGGAGCGGCCTGCCTATCAGCAATGGCGTTGCCATGAGTAAGAATATGCTAGGTTGCGTGTGCCTCGTTCTTGGTTTCTTTTTCTTCTGGCATCTGCTGATAACCTGGCGCCGTCCACGGGATACTGCTAGACGGGACGAGCTTCGCTTAATCGGTGGGTTCCTGTTCATGATCGGGTGGCTTCTCTGGAAAGCACACAGCGCGACTTCTTTATTGTCGTTGCTGATCGCCATATTCGTAGTAGTGATTCTCGGGCGGCGGTGGGTGAACAAGAAGCTAATCGGCACCTACGTAGTCCTGGCGGTAATCGGGCTGGCGGTAGCGGAACTCACGTTCGGAATTTTTGAGCGCGTTGTGGATCTTAGCGGTCACGAAGCGACGATAATGGGAAGAGCCGAACTCTGGCGCCAGTTATTGGCGATGCATACCAATCCAATTGTTGGGGCGGGTTTCGAAAGTTTTTGGTTGGGAGATCGGGTGGTAGTGCTTTCTGAAGGGCGCCCATGGCAGCCCAATGAAGCGCATAATGGCTATCTTGAGATCTATTTGAACTTGGGCCTTATAGGACTGCTAATGTTGATAGGGCTATTTATTGCAACCTTCCGTAAGACATGGATCGAGCTATTGCAGAATTTTGAATGGGGTCGATTCCGATTGGGCTTTCTTGTCGCCGTAGTGTTTTTTAACTGGACGGAGGCGTCTTTTCGAGGACTTAGTCTGATCTGGTTTGCTTTCTACATCATCGCTTTAGATTATCGGGATCTCCGATACGAGCCTGTAGCAGGATCATTGGAAGCCGTCGTACCAGAGGAGGAGACCGAATTAGTTTGCTAGAATGAATTCGATTCGATCGATCGTGTTAGAAAGAACCAGGGGCGGAGTTTCTGCGGCTGACAGAGGCCGCAGAAAGACGATTCGCAGATTTTTCGGGGCGGCGTCGCAGAAGCAATTTCGGATCTGGTTCTCATGAGCGTTTTATTTCTGCAAAATTCTGAAAAACTTGGGGGGTTGTCGCGCGAACGGGGCATTGTCTTGACTCTTCTTGGCCAGATTGGAGCACCATCAAGACTCTTCCGGGAGTTATTACGATACGGCGACAGGCGGACTTGTCGCGGCCGCGTCAAAGAGCTCGAGCCGGTTTTCCTATGGAGGCGCGCAGCTATTGACGTCCCCTAACGAGCTGGCAGATTGGTGCTGTCAGACGCACCGCTTCGAGTGGCCTATCAAGCGGAAATGACAGCGCGCTTTCTAGGGCTTCTAGGCATCCAGTTTTTTTATATTTGCAAGAACCCTGAAATGCATTCACTTTTATTGCAAAAAAGTCGCACTAATTTGCATCTTCTATTCAGGGAATCGCTTTGGGATAAAGGGCGCTCGAGGCCCGGTGGGCATTAAACTGCCGGCTAGGCCTCGACCTTGACGGGCAATGGGCGGTTGTTCTGGCATAGCGGGTGCTGTTTATCCAATGAACACGGTAATTATGATTAATCTTCCCAAGCCCGCAGCGGCCTTCATGCTCTTCATCGCTATATTCTTGGCCCTGCTCAATCAAACCAAAGCCGCCGTCGTTAACGCCGCCAGCGCTTCCTTCGTGGACGTCACGAACGCAGTTAATCGTGCCGCTGACGGAGATACAGTGATCGTTCCCGCCGGAACGGCAACCTGGACTTCGACCCTGAATTTAAGCAAGGGAATAACCCTCCAAGGCCAGACGACTGTGAACGGAGCTGGAACGGCCAGCCCAACAGTTACCGATGGCACAGTTATTCTCGATAGCGTGCCAATCACCGGAGCGACTGGCGGGGGGCAAAGCCCGATCATTACGATCAATGATACGACCGGGAACAAGAATTTTCGTATCACTGGGTTTACCTTTCGGGCTGGATCGCGTACTTCACACCCAGGCTCCGGCGGCGCCATTTGGGTTCCGGGTGGGAATAGCGTTGGAACTGGGTCTGGTTCTTTAAGAATCGATCATTGCCTGTTTGATCTCTTGTATCAAATTTCCACGCGTTTCAGTGGATGGACGATCAATACCGTAGTCGATCATTGCGTTGGTAACTATTGGAAGAACGTATTTAGCGCGACCGTCGATAATGGGAGCGGCTGGAATAACGGCGATACTTTTGGAAGCAGTTCTTGGTCGGACAACTCATATCTTGGTAGTGGGAAGTTCGTCTTCTTTGAAGACAACACCGTAAACAACACATCGCCGTATCAGACTACAGGGACGATTGATTCCCAACACGGGGGCCGATATGTCGCGCGCCACTGTTACTTTGTGAATTGTGCTCCCAACTCCCATGGAACCGAAACTGGCGGGCGGGTCCGAGGAATCAGGCTCCACGAATGGTATCAAAACACGTTCAAGTTCACCTACGCTGGTACGCTTGGAATGATGCGTGCGGGAACTGGTGTCTCTTGGGGCAACACGCTTTTGGGCAGCGGAGGTGGCCTTACCGTTGGAAACGGCTTGTTCGATGCTCGTGAGACGTGGCCTTTCGTGATTTTTGCAGATACACCCCCAAACTCTGCCGCTAACGGTGCCAATGCATGGGATCTAAACATAACCGAACCAGATGGCGTCACGAATATTCCAGGCCATGCGCCTTATACGTTTGCGAATGGAAAGGCTGCATCGAACAGCGTTGATACATCTGGAACTGGGACTGTCACAGTCTCAGGTAACCCAGGATGGTTTCCGAATCAGTGGGTAGGATACAGCATTACAAACACTACGCGAGGTCGGACCCCCGGAGGCAATTACGGCTCGTTCATCACAGCGAACACGAGCGACACAATTACATACTCACGCACGACGACCGCCACACCACCTGCATCTGAGTTGACCCACTTCGTTGCCGGAGACGGATTTGTGATCCACAAGCTTATTGCGTCGCTCGATCAACCCGGATACGGAAAATGTAATGACTTGATCGCTTACGACAACAACGGAAATCCCTACAATGCTACTTATGGTCCTGGAGTCAGGGCTTGGCCTCACCAGAACAGGGAACCGCTGTATTCATGGCTAAACACGGCGAATGGCTCACCAGCGCGTGGGCCGAACGCCTATTATCATTCGGTCTTTCCGACCGTCCAGTCCAATAGAGAATATTACAACGAGATCAGCCCGTTTGACGGAACGTCGGGCGTAGGGGTTGGGACTTTGGCCAGTCGTCCTTCCAAATGCACAAAAGGAGTTGGATACTGGGCAACAGATACAAAAACGCTTTACGTAGCCTCTGCGACGAACACGTGGTCAACTTATTACGTGCCTTACGTTTATCCCCACCCTTTAGTAAGTGGAAGTGGCAAACCGGCTCCTCCGAGCAACCTTAGAGTCGTTCCTTAGGCCCTAAGGTCCAAGGTCCGTTTTGGCTTCCAGATTTCCTGGACCGTCAATTAGCAAGCAGCGCCCAGCCGAGCGAGATTAGGTCGTCTCACAAGTAGTGGATTTGCTGTCGCCGCGCGAGCTGCGGCGGAAAGGTTCCTTCGAAGAGGCGCGACCGAGTCCAAACAGAACTTTTGGATTGTCGTCCCACTCGAACCAACCAAATTTATGACCGGGGTGGATTTGACTAGACTAATGTTCGGGCTCCTTTTTACTGTTTCCGGCCAAGTCAAAATCGCCGGGGCCGTAGTCAAGGCCAAATCCGTATCACGTGAAGATGTCAGTTCGGCGATCGCGTCAGCTCACGACGGTGACACGGTCATGGTTCCCGCTGGGACAGCGAGCTGGAGTTCTCATCTCGCCATCACGAAAGGAATCACCCTGCAAGCGGCAGGTAACGATGCCACGGTCATTCTCGACGACATGCCTCGGGCACAACGCCCCGGACCGTTGCCGCAGCCTGTGCCCCCGCAGAAGCGAAACCTGCGACGAGCGGAACCTTCACGACCCATGCCACCCGTCAACAGGTCCGATCCTTTTCGCAGCAGGATCGGTGGAGCAATTGAGAGGGATCAATCACTTTTGACTGTAACTTTGACATCTCCTCAGTCGTTTCAAATGAGCGGATTTACTTTTCGACATGGCTCGGTTACGGGCATTGGTTCCGGTCCGGCTGTCCGAATTAACGGCACTTGTCCCAAAGTCCGAGTGGATCATTGCCATTTTGATCAACTATACAGAGAGGACCTTGTCACAGGGGGTTGGTTGTACGGCGTCATCGATCACTGCATTTTCGATACGCCACCTCGTATGTCAGAAATTCTTATTGTAAACCACCCCAATTGGGGCGGCCGAGGCAATAATTACGGGGATGGTTCATGGGCTGAGCCACCCTATTTTGGAAGTGGGAAATTTATTTTCATCGAGGATTGCGTCTTCAATAATTTGGGCGGCAGGTTTCCCACGAACGGCGCAATCGATTCATGGAGCGGCGGTCGTGTCGTGGTTCGGCACAACGTCTTTAATAACACTAGACCGGGGAATCACGGCACTGAAACAGGAGGGCGTTTAAGGGCCTGTCGGGCAATGGAGATTTACAATAACAAGATCGTTTATACGATTACAGGAGGGCTCGGTCAACTCAGGGGTGGAGCGGCTGTTATTCATGACAACATCCTTGAAGGATCAATAACTCGTGGTTGGGTACTGGCCGTCTATCGGGAGATTTCACCGTTTAGGCTTTGGGGAGCCGCCAATGGGAACAATGACTGGGACGTAAATGACACGGAAGGAAACGGAACTAACGTCTCGGGTCATCGCCCACATTTGTATGCCAGTGGAAAACATACGGGCCCAAACGCTTCGCCAGTTCTAGTTGTCTCAGGTGCCGGTTGGACGCCTGATCAATGGGCTGGTTTTAGCCTCACCAACACGAGTCAGACAGCTCGAAGCGGACTGCATTACAGCTCATACATTCGATCAAACACGAGCGACACGATTAATTTTTATGGGAGCTCTGATGATAGCTCCGAGCATGGCATGATCTTCAACACTGGCGACGGCTTTGCTATCTACAAGCTGTTGGTGGCGCTCGACCAGCCGGGCAGGGGGAAAGGGGACTTGGTTTCAGGCAACCCCCCGGCCCCGGCGAGATGGCCTAACGAAGCGTTGGAACCCATTTACTCTTGGAATAATACTCTTAATGGATCTCCGAATTACCCAGGTTTGCGCAGCCCATGTCCAACCGTTAAGGAAAATCGCGACTATTACAACAATACGCCCATGCCGAATTACAAGCCTTACCCTTACCCACACCCGCTAGCTGTGACGAATACGAATTCCAGCCAGACCTTAGAGAATAGAGATTGAAAGAGTTCTCCGGCTTCGGCTCAATATTTCCGACATTTTCCTGATGAATTCAGAATACATCGGCTTCCCGAATGAGCGGATCTTGGTAACTGGGTCTAATGGTTTCATCGGCGTTAAAGTGGTGGAGACCCTTCTGGAATACGGCTTTTCCAAACTCCGTTGCTTCGTTCGGCCCTCTAGCCAACTTAGCCGGCTTGAGAAAGCGCTCAGCCAGTTCGATCCCGGCAAGAATGTTGAGCTTGTTACAGGCGATCTTCTCTCACGTGACGATTGCAGGAAAGCCGCTGAAGGGGTTTCGATCATCTACCATCTCGCGGCCGGCATGGAAAAATCTTTTGCTGGCGCATTTATGAACTCGGCGCTGACCACTCGCAACTTAATAGACGCATTTATTCGGTATGGCCAGCCCAAGCGCTTTGTGAATGTCAGCTCCTTTGCTGTCTATTCGACCTTAAGCTTGAAACGCGGCGACCTGCTTGATGAAAGTTGTCCTTTAGAAGATGCCCCTCAGGAACGGTTTGACGCCTATGGGTTTGGCAAGCTCAAACAGGAGGAACTGGTCAAAGAGTACGGCAGCAAATATGGGCTCCCTTATGTGATCGTCCGCCCAGGATACGTGTTCGGACCCGGCAAGCGAGAGTTGAGCGGCCGCGTTGGCATTGGCACGTTTGGGTTCTTTATTCAGGTAAACGGTTCAAATTTCCTGCCACTGACCTTTATCGATAACTGTGCCGAAGCCATCGTTCTGGCTGGTCTCAAGGCCAATGTCGATGGCGAGATTTTCAATGTTATGGATGACGAACTACTGACTGGCCGCCAATTCCTAGAAGCCTACAAGAAAAAGGTGAAATCCTGCCGATCAATCAGGATTCCTTACTTCGCCGGGTACGGCCTGTGTTCTTTATGGGAGAAATACTGCAAGTGGTCGAAGAACCAGCTTCCGCCGGCCTTCAATCGCCGCCGCTGTGATGCTGAGTGGAAAGGAAACCGTTACTCAAATCGGAAACTCAAGGAGCGGCTAGGTTGGAGGCCGAGGGTAAACATGGTACAGGCCATGGCCTCTTTCCTGAGCCAGTTCGATCGCGACGGCGTTGGGGGATGATCGCTGACCGAGGACAGATGACAGAAATCAGAGATAACGATTTAACTATTTAACGTTTTAACGACTTATAACAAATGCTTCGCATTGCCATCGTCGGTTGCGGAAAGGTTGCCGATCAGCACCTGCACGCGATCCATCGCATTCCTGATTGTGAAATTGTCGCTCTTTGCGATCGGGAACCGCTCATGGCCAGACAACTGGGCGAGCGCTGTGGGGTTTCGGCGTGCTTTTCCAATGTGGTTGAAATGCTGCAATCGGTGCGACCTGACGTTGTTCACATTACCACCCCGCCACAGATCCATCATTCGGTTGCAGCAGAGTGTCTCAAAGCGGGCAGTCATGTTTATGTTGAAAAACCTTTCACCATTACAGCCGGCGAAGCCGGGTCGCTGATCGAACTCGCTGAAGATCGCGGTCTAAAAGCAACTGTCGGTCATAATTATCAGTTCACGCTCGAAATGCTGGAAATGCGCCGGCTTGTGAAGAAGGGTTTCCTGGGCGGAAAACCTGTCCACCTGGAGAGCTACTGGTCGTACGATCTGGGAGATTTGAGATACGCCACTGCATTCCTCGGTAACCGCAACCATTGGGTGCACCAATTACCGGGGCAATTGTTTCAGAACATCATAAGCCACGGGATCGCTAAACTGGCGGAATTTCTGGATGACGAACTGACCGAAATTCTTGCCACGGCCAATCAAAGCGAGCAACTCCGAAACCTTGGCGCAGGGGACGTCTTGGATGAGTTGAGGGTGCTGATCCGGGACAGGATGGGCACGACGGCTTTTTTCTGTTTCTCAACTCAGATCAAAGGGCTTAACCAGTTGCGCATTTACGGTCCAGCCAATTCCATGACCGCGGATATTATGACTGGAAGCCTGGTTCGAAAGGTCAACCGCTCGTATAAGAGTTATCTTACGTATTTTATTCCACCATTGAAGACTGCCCGCGAACATTTTCGAAATGCCCGAATGAACGTGGTAAACTTTCTGCGACGGCGGCTTTATCAAGACTTCGGCATGAAAGAACTGATCGAACGTTTCTATACCAGCATTCGGACAGAAGCCGCCCCGCCGATTCCTTATCGGGAAATTACCCTAACCGCCCGAATCATGGATGAGATCTTTGCCCAAGTCTACCCCGCGAGTAAGACGCGCGAGCCTGCACGTGAGCCGGTCGCTTCAACGCTTTGACGCTTGAACTGCCTCCGCTTCACCGTTGTAACGTTGTAACGATTTAACACTTTGACGATCTGCGGCTGCGCCATGAAGTACGTTCTCATCACTCCCGCACACAATGAAGAAGCTTTCATTGAAAAGACTCTTGCCTCCATGGTCGCGCAGACAATGTTGCCGGAACGATGGGTCATTGTGGACGACGGTTCAACCGATCGAACCGCAGAAATCGTTGAGGGTTACGCAGAGCGATTTCCCTGGATTGAACTCGCCCGGCGCCCACGGCGCCTGGACCGGACCTTCGCTGCAAAAGTGCACGCGTTCAATGCCGGATTCGAACGGGTTGCCTCCCTTCTGTTTGATGTGATCGGCAATCTGGACGCAGATCTTTCGTTTGATCCGGATTACCTGGAGTTCCTAATGCGGAGATTCCTCGAAGATCCCAGGCTGGGTGTGGCTGGAACCCCTTTTACCGAGGGGGCTCATTATGACTCAGCCAGAGACAGCTTCGAGGGTGAGAATCATGTGGCCGGTGGGTGCCAGCTTTTCCGGCGTGAGTGCTTTGAAGAGGTTGGCGGTTATGTGCCCAACTCCGGTGGAGGGATTGACTGGATTGCAGTCACAACAGCGCGAATGAAGGGATGGAAGACGAGGTCATTTCCGGAAAAACGATTTTGTCATTACCGACCGCTCGGCATGGCGGGAAGGAGTGGCATGGCCGCAATCTTTTCTTATGGTGAAAAGGATTATTATCTGGGCGGCTCTCCTATTTGGCAGCTGTTTCGTGTGGTTTACCGGACCACGAAGCGACCCGCTGAGGGATTGGCCTTGCTTTCAGGTTATTGTTGGGCGGCCATGCGGCGAACAAGACGGCCCGTGACATCCGACTTAATGCGATTTCATCGGCGGGAACAGATGATGAAGTTAAAAACGATTCTCTCCGCGCTTTTAACATTTAAGAAGGTGGACAATTTTCACTTGGCGCAGGAATTCACAGCGCGACCGAAACGGAGCAGATGAACAAGAGCGAGGCAGTGCTGTTGAGTCATCCTGACTTGTCATCAGGGGATAAAAGGGCCGGCAAAGTGCTGAGCTTCTTTGGTGTGCCTTGGCGGGCTCTGACAATAGCGAATTTCCTGGCTGAAATTACTGACCGACATCCAACCCCGGCAAACTTGAGAGTCTTCTGTTCGGCGGAAGTTTTCTCGCGGCTAATCAAGGATTTCGAGGGTAGTTTGGATGGCAGGGATCTCTGGAAGGAATACGTTCATTCTGTATTTGTCCATTCAGGTGATGATCTTGATACTCTGCAGGAGCTAACGCGACTACTTACTGGAGATCGGCGAGCTGCGCTCTCCAAGACCGATCCTGGCGCGGTAAATCTCTCTGTGTCGGATCACTTGGACGACTTTTGTGGAGTCATGGCGGGGATGCGAGTTACTGGCTCGGCCTCCTCTGTTAATGACAGTCTGATCCTCGATAGCTCCCATCAGAATGCGGTTAACATCATTTCCGCTGGTCCCGGCGCGGCCTTCTTGAAAGTTGAGTATCGGAACGTTCCCGTCTTCCTTTCCACCTGCAAGAAGATTGTCGATATTGATGCTGAACTGACGACACAGAATTTCGATGTTCGACAGCATTTTCTCTCGGCAGTGCCTGTCGTGCTCTATATTAAATGGGCTTTTGCAGAAATCTGCTGGAAGGCTCTGGAGACAAACGCTTGTTTGATCATCGATGATCCTTTGCTAAAGGCCACCTACGGCTTTGTCAATTTTCACCAACTCGTTTCCCTAACGAAGCGCCACAAATTTTCGACAAACATCGCGTTCATCCCATGGAACTGGCGCAGAAGCAGTCCGGAAGTTGTTCGGCTGTTTAGAGAAAACCCGGAAAGTTTTTCGTTGTCAGTGCATGGGTGCGATCATACTCGGGCGGAGTTTGGTAGTTCCGACCGCAACCGGCTTTACTGGAAGGCCCAACAAGCGCTCGAGCGCATGAATCGCCACGGATTCAATACCGGAATTCAACACGATCAAGTCATGGTATTTCCTCAGGGTGTCTTTTCGCAAGCTGCCATGGACGCGCTAAAGCACACCGATTTTATGGCAGCCGTGAATAATGACGTCACCAGCGCCGGCCCACGCCCACGGGCAATCACAATTTCCGATGTCTGGGATACTGCGGTCATGGCCTATGGCAACTTCCCGATCTTGACCCGTAGATATCCGTGGGAGGGAATCGAAAACTTTGCGTTCGACATCCTCCTGGGTAAACCAGCGATAATCGTTATCCATCACGATTTTTGCCATGATCGATGTCTGAACCTGGTTAAGTTTGTTCAACGCCTTAATTCTTTGAAGATTCGCCTCGCGTGGCGCAGCCTGGGTGAAGTCGTCAGACGCAGTTGCCGGCAACGGGAGCTCTCACCGGGCTTAGTGGAAGTGGAGATGTACGCAACCCAGTTACGACTCGAGAACCAATCTGGCCAGCGGAAGCGGTATTTGATTCGAAGACGCGAATCGGAGCCGTCCAATATCAAGGAAATTCGCGCCGGCTCCCGGAATGTTGCCTGGAGTTCGACCGACGGCCGGGTCGCGCTCGAAATAGAACTCAATCCCGGTGAGAAGACAATGATTAGCATGGGATTTCACGATCTGACCGGAAACGGGCGTCATGCGGACACACTGTCCTACAGGACAAAGGCAATGCTAAGGCGATATCTCTGTGAGATACGTGATAATTATGTTACGCCAGCGAGGTTTAAGCTGGCTGGCTCATGTTGAACGGTTGAAGCGTGGAAGAGTTAAAAGCCGGAGGCTCCCTGCTCACCTCTCACCTCTAAGAAATGAACGGGTCCGATCGCATAGCTAAGGTGTTGGCTAACTTCAGTAAATGGCTCGACGCCTACGGCGAGACCTCCTGGGATCACCAGAGCTTTTTTGCAGGTCCGGTGGGCAGACGGGCCAAATCGCTTTACTACCGAAACCGGAAAATTGGAACTGCGGCGGTTGCTCCCATGATCTTTTTTGAGGCGTTCCTGCCCTCAGCCCGCCGGCTGTTTCATCATGCCACCCGGTTCCCGATTGCCGATGCTCATTACGCGATGGGATTTACGTTCCTTTACGAGGCAACTGGAAATTCCGCTCATCTCGAGAGGGCGGTTCATTTTCTGGATGCGCTGACGGCGTCGCGCTGCCGCGATTTTAAGGAGTATTGCTGGGGCTATCCGTTTGACTGGGTTTGGCGGGGAGGCGTAATTAAGCAAGATACACCGCTCATCACAACCACGCCGTATGTTTATGAAGCTTTCCTTCAACTTTACGCGCTTGATCAGCGAGCCGATTGGAAATTCGTAATCGAATCCATCGCGTGTCATGCTCGTTTTGATATCAAGGATTTCAAAACATCGGAAACTGCCAGCAACTGTTCCTACATTCCATTCGGAAAGGGAGGAGTTATCAACGCCGCCGCGTATCGGGCTTTTCTTTTGACGAGCGCCTCGCAGGTTTTCTCCAATGACGATTATTGGAAGATCGCGAAACGAAATTTGAACTTCGTCTTGGAAAGTCAGAATGCGGATGGTTCATGGTACTATGCGGTGGATGGAGTCCGCGATTTCGTCGACCACTTCCACACTTGTTTTGTCATGAAGTCATTGGCCAAGATTCACGCGCTTACCGAAGATGAGGCATGTCTAATGGCGCTCTCAAAAGGTATCGATTATTACCTGACGAATCTCTTTGCTGAAGACGGCTTACCCAAGCCTTTTTCGAAAGCGCCCCGCCTGACTGTTTACAAGCGTGAGCTGTACGACTGCGCCGAGTGCATCAATCTGTGCCTGCTGCTGCGTGACCGCTTCCCGCGGCTACAAACAACGTTGGAAACGGTCATGGAAGGAATCTTGAAAGACTGGATCAAACCGGACGGTTCCTTCCGGTCTCGGCGGCTGCACCTGGGCTGGGACAACGTCCCCATGCATCGCTGGGGCCAGTCGCAAATGTTTCGCGCCCTCGCGTTTTACTTGCGCGAAGCATCGCTGTCAGAGGTCAGAGGTCAAATGTCAGATGGGAGGCGCCACGGGACAGAGATCACAGATCGGATGTCAGCGGTCAGAAGGTAATGATTTGAGAATGAAAGAAGAGGGATTGTTAATAATCATGCTTCCAAGCCCCCGTTGTAACGTTGTAACGCTTTAACGATTTATGTTCTTCCACAATGTGCGGCATTTACGGCCAGTTTAATTTCCCCCGCTGGCCGTGTTACTAACGC
>Ga0070717_10001201_pt1 | contig 17540 bp, 14 predicted proteins | sample LARL113metaG_FD_71366 | JGI IMG/M metagenome (GOLD analysis project Ga0070717, IMG submission 71366) | Corn, switchgrass and miscanthus rhizosphere microbial communities from Kellogg Biological Station, Michigan, USA - LAR L11-3 metaG | ecosystem: Host-associated > Plants > Roots > Rhizosphere ... | reverse complement strand
AGGATCAAGCGTATGCGCTTGGCTTGGAGGTAGCCGGCGATGCTGTTCTTTAGAAAGTGATTTTGTTCCAGCCGAAGCCCGGCTTCGAGCAACTGGGCCAGAGTCTGCAGGTAAGGCAGGAAATGCCGATGGTCATCGTCATACTGTGGCAATTCAGCTCCATAGAGGTAGTAAACGTTGTAATGCAGGCGGGATACGATACCTTGGACGAAAGTTTCCGTATATTTGGCGCGGTTGATGTTGACGATGGCAATGTTGGCACGACCGGAAAGTTTCGCGGTGCTGTCGCGACTCTTCTCGTGTTTCGCGCCATTCGCCGCGCGTATGGCCTCCGCGTTCGGATGAGCGGGATGAGAATCGAGCGACGACGAGTCCCACGTCCGCATCGCGAACGGCAAAGCGAGCAGGCGGCAGCCAAGGGTACCGGCGGTCGAGCCATAAAAGAGAATCACGTGCAGACATAGAAGTAAGCCGAATCGCCAATCGATGATCACCAGACTGGAGACGAGCGCAAAGGACAGGATGTCCTGATAGAGGCGGTCCGCGACATTCTTAGAGAACCGGACCGTCAGAACAGCGTAGCTGCGACTCAGAGCGAGTAGAGCCTGAAATGAGATCAAAACCAGAAAGAGGCAAACGATTATTATTACCGACAGCCGCGCGTAGCGCGCGAGGAACGCGAGATATGCGGCAAAAGAAATCAGCTCCAACGCTAGGATGACTCGGATTAACTGATGGATATGCCGGTTTCCTTTTTGGGTCGCCAGCGTGGCCGTGCCGCTCATGAGGTCATTGCTGCGGTCAAGCGCCAAATGGTTCAAGTAGTGCCGCATACCCTGGCAAAACTGCCACAGGAAGAGGGCACCCAAGAATGCCTTGCTTCCGTCTCGACCGCCGGCCAGAAAAAAGGTGTGCGCCGCCAGCAGCGCTGGAAGGGCGTAGGCATAGCCAGCATCGGCAACGACGGCCAGGATGGGTCGCGCCTTCACCCGCATCGGCGGGATGGGGTATGCCAGCAAGAGAACAAATTCCAGCAGCAGAAGCACGATCGACAGAAAGTCAAAGGGCAGGACGAGCCAGGGAAGCAACGCCAGGGCCAGCAGTCCAAAAAGCAGCAGGGATCGCTGCCATCCGACCAGGACCGCCAGACGATTCGCCTTACCGGCTGCGCCGTCTGCCTGGATGTCATACCAGTCATTGATTACATGGCCAAAACTGCCGATACCGGCGATCGTGATCACCGAAAATGTCGCTAGGAACATGGCTCGAGGGAAAGGTAAACGGCAGATGAAAATGGTTGAATAGAGGATCGCCATGAGGTTGGCCGCCTTTGGCTTCCACCAGCGGTCGAGCTTGACCGTTGCAAGCGCTTCCGGCACACTCGGCAGCGGCTTGCTAAACACGCTCAAGTGTTGCCCCTGATTTCCCGTTGCAAACATAGGTGATGCGTTCCACGTTGGCTGCTCATTGTAGAAGCGTGATGCAGACGCAAACAAGCAGGTCTTGTTCCGTGAAGCTCCAGGTAATGCTAAGATGTCAGTTCTTCACGAGGGTGTCTGGGAGCGGATGGGACAAGCGGCCAGCCGCAGTAATGCCTTTCGCCCGTCAGATGCGCTGGATCGAGTCTTACCATGCGCAAGATATTCTTCGCCGACACGCACGAACAGTCCTACAGGGAACAGGGTTTTGTCGTAATTGATCTCCTGGAACCGCCGGCCATCCATGAGCTGTGGTCGTTCTTTGACGAAGCTTTTGCCAGCAAACGGGCCGTTATCGATTACGCCAGGCAACTGCCTTATTACATCTCCGTATTCGACACGGATATTTCCCACAAGCGAAGGGTGGACGAGTTAATCTCCCGCCACGTCCGCGAAAACCTTGCGTCGGCGATGGTCGATTACGAAGTTTTCTATTCCAACTTCATGATCAAGTTTCCTGGCGACGGCCAGATCGAGGCGCACCAGGACTTCAACTTTGTGGACGAATCGCAACATGCCGCGTTCAATCTGTGGTGCCCATTGATCGATACTACGGTCCAGAACGGTGGCTTGTTTGTGATTCCTGGCAGTCACAACGTGTTTCGGACCCAGCGCGGCCCGAATCTTCCCAAGGCGCTCACAGAATACAACGAGCTGTTCAGGAAATACGGGCGCTGGATTCCGCTGAACAAGGGCCAGGCCATTATCTTTGATCACAGGCTCATCCATTACTCGTCGTCGAACCAATCGCAGCAGGTTCGCCTCGCTATTCAGTCGGTTTTGAAGCCACGCGAGGCGGGGACCATTCATTACGTTTTTCGTCCGCTGACGAGTAAAGTCAAGGCCTACCGCATCAGTAAAGAATTTGTCCTGGAAAGCAATTTATGGGATTGCGATCTCACCCAGTTGGTCCTGGATCACGAGCAAGATTTGATCCCGTTTCTCTCGCGCGAGGAAACGATGTGCAAACTCTCCGAGCTGTGGCTGCGTGACGCTCGCCGCAACAAGCGGACCGTGAGGATGTTGCGAGACGAGAGCATGCAACGCGAGTTCGAGGAAAACGGCTTCGTAAAATTGCCAGTCCTCGATGCAGTCGAAGTGCAGCAATTGCTTGATCTGTTCTGGCAATCCACAGGTGGGCAGGTCGCCAACAGCGAATACGGAATTTACATCGGCATCGAAGAGAAGGACCTGAAGCGAAGGAAGGCGCTAATTCAGAAAATCTCCAGCATCGTGCTAGCCAGGGTGAACGAGCACTTCGCCGACTGCAAGCCGCACCTGGGGAGTTTTCTCGTCAAATCTCCCGGCGAGGAGAGCTATACCTACCCGCACCAGGACTGGACTTTTGTCGATCCCCCGAATGTGTCCGTCACAGTCTGGATCGCGCTGGTTGACACGGACGAAAACAACGGCGCTCTGGGGTTCGTCCGCGGCAGCCAGTTTTTTTTCGACCAATTCGTGGGTACCCCCTCGCCGGAATTTCAAACCTGCACGCAGGGTCATGAAGCCCTTCTGTACGAGTTCCTGACCTTCGTTCCTCTTAAGGCCGGCGAAGCCGTGGCTTTCGACAACAGGACCATTCACGGGGCTACCCCGAACCGCAGCGGCGCGTTGCGCACCGCAGTCGCCATCGGCATGACGCCCCGTGAAGCGCAGCTTTATCACTACTACATGGTTCCTGGAAGCTTGCAAGGTGCACGGAGGAAAATTGCCCGGCTGAAAGTCGACGAGGCATTCTTTGAGCGCTACCCATTAGGGGTGCTGAAGAGCTTGTTCATGGAGAATGACATGCCTGATGACTGCAGGGTTGAGGCAGTTCTCGATGAAGAGATCATCCCGTTCTCCAGAAGCGAAATTCGCATGCTCTGCGAACAATCTGGCTTGGTGCGAAATGGAAAACTCCTGGAACGCGGGCAGGCCACGAGCCCGAGCGGAGGCGTCGCTGGATTCATCGCCAGCCGTCTGGTGGGCGCAGCCGGACGAGCGTGGAAGACGTTTGCCAGGGGATAGACCATGAAAGCACTTCTGCGTGATTCCAGGCTACAGGCGGATTTCGACCGGCAGGGCTTCGTGGTCACGCCACTGCTCTCGGGCCAGCAAGTCGACGCTCTGCTGGATGTCTATCACCGTCATATCACCGATGGTGTAAGCGGTCTCTATGAAAGTAGTCGCCACAACCCTTATCCGGTGAATCGATCCATCAATCAGGCGATCCGCGAGCAGGTAGAGATCGCCGGCCAAGAACTGTTCCTTCCCTCCAAGCTCTATGGCGGCACCTTCATGGTGAAATCCTGCACCGATTCCACGATTCTTCCTCTCCACCAGGATTGGAGCGTGGTCGAAGAGAAATACCGCACATTTTTTCTTTGGTGTCCACTGATGGACGTTTCCAAGGTAAACGGGTGCCTCTTCGTTTTGCCGGGCAGCCATTTGTACTTCCAGTCCCGGCGCTCGGGCAGCTATCCCAGTGACCGGTTCATCCTGCCTGTCGGTTTGCACCGGCATTTGGTGGACGTTCCGTTGAAAGCCGGAGAGGCCATCCTTTATTCGGATGACCTCTTTCACGGAAGCTACGCGAACAACGGATCATGCGACCGCGTCGTAGTTACGGCCCGGGTCACGGAGGGAGAAGCTAATCTGGTGTATTACCACAAGGCCGGCGAGCATCACGTCGAAGTATACCAAGCGGATGAAGAGTTCTATCTGACTCACATCGATGCATTGGCCAAGGGTCGCTTACCCGAGGATGCCCGAAAACTTTATCGCCGTCCCTATCAGCATGTTGCTGTCACCAGCGAATCTCTTGAGGCCAAAATTGCCGAACATTTTCTATCGCCAGCGAGTGCACAGAAGAGCAAGACATTATTCAAAGATGCTCAATTGCAGGCGCAATTTGAAAAAGATGGATACACCGTCATTGACTTGCTTGATCAGTCGCAGGTAAACGACCTGAAGACCTTTTATCACGGACTGGACCATCGACCGTCGTCGCCGAACGCTTTCCAGGTCAGTCTGGACAACGAAAACCCAGACTTTGTGCGCGCGGTATTCGAGCGACTCTCTCTGACGGTCGCTGAAAGCGTAGACCGGCATTTCCAAAATCACAAGATCTTCACCGCCAGCTTCGTGACCAAGTCAAGCGACTGCCTGGGGGTGGTTCCGCCGCACCAGGATTGGACTTTCGTGGATGAGTCCGAATTCTGGTCCGCGACCGTTTGGTGCCCTCTGGTCGATGTCAACGAACAGAACGGGGCGCTGGGCGTAATCAAAGGCAGCCACCGTTTCTACGACCATGTGCGTCCCTCCCCATCGCCTCAGTTCGCCCCGCCGTTCAAAGACCAACTGGCCCTGATCTTTCCCTACCTCACGATCGTCAAACGAAAGGCAGGGCAGGCCATCATATTTGACAACCGGACTATCCACGCTTCTTCGCCGAACACGAGCGCAGAAGTTCGGGTGGCCTTCGGCATCGGTATCACGCAACGAGATGCGGGCCTAAGGCACTACTATATGTTGCCCGGTCAGGACCGGCCGCTGATCGAAGGATTCGACGTGGATCCGGCATTTTTCTACACCTATAACAACGCGCGCCTATCCGCGATGTACCAAGCCGCCGACAAGCCTAAGAACCTGAACAGCCTGGGAATCTTTGCCTTGGCTCCCAAACAATATGACTCAGTCCAACTGAAGGAGCGCTTGCTGGCGGCCGGTAATAAAGAGGATTCGTCGCTTGTTGCCCGGATGGCAGCTCTGTTTGGCACGAACATCAACGGCAATTACGCAGCCGGAAGGCAGGGAAGCCGACCGCAGGTTAAGCAGCAAAAAAACCTTGCGTTTTGGAAAGTCTATACACCGGGAAATATCTATCGCGAGATACGATACCGTTTGAGCAAGTAAGCTCAATGAAGCAGCGGCATCAGAATCCGCGGCGCGCGAGCCTCAAACGGCAGGTTCCCTTGCCCTGATGAGTGCACGAACTTTAGGATGTGGCCTCTCGATGACGATGGTTGTTCGCACGCACGAATCCCCTATCGCGCATTTTGGGGAATTCACTCGAAGTGTTGGACGCGACGTCCGCCGGTCGGGCCCACTGGCGCTCGAAATTGTCAAGCGGGATGTCCGGGGCCAATACCGGTCTTCGCTTTTCGGCCCTGCCGTGGTTGTGCTTGCCCCGCTCGCGATTACAGCGGCAGCCATTGGTTTCCGCCGTACCGGCATTCTCAATGTCGACGCCATTTCGGTTCCATACACCCTCTTCGTACTGGCCGGCGTCGTTCTCTGGGCTACGGTCTTAGACGCGCTGCACGCGCCTATTCAAGGGTTTCTCGCCGAGCAAAGACTGTTGGCGCGAACCAGCGCTCCTCCAGAAGCCATTGTTCTGGGCAAGCTGGGCACCGTGTTCCTGAATGCCTTGATTAGGGGAGTGATTCTCGCAGTCGCGATGCTCATCTACAGAGTTCCACTGCACCCGTCAATACTTGCGGCACTCGCCGGAGTCGTGAGTCTCGCCATGCTCGGCATAACTCTGGGCCTTGCGATCGCACCGATTAACCTCCTCTACCGCGATTTCTCCTGGATTCTTACGACTGTGACGACTGTCTGGTTCTTTTTCTCGCCGATATATTTTCCCGCGCCTCGCGGCGGCGCAGTGGGCACGATCATGAGGTTCAACCCTGTTACGCCGCTCCTGTCGGACACACGCTCGCTGATTCTCACAGGTTCTGTTGCCGATCCCTGGTGCAGTCTTCTCACTACCTTGGCCGTGTGCCTCTGTCTCTGCGCCTGTTGGCTCTACGCGCGCATCGGGCTAAGCGTTGCTATCGAGCAGGTAAACGACTGACCCATTATGACAATGATTACGGCGCCGCCACGTTACATTCCGCAACTGGATCGCGAGGTTCTGATTTCCGTCAGCAGCGTTTCACGAAAGTTTTGTCGCGACTTGCGCCGTTCGTTGTGGTACACGGCTATCGACATTCTGGAAAGCCTTGCCCTCCCCTGGCGGGCCGCCCCTGCGCTACGCCCCCGTGAGTTCTGGGCGCTGAAAGACGTTTCTTTTGAAGTGGGACGTGGAGAAAGTCTGGGCGTGATGGGACTGAATGGAGCCGGCAAGTCCACGCTTCTCAAATTGATGTTGGGCTCGCTGCGGCTCAGCCAGGGCACGATCTCTAGTTCCGGACGCTGCGCCCTGCTCAGCGATCACGGCTTGGGCTTCGACCCACGGCTCACCGGCCGGGAAAACGTCTACATGGCCGCGGCGGTTCTGGAGATCAGTCGGCATCGCGTGGGTCATGCCTTCGACCAGATCGTTTCCTTCGCCGGATTAGAGGAATTCATCGACTCCCCGGTGCGCTCATATAGCAGTGGGATGCGTGCTCGGCTAGGCTTTGCCGTCGCTATGCACCTTGAGCCAGATATTCTTTTGGTCGACGAGGTTCTGGCTGTCGGTGACATCGGATTTCAACGCAAGTGCATCCATCATACGCAACGATATCTCAAGGGTGGGGGCGCTCTGGTGCTGGTCTCGCACAATCCCCATCTGGTGCAATTCATCTGCAATCGCTGCGTGGTTCTAGACCACGGAGCGGTTGCCTTCGACGGCGATGTCGTCGAGGGCGTTGCGCGCTATCTGCAGGCCACGCGCACTCAGCCTGACGATTTGCTGGCGCTCGACCCGGCCCTGGGGGGAAATGCATCCCGGTTTCCGCGGCCGGCGCCAAACAGTGCGGTTGAAATTCTGGACTTCAGCATCCAGCCGTCTTCGGCCCAAGCCTTGTGCGCCGGAGGGCCAGCACGTGTTCAGGTGCGCTACCGTGCCCACCGCGACGTGGACATCCGCTGGGGCTTCTGCCTGCTCACCGGAGACCTCGCCACGGTCATCACGTGCGAGGGATTGCTGGCGCCGTTTCCGGTCAGGGCCGGCCCCGGCGAACTCGCCGGCATCATCCCTCGTTTACCATTGGCACCGGGACGCTATGCCCTGCGCGTGGCGATCATGGATCCGCACACGGAGCTCCCGTTCGCGCTCGGCGGATTCCATAACTTGCCTCGATACTTCACGGTGGAAGCGACCACCAGCGTTCGCGACAATTACAGGATGTTCACTGGCGATCTCATTTCCCTCGATGACGTGCGATGGGCGTGGGGGGATGCGAGCGAGTCAGAGTCAGCTACAGGTTCCTAGTCGAACCACGTCAGCCATCGGCGCCATCCAAGGTTTCCGGCCTGTTTGATTCGCGCCAGGTCCTGGGGGCGTAGCGGGTCAACCGGATATTCCACTGTAGTGAGATAGCTCACGCCATCCGGGTAAGGCTTTTCGATCGCGGCCCCGCGTTCCATTTGTAGCAGGAAATCGGTGGTGACTTCCAGAACGTCAAAGGTTGTGGGCTTCAGCTTATTCCAGACGTATACGCATGGGCACACACCTTTAGGCAGCAGAATCACGACACAGGCCGGTCTCACCGTATCGGTCAGGTTCTCTCCCGAGCCGTGAAAGAGACGCGACTCATAAGCGAGGACGGAACCGGCTGCCATGGGCACGGCTTTTGCAAATCTCTTGTTCAACGCATCCTTGACATGGCCGAACACCGGTGGGTATTCGTTGACCGCATAAGGCGATTTGACAAGCGTGTGGCTGCCGCTCACAACTTGCAGACAACCGTTGTTCGCATCCACGTCGATTAGGGGAACCCACAAGTGAACAGCGGTGTGTTTGGCGGCGTCCACAAACCAGTAGTCGCGGTGAAGGGGGAGGCTTCCGTGGGTGGTCCTGGGGCGCTTGCTCACGAACACCGCGAAGCACAGTTCGTGATAAGGAAAGAGCACCTCGAGCCGGGGGCGGATCGCCGTCGCAATTCCGTCGGAAATGTGGCGGCGATAGCCGGTGTTCTGGCTGAAGACGGTTGCATAAAAGTCAGTTGGTAACTCGGGAGGAAACTCGTCGTAAAGTCGCCACAACGAGCCGATCTCATCTGGTTGCAGAAACGGACGAACAACGTAGCCGTGAGCGGCAAACTCATTTTCGGTTGCCGCGTCCGTGAAAACGCTGTTCATTCTAAATCCGGGCCCCCACCGCGAGGCGATCGTTCAGCCGGAGTTGCTGGAAGTTATTCTTCGCGGCGGAATTGCGATGCAACACGCAGTTCTTGATCCATTCCGACCATCGCTCTTCGCGGCTGCCCTTACCCCAGTCCAGGGTATGCACAAAGTAGGACTGTTCACCACACGTCTGGTCTGTAACCTCCACAGTTGCCCCCGGCGTCGCCGCTGGTTCGCCCAACGACTCAGCCCCAGTGCGTCCCCAGGATTGATCGAAGTACTGCACCCAATCGTAATCCGTACGGAACCTCTTGCCTCGGGACCGGATGTAGCTCGGGAGGATGATCACGTTTCTCTGAAAGTCGATCACGCTGGCTAGGTTGGTCGCGGATGGATAACGCTCGAGCAGGTGATTGGAGAGGGCGTCGAAGAACTGGTCGAATTCGAGGCATACCTGCACAACCAGCCAGCGGGCCGGATCAAGCAAATACGGCAGCTTCGGCAATTGGCTGACTTCCATGTGATCGGTAGCATCAGCGTCCAGCAGGAAATCGCGAAAGTGATTTCGCAACCCCCGATACCACATTTGTGCTGGAGGACGGTTCCAGAAAAACCCTTCAAGATCCTCGTAGAACGTCTTATACGGGATCGCCTGGGTGAGGCGCAGATAGATCGCGATCAGACGGGTCAGGCTGGCGTTGTGGAGCGCCTTGATGAGCGCTGCAACCGTCGCCATCTCGAGCCAGTCGTTTCGTGAGTAGCTTTTGGATTCCACGATGAGGCGGCCCTGAGTATTGCGAAGCCGGTCCAGCCGGGTTTTCTCGAGTGGCCGACGAGGATCGGAGAATGTGGTTCGCTCGATCGTGCCTACCTGCCAGCGTTCAATAAACGATTTTTCTCCCGCTGGCGCGTTGGGCAGGAGGTGATAGAAGAACGTGTAGTATTCCTCGTGGATGCCCCACTCCATCAGATCAGTCAGGCAGGTCTTCCATTTTTGCAGCGTGTCTCCCGGAATCCCCAAAATCACCTGGACATCAATCGGGATTCGGCTCCGCATTAGCGCCTTGGCTGCCTCAATCTGTTTGAGCGAGGAAATATTGGTGCGATCTGTCGCGTCCAGAACTTCCGTGTTCGTGTGCTGGATCGACAAACTATGTGTGGGACAGACGCCGGTCTGGGCAAATTCTCTCGCAATCGCAATCGCGCGCTCGGGGTGATTCTTGGAAGCGGTATAAGTAAGGTACTTCGGATATCCGTATTTATTGCGCAGCCGGTTGAGGCAGCGGGCAATTTCCAGGTCCCTTTCGAATATCCCGAAGTTGGCATCCGCCAGAAAGAGCATGACAATGCGGTTGCGCGCCAGCCACTCGAGGTCCGCTTCCACGCGCTGCATGTCGAAGCGCCTGACCTTAGACATGGTGCTCGATCCCCAGTCACAGAAGCTGCAACTGAAGGGGCAGCCGCGGTTGGTTTCCCAGGTGGCATGGAATACCGTATTCGACTGCAACAGCCGCTCATAGTACGCGGCCTGATCCTGATAAGGGCTGTAGTCGAAAACGCTGGGCACGACGGCTGGACCGGTCGAAACCGGCACGCGGTCCGCACCAGGCACGTAGAGGCCGCCTACGCTGCTAAAGGCACGATCATTCTGCAGCAGTTTCGCTAGAACTGTCGTCAGTGTTGACTCGCCGTCCTTGACCGCCACAAGGTCGATGTATGGATATTTGTGGAAGAAATGCTTGTCCTTGTAGTCAGGGTGCGGCCCTCCCGCAATCACTAGCGTATTACGGTTCCTTGCCTTCACTCGTTGTGCGATTTCGCACTGAATGCGCCAATTCCATGTGTAGCAACTCAATCCCAGGACATCGATCGGTCTGTCCTGGTAGGGACGCAACAGGACATCTGGCGTGTCATTGTGAAATATCGGATCAAGCCACTGATAGGCATCGCGATCGCCGTGCCGTTCCCAATGAGATTTCAGAATCGACCAGATGTAGGGGAGGAAGTGAGCCGGGGTGTCCGCCGCATTGGGCTCGCTGATGAGCACGGTTTTCCGCTGCATTGCCGTCTTTCCTCAAACCTTAAAACAGCCGTGCTGGCGAAGTCTAACACATTCCACCGTGAGCGAATTGCGCGGAAGTGAGGCGCTAGTCCCGCGAGCTCCTGAAACCGTCAAACACGGCTACCGGGAAATCGCGCACGCCGAGCCGACTTATATCCCAAGATTGCGCCGCCTGGGCAGGTACTGAGATCGGGTGGCGCTGGAAGTCCAGCCAAATTTACTGGGCCAGTTCCGTCATTGAAAATTGGCGACCTACGCGGCGGCGTCTTCGCGGTGCGCGGCGGCTGCCTGTCTTCCGCCAACGAGACCACGAACAGCGAGGTATTGCACAGGCCCAAGGGAACGAAAACCAGAGTACAATGCGAGTCCTCTCGCTAGGACTTGTATCGCAGGGTACAACGATTAGTTCTGTGAGTTCGGAGTACGTCTGCTCAGCAACTCTTCGCCCTTGGAGGAAAAATGAAAGGACTCCATCGCCTACTCCTATTGGTTGCAGTCCTGGCCGCTGTAGCCAGCGCCGAAACCGTCATTGTCAATCGGCAGGTTGTGTTGCGAGCGCAACCATCGTCTTCGGGCCGACGCATCACGAGACTCGGTCCTGGAGAAACTCTTGATCTTGTCAGCCTCGCGGTTCGAAATGGCTTCCGCCATGTCGTTACTAAAGACGGCCAGAAGGGATGGGTCTGGTCGAACAACGTCCAGGTTCAGGACGAGGGGGACAGCAGTGAGGGAGGAACAAGTGGTCCCACAGGTTTGAGTACTAGTTCTGACCTGGTGAACCAGCTCTTAGCAGCACATTCCGATGCTGTAGGCCAGCCTCTTGTCGAGAACGGTGCGACCGTCTGCGGCCCAATAGGTGATACCACCGATCCTCACAAGAAGGTGCTGAACACCAACAAGAATCGCACCGATATTCCAACAGGCAATCCTTACGTTCCCATCGATTGGGCATCACTTCGTGACCTTCCCTCCGACCACTCCGAGGATCTACCTGGCGCTCCGGTGACCGTGCAAGGTTTTCTCGTTCATCGGGTTAAACAAGAGAGCGATGGCAACGGCGAATCGACGAATTGTCACCTGCTGAATCCCGACGAAGTTGACTGGCACATTTATCTCAGTGATACTGCCAGCCTAGATGACATCTCGCAGGCCGTTATCGTCGAAACCACCCCTCGCACTCGCCCGCTTCACAAATGGAAAAAGTCCGATCTCGATGCGGTCGTGAATAAGAACTCCCGGTCCGTATCAGTGGCTGGCTTCTTTACGACTTCGAGCATGTTAATGCGATTGGAACGCAGAGAGCGTCGGTGTGGGAAGTGCACCCGATAACGAGAATAGAAATTCAACGGAACGGCCAATGGGTCGATCTGGATCAGTAAGCCAGATCTGGAAGAAAGCAGTCGTCCGTAGCCCGTCATTCTTGTGTTTCAGGTGCGCGAACTGTAAAAAGGGGTGGACATTGCCACCGGCAGCGGTCAACACGAGACGGGAAGGGTTTAGGTTATCTGCAGATCGGCTCCAAATTAGTGGTGTGCAGCACGGGTTTCTTGAGCTACGTAAGTGGGCTGCTCGGCAAACGGCATCCCCGCCAGAACTCGCAGATCGAAATTGCTCGGCATCGCAAGTGAGAGCCAAGCAATAATCTTTGTCCCATTTTCGTAACAAACTAAAAATATTGTTGACGTTGCCCAATTTGCGTGTATACTGCGCGACCAACGTAGCTAAACGTTGTTTTCGCTGTACGCTTGGATCTTGATCGCGTAGACGTTTGCCTCCTTCGTTCCGCGAAACTGTAATGGAGGGCTGTGTGGCTTCTCCCTCTGGCCAGGTACCGCAGGGCACATCAAAGGCATCGAGCGCAATAGGGACAGAGAGTGCGCTTCCCCCAAACCCCAGCGCCGTGGATTCATCTCATGAGGCGCCCACAACACTAGTTAACGACCCGACAGCCCCGGACTGGGCGCCTTTTATCGCGGCTGAGATTGATGCGATTCGCGATCGCGTCGCAACGATTGAGAACGCGAATAAGAAAGTCAAAGAGGATAAAGACCATTGGTATAACTCCGATCTGTTCTCCACTGTTCTCTCTGGAGTGATCTTGGCCGTATTCGGATTCTTTTTGACGGGACGATTGGAGCAGTCTGCCAAGGAACGAGAACTCAACATTCAGAGCGCGAAGGAGATGCAGGAATTGCTCGTCAAGATTAGTTCTGGGAACCACGACGATGCGGAGGCCGCAGCACTTAGTTTGACAACGTATGGGCGCTACGCGATACCGCCTTTGATCGAGAATCTTCAGTATGGTCCCGATCGAGCATTAGCAGCAGAGCACGGCCTTGCAGCGTTATCGCTGACAGGTGGAGCCGAGGTGTGCCAGGCATTGACCACGGTTCTCGACAACCGCACTCAACGATATACGGCAGCAAGTCATACGGCCGTCATACGCTTGCTTGGGACTGCCGATTGTATGGGTGCGTTGCCAGTAATCCGCAAATATGCGGAGCTGATCAAGCGTGCTGATGCTGGCGCCAACGGATTATCCGAATATCAGGGCGTGGTGCGTGATGCCACGCAAGCCAATGTGACCCAGTCAAAGCAAGAGTTGACGAACACCTTCCGGCTGCTTCATGTGGACTATACGTTCTAAGTGCGTAACTTTGTTGTTGCTAGGACTGGCGGCCGCGGATTCACACGTCGCGGCGCAGTGCAGCGGCCTGGCCAGCGGAACCAATTATAAGGTTCTAATTGACGAAGTGGAGTATGTTGGCTCGAGTAGCTCTCGACCGGTGGTTTCCCTCGACCTCGTCCAAACTTCCGTCGAAGGCGCTTTAGAGAAGGTCCGGCAAGGCATACTAAAAACTTCCGCGCAACATGGCGAAATCCTCTACCTCAATTGCACAGGGCGACATCCACAAGAACAACAATTCAGGGACGATGTGATTCGCGACATGATCGCGAATCATGCCATTTTAGAATTCTGGGGTTCCCTTTTGCCCCTCGGCGGAAACCAAAATCGGTTTGAAATTCACTACGTGATGTTCCCGGTGGGATCGCTGTCCCCGCCGCGTCCTTCGGAATTTGCGAGTACGCAGAAAGTCATGGCCACGCTGTCACCCCAGGACGTGACCAACTATCTCATCAATGCTAGAGCAGATCTTCCAGCATATTTCACAATTGCGTTAGGTTTGCAGGCTTATGCCGATCGTAACTGGGGCCAGGCAGTCAGCCTTCTCTGCGAGGCTCGCACCCGGCTCAGCAAGCCGAATCAGCAGGAGCTCATGCGGACCGCAGACCAGTTTGCCAACAAAGCGGCCTCTGAATTGCGCAAAAACGCCTTGAGCTCGGCAAGTTTGTTGACCGATGCGCAGGCAAAAGATTATTGCAAATTTGCAACCACGAGATGACGGCCCAAATATGAAATGTGCTCGCTCTCTAGTCTCCGCCGTGATTGTATCTGTCATATGTCTGGCCCCCAGCCCGTTCGCCAGGGCCGGCGCGATGTCCTCGTGCGCTGGAGCGCCGTTTGCGTTTAAAGGCGCCGATCTCAATATGGTCATTCTGCCGTACTTCCAGGTCGGAGCCTCAACGCATGGGTTAAACGAGTTGGGTTTGCAGTTGGCCTTGCTCGTCAAGCTCGAGAGTCTCTATCGCGCGATGGAATATGAGCGCTGGGGAATAGTCCTTCTCGCTGGAGAAAAAGAAGAATGCAAGCAAGAGAGAATTGCGAACGACCTCCTTAAGACGCAGATCGGGCAAGGTAAACAGCTGGTCATGGTGTGGGGGAAGATATACCAACAAGACGAGGATGTATATGTACAGACCTTCGCTCGCGCTTACCGCAATTCGATTCCGGACGCCCCGGTTGAGGGGGCCAATTTCGGATTGCAGATCGGAGATCGGAATTTCGAAGGCAGAATAGCGGTCGAAGAATATGCCTTTCCACCAGAGCGAGTGCCGATTCAAATGATGCAAGACATCGCCGCTAACTTTAGAAAAGCCATTTTTCTTTACAGTTCGCCGAATTTGGATTCTCCTAAACGCCGCATACCCATCGATGATTTTCTCAAGTGCTATCAATGTCCAGACGCTCTTGCATTTACTGTACTGGGGCGCACTGGGGGTTGGGTGGAGGTTAGGACGAACAAAAACGAGCATGGTTATTTGGCCGCGCACCTCGATAGCGGGGGTTCGTTAAGCCAAGAGATGCCTGAGGTCTCGTTTCTGCAGGGTTTCATGGGGTATGCCTTGTATGTGCATCAGCTGCCGCCTGGACAAAGACGCCAATCTTCAGAGCGATTGCAAGTGGCGCGACAAGCTTTATTGGACTATGCAGCGCGCGAGGTGAGCGCTCAGGAGCCTGAAACCAAGGCAGCAGCACTTCAGTTGATCGGAACCATCGATTTTTCACTGGGCAAGGAGGATGTTGGTAGTCAATTTGATTCTGCTTACCAACTTGTGCCATACAGCTCAGACGCCAGGAATCTGGCTGCTATGCTTAGAGTATATTCAGCCTACAATTCTCCCGGCAGCAAGCTCCAGCCGGCGAAAATGGCAGAGGACTTCGTCGCCGCCGCAGCTTTAGATCCACACAACGGGCTCGCACTATCGAACCTGCAGAGTTTTTATGAGTTGATAGCCGAGCCAGCCATTCAATCCAGGGTGGATTCCGATTTCGCAATTCCGCCCGAACAAATTCACGCACAAATCGCGAAAGTACGAGCGATTCGCGAGGATCTCGCAAAGACCAGTTCACCGCTGCAATGAACCTGGGAATGAGAAGGGCCCACAATCATCGGACCGCATTGAAGTGGGCCTAATAACTTTTACACTTACGCTCTTGAGCTTGTCGCCGCCCAAGCCATCAAGCGAAATTGGCCTTCAACCAAGTTACGGCTTCGGTGATGTCCACGCCTTGGGCGTATGCGATCAGACTGGAAATTTTCTCGGCGGAATCAAGAGGAACAGGAGCAGGAAGCACGGGGCCGAGCCGGAAATATTTGTCTCCAAGAAGTCGGGCACACTCGTAATCCGCCACGCCCATCATCCCTTCGATCATCATGTTCGCAAGCACCGGTGCCCATTGTGGCAGCCCCCAGTCCAGCATACCGCCTGACACAAACTGGGGTGTGAGCCCCGTGCCATGTCTGCGCCCTCAAGAACCGATCCTAACCCCGACTACGCCCATGCAGGTTTGAAAAGTTCTCCCTTCTTGGCTACTCTTCATTGAGGTTTGCCGATTGAGGCGCATGCGTAATTTGTGCGTCAGTCCCGCCGGTGAGCGAGAGAATGGGCCTCTACGCAAAATACGTCCTGCCCAATCTCATCGACCTTGCCATGCGGAACAGGGACACGACCCGCCTGCGTGCCGAGTGGATTCCGCGCGCACGCGGCGATGTCCTGGAAGTAGGCATCGGCTCCGGCCGGAATCTGCCGTTCTATTCATCCGCTGTCACACGCATTTATGGCGTCGATCCATCAGTGGAACTGCAGCAGATAGCCCGGAAACGGCAGCAGATCGATCCGGGCAGGATTCAATTCCTGACCCAATCCGCGGAAGAATGCCTTCCGCTGGCAAATAACACGATAGACACTGCGGTGATCACGTGGACACTGTGCTCCATTTCGGAGCCGAGACGAGCACTCCAGGAAATCAAGCGTGTTTTGAAGGAAAACGGCCGCTTGATTTTTGTCGAACACGGTCATTCTCCCGACCATGGAGTTGCGAACTGGCAAGACAAGCTCACGCCGGTGTGGAAACGGATTACTGGTGGATGCCACCTGAACCGCAAAATCGATGACCTGATCACGTCCGCTGGATTTCACATCAGTAAGTTGGAAACCAGGTATCTTCCCGGACCACGTCCCATGACTTACACATATCAGGGTGTTGCGGACCCTCTTCTGCAGTGATGCCCACGCTGACAAAGGCGCTGATCGCTCTGTTGCGGACTGGCATTTTGCTCGCCGGCTCCACAGTGATGTTTCTCAGGAAAAAGCGACCTTGGTCAGTGCTCCAACTGCTGGGAGCTGCAGGCATGGTCATAGTGGCTGTCTCTCATGTCTGCGAAGCCGTACAGATTCTTTCGTGGATGCAATGGGGGCAGGCGAATAGCGTGGGCCATTACCTTGACCTGTTCGGCGCAATCGTGGGTGTTACGCTGTTCCCCCTCGGCTTTCTTCTCCATGCGCGTGCGATGAAGCGCTGATACGCAGATTCTCCGAGTTCGTTGCGCTGATTCCCAGCGGCAACACCCACTTGGAATCGAGATACTCGAGGATGATGAGGCGTGTCTATTCGGCTCAGCCGAAGACTCGAATCCACGTCGCGCGGACAGCGCGAAGCAGTGACGGATAGACGATATGCTTGCGGAACGGGTCGATGAGGGACATGTAGACCGGCGTAAGGCGATTGACGTTGCGCACGTACACTCCGAAATAGAAACGATAGGCAGTTGAGGTTTCGACGAGGGCGCTTAGCGCCGCGGCGTGGGCGGTGCGGTTGATTAATTCAACGAGCTGCTCATTCTCGAAGCAGTAGACGGTCCGGAACAGTCCGTCAGCGATGCCCGGGGCTACCAGAGACTTTGAGCGATCGGCGGGCGTCAGACGCGTCGCAAAGGTCTCCGACCAGCCAGCGGCCGGCTCACGATCCCAACCGAGCAGGCGGCCCACGGAGAGACGGAGGCTTAGAAGCGCACGGGCACTCGGTGAGAGCCTGCACCGATGGACCTTTTCCAATCTAAGAAACTCATCGAGAGTGATGCCCGAGCGAGTACGCGGTAGATCGACCGCCCACACGTCATGAAGCGGCACGTCGGCGAGGAATTCGTGAACCCGCAAAGGCAAATGTGCGAACTCTTGTGCTGAGATCCGCGGCATAAGCTCCTTTCGTGGCGCGTGACCTTCTCAGGCGACAGGACATGAAGTCAGCCCTGCTTGCGAGGCGGCGATACCTCGTTCGG
>Ga0070717_10001200_pt1 | contig 17542 bp, 14 predicted proteins | sample LARL113metaG_FD_71366 | JGI IMG/M metagenome (GOLD analysis project Ga0070717, IMG submission 71366) | Corn, switchgrass and miscanthus rhizosphere microbial communities from Kellogg Biological Station, Michigan, USA - LAR L11-3 metaG | ecosystem: Host-associated > Plants > Roots > Rhizosphere ... | reverse complement strand
AGCACCTGCTCGACCGAGAGTTGCAAATCTGCGCATGCCGCGCGCAGCGACTCGTGCGCCTGCGCGCATACGTCAATGTCGAAGCGTTGCAGGATCGCTGCGGCCGTGGGTTGGGAACGGACAATCTCGCCAATGAACTGGGCTGCGGTGGCCATGGGGTCTCTCCACCTGCAACCCTAAACAGCGTGCGGCGCGCTTGCAGCGACTTATGTCACTCAGATTGGGCGCGGCTAGGTGGTCTCGAGTTGCGCGCTCAGGGCCTTCAGATCCTTCACCACGATCTGCCGCGCCTCCACTTCGAGAAGGCCCTCGGCCTGTAACCGCATGAGATTGCGCGAGATGAGCTCGCGCACCGTACCCAGTTGATTGGCAAGCTCCTGGTGCGTCGAGGGCAGAAGAAATTCGATACCGCGCTCGGTTTTCCTGCCCTCGCTCTGGGCCAGCTTTACCAGCACCGAAATCAGCCGTTGCCGGATGGTAGTGAACGAGAGCTCTTCAATAATGCCCACCAATCCGCGCAGCCGCTGGCCCACCACCGAGAGAACCTTCAGCGATACCTCGGGATGCTCCATGCAGTAGGCGTGAAAATCCCGCCGCGAGATGAACGCCATCTCCGTGTCTTCGATCGCGATAGCCGATGCGGGGAACGGGCCGCCATCGAAGACGGGCAGTTCTGCCACGGATTCGCCGGGATTATTGACGGCCAGCACCTGCTCGCGCCCGCTCACCGAGGTCTTGAAGATGCGCACCTTCCCGCGCGCAATGATATGCAGGCCATTGCACGGCTCGCCTTCAGAGAAGATCAGTTCGCCGGCACTGAACAGTTTGCGCACGGTGCGGGCGGCGAGGTTCTGCAGCTCCGCCGCGGAGAGGGTAGCCAGCAGAGGCGTCCGGGCAAGAACCGCAGCGAGATCGATCCTTGGAGAAGTCACGGCACGATTCTATCAATCGAGCGACTTTCGTCACTGCAGTTGTTCCTGCGGTGCGGTTTGATGGAAATCATGAACCCGCTCGTCAACGCCATGGATTTCAACCAGCGCCCCTTATCGCCATCTGGGAAGTAACCCAGGCCTGCGACCTGGCCTGCGTGCATTGCCGCGCGTCGGCCCAGCCGGAACGCCACCCCCTGGAACTCAGCACCGACGAAGGCAAACAGCTCATTGACCAGATCGCCGCGCTGGAAGTTCCAGTATTCGTACTCACCGGCGGCGACCCCATCAAGCGACCCGACCTGCTTGAACTGATCGCCCACGCACGCAAAGTTGGGGTACGGGTTTCGCTTACGCCCAGCGCCACGTCACTGCTCACGCGGGAAATCGCCTTTCGCCTGAAAGATGCAGGCCTGGCGCGCCTCGCCGTCAGCATGGATGGCGCCAGTGCAGCGACCCACGATGCCTTCCGGGGCCTTTCGGGTTCGTTCGCTCGCACTCTCGATGCCGTGCGTTGGGCCAATGAAGCGGGCCTGCCGGTGCAGATCAACTCCACGTTCAGCCGTCGCAACATCGGCGAGATCGACGGCATCGTCGCGCTCATGGAGCAATTGAACATCACGCTTTGGAGCGTATTTTTCCTCGTGCCGACGGGCCGCGGCAAACTCAATGACCTTCTCAGCGCCGAAGAATTCGAACAGGTATTCGCGAACCTGCACGAGCTCTCGAAGAGGGCCGGGTTCGATATCAAAACTACAGAAGCCCAGCACTATCGCCGTTACGCGCTTCAGCAGAAAGTAGCCGAACGCAAGGCCGGCGTGAGTGCAAATGTCCCGGCCCGGGTAGAAGACACGATTGGCCGTGCCCCTCGCGGTTTGAATGACGGTAAGGGATTGGTCTCCATCTCGCACACGGGTGAAGTTTTTCCCAGTGGATTCCTGCCGCTCGCGGCGGGCAGCATCCGTCGGCAGCTGCTAGCTGAATCTATCGCGATTCGCCCGTGTTCCGCGCCCTGCGCGACACGTCGCGCCTGGAAGGCAAATGCGGCGCCTGCGAATTCAAGGAAATCTGCGGCGGCTCCCGGTCGCGCGCCTATGCGCTCACCGGCAATTCCCACGCAGAAGAACCTTGCTGTGCGCACATTCCGCGCGGCTACATCGCGCCTCCGATAGCGGTGAAAACCGCCACGAGCCTGCATGTTTTGCAGGGCCCGTAGGTCTCTCCAGTCACGGAAAATTATCAAAGCGCACTCCACGCATTTCGGTGAGAAACGCGATATCCTTGCTGCGGTGTCCTGCAGGCGATGAACATCCGGAATCAAATCGACAAAGCGCAGGAGAAATCACATGGATGAATTTGTGCGCGTCTGTGCGCAATCCGAGTTGCCCCAGCGCGGGCTGGTTGTCGAAATCTCCCTACAAGGTCGCGCGCTTTGCGTCGCCAACGTTGATGGGGCTATTTGTGTACTCGATGGAACTTGTCCGCATGAAGGCGGACCGCTCGGCGAAGGTACCATTGAAAATGGACGCGTGGTCTGTCCATGGCATGCCTATGCCTTCGATGTGCTCACCGGCGAGACAGATGATCCCTCCGTCAAAGGCGAAGTCCTGGAAGCGAAAGTGGAGAACGGCGAATTGCGTGTCAAAATGTGACGAGCGCCTCATGCATGATCTTTGGCCGCCAGATTGGTTCGGTCGAGCAGCGATTGTACCCTTTCCCTGATCTCATCCCGAATGGCGCGGACCTCCTCCATGGGTCGTCCCTTGGGATCGCGGAGAGGCCAATCATCGCGACTAAGGCCGGGTACAAACGGGCACTTGTCGCCGCAACCCATGGTGATGAGAAGTTGTGCATCCTGGGCCATTTCCTGCGTCAACTTCTGAGGCCCGGCACGGCTCAGATCGATTCCAAGCTCCTCCATGGCAGCCAGCACTTCAGGATGCACGCGTTCGCCCGGTTCCGTTCCGGCTGAGACGGCCTCGCCCTTTTGACGGTCAGCCAACTGATTGAAGAAAGCCGCTGCCATCTGCGACCGGCCGGCATTATGAACACAGGCAAAAATCACTTTGTACATTCCGCTTCTCCGGCTTTGAACCAATGGATGCTGAACGGGTCCGTTCACGCGCTCTTCGAACAGCATGCCGGGCCGCAGCAGGCCTTTGAATTACCCGCAACAGGTTTCACTGCGTAGACCTTCACGCTCGCCGCTGCTGCATTCACGTCGTAATGCAAAAGAAGAGTCTTCAGGTCGTTATGCAACGGGGTCGAGGTATCAACTGCCGGCGTACAGCAACCCTGTTCGATCACCTGCAAGGGATTGGTGCTGTCCATTTTCGGCGAGCAGCAGCCAGCCTGGTTCTCTATCTTGGCATACGCATTCAGGTCCGCGCCGCTGTCCACAATCTCCACGTGTTCAAACCCGGCATTAAGCAGTCCGGCCCGGTAGTCTTCAATCAGAATCGCGCCGGCAATACACCCCACATAGGCGGCAATGCTCTTCCCTATCGCGTCCGGAAGTTGCTGCTTCAACGCAATGTCGCTGACTGCCACCCGGCCGCCTGGCTTGAGAACGCGAGAAATTTCGCGGAAAACCGCCATCTTGTCGGGCGCCAGGTTGATCACGCAGTTCGAGATCACGCAATCCACAGATGCATCGGGCAGCGGAATCCGATCGATAGTCGACTCATAGAACTCAACATTGGTATAGCCGCCCGCTTGGGCGTTGGCGCGCGCCCGCTCCACCATGGCATGAGTCATATCAATGCCGATAGCGCGGCCTTGCGCTCCAACCATCTGCGCCGCGAGAAAAACGTCCAGGCCTCCGCCCGAGCCAAGATCGACCACCACTTCTCCGGCTCGGATGTGCGCCGTCGCAGTCGGATTTCCGCATGACAGGCCCATGTTGGCCTCTGCCGGAATCGAAGTAAGCTCTTCCGGTGTATAGCCGAACGCTTCCGCAACCGCTTTCACGCCCGCATCGTTAGTTGAGAGCGAGCTCTCCGCTACCGCTCCATACTTCGATCGTACCGATTCCAGAATTGGTTCCATCACGCTTCCCTTCGACAACATATCTGCAAAAGCGACTATATTCCTTGCTAACATATACGTCAAGGCGTATAAGTAAGTCATGAGAAACAAATCCGCTCCGTTCAACATGGAGCGCTTCTTCCAGGCGCTGGGAGACAATACCCGTCTCCGGCTCCTCAACCTGATGGGAGACCAGGAGATCTGTGTCTGCTATTTTGTCGAGATTCTGGACCAGCCCCAGCCTAAAATATCCCGGCATTTGGCCTATCTCCGCCGCGCCGGCATTGTCGAAGCACGCCGGGAAGGCAAATGGATGCATTATCGCATCGTCATGCCACCCGACATCGGCGCCTCCCAGGTGTTGCGCCAAACGCTTTTGTGGCTCAAAGAGGACCGCGCCATGCAGGCCGACCGCGCGCGGCTTTCCAAAGCCTGCTGCAGCCCTGCAAAGTTCGCCGCGCTTCAAGGCGCGCCTCAACCCGTTCCGGTTGATTGCTCCACTGCACCCGAGGTGAGATAAGCATGTCGAGCACATCCTATTCCCAGGGGCAGATCTGCGCTCCGCCGCAGCGCAAGAAGCTCTCTTTCCTCGATCGCTTCCTCACCCTCTGGATATTCCTGGCGATGGCGATCGGCGTGGCGGCCGGCCACTTCTTCCCGGCCATTGCCGGATTCGTAAACCGCTTTCAGTCGGGGACCACCAATCTCCCCATCGCCATCGGCCTCATCATCATGATGTTCCCGCCATTGGCAAAGGTTCGCTACGAAAAACTGGGCGAAGTCTTCCGCAAGAAAGGCGTCCTCGGCTTGTCCCTCATTCAGAACTGGGTGATCGGACCAGTGCTGATGTTCCTGCTCGCGATCGTCTTCCTGCGGGGCGAACCAGCCTATATGCGCGGCCTCATCCTCATTGGACTCGCCCGCTGCATCGCCATGGTCCTGGTGTGGAACGAGCTCGCCAGCGGCGACACCGATTACGCCGCCGGCTTGGTCGCGATCAACAGCGTCTTTCAGGTGCTGTTCTATAGCGTCTATGCCTGGGCGTTCATCACCGTGCTGCCCAAGTGGTTCGGTCTTGAAGGCAGCGTCGTCCAGGTGGGGATCGCTCAAATTGCGAAGAGTGTAGCCATCTATCTTGGGATTCCCTTCGCTGCCGGGCTGATCACGCGCTTCACTCTTATCCGGTTCAAGGGCGAGGAGTGGTATCGCACGCGATTCATTCCCCGCATCAGCCCGCTCACGCTGGTGGCCCTTCTCTTTACGATTCTGGTCATGTTCTCTCTCAAAGGCGATCTCATCGTTCGTTTGCCGCTCGACGTGGTTCGCATTGCCATCCCGCTGGTCATCTATTTCCTGATTATGTTCCTGGTGAGTTTTTGGATGGGCAAGCGGCTCGGCGCAAACTACGCACAATCAGCCACGCTTTCGTTCACAGCCGCGGGTAATAACTTTGAACTCGCAATTGCCGTGGCCGTCGCCGTCTTCGGGCTCAACTCCGGAGAGGCATTCGTCGGAGTGGTCGGGCCGCTGATCGAAGTTCCGGCACTCATCGGCCTTGTCAATGTCGCATTCTGGATGCGCCGGCGCTATTTCGCTGCAGACGGTCGTGACTTCACGGCGCATCCGATCGAGGACGGTCCCTGAACTTTTTGCTTTCGGCTTTGCCACCCACGGTCAATTGGCCTGCAATTGCTTTTTCAAAACCGCGGTGCCCTTTTCGTCGGTCAGGATGGTGCTTTCCAGTTTCCGGAACGCGGGCGCTTTGTCCGCGGGAATCTGAACCTGGCGCACAATGTACTCCCGCTCGTAATGGAGGAGATTTCCCTTGGCCGAAATTGAGGAGTGATACTTGGCGAAATCTACGTCCAGATCGACCGCATCAGGTATTTCATCCACCGCGTAGCCCGCGGGGATCGTGATGTCGAAGGAATCGTGCCAGCGCCCGGTCGCGTTCAGGTCGATCGGTACAGTGCGTGGCTTGCTGTCGAACGCCTGCATATCGGAGCTCACGATATGCGGTCGCACCAGGAGCAATTCCCCCATGTTGTGCGCGTATTCAGGAGCACTGACTTTGAAATGCACCTCCATCGGCTTTTCAAGCTCAAGGCTCTGCACGAATTCCAGTGAATCGATTTGAGCGCCGGGAAGATCGTGGGTAATCAACGTTTCGAACGCCTGCTTCCGCTCTTTTTCGTCGGAGTACTTGAGAGCCATCCGTAGGTCCGCTCCCTCGGGCCCGGTATGGAACGAGTCGACAGTTCCCATCAGGGTACCGTCCGTCGTGAGGGTGAAGTTTCCTTTGCGCTCGGTTCCGTTGGACTCAGGCGGCAACACCGGCAGTTGAATCACTTGGCTCTCGTCTCCCGCCGCCAGCGTCCCGAAGCCGCCCTGGAGACCAGAGCCAAGATTGCCCACCGGTGTACGCTCGTCGGTCGGATCGAAAATCAGGTAACGTTTGCCGTTTTTAGCGGTCACTATGGCCTGAAGGCGGTCGTCGTGCACGTCGGCCGGCATTTCGATCGCCACGATCATATGGTCGCCGATGAGCGAGGGATCGTTGGGATCGACCACGCCGCGCCGGTGATCCACCGGAACATAGAAGGCGCGTATCCCGGCAGTCTGAAGCATGGAGATCAGCAAGGTCGATTTATCCTTGCAATCGCCATACCGATTGCGGAAGATATCCGCAGCGTGATTGGCCTGAAGCCCTCCAATGCCCCGCATCACAATGAAATAGCGAACGTCCTTCTGGATCGAACTGGTAATTCGGCTCAGCTTGGTATAGAAGTCCGGTGCGCCGGAAACCAGGTCCTGAGCTTTTGCGGTGATCTCCGGCGAAGGGCTGGTGCGATCGGCTTCAAGATTTGTCACCCATTTGCCGAGGGCGCGCCACTGCAGGTCCATGCCCGCAACTGCCGCGTCGCCCCACTGCACTGTCATACGCCCCGCAAGAGCTTCCCACGCGGGGGCGGAAGGAACGTCTCGAAGAGTAAGCGCCGGTACATCATTTAGTTCCCAGCGCCAGTGGGTCGGCCCGCCGGCAAGAGCCGCAACCGGTTCATGACTGTGCCAGGAATTCGTTACACCGCGTCCGGCCGGGACATTCACTTCCAGTGCTTCGAAAATGACGGGAACCCCCGTCTGAATGCTCCAGATCTTTTCCTGGATATACGGTTCCATCAATTCTTCTGACTCGCAGATGATGGTGGCGCCTACGTCCACAGCGGGCGCATGCACGACTTTCGACTTGCGGGTCGAGAGCATGATGGGAATGTCGGTGTCGCCACGCTCCGCGAAATCGGTCTCTTGCGCCTGGTATTGTTTTTCGTCGGCGGCAATGGTCCACACGCGGAAGTAATTGATCTTTTCCGTCTCGTCATAGCTGACTTCGCAGCTGTTGCCCCTGCCTTGCGGCTTAAGGATGCGAATGGCTTCGCGCTCTCTCTCTAGCGCGCGTCCCTGGGCATCGATAGTTTCCACGTACTCATCGGACAAAATCACGGCGGCGGCGTCTTTGGCATACTCCGGCACCTTGGTTTTTGCCGCGTCCATGCCCCATTGAGGAATAGGCTGGCCTTTCGTGAACCAGGTGGCGGAGGCTCCGCGTGACGTGAATAGAAGCACGAGCAGCAGCGAACTCGAGGGCACGGAATGGAAATAGAGCCTCGGCATTTCAGTTTCCTTTGGTGCTCGGAGAATTCGTCAGCACTAACTGTTGCTGGTCGGCGGTGGCCACTTTTTGATAAAAGTCACGGAGATTCGAATATTCGCCCGGCGGCAGGACAGTGAAGTTGTAGGCCAGCACTCGATCCACTTCCACCTTCTCGGAATTCACCACAGAACCAACCTTGAGAAGCGCGTGATCGGGCCAGCTTGCATCGGACGTCTTAGGTGAGTTTTCAACCGTCAGCCCGTCCGGCAAATGGTAGTTCACCTGGTCGGTCACCATCTTGGGGTACAGCACATCCACGGGCATGGTTCGCTTATCCTGCGCCACGAACGGATGTTTCCCCCGCGATTCGAAAAAGAATCCCGGCATGAAGAAACGCTTGCCCGTGGCAGATCCAAGATTCCCGGTTACATGAAGTTTCGCAATCAGGTTGGCATTTGCATCCTCAAGGCTGAGGAAACCGTCAAATTCTGCTTCGACTCCGTCCGGAATATCGTTCCCAATCGATTCTTTGAACTCCTTCCGAACTTCGTCCTCGTCGTTCTTTAGCAGGAGCTGGCGCCACTTGAGAGCATCCTGCCCGGAAAGGATGTAACGCAACGTGCCGGTAACGTTTTTATCCGGATCCATGGTGAGATCGGCGATTCGACTTACAGAATTCTGCCGGTAGTTTCCGGCGGGGGTGACGGCATACCCGGGACCATTGGCTGTAAGCCGAAGACCGCCGGCAACCGTGTGTTTCCAGTGCAGCAGGCCGAACGGGCACATCTTCTGGCCGGGATCCAGATATATTTCCTTGCCCCCGATCTCCGCCACGGCGATATAGTCATCCACTTGGTACGATGAGAGGTAATTGGGATCGAAAATCGCACGGCTCCTGTCCACCACCTGCATCGGATAGACTTTCAGGCCGGCCGCGCGCGCCATCGCGACAAACAGCAATGCGATGTCATCGTCCGTGCCGCTCTTCTGGTTCCACACATCTTCGGCGCTCTTGATGGCCTTGAGCTTGTCCTTCTTGCGCTCCACATCTGACTTTTGCCGCGTGAACCGGGTGTTCTCCAGCTTCATCACCGCGTCGTAAATCTTGCGTGCCTTTTGTTCATCTGTATCTGAAGCTGCCACAATCTGGCTCACCGCTTGCTGGATGGTTTTCGTCGGGTTGGCGAAATGATCCGTGTCTTTGGCCCAACGCTTCCCTTCGTTCTGCCAGAACTCGCCTCCCGTCCGATATTTGCTGTAATAGAACTCCACCCGCCAATTGAAGGTATTCAACGGTGGCATCCAGTCGTCGGACGGAATGGCAGGAATATCGGCAATATCGAACGTATAACTGCCTCTGATCTCGTCGTGGTTGACCTTCGAGTCCTCCTTTGCCCGCGTTGACCACATCAGGTTATTGAGCACATCGCCGCGGCTGTTGGTAATTTCTCCCGACTTGTTCGGATTGAAGAAGTAATGCGCCTGGTGCACGTAATACGGCTTCTGGATCTCCCACGTCGGAGACGAGACCACATTGTCGTCATAGCGTATCTGCAGGCTGTATTCAAGAATGCTGCCGATCTCCACGCTGGGTAACGTGAACACCATGGTGTTGTACTGGACCGTTTTGGTTTTGACATCCACCAGGTCGGCCGGTTTCGCGGCCAGGGGGATCACGGTTCCATCCGCGTGAATAGTGCGCCCGTGGACGTCGGTAACTTTGAACGGCCCCTTCTCGTATGGGACTCGGATCGTGGCGCTCTCCTTGCCCTTCTCGGTCAGCACTTTGATGCGCTCGTAATAGCTGTGGTAATGGAGAACATCGTCCGTCTTTTCTTCAAGATACAGATACACCGCGTCGGCTCCCGGCGCCTTCGGATCGGCGGTCATCTGAAGCTCATCTTTGCTTAGTTCCCGGAATTGAGCATGAAGTGACAGAGGTGAACTAGGTGCAACCAGACACACCAAGGCAATGAAAAACCAAGCCGGACGCATGAGTCCTTCCTTTGTGATGGCCCGAAAGCCAATTCGAAACCCAGGGTGATACCGATTGTGTCAGAAATTTAGAGCGGCGGGAAGATACCGAACGGCAAAAAACTCTAAAGCAGTTCCTCGAATTGCCTTCTGCCAATGCGGTCGACTGCTCAACTTCCGCTCTCGCGTTTCGAAACCATCGGCGTTCGATTAGGAAGAAAAAACCGCTAACTTGCTAACTCGCTCCGTCGCGCAGCGACGCCAACCCGCCAAAAGCACCACCATTCACCCATTCCATCCATGGATGGTTGAATGCTTCGGTGTTCGACTGATGTTGCCCATGAGGCGGATCTACTGCGGGCCCGGTTTGGCGGCCGGCTTGGGAGATGGCTTGGCCGCCGGTTTAGCTGCCGCCGCAGCACCGGTCGCCGCCGGAGCGGCCGGAACGATCCGCGCCATTTTGATCTTGTCTATGTCACGAAAATTGGCCTTCAGATACGCGTCCCCCTGCTCGGTAATCAACTCCTGGCGTGGGGACTCGCCGTAGACAGGGTAAATTTTGTCGACCACGTCCATGCCTTCGACAACGTTGCCGAAAGGGGCGAAGCCCATACCATCGAGGCGGGCGTTGTCGGCAAAGTTAATAAACAATTGCGTGGTGCGACTGTTGGGACCGGCAGTGGCGAACACGACGCTTCCCCGCTTGTTGCTTTGAACCACGGGATCATCCTGGATCGTGGCCGTCTTCCAGACCTTGTTGACGGCGGGGTCGGCGCTGAGCCCGAACTGCACCACAAAGCCGGGAACCACGCGAAAGAACGCCGCATTTGTGAAATAGCCATACCGGACCAGGTTGTAGAAGCGGTCCGCGCCCAGGGGCGCCCACTCGCGATGCACCTCGATCACGAAGTCGCCCGCCGTGGTGGTGAACTTTGCCTTAAAGACGGCGGGCGCCTTGGCCTTCAGCGATGCCGGATTCAGCAGCGACGGATGCGTGCCGACAGCAGCCGTGTGGGGCGCGCCGCTCTTGGCCGGAGAGCTTTTGGTGGGGGCCTTGGGGGCAGCGGGAGTCTGCGCGTAAACAAGAACGCTCGCCCACAAAACAATGACCGTCGCAATTGTTTTCATGATTTCCGATTGTACGAAACCGCAGAGTGGTCCGGGGGCGAGGAGATAAAAATGGCGCTCCGGGCGATCACCCGAGGTACCAAATTCCCCGTGGCCTGGGATGCTCTACAGGCGAACATTCGTTCCGGAAGCTGTGCCTTGTACTTGATTTGGAGTACAGCAGCTCCTTCAAGCAGCTTGAAAATACTCTCGCCCATAAGCCGCAGCGATGTCCGAAAACAGCACAAATAGCGTTTGAAGCCACTGCGCCGCCTCGCCGTCGGACATTTGCGATGTCCTACTGACTGCCCTTCCATCGCTTCGTGTCACCATGAGCGTATTTTCGGCTAAGAATGACTGAAACCGGTACCACGTTTCATCGTCCGGAAAGCTATCATGTTCCAGGTGGCCAACTGCGGAAACGACCGCTGCCAGCCGGTCTTGCACCGACTGAGCACTCCCGAGCGCGCGGCACAAGGCAGCGAAGAACGTCTCGAATCCGTGCTCAATGCCCATCACCATTGAAGACACATTTTGTGCCCTTTGGTTGCGCAGGTTCCGTGATCTAGATCACATTTCCACCAGAAAAAGGATCTGCCACTGCTAAAAACCGCTGACACCGGATCACAGTCCGAGCGCAAAGACATAGCTGACTTCGGTCGGGCGGGCTTATGTCACCGCCCGACGCAAGTCGGCTCACCGTGATCCGGGATTGCTTCGGCCAAAGGCGTTTAGCTACTTCGTCGCAATCTCGACAAGTTCCACTCTGCGGTTCTTCGCGCGCCCTTCTTCCGTCTTGTTGCTCGCCACCGGCGCATACGGGCCCGCGCCAAACGGAATAATCCTCGTTACCGCGATCCCATTCTTGGTTGAAAGCGCGGTCACCACCGACTGCGCCCGCGCCTGTGCCAGCTTAACGTTGGCCGCAGCGTCGCCCACCATGTCCGTATGGCCCACGATGTAGACCTTCAGATCAGGATGGGCGCTCAGCAGCTTGGCGATCTCCGCCAGCGCCGGCTCCGACTCAGGCCTCAACTCCGATTGCGCCGTGTCGAAGTAGATCCCGTAAATCGCTACTTCGCCCGCTTCAATCAGGCCCGCCGCCATGGCGTCGGCGTCCATCGCCACCTCCTGCTTCATGGCTTCCTTTTCAATGATGTTCATGGTGATGAACATGCCGCTGGGAGCGTTCGACGTTTCCACCGCGATCCACGCTTCTTTGCCGCTCTTGTTGATCCGCAGGGTGGTCGTATCTTCACTGCTGTACATCACCTGCCCGCCCACCGCCTTCGCTGCGTTCTGGTAATTGCGCAGAATCTGGATCGGGCTGGGCATGGTGGTGCCGTCCTTCATGTTGTACCGGAACTCGTACTTGTGTCCTTCCACCGCCTGCTCTTTCGAGGTGGTACCCACCTTCACCTTGAAGGAAAAGGAGTCGAATGCCGTCTCCTGGTAATTGGCAATGTAGTAACCGGGCATCCGCGTAACTCCCGGATAGTCCTTCGATCCCTCCACATCCTCCTGACCAAAGGCCGCTGATGCCATCGCCACAGTGGCAAAACTTACAAGCAAGGTACGCAGAACAAACCTCATACAACTCCTCCCCTTGTCTTCCTAGGTTGAAGGCCGGAATCACTGAACCCGCCAACCTGCCTAACTTGCTATGTCGCGAAGCGACGCCAACTCGCCAAAAAATCAGGCCGGAAAATCGTGAATCCATAGCAAACCCTTGGTTATTTGCGGCGATGTGACAGTGCGCACAGCTTCACGTGCCAAGCGCTGCCCATCGCCTTTCTCCGGCCTCCCTGACCACCTGATTGGCTTATCAAATTTGCCCAATCGCCGCAGTTGAACACATTTTTGTTGACAGAATCCCCGGTTCGCCACGAATCTGGCATAGGTAGACTATGCCAGTCCCGGAGACGTTCCCATGGCCGCCCTGATCCGCCGCAACCCCGACCCTGAAATCGATCGCGACGAAATCCCGCCCGGTACGCTCTACCTGCTCATTCTCAAAACCCTCGCCCTCCGTGGACGCCTGCACGGATACGAGATCGCTGAATGCATCCAGAGCTGCTCGGACGAGGTGCTGCAGGTGGAAGAGGGCTCCCTGTACCCGGCACTGCAGCGGATGCTCATCAAGGGCTGGGTCACAGCCGAGTGGGGCGTGACGGCCGGCAACCGCCGTGCCCGTTATTACACCCTCACCCGCGATGGCGAAAAACAGCTTGGGATCGAAGTCTCCCAGTTTCAGCGCGTCATGGGCGCCATTTCACGGATCATTCAAACGGCTTGAGGAAAAGACACATGAGCCTCGCGGGCGAATTCAAACGACGACTCAATATGCTCTTCCACCGCCGCCGCTTTGAACGCGAGCTCGACGAGGAAATGCGTCTCCACCTCGAACTCCGCCGCCGGCAGCAGATCGCCGCCGGCCTCGATCCCGAAACCGCCCGCTACTCCGCGCAGCGGCGCTTCGGCAACGTCACCCGCATCAAGGAGAAAAGCCATATGACCTGGGGCTGGGATTGGCTCGAGACGTTTTTGCAGGATGCCGGTTACGGGCTGCGATCCATGGCGCGCACCCCCGCGATCACCATCGTCGCCCTCATATCCCTGGCCCTCGGCATCGGCGCCAATACCGCCATCTTCAGTTTCCTCGATGCGATGATGCTGCGCTCGCTTCCCGTAAAGGATCCGCAGCAACTGGTCAAGCTCGGTGTCCGAGACTGGGTTGGTATCACCGATGACTTCGCCTCCACGGAGCTGTACTCGTATCCGTTCTATCGCCAGTTCCAGCGGAAAAACGCTGTCTTCTCTGACACTGCGGCCGTCTTCAGCATGATCAACGACGTTCATGGCTTCGTCGACAACCGCCAGGACCCAGAGCTGATCCACGTCCACACCGTCTCCGGCACCTACTTCCAGACTCTCGGCGTGAACGCCCAACTGGGCCGCGTGCTCAGCGACGCCGACGATTCCAGCGAAGGCGACCATCCCGTTATAGTCATCAGCGATGGTTTTTGGAAACGCATGTTCGGCGGCGACCCGTCGATCCTCAATCACAAGCTGAAGCTTGGCAATATTGTGTACGACATTGTGGGCGTCACGCCGGCGGAGTTCTTCGGCACCACTGTCGGCACAGCCCCCGATGCCTGGGCACCGCTCTCCATGGCTGGAGTCATCCCACCCGGCTGGGGCAAGTACAACCAGAACTTTTCCGAATCGCTCTACATCCTGGGCCGGCTGAAACCCGGGGTCACCATCGCGCAGGCCACCGCCAACGCCAACATCCTGTTCCCCCACATACTGCACAGCTTTCCCGATGCCAAACTCACCCAGCAGAACGTAGCCAAGCTGGCCCGCGCGCACGTGCAATTGAAAACCATGGCTCGCGGCATCTCCCATCTTCGTCACGAATACTCTGAGCCGTTGGTGATCCTCATGGCCATCGTCGGGGTCGTGCTTCTCATCGCCTGCGCCAATATCGCCAACCTGCTGCTGGCCCGCTCCACCGCGCGGGCGCGCGAACTGGCCCTGCGACAGGCATTGGGCGCACGCCGATCGCGCATCATCCGCCAGCTTCTTACGGAAAGCTTGTTGCTGGCACTCGCCGGAGGAGCACTGGGCATCGCTTTCGCCCTCGCCGCCATTCGACTCCTGCTGCGCATGATTTCCGAAGGGAACGAAATGGTTCCCCTCGATCTATCGCTCAACCTTCGCCTCCTCGCCTTCACCTGCGCAGTAACAGTGTGCACCGCCTTACTCTTCGGCACTCTCCCGGCTCTGCGCGCCACCCGCCTGCGACTAGTCGAAAGCCTCAAGAGCGGCCGCGGCGCCTCCTCAGCCGGCGGCCGCACCCCTTTGGCAAAAATACTCGTCGTCTCCCAGGTCGCGCTTTCACTGCTGTTGATGGTCGGCGCCTGCCTCTTCCTGCGCACTCTCGTCAACCTGAACCGTGTCGACACCGGCTTCACTAAGGAACACGTCCTGCGCCTTGAAATCGATTCCGCGGGTTTGGGCTACAAGGACAAGGATCCCCGCCGCATCGCGCTGTTCAAGCAAATCGAGGAGCGCGTCAACGCGCTTCCCGGCGTCCAGGCCGCCAGCTTTTCTGCTTTCACCTTCAACGAGGGGAGCTGGAACTCCGCTATTCGCGTCCCCGGCATGCCCGTGGACCGCAAGGTGAACATCAGTCACAACATTATCGGCGATGCATACTTCAAGGCGATGCAGATTCCGCTCCTCGCTGGCCGCACGTTCGGCCCCCAGGACACGTCCACATCGCAGAACGTGGCCATCATCAGCGAGCACATGGCGCGGACCATGTTTCCAGCCGGTTCGCCCATCGGACGCACTTACTTCATCGGGTCCGATGACGGCATAGACCCTCCGCTCCAGGAGCAGGTGATCGGCGTCGTTAAGGATGTGAAATTCGGCAACCTGCATGAGCAGGCCGGCCAGATCGATTACTTCCCTTACACCCAGCGGGAATGGGGATTCGGCCCTCTCGAGGTCCGTTATTCCGGAGACTTCAGCGCCATCTCGAGCGAGGTGCAGCAGGCCATTCACGCCATTGATCGCCGATTACCGATCAGCCACATCAGCACCCTCGATGAACAGGTGGCGCAGTCCTTCACGAATCAGACCATCATTGCCGAGCTCTCCGCTTTCTTTGGCCTGGTAGCCGTGTTCCTGTCCTGCATCGGGCTCTATGGCCTCATGTCCTATCTCGTCGGCCGCCGCACAGGCGAAATCGGAATCCGCATGGCTCTCGGCGCAAACCGGGCGACCGTTGCCTGGCAGGTGATGCGCGAAATCGGCATTCTCGTCCTTGCCGGCATCGTCATCGGGCTCCCAGTCGGCCTGTCCGGAATCCGCCTGGTCCGCAACATGCTTTACGGGCTAAGCCCAACCGATCCGTTCAGCTTCACAGCGGCTACCGGGCTGCTCCTGGTCGCGGGCGTCGGCGCAGGCTTCTTGCCGGCGCGTCGCGCTTCCCGCGTCAACCCGGTCGTTGCCCTTCGCGATGAATAGAGGACTTCAAGCTTCATGGCCGGTCCTCTACGCAACCTCGGGCTGATCCCGTTTCGCGGCATAGCCGGCATCACCAGTGCGCGCGCGAGTCAACTCGGCCCCTGTGTTTTTGTCTAAAATCACGAGCCGATCGCTGCCAATCCCGGAGGCGCATATCCCGCACCCGCATTCTCCACCACCAGCACCCAGTCGGGTCCATAGGGTGGCGACCGAAATTCCTGGCGCGATCCCTCAATTGGCCGGTCAATCGCCGCACCGATTCCGGTGCGCGGGTCGAACCACCAGCCGCGCAAGCGTTTTGCTTTCAAGCTCGCCAATTCAATTGTGGCGTGCTGATCGCTCATGGGGAAATAAACAAACGCATAACTCCCTTCGCGATCACGCGTCGCCTGCATGTGCAGCCCGCCTTCACCCGCATCGCCCGCAATCAGCGACTGATCCGGAATCCGCCGGAAGAAGGGCCGCGATTCCATCAGCGCGCGCAGGAATCCCACCTGGCGAGCCGCCGGACGCCACACCGCATCTTTCCAGTCGCGATCGGCATGATTAATCACTTCGTGTCCCGGCCCCGCAAATTGCCACACCGCGTGATGTCCATAGGTCACCCCGCAACCGCCCGCAAACACCGAGCGATAAATTTGCTTGCGCACATCGTGGTCCCGGAAATAGCCGGTCGATGGATCCCATGTGGGCCACGGGTTGTAGGGATGGTCTTCGTAATTGGGCTCAAGATCGAGAGTCGGCTTGGCGGGATTCATGGCATAATCGCGCGCAATGATGTCCCACACCTCGACGTCGTGCCCGCCTCCATGTCCGCTCTGCATCCCATTCATCGACAGCCACGGCTCTTGATGAAGAAAAACCGAGGAAGACTCGCGGCCGCCCGACGGATGATAGACGATAGTCGGCGCCGCATCGCTGCCCTCCTTCAGGCCCTCTGCAATCGCGCGCCATACAGGAGTCCAGTCGTTATCTGCATTGCGCGGCGGCCGGTCACCGCCCAGGATCCACAATACGTTGGTACGGGCTCGCAGCTTCTTGGCAAGATACTTCGCGTAGCCCTGCGCCACATCGAGATTGTCATTCCGAAACAGGCGTGGGCCCGCACCCCAGGGCGCGGTCAGCTTATCTCCCCACGTGGGCAGGAGGCCAACATACAGCCCCAGCCGCCCGGCCTCGTCGACAATCTCTACGACACGATCAAAGAAGGCCTCGTTGGGATGGGCGGGGTCTTGATCGGCAAACGGCAGCAGCCCGGTAGCAGTCGGTTCCTTCACCCCGCCGAACTCCGCCAGCACCACCGTCTGGATCACGGTGAAACCCTGGCGCGCCCGGTTATGCAGATAATACGAGCACTCGTCGCGCGTGGTTTGCTGGATCAGTTGCCAGGCGGTATCGCCCAGCCAGAAAAACGGCGAACCATCGTTTCCGCTGAGGAAATGTCTCTCCCGATGGACCACGATGCGCGGCAGTTCGGCCTTCCCGCAATTGCCGGCTAACCGAGGAACCGCTTGGGCAAGCATCGCCGGGGCCGAGACTCCCACCGATGCGATCGCTCCGCCTTTCAGAAAACTCCGCCTTGATGAGGAGATCACCGCGCCATTATAAGCGGCGTCTGAAACTGGTTGCATCAATGCAGTCTTGAAAGGGCACGGCTTCAGCCGATGAGGGAAGGCTCTAGTTTGCTCATGGACATCGCTTCAACCAGCTCCATTTCCCAAATGCCTAATCCCTAATGCCGAATCCCTAAAATCGATACCCCGGCTTTACCTCGCACCGATACACCGTCGACCGTTCCCCCTCGCGGTTGGTTCTT
>Ga0070717_10001198_pt1 | contig 17563 bp, 15 predicted proteins | sample LARL113metaG_FD_71366 | JGI IMG/M metagenome (GOLD analysis project Ga0070717, IMG submission 71366) | Corn, switchgrass and miscanthus rhizosphere microbial communities from Kellogg Biological Station, Michigan, USA - LAR L11-3 metaG | ecosystem: Host-associated > Plants > Roots > Rhizosphere ... | reverse complement strand
CCTCGGTGTTCATCAAGGTCCCCTACACGTCGCAGTTCCCGTTCAACGAGTTCGGCGCGGACAAGCCGAACGAGAACTACTGCGAGGCTGCGGCCCTGGAGATGGTCAGCCAGTACTTCAAGGGCGACACGCGCGATGTCATCCCGCCGGCCGAGGCGGACTCGGCGATGGCCAGCATCGCCGGCACCGAGCGCAAGGGCTTCCCGGGCGTGCTGGACCTGCCGCTGACGTCGGTCGCCTCGGTCGGGACGCAGCTGTTCGGGCTGAAGCCGACGGTCTCACCGGTCGACCTGGGCCAGATCCAGACCGACCTCGCCGCGGGCCGGCCGGTGATCGTCCCGGTGATGACGCACCTGCCCAACGGCACCAAGATGGCGCCCTTCTACGGCAGCGTCAGCGTGTACCACGTGATCCTGATCACCGGCTACGACAGCGCCAAGAACCTGCTCTACACGAACGACGCCGGGTTCATCGAGGGCCGCAACTACTCGTACTCCTGGAGCCAGCTGTCGGCCGGGATCGACGCCCAGACGCTGAAATACCCGCAGGGCCGCGTGATGCTGGTGTTCGACAAGAGCTGAGCCGCGCAGCGGCTCAGTTGAGGTGCGCCACCCGCTGGCGTTTCAGCCACTCCTCCGAGACCGTGATCTCGAAGCGGCCGATGCAGCGAGCGCACCAGACGCGCTCGCAGCGCTCGCAGTAGAGGTGCTGGTGGTCCTCCTGCATGTCCATCTCCATGGTGAACAGGCCGCACTCGAAGCAGGGGACCGGGCACTTCATGGCGGTCATGGTAGGCGCTCCGCCACCAGTTCGGCGGTGACCGGGGCGAGGAGGATGCCGGTGCGGTTGTGGCCGGTCGCGACGACCAGGTCGGGCAGCCCCGGCGCCGGTCCGATCACCGGCTGGCCGTCCGGCGTCGCCGGCCGCAGCGCCGCCCAGACCCGCTCCACGGTGGCCTGGCCGAGCGCCGGCACCGCCTGGCACGCGAACTGGAGGAGGCCCGCGATGCCCTCCACGGTCGGCCGATCGTCGAACCCGGCCTCCTCCTCGGTGCTGCCGGCCACCACCGTGCCGTCGGGCTTGGGCACCAGGTAGCAGCCGCGCCAGGTCAGCACGTGGCGCATCGCGGCGCCGCGCGGCCGCATCATCACGAGCTGCCCGCGGCTGGGCCGGACGTCCAGCGCGACGCCGGCCGGCGACGCCAGGGCAGGGCTCCACGGGCCCGCCGCCAGCACGACGGCGTCGGCGCGCACCTGCCCCTCCGCCGTCTGCACGCCGAGGAGCTGGCCGGAGCGGACGCTCAGGCCGCCCACCGGCGCCCCCTCCCGGATCTCGGCGCCCTGCTCGACAGCGGCGCGGGCCAGGGCGCGGACGAGGCGGATCGGCGTCACCTGGGCCTCGCGAAACACGGTGGCGCCGCGCACGCGCTCGCTCAGGCCGGGCTCGGCGGCGCGGGCCGCGGCCGCGTCGAGCCAGCGGCCGGGGCCGCGGCGCAGGCGCCGCTCCTCGTCGCCGGTCAGCGCCGGGGTCAGGCTGTCGTGCTCGTGGAACTCGACCGCGATCCCCGTGCGCTCGACCCGCTCCACCAGCTCCGGGAACATCGCCAGGCTGCGCCCGCTCAGGCCATGGTCGGCGGACTCGGTATGCGGGGAGAGGAGCCCGGCGGCGGCGCCCGACGCGTGGGCGCCCACGGAGTCGCGCTCGAGGAGGAGCACCTGGTGCCGGCGCTCGCGGCTGAGGCGCTCGGCGATCGCGCAGCCGATCACCCCGCCGCCGACGACCACCACCCGGGACATGGGTCCAACGGTAGCGCTGTCCGAACTTCCGGACGGCTGCGGCCCGGCTCAGCGCCGGCGGCTCAGCGCCGCCGGTCGACCGCGTCCCGCAGCGCGGCCCGAGCCTCCTCCGGCAGAGCGGACCAGCGGATGAATGCAAGAGGGGGCAGGCCCCCTCTTCCTGAACACCCCTCTTTCTGGACGTTGAGAGCGCCTGCGGCGCATCGCTCCGCGTCTGAAGCTGGGGTTGAGCGATCGCGGGAAGACGGACTCATACACGCGGCAAAGCCGACGCTTCCGTCAACCTCGAACCCTTCTGACTAGCGCCGCCGGTCGACCGCGTCCCGCAGCGCGGCCCGAGCCTCCTCCGGCAGAGCGGACCAGCGGATGTCGGTCACCGCGCCGTGGAGCATGTACAGCTGGGCGTGCGTGGTCAGGTCGGGGAACGCCCGCTTGAGCCGGACGTAGGCCTCGATCGCCCCCAGCTTCCTGAGCTCCTCCGGCGTCGCGATCTCGACCGCCCGCAGGCGGCCGGCGATGACCGGGCCCAGGTTCTGCATCCGCTCCAGGGTGACCGGGGCGTCGTCACCCACCGCCCACCTCTTGCCTTGACATTGCGAACATCTGTTCGTAGTCTGCTCCCTGCCGGTCCCCCCGTCAAGCCCTCGTCAAGCCCCTGACCTGATGCCCAGAGAGAAGCTCCAGCACGCCATCGGCGCCATCCACGTGCGGTTCGGCGGCCACGCGCTCGTCCACGCCGCCCGGCTGCCGGCCGCCCGCCCCTGGCCCACCGGGCTGCCGGCGGTGGACCGGCTGAGCGGCATCGGCGGCCTGCCCCGGGGCCGGGTCAGCGTCCTCCAGGGCGCCCTCGGCGCGGGCAAGCTCAGCCTGGCGCTGGCCGTGCTCGCCACCGCCACCCGGGAGCACGCGCACGCCGTGGTGATCGACCGCCGGCACCGGCGGTTCGACCCGTGGATCCCGGACCGGATGGGCGCCGACCTGGGCGCCCTCACCGTGGTCCGCCCCCCCACCCCCGCGGTCGCCGGCGAGGCGGCCGTCGCGCTGGCCCGGGCCGGCGCGGGCTTCACGCTGGTGCTGGAGGAGCTGCCCGAGCCGGCCCTGGGGCCGCTGGAGTCGGCCGCCGCCCGCTCCGGCAGCGTCGTGCTGGTCGTCGCCGTCGGCGGGGGGCGGGCGCTCGCCCACGCCTCCAGCCTGACGCTGGAGCTGGAGCTGCTGGGCTGGGAGCCCGCGCGGGGGCGGCTCGCCGGGCCGCGGAGCGTGCTGCGCTGCGTCAAGAACAAGCTGGCCGCGCCCGGCGCCGAGGCGGAGCTGGTGCTGCGCTACCCGCGCGGGCCGCGGCTGCCGGGGGCGGAGTGGCCCCGCGAGGTCGAGCGCACCCCGGCGGGGGTGGTGGAGCCGTGGCCGGGCGCGTCTGCTGCGGTCTGATCCCGCACCTGGAGCTGGCCCGGCGGCCCGAGCTGACCGGCGCGCCGGCGGTGGTCGGCGGCGGCGACGGCCGCGTGCTGGCCGCGAGCGCCGAGGCGATGGCCGCCGGCGTCCGGCCCGGCCTCACGCTGCGCCAGGCCGAGGCGCTGTGCCCGGCGGCGGCCATCGTGGGCGCCGACCCGGTCGCGACGTCGCGGCTGGCCGAGCGGATCGCGGCCCAGCTCTACGACCTGGCGCCGGAGGTCGAGGTCCGGCTGGACGGCCGCGCCTGGCTCGACCTGACGGGCCTCCCGCTGCCCGGCCGCGCCATCGCCGCGGCCCGCCGCTGCCTGCGCGCGGCGGCCGGGGTCGAGCCCCGGCTGGGCCTGGCCGCCGGCCCGTTCGCGGCCGCGCTGGCGGCGACCCGGGCCCGGCCGGGCCGGCTGCTCCAGGTGGAGGACGTGCCCGCCTTCCTCTCCCCCCTCCCCGTCGCCGAGCTCGACCTGGACGCCGAGCAGCTGGAGCGCCTCGACCTGCTGGGCCTGCGCACGCTGGGCGCGGTGGCCGCGCTCGGGCCCCGTCAGCTCGAGAGCCAGCTCGGGAAGGCGGGCCGCACCGCGGCGCTGCTGGCGAGGGGCGAGGAACCCCTCCCCCTCGCGCCCTGGCGGCCGCTGCTCGTCCCCGGCGCCCGCTGCCAGCTGGAGCCGCCGGTGGACGACCGCGAGGCGCTGCTGTTCGTGGCCCGCGGCCTGTGCGGGGACCTGGCCGGGGCGCTGGGCGACAGGGGCGCCGGGGCGCGGAAGGTCCGGGTCCGGCTCGGCGTGGAGGACGCGCCCGAGGAGTCGCGCGAGTCGGTCGTCCGGCACCCGCTCTCCAGCGCGGCGGAGCTGTTCGGGCTGGTCTCGTCCTGGCTGCGCGAGTGGCGGCCGGCGGCGCCGGTGACCGAGGTCACGATCGAGGTGCCCGAGCTGGAGGCGGCCGGCCGGCGCCAGCTCCGGCTCTGGATGGGCGGCGACGGCTCCGCCGAGGAGGTGCGGGCGGCGCTGGAGCGGCTGCAGGACAGGCACGGCGTGGAGGTGGCGCTGGCCGTTCGCCGGGCGCTCGGCACCTCCCCGCTCGCCGGGCAGCGGCACCTGCTGGTGCCGGCGTGACCCAGCTGCTCGACCCGCCGCAGCCCCTGGAGGTGGAGGTGGACGACGCCGGCCAGCCCCGGCACGTCCAGGGCCGGCCGCTCGCCGGGCCCGTGCGCCCGGTCGTGCGCTGGATCATCGAGGTGGACTGGTGGACGAGCTCGCCGGTCTCCCGCGAGTACTGGCGGGTGCTGCTGCGCGAGCGGCTGATGTGCGAGATCTACCGGGACCGCGCCGGCGGGGCATGGTACCTGGAGCGGGTGTACGACTAGATGTCCCTTGGTTTACAGAACATTTGTTCTCTAAGATTCTCAGGTGGCCGAATACGCCGAGCTCCACTGCCACTCGAACTTCTCCTTCCTGGACGGCGCCTCGCACCCCGTCGAGCTGGTCCTCCAGGCGCGGGAGCTGGGCCTGCGCTCGCTGGCCATCACCGACACGGGCGGCGTCTACGGGGCCGTCCGCTTCCTGAACGCCTGCGAGGAGACCGGCGTGCACGGGGTGGTGGGCGCCTGCCTGGAGGTGGACGGCCGTGACCTGGTGCTCCTGGCCCGCAGCCGCGCCGGCTACTCGAACCTCTGCCGCCTGCTCAGCCAGGCCCATCTCGACCAGCCCAAGGGCGAGGCCCGGACCACGCTGGCGACGCTGCGGGAGCTGAGCGGCGACCTGTACTGCCTGGCCGCCAGCGACGAGGAGGACTGGCTGCGCGCCCTCCTCGGCGCGCTCGGCCGGGACCGCGTCCTCGTCGAGGTGCACAACCACCTCCGGCCCGAGGACCCGTGGGTGCTCGACGAGCGGGTCGAGGTGGCGCGGCGGCTGGACCTGCGCACGGTCGCGACCAACCACGTCCGCTACCACGACCGCGCCCGGCGGCCGCTGCACGACGTGCTGACGGCGATCCGGCAGAGGGCCACGCTGGAGGAGGTCCGCGACCGCCTGCCGGCCAACTCGGAGCAGGTGCTGAAGGGGCCGGACGAGATGGCGGAGCTGTTCAGCGAGCTCCCCGAGGCGGTGGCCACGGCCGCGGAGCTGGCCGACGACTGCCGGGTGGTGCTCGACTTCCGCGACGTGCGCCTGCCGGGCTTCGCGGTGCCGGAGCCCGAATCGGCGTACAGCTACCTCCTCAACCTGGCCTACGCCGGCGTCCGTGAGCGGTACAAGCCGATGCGGAACGAGGTGATGGAGCGCCTGACCAATGAGCTCCGCGTGATCGAGAAGACCGGGCTGGCCGAGTTCTTCCTGATCAACTGGGACCTGGTGGAGTTCGCCCGCCGCCGCCACGTGCCCTGCCAGGGCCGGGGCTCGGCGGCCGACTCCCTGGTCGCCTACGCGCTCGGCATCACCCGGGTGGACCCGATCGCCCACAACCTCCTGTTCGACCGGTTCCTGCACGAGGGCATGAAGACGATGCCGGACATCGACATCGACTTCTCGACCGCCCACCGCGAGGAGGTGATCCAGTACATCTACGACACGTACGGCTGGGAGCGGACGGGGATGGTCTGCAACGTCGTCACGTTCCGGCCCCGCATGGCCATCCGCCAGGTCGGCAAGGCGCTCGGCTTTCCCCCCGACCTGATCGACCGCCTGGCCAAGGGCGTGGACCGCTGGTTCGCCGACGCTCGCGAGGCCAACGCCGACATCGCCGCGAACGCGCCCGAGCGGCTGGACTCGGCGCTGTGGGGCCACTTCCTGCGCCTGGTCGAGGAGGTTCAGGGCTTCCCGCGCCACCTCTCCATCCACGTGGGCGGGATGGTGGTCACGGGCCGCCCGCTGATCGACATCGTCCCGGTCGAGCCGGCGCGGATGGAGGGCCGTGTGGTCGTCCAGTTCAACAAGGACGACATCGAGGACCTGGGCCTGATCAAGATGGACATGCTCGGCCTGCGCACGCTCTCGGTGGTGGCGGAGACGCTGGACCTGGTCGAGCGGGCGACCGGCGAGCGGCCCGACCTGGACGCCCTCCCGCTCGACGACCCCGAGGTCTACGAGATGTGCGCGGCCGCGGACACGATCGGCGTCTTCCAGATCGAGTCCCGGGCCCAGATGATGACCCTCCCCCGCACCCGGCCGGAGGCGTTCAACGACCTGGTGGTCGAGGTGGCGATCATCCGGCCGGGCCCGATCCAGGGCAACGCCGTCCACCCGTACATCCGGCGCAAGCAGGGCAAGGAGTTCCCGACGTACGCCCACGAGTCGCTGAGGCCGATCCTGGAGGACACGCTGGGCGTGATCCTCTACCAGGAGCAGATCATCCAGATCGCGATGGACGTGGCCGGCATGGACGCGACGGGCGCCGACCGCTTCCGCCGGGCGATGACCCGCCACCTGCCACGCGACCAGTTCCAGGCGCTGAAGGCGGACTTCGTCGCCGGCTGCCGGTCGCGCGACGTGCCCGAGGCGATCGCGGACGACCTCTTCAAGACGCTGGAGGGGTTCGCCGTCTACGGCTTCTGCCGCTCCCACGCGGCCGCGTTCGCGCGCACCAGCTACGAGACCGCCTGGCTCAAGCTCAAGTACCCGGCCGAGTTCACGTGCGGGCTGCTCAACAACCAGCCGATGGGCTTCTACCACCCGAGCGTGCTGGTCGAGGACGCCAAGCGCCACGGCCTGAAGGTGCTGCCGGTGGACGTCAACGCCTCGGCCGCGCGCTGTCAGCCGTTCGGCGCCGGCCACGATACCGTCCGCGTCGGCTTCAACTACGTCCGCGACCTGGGCGAGGCGGGCGAGCAGGCCATCGTGGCCGAGCGCGAGCAGGCCGGCGCGTACCGCTCGTTCGACGACTTCGTGGAGCGGCTGCGGGGGGCGCCGGTCGGCGCCCGGGCGGTCCGCAACCTGGTGATGGTCGGCGCGTTCGACGCGTTCGGCGCGCCCCGGCGCGAGCTGCTCTGGGGCTGGCAGGAGCGGTGGGACGGGCGGGGCCTGCGCCGCCGGGTGCCGGTCCAGGCCGAGCTGCGCCTGCCCGCCGCCGCCCCGCCGCTGCCCGGCCTGACCGAGCTGGAGACCACCCGGCTCGAATACCGGATCTCGGACCTCTCCACCGGCCACCACCTGATCCACTTCTACCGGGACCGGCTGCGGGCGCTGGGGGCGCTGCGCAGCTCGGAGGCGGCCCGGCAGCCGGCCGGCCGCGAGATCCGGGTCGCGGGCCTGGTCATCACCCGGCAGGCGCCGGCGACCGCCAACAAGATCCGGTTCTTCACGCTCGAGGACGAGAACGGCCACGTCAACGTGACGATCAAGCCGGACGTGTACGAGCGCTTTCGGCACCAGTGCGCCCACCCCGTGCTGGTGATCGACGGGGTCGTGCAGAGCGTGGACAACGTGTGGTCCCTGCTGGCCTCGTCGATCGCGCCGCTGGACGGCGCGGCCGGCGGCGGCCGCTCGCACGACTACCACTGAGCAGCGATCCCGGAGCGGCCGGGCCGCGTTGGTCTGGCATGAGACTGGCACGACTCGCGCGCCGGACGCTGCTGGTGTTGGGCGCCGCGGTCGCGGTGCTCGGGCTGGGCGCCACGGCCGCCCTGGCCGACGACTGGGTCCAGCGCGTCCCCGGACAGCACGTGTACGACCCCGCCGGAGCGCTGACCCCGGCCCAGGTGAGCGACCTCGAACGGTCGGCCGGCGCCGTGGACCAGGCCGGCGCCCCGACGGTGGTGTACGTGCGCCGCAAGGACGCCGACGACGCGACGACCCGGCAGGACGCCCGGGCCCTGATGGACGCGTGGGCGGTCGAGAGCTCGGCCGGCCGGAAGGACGGCTTCGTGCTGCTGCTCAACCTGAAGCCCGCGGACGGCAAGCCCCACGGCTCCACCGCGCTCGTGATCGGCTCGTCCCACGCCGACCGGCTGGACGACGGCCGGCTGCAGGGGGTCTACGACGCGACGATGAAGCCCCGGCTGGCGGCGGGCGACCTGGCCGGCGCCGTGAGCGCCGCGCTGGTCGTGGTGGCGCGCGACCTCGAGGCGCCTCTGGCGCCGGCGAGCCCGCCGCCCGACCAGTCCCCGTCGCCGCTCGCCGTCGCCGGCTCGCTGCTCGGGCTCGGCGCGATCGCCGCGGTGATCCTGGGCTTCGTCCTGCTCATCGCCCGCGGCGGCGGCTGGAACCGGCCGCCGGGCGGGGGCCGGCCCTGGTACGGCGGCGGCGGTTCGGACTCGTCGTTCTTCGGCGATTCCGGCGCGTCGAGCACCTACACCGGCGGCGGCGGGGACGGCGGGGCGTCGAGCGGCAGCAGCTCGGGCGGAGGCAGCTTCTGACGGCGCCGCTGGTGGTCGTGTCCGGGCCGCCGGCCTCGGGCAAGACCACCATCGCGGTCCCGCTCGCCGGCGCGCTGCGGCTGCCTCTGGTCGCCAAGGACCTGGTCAAGGAGGCGCTGATGGACAGCCTCGGCGCCGAGGACGTGGACCAGTCGCGGCGGCTGGGCCAGGCCACGTTCGCCGTGATCCTCGCGCTGGCCCGCTCGCACCTGGAGACCGGCGCCGGCGTCGTGCTGGAGGCGAACTTCGCGCTCGGCCGGTCGGAGCCGGAGCTGCGGCCGCTGGTCGCCGCCGCCGGCCGCGCCGTCGTGGTCCACTGCTGTGCCCCACGCGAGGTGCTGGCCGAGCGGTACCGGGCCCGGGCCGGGCACCGGCATCCGGGCCACCACGACCGGCTCCGCCTGGAGAGCGGCCTGCCGTGGCTGGGGCCGCCGGCCACCGAGCCGCCCGACCTGGGCGTCCCGTGCCTGCGGGTGGACACGGCGGCCCGGTGGGACCTGGAAACGATCGCGGCGTGGGTCCGGCGTCAGCTCTGACGGGAGCCGGAGGTCAACTGTCGCGCCAGCCGTGCCGCTCGTTCATCCGACGGCAGGCGCCCGATGCCCAGCGCGAGACCTGTCGGACCGGTTTCGGCTGCGAACCTGCTCGGCAGGAGGACTGATCCGTCGCACCTTGAGCGCCGACGGGTCAGCCGGTGGATGATCGCCATGAAGTACGTAGGGGTCCGGATCAAGCCCGTTCGGCCAAACGACCGTGCGGGCTTCTTCGTCGACCCTCGCCCGACGGAAATACGCCGGGTCACGGAGCTCCTCAGCCAGCGGTCCATCGAGGTCGTTGGAGAAGTCGGCCTCGGTCACCACTCCGTCGTTGAAAGTCAGACGAAGTCGGTAGCCGTCGAGTGGCTCGACCGAGGTGACGCGAAGCAACATGCGGACAATCCTACGGGAGAGGTTCGATCGGCTCCAGCTCTTCCATGCGCACAGCTCGCGCCCAATTCTGGCGAAGCTCGTCTCCATGCAGGCGTGCCCACGTTCGGACAAGAGCGAGCGCTCTCCGTGGCAGGCTTCCACTGATCACTCGCAACGTCTCGAGTTCGATGCGGACCTCGTGCTCGCCGTACTGCGCATGGAAGTGCGGTGGGGGATGATCCGGTCGGTAGAACCAGATCGTGATCCCGTAGAAGGCGCTGACCCGCGGCATGGAGCTCTAAAAATAGGGACTCCCTCGTCCGCGAGACAGCCGGCTACATCCGGTAGAAGATCTGGTCCAGCCGCAGGCTCTCGATCGTCCCGCCCAGCGCGATGACCGCCACCGCCGCGGCCGACGTCCAGCCCGCGATGCGCTTCGTGCGCGCGTCGTCCGGGCGCCACAGCACCAGCACCGGCGGCAGCAGCACCGCCGCGACCAGCACGCACAGCAGCAGCGGGTTGGGCACCCAGCCCTCGCTCGAGCCGCCCAGCCACCAGTTCGTCGCCGTCGCCCCGCCCAGCGCCAGCAGCAGGGTCAGCAGCGGCAGCGACCGCCGCTTCACCGCCTCCCAGGCCAGCCAGCCCGCGCCCAGGTAGACCGAGGGGTACACGATGACCCGGTACCAGCCGTACTGCTCGACCTCCTTCTCCCCCGCCAGCACCAGCATGATCACCGCGTACGCGGCCGCCGGCCAGACCAGGAACAGCTCCCGGCGGCGCAGGTTCCGGGCCGCCAGCAGGCCCAGGCCGATCCAGCCCAGCAGCCACCAGCCGTCGCGCAGCCGCCGGTTCATCCCGGCCGCGGCCGTGATGAAGTCGAACGCGGACATCACCCCGATCCGGTTGCTGGCCTGCACGCCCCACGTCCGCACGAACTGGCCCCAGTCCACCAGCGCCCCGTAGACGACGAACAGCACCAGGCCCGCCGCCCCGGCGGCCACCACGATGGCCGTCAGGTTCCAGCGCCCCGACGACGCCAGGATCACCGCGCAGATGCCGGCCACCGCGATCCCCGATACCTTCATCAGCGGGGCCGCCACCGCGCACAGCAGCAGCCCGGTCACCGTCACCGGGCCCGCGACGCCGTCCAGCACGCGCACGGTCAGCAGCAGCGCGACCAGCAGCAGCACCGCCTGCGCCGACTCGGGCTCGGCGACCCGCCCGAACAGCACGGCCGCGGGCGCGGTCGCCAGCAGCAGCGCCCCCACCATCGCCGCGCCGGCGCCGATGAACCGGCGGCCCAGCAGGTAGACCAGCGGCACCGTCAGGGTGCTGCACGCGACCGGGATCAGCCGCACCTCGACCGCGTTGAAACCCGTCATGTCGCGCGCCCCGAGCAGCCACACCCAGCCGCCGATCAGCAGCGAGTACAGCGGCGGGTGGTCCATCCAGTGGTGGACGACCGGGACGGTCACGCCGAACGCGGTGAAGGCGTGGTACGCGGGGTAGCCCGGGTAGTACGACCACGTGATGGCGTCGCCGTGCTGGATCAGGTTCAGCCCGGCCCACGCGAACTGGATCTCGTCCAGGTCGTCCGTGAACACCGGCGCCTGGGCCAGGCCGTGCAGGCGCAGCAGGAGCGCCAGGCCGGTGATCGCCATCACCCCCAGCACCTCCAGCGCCGGCCAGGTCCCCACCAGGGGCAGGCGCAGCGTCAGAAGGGGCTGCTGGTCAGCTGACGCGGTAGACGGAGTAGCCGCCACTGGAATACACGAGCCGGGCCGTGGCCTGGAAGTACGCGGGGTTGGCGCCGACGCTGCCGCTCATCTCCTGCGGGCCGATCAGGACGTAGTCCACGCCGTACTGCCTCAGCAGCGCGGGCGTGGCCGGGTCGCCCTTCAGCATGCGCTCGGCGTCTCCCGTCCGCTGCGTCCAGTCGGACAGGCCGTACGTCCACAGCCAGCCACCGTAGCCGACGACGATGCGGCGGCCGCCCAGCGCCGCGATGGGCTCGTTGTGCGTCGGCGCGGTCAGGAAGATCGCGCGCGGGTCGGTCTGAGCGCGCGCCCACGCCGCTACCTGGACGCCGCCCGCGTCGGTGAACTGCGCCGACGTCGGGTTCGTCACCAGCGACCGCCACAGGTCCACCGCGCTCGAGGCCGTGAGGAACACGACCAGCGCGGCCGCGACCAGGCGGCCGTCGATGCCGGTCCGGAGCAGTCGGACCAGCAGCGCGCCCACGGGCATGGCGCCGATCAGCGTCCAGTAGGCGAAGTACTTCGTGTTGTCCCAGTCCCAGGGCTGGAACACCAGGAAGTTGGGGACGAGGAACCACAGCCAGATCGGCGCCAGGTGCAGCCCGACGCCGGGCGGCAGCACGCCGCGCCACAGGAACGCCGCCGCCATCGCGGGGATCAGCAGGCTGGTGTTCTCGAGCCAGAACCAGACCGGGTTGTCGTGGTGGCCGCCGCTGTCCGCCAGCCACCAGACCTGGACGTGCACGGACGCCGCCCCGCCGCTCAGCATCCACAGCACGACCGGCGCCCCCAGCACCAGCGCCGGGGCGAAGAACGCGACCCACTCGCGGCGCGGGTTGAACAGCGTCCAGAAGGCGGCCATCGCCACCGCCGTGCCGTACGCGTGCAGGTGGAACAGCGGCGTCAGCCCGGTCACGGCGCCCGCGAACGCGAACGGCATCCAGCGGGCCGCCCCGGCCGGCTGGTCGGTCCGGCGCAGGGCCACCCACAGCACCGCCAGCACGATCAGGACCAGGCTGAACCCGAACAGCACCGAGCGCTGGGGCAGCAGCCAGGCCAGCACCGGGTTGAGCCACTGGTAGTTCAGGTCGCCGTTCTGCGTGAGCAGGCCCGGGTAGCTCTGGAGCGCCGTGAGGCCGGACCCGCGGACCTGGCGGAGCAGGAGCACGAAGCCGAGGCCGCCGCTGAGCGTGAACACCAGCACGGCCAGCGCCGCCCCCACCCGGGTCGCCACCAGCCGGACTCCGGCCAGGTACATCACAGCCGGGAACGCCAGCGCGAGCAGCCCGCTGGTGAGGACCAGCGAGGACGTCAGCGAGGCGCCCAGCGGCACCAGCGTGGCCGCCAGCAGGTCGATCATGAACGCGTACGTCAGCGGGTGCCCGGGGTCCACCGGGAACTGCGGCGGGAAGTTGTGCCCGAACACGAACGAGCCCGCGTACGTCAGGTGCGCCGCCCAGTCCGCGTACGACCACGTGCCGCCTGCTATCAGGCCCTGCGCGTTGGATTGGTACGTCCGGGCGAGGATGGCCAGCGTGAACGTCCAGCAGATGGCCAGCAGCGCCCACAGCGGCCACGGCTCGCGGCGCCGCCAGCGGGCGATCAGGTCGTCGGCCTCGGCGCCCAGCCGGGCGCGGGCCAGCCACCAGCCCGGCGCCGACGCGGCCAGCGCCAGCACGAGGCCGATCAGCACGCTGGCCAGGCCGAGCCCGATCGCGGCCGCGAGCAGGAAGTCCACCACCGTGACCACGACGGCGCCCACCACGGTCCCGTAGGCCAGCCGCTCCTCGAGCGTGAGCGACAGCCCGCTCAGGTACGTCAGCCCGGTGCCCACCACCACGCAGCCGATCAGCGTGAGCGCGGCCCAGCCGGTGAGAGCCAGGACGACCAGGAGCCCGACCCCGAGCAGGGCGAGACCGAACCAGCGGCCGGCGTCCCAGTCCGGGACGCGCGGCCGGGCCGCGGTCAGATCCAGGTCCGCAGCCACATCTTTCCGATCGGGAACCCGTTCAGGTACGACCCGTTCGAGATCGGCAGGCCGGTCCAGACGGGATAGAAGTACAGGAAGGCGAGCACCACGACCGCCAGGTACCCGGCCACGAGGTAGCGGGTCGGGAGCACGAAGCGGTCGCCCCAGAAGTCGATGCGGATCGGCCCCGCCTGCTGCATCCGCACCAGCACGAACGCCAGCGCCAGGACCATGAAGATCAGGCCGCCGAACATGTGGTACAGGAAGATGACGCGCGTGATCCGCGACCAGGGCAGGTACTGCGCGACGAAGCCGACCAGGATCACCGCGGCGGGAAAGCTCCGGTGCCGCAGCACGAAGTAGGGCAGCGAGAGCACCGCCGGGATGCTGGCCCACCAGATGAACGGGTTGCCGATGTCCACGATGCCGGCCACCAGCGGCTGCTTGGTGACCGCGTCGACGCCCAGGCCCTGGTACTCGTAGTAGTACGCGACCGGGCGGTACAGGAACGGCCACGAGAACCACGGCGAGCCGTAGGGGTGCGTGGCCGTCAGCGTGGCGTGGTAGATGTACGCCTGCTTCTGGTACTCGATCAGGTCGGACAGCGAGTTGAACTGGTGGCGGGTGAAGAACGGGATCCAGCTCGCCAGGTAGATCGCGATCGGGATCAGGCCGAACGCGAGCACCGCGGTCGGCACGTAGAGGCCGGGCCGGGCGCCCCCGGGCAGGTCGGGCCCCTCGCGCAGGCCCCAGCGCCAGGAGCCCTCGACCAGGCTGATCCCGACCCGGCGCAGCACGGGCCTCATGACCAGGAAGAAGATGATCGTGGCCATCGCCGCCAGCGAGATCCACTTGGCGGACACGGCGAGGCCAAGCGCGACGCCGGTCATCAGCAGGGTCACGATCGAGTCCCGCTCGCTGCGGCTGCCCAGGTGGACCAGGAACAGCGTGTAGCTGAGCATGATCAGGAAGATCGGGAAGATGTCGATCATGCCGATCCGGGACTGGACGAAGAACATGCCGTCGAAGCAGACGAGCGTCGCGGCGGCGATCGCGAACGTGCGGTTGGGCCAGAGCTTGCGCGCGAACAGGTACATCATCGGCACGCACAGCGAGCCGAAGACGACGCTCATGATCCGCCAGCCGACGGTGGTGAAGCCCAGGTCGGCGTAGTCGCCGTGCGCGCCCTGGAACGTGGCGCGCCACCAGCCGTACAGCCACTCACCCGACGCCATGATCAGCTTGGACAGCGGCGGCTCGGGGTCGAAGTAGCTGATGCCCTTCAGGTCGTCGTGGGCGAAGACCCCGAAGTAGATCTCGTCGAAGACCTGGCCATTGGGCGGCGAGGCCGGCTGCCCCGGCGCGGCGTAGTTGCGCTGGAACGGGTACGCGATCCCGCACAGCGTGCCCGTGTGGCCCTGGGCATCGATCGGCGTGTTCTGCACGCAGTTGCTGATCAGGTTCAGCTTGCCCGAGAAGACGTCCGGCATCAGCGGGCTGAAGTAGCGGAAGAAGAACGCGACGAACAGCAGCACCGCCATCAGCCACACGTCCAGGCGGTCGATGCCGAGCCGGTCGAGCAGCCAGGACCGACGCGGCGGCTCGGGGGCGGGCGCGCGGTCCTCGACGACCTCGGGGGCGACCTCCTCCGGCGGCGAGGTCACGCTCACCGGGCGCGGGCTCGCTTCTTGCGGCGCTGGCCGCCCATGTTGACCGAGGTCCGCTCGGGCAGTCGCGAGGTGATCTCCCAGGACATGGCGTCCGGGTCGGGGACGGGCACCGCCAGCATGTCGTCCGCGATCAGCTGGCTGCCCAGGACCCGGCGCAGCTCGGCGGTCCGCGGGTCGTCGCCGCGCAGGCGGACGAAGAGCGCGTCCTTGGGCATCAGCGGCTTGCTGATCGGGCGGGCGAGCCGCTTGCGGCCCTCCTGGAAGTGCGTCTCGAGCTTCTGGATCCGGGTGTTGCGGATCAGGTCGTAGGGGACGACGATGCTGCGAAGCAGCCGGTGGATCACCAGGCCGTCGTCCCGCACCTCCAGCGCGCTGCGCTGCCGGTAGAAGAGCATCGCCGCGCCGTACAGCAGGCCGAGGGGCAGGTACAGCAGGAAGACGCCCGTGTTCGAGTCGAGCCGGCCGTGGTTCACGATGAACATCGCCGGACTGATGACGAGGCCGGCGAGAACCAGCATGAGCACCCACAGGCGCTGGTTCCGCCACATGAGCTCCGCGTAGAGAATGGGCTGCCGCAAGGTCACCAGATTATCGGCCTTTGCCGGGATTTCATTCACCGCCGATCATTGCCCCCCGCATCGCGCTCGCGCACGGGCACGCGCGCTCGGCCGGCAGCAGCGGGACGAGGCCCAGGATCAGGGCCCGGACCCGGTCGTTGTTGCTCGCGAACACCTTCTCGACCTCGGACACGGAGACCGGCGCCCCGTCGGGCATGCCCTCCAGGCCCACGTCGTAGTCCGTGATCAGCGAGATGTTGACATAGCACAGCTCCAGCTCGCGGGCCAGTATCGCCTCCGGGTACTGGGTCATGTTGATCACCTCCCAGCCCTGCGACGAGTACCAGCGGCTCTCGGCGCGGGTCGAGAAACGCGGGCCCTGGATGACGACGACGGTGCCCCGCCCGTGCATCGTCACGCCGTGGGCCCGGCCCGCGTCCACCGCCAGGGCGCGCATCACCGGGCAGTACGGGTCGGCGGCGCTCACGTGGGCCACACGCGGGCCATCGGCGTGATACGTGTCGGCGCGGCCCCACGTGCGGTCCACGAACTGGTCGCAGACGACGAAGTCGCCGGGCCGGACGCCCGGCTGCAGGCTGCCGGCCGCGGTCGGCGCGATCACGCGGGTCACGCCGAGCTCCTTGAGCGCCCACACGTTGGCCCGGTAGTTGATGGCCGCCGGCGGCAGCGTGTGCCGGGCCCCGTGCCGGGGCAGGAAGGCCACGCGCACGCCGCCGACCTCGCCGATCGCGACGCGGTCGCTGGGCGGGCCGTACGGCGTCTCGACCTCGACGAACTCGACGTCGTCCAGCAGCCGATAGAACCCCGAGCCGCCGAACACGCCCACCTGGGCCCTCGCACCGGTCATCGCTCGACCCCCCGTTCCGTGATCAGCGCCGTCACCAGGTGTGCCGGCGTCACGTCGAACGCCGGGTTCCACGCCTCGGTTCCGGGCGGCGCGAACGTGGTCACCTCGTCCGCCGAGCGCTCCTCGATGACCACGGCCGCGCCGTCGGGCGTGGCGTCGTCGATCGTGCTGCACGGCGCGGCCACGTAGAACGGCACGCCGTGCTCGCGGCAGAGGAGCGCCAGCGGGTACGTGCCGACCTTGTTGACCACGTCGCCGTTGGCGCAGACGCGGTCGGCGCCGCTGATCGCCGCGTCCACCATGCCGCGCTGGAGCAGCAGGCCGGCCGCGCCGTCGGCGATCAGCCGGTGCGGGATGCCGAGCCGGCGCAGCTCCCACGTGGTCAGGCGGGCGCCCTGGGCGCGCGGCCGGGTCTCCAGCGCGTAGACGAACGGCTCACCGCCCTGCTCGTGGGCGGCCCGGATCACGCCCAGCCCGGTGCCGTAGTCGACCGCGGCGAGCGCACCGGTGTTGCAGATGGTCACGATCCGGGCGCGCGGGGCCAGGAGCGCGGCGCCGTGGCGGCCGATCTCCTGGCAGGCCTCGATCGACTCGCGTGCGACGCGGTGCGCCTCCTCGAGCGGATCGGCCGCGTGCTCGACCCGCTCGACGGCCCAGAAGAGGTCGCGCGCGGTGGGCCGGGCGGCCCGGATCAGGGCGACGCCCTCGGCCAGCCGGCCCTCCCGGGCGGCCAGCGCGGTCCCGTACCCGGCCGCGGCGCCGATCGCGGGGGCGCCCCGGACGACCATGTCGCGGATCGCCGCCGCCACCTCGGCCGCGGTGCGGCAGACCACGTACGTCTCCTCGGTCGGGAGGCGCGTCTGGTCGATCAGCCGGACGCCGCCGGCTCCCGCATCCCACTCGACGGTCGCCACGTCCGGTTGAGGCTACCAGTCGCGTAGCCCTCGAGATCCAGCGCGACGAACGTGTAGCCCGCCGCGCGGACGCCGTCGACCACCCGGTCGCGCAGGGCCAGGGCCCGCTCCATCTCGGCCGGCTCGACCTCGACCCGGGCGACGTCGTCGTGGTGCCGCACGCGGACCTGGCGGAAGCCGAGGCCTTTCAGGGCGGCCTCGGCGGCACCGATCCGGCGCAGCACGTCCGGTGTCACCTCGGTGCCGTGCGGGATGCGCGACGACAGGCAGGCGAACGAGGGCTTGTTCCAGTTGGGCAGGCCGAGCCGCCGGGCCGCCGACCGGATCTCGCCCT
>Ga0070717_10001194_pt1 | contig 17603 bp, 13 predicted proteins | sample LARL113metaG_FD_71366 | JGI IMG/M metagenome (GOLD analysis project Ga0070717, IMG submission 71366) | Corn, switchgrass and miscanthus rhizosphere microbial communities from Kellogg Biological Station, Michigan, USA - LAR L11-3 metaG | ecosystem: Host-associated > Plants > Roots > Rhizosphere ... | reverse complement strand
TATCCGGAACATCCTAGGCCGGGCGATCCCATTATTCAAGAGCATAGTTCAAAGCCTTTCACACCGTTACGTCCTACACACGCGATAGCGTCCGCCGCAGAGCGGCTTCGTTCTGACGGGCAAATCTGAAGTTATGGAACATCAACTTGCACTCGACACGCCTGACCGAATCCACAACAAGCTGTGGTAATCAATCTCCTGCTTGCGCTACGTGCGCCGGCTCCAGCTTCTCGATTTTCACCCGCGCGATGCGGTGGCCTTCCATTTCTTCGACGGTATAGCGGTGGCCATCGTAATCGAATCCATCGCCGACGCGAGGTATCTTTTGCAGGCGTGCGAGAACAAATCCGGCCAACGTTTCAAATCCTGAATCGCGCGGCAGCGAAAGCTGGTATTGCGATTCGAGATCGCGAATGCTCACTGACCCTTCCAGCACTACGGCAATTTTTCCTTCAACCTCCGGCTGTTGCGGCGGGGGCACGTCGAACTCATCTTCGATCTCACCCACCAACTGCTCAAGAATATCTTCAACCGTGATTACGCCTGCAGTTGAACCGAATTCATCTACCACAACCGCCATGTGCCGTTTTCGTTCTTTGAATTCGTCGAGCAGTTCAGTTAATGGCTTGGTTTCAGGGACCACCAGCACGTCGTGCATGATCTGGCTGATTCTCATCATCGGGATGCGCGCAGCCATAGGTTGCAGAGGGCTTGCGGTGAGCCGCAGGCGCGTCCAGCGCATTAGGTCTTTGGCGTAGAGGACTCCAATAATATGCTCCGGGCCACTTTTCGGATCATAGACGGGAATGCGCGAATGCTGCTCTTCAACCACGCGGCCGAGAGCCTCATCCAAAGTCAGATCGCCGGGCAGCGAAAAAATGTCAGGCCGTGGCACCATCACCTCGCGCACGGTGATGTTTTCCAGCTCCAGGGCGTTGTGGATCATCTCCTCCTGAAACGGCGGAATCTGCCCGAATTGCCGGCTTGCAGTCACGATCAGCTTTAGCTCATCCGGCGAATGAATAGGTCCCTGCCGCAACTTGCGCGAACCAAAAATTCGCAGCACAGAACCAGCCGCACGGCTCATTAAAAAAAGCAGTGGCCTGGTCAGAGTGAGGAACACATCCATAGGCGCAGCGACGGCTAGAGCGACCTGCTCAGCACGCTGCAAAGCCAACGACTTAGGTACTAATTCTCCAAGGATTACATGCAGGCAGGTGATCAGGCTGAACGCGATTATGATGGCGATGGTATGAGCATAAACCGCGGCATGGGGCACTTCATGGACGAAGCGAAAGCTCTCCACCAGACGAGCGACCATAGGCTCACCGATCCAGCCCAGCGTCAGGCTGACAATGGTGATTCCCAGTTGGACGCCGTTGACAACTTCATCCAGATTCCGGTGTAGCTTTTGAACGATGCGCGCACCGATGCGGCGGGCCTCGATGAGCTGTTGAATCCGCGTATCGCGCACGCTCACCAGGGCAAATTCGGCGGCGGCGAAGAAGGCATTGGCTGCCACCAGCAGCAGGATGAGAAACACCCGCAGCAGCACAAAAGCAATCATGAAGAGCCAATTTTAACACTGGCCGTGTACTTACACCGGAGGTTAGAGCTAAGCTGTTGTAGAATTTACCCGTAAGCGTAAGTTGGGGTCCCGCAGTTCCGGCCTGATCTGGTGTACCTCGCAGGTTTAAATCAAGATTTCCTGCTTCCCATTCTGCGATTCTCCGGTCTAACGCAACGGCGCGAGTCGGCAGCAGATTAAAGTTAAGCGCAATCTGAGGAACTAATCGCGTTCCGCTTTCGTAATCATCATTGGGCCCAGAAAACCAAAGTATCCGCCGCAGGAGGACGTTGTGAACGGGAATGGAAATGGCAAGAAGAAACGCCGCAAACGGATCATCATTATCAGTGTCGTCGTTTGTGTGGTTCTGTTAGGCGCGCTGGGGCTGTACGCGTTCACGCGCGGCGGAACGAAGATTGAGGACTCGAAGCTCGCGAAGGTGACGAGGGACGACTTGGCCAAGAGCGTGGTCGCGACCGGCAAAGTAGAGCCCATTACCAAGGTGGAAGTGAAGTCGAAGGCCAGCGGCATCGTCAAGAAGCTGTACGTGGAATACGGCGACCGGGTGAAAAAAGGACAACTGCTGGCGCAATTAGATAAAGAAGAGATTCAAGCGCAGGTGGATCAATCGCGCGCGGCTCTGGCCGCTGCAGATGCCAATCTTAAGAGTGCCGAAGCCGACTACGAGCGCTCCAAAGTGGATGCTGAGGGTCCCGACGTGCCGTTGCTGAAACGCGCTTACGATCGCGCGACAGGGATGGCCGACGCCGGTGTCGTGTCCACTTCTGCGCTTGAAGATGCGCAGAAGAATTACGAGCTGGCTTTGAATAAGCAGAATGTCGCCAAAGCTCAAATGACTGTCTTGAAGGCGAAAATCGCGCAATCAGAAGCTGAAGTGGTGCGTGATCGCGCTAACTTGAAGCAGCTAGAAGAGCAACTCGGCTACACCGATATCGAATCGCCGATTGATGGAATCGTGCTCTCGCGGGACGTTGAGATGGGCGATGCCGTTAGTTCCATCCTTGTGCTGGGATCCTCCGCCACTTTGGTGATGACTCTCGGCGATACCAGCGAAGTTTACGTAAAGGGCAAGGTGGATGAGAGCGATATTGGGAAGGTTTATCTGGGACAGCCGGCGCGCATAAAAGTCGAATCCTTCAAGGACAAAACTTTCAACGGCAAAGTCACGAAGATTTCTCCGATGGGCGTGGAGAAAGATAACGTGACTACGTTCGAAGTACGGGTGTCGATCAACAACCCCGGCGGCGAGTTGAAAGCGGAGATGACCGCCAACGCCGAAATTATTCTGGAAGAGCACAAGAATGTTCTGCAGATTCCAGAAGGCGCGATCATCTATGACAAGGACAAGAAGGCGGCGGTAGAAATACCCGATCCACATGCCAAGGATGGAAAGCGGAAACTTGCCGTGAATATTGGGATCTCCAATGGCGCCAAAACCGAAGTGCTCAGCGGGCTCAAGGAGAACGATCAGGTGGTGCTGCAGTAATTGCAGCCCCTTTCCCTTTTGTCATTCCGAGCCGCACGGAGGCGCGCTCACGCGCTGAGTGCGTGCGAGGAATCTGCTTTTAAGGGGCTTTTCAAGAGTCACTAAAGGACGCGCCCTTTCTAAAAAGACGCACCGGGAGGTGTTATGTCCATATCACGCCGCACGCTCTCTGTCCTAATCATCGCTCTGTTCGCCACTGCATCGTTATCTGCGGCTTCGGTTCAGGGATCGTTCCAGCGAACATTTCAGGTTAGCGGACCGGTTGATCTCGAGGTGCTCACGCGTTCGGGTGACATTACTGTCCACAGCGGTCCGGCAGGAACTGTATCGGTGAATGGAAAGATTCACGTGGGCGACAGGTGGTTCGAGGGAAATCGGCAAAGCGATGTCAGTGAATTGGAGAAGAATCCACCCATGCGGCAAAGCGGCAACAGCATCCACATTGATTACGTGAACATGCGCAACATTTCGATCGATTACGAGATCACAGTTCCACCTGACACTGCCGTGCGTGCGCGCAACGGATCAGGCAACCAAGAGATCGATGGCTTGCGATCGAAGCTTGATCTCGAGAGCGGATCGGGCGATATGCGGCTGAGAGACGTGAGCGGCGACATTCATGTCCACACCGGCTCAGGCAACGTGGAAGGACGCGAGGTGTCTGGCCCCCTGACGGCAGAGGCTGGCAGCGGAGACATCCGCGTAGAAGCGAAAGGAAGCGGTGACGTTCGCGTCCACACTGGCTCGGGGAATATTGAACTGCACCAGGTCAATGGCGCGATGCGAGCCGAGGCGGGAAGTGGTGACGTCCGCGTTGATGGAGTGCAAAAGGGTGACTGGGATGTGAAGACTGGATCGGGCAATGTTCAGCTTAAGCTTCCGGAACAGGCTGCCTTCGATCTTGGAGCCTCGACAGGTTCCGGCAGAGTAGTTGTTGACCATCCTGTGACCATGACGCTGCAAGGCGATGTGCGGCACGAGCAGAGGTCGGTTCGCGGCAAGGTGCGCGGCGGCGGACCACTGCTGACCGTGCACACCGGATCAGGCGACGTGCATATTGACTGAGGATTATCTGTGGTCGTCGGTGACTTGTCGCCGCCGGTGATGTTCGTCGGTAGTGGTGCAGTTTGATTGTCATCCTTGAGCAAGCGTTCTTTGCCGCAGCGAAGGATGTGGGCGAGCCGCGCGAAGCGTCGCGTTTCTTGCGACCCAATAATCGCGCGTTTGGCTCGCTTCCTTACCAAACTGCGCCACTACCGATGTTCACCGAGGAACATGACAACATCATCACCTCTGTCGTGCCTCAGCTTCGGCTAGCCACCCACGGCGTAGCTTTTCGGACGGAATGCTAGACAGGTAAGGTTTGATATCGAGAATAGGTGTCCCATCCAGCATATCGACGCCCCGAACATGCAGCTCGATGCCTTCGCGGCGACGCAGCTCGACGGTGGTCAGGCCAATCGGCTTCGGACGTCGCGGCGATCGAGTCGCAAACACACCATGCCTCCGATTGTCGGAAGGCGGCGTGCCGAGCAATTCGTCCCCATGCAATTCGTCTCGATGTCCGTGCAATTCGAGCTTAGGGGAGCGATCGAACTCCCAGATGACGATGAGATGCGAGAAGCCCTCGATGTCGGTGAGCCCCGGCTCAAACTCGGGCAGGATCCTGAGCACACCATCTGCCTCGTGTTTAGCGCCAAGACCCTTGGGAATCTCGCTTGCGTCCTTGTACGGACTACTCACAAATCCAATCGGCTGCGAGGTAAACATACGGGAGAAGGCCTCCGCTTCCCATACTAATGCCCGCTGCGGCAAGAATTTCTCTTGACCGAAACGACCGACAGGACTTTCCCGCAAGTCAAGTTGCAGCCGGGACATGAGAGCTTGGACGGGGCACCCTCGAGAGTAGATCTACCCCCCATCAATTGGCCATATTGACTATTAAGACTTAAATAGCTAACATAGCTATTAATTAGAGAAGTCATGGCTACCACTGACAAAAATCGCGCCTTGGTGACTGCCACTGAGGCAAAGAATAAGTTTGGGCGCCTGCTGGAAAAGGCCATGCAGGGTGGTGTAGTGGTGATCACAAAGCACGACGCGCCCAAAGCTGTCCTGATTTCCATGGACGAGTACACCGCTCTCGCCAGCGCTCCTGAATCTAGGATCAACACTCTGAGCGCTGAATTCGATTCGCTTCTCATGCGCATGCAGCGGCCGGGAGCACGGAATTCGATGCAGGCCGCTTTCCACGCTTCGTCCAAGCAACTGGGAAAGGCCGCGGTCATCAATGTCGCTGCGCGGAAGCGTGGCTAAGCGTTCTCGGGTTCCCCGCATCTATGTGCTCGCGGGAACCAACGGCGCCGGCAAGAGCAGTCTTATGGGGGCGATGCTTCTGCAACAAGGAGTGGAGTACTTTAACCCCGACCACGCCGCACACCGCATATTGTCCGCGAATCTTTTGTCTGGTAACCCTGGCATATCACAGTTGGAAGCCAAAAGCGCGGCCTGGCATGAAGGCAAGCGGCTGCTCGAACGTGCCATCAGCGAAAAGCTCGATTTTGCCTTCGAGACCACGCTCGGGGGAAAGACCATTGCCGGTCTTCTCGACAAAGCGCTCTCGGAAGGAATTGAAGTCAGGATTTGGTACGTGGGCCTGGACAACGTGGAGCGTCACATTGCGCGCGTGCGCTCCCGGGTGGCCCAGGGTGGACACGACATTCCAGAAGAGAAAATTCGTGAACGATATACGCAGAGTCGGCTCAATCTTATCCGGTTGCTTCCGCGATTGACCGAGCTTCTGCTTTATGACAACAGCAAAGAAGCCGATCCTCGAACCGGAAAGGCACCTGAACCGGAACTTGTTCTTCGCCTGGTTCGGGGCAAGGTACGTGAAACCTGTGAACTGAGGCGCGTTCCGGAGTGGGCGAAACCTATTCTCGCGGCGGCTCTGAAAATGAATCCGACAAGCTAAGTTTCTGACGGTTTTTCTCAGGAGTGCCGAGGAGATGGTCGGACGGCGCTGGGATCTAATTTGAGCTGTGTCCCTCCATTACCTCCGTGCCTTGACGCCGGCCTCCGCAGCAGGTTACTTTCGGCATTCCGGAGAAAATATTAGTGTCTGCTGCGGGAAAATCCTTGGCGCATCGGCCCATCGTTACGCTCACCACTGACTTTGGTCTCAACGATCATTTCGTGGGAACGATTAAAGGCGTCATTCTCGATATCGTTCCCGACGCTGAAATTGTGGATGTTTGCCATTCGGTACAAGCATTTGATGTGCTGGATGGCGCGCTCACGATTGCTCAGGCCTACTCATACTTCCCGAACGGAACGGTACACCTCGTAGTGGTTGATCCGGGAGTGGGAACGGCCCGGCGGCCGATCATCGTAACCAGCGAGCGGCATCACTTTGTCGCTCCCGACAATGGCGTACTTTCATTGGTCTACGGGCGAGAGGAGCGGCTGCACGTGCGCCACGTCACCGCGGAGCATTACTACTTGCAGCCAGTAAGCAACACCTTTCATGGCCGCGATGTATTCGCACCGCTTACTGCCTATCTTGCCAAAGGAGTTGATCCTGAGAAGTTTGGCGAGGAGATCACCGATTTTGTTCGCTTCAATGCGCCCAAGCCGAAGCCGGTTGATGGCAAAACTCTGCGCGGCGTAGTTCTCAAGGTGGATCGCTTCGGCAATCTGGTGACCAACATTACTCCGCAGGATGCTCCTGCGCTTTTCCAGGCTGAGCCGCCGCCATTCAAGATCCTGATCGGCAAGCGGGAGATCACAGAACTTCACACCAATTATGCTCAAGGAGTTCCAGGATCGGTCTTTGGAATTCTGGGCAGCATGGGCTATCTGGAGATCGCCGCCAATCGAGGCTCCGCGGCGCAAACGCTAGGAACCGGCAAGGGGACTGAGGTAAATCTTGTCATCGAAGGCGCCGCAGCGGCTTCGAACGGCAAATAGCTTACCTAACTGGCGGTTGCGGACAGGCCTATAGGTTGTGGCTGACCAGTGAAATTGCTTTCACCTGCTTAATGCGGTCCACGTAATGGTATCCCCTCGAAAGTTCTACCCTCTTTCCCGTATTGACAAGCTGGCATATTCCGGAGCAGCATTCATCCGTTTTATTGAAACCATTCAATAGTCTCGCCTGCACGGGCGAGTAGCGATCTTGTCCCTAACGTTAACCCGCCACCGAAAGGGGACACATGAAAGTCTTTCGCAACCGGCCCTCGCTAACCTACATTCTTGAACTCCTCGCGTTCACCATCGTCATTCCTGCGATCTCCTTCGCGGCGGCATTCGTGCGCGTGAATCAGGTCGGGTATCCCGCAAGCGGATCGAAGCGCGCCTACCTGATGGCCTCAGGATCAGAGGCCGGCGCTACGTTCATAGTTAAGAATTCCAGCGGCGCTACCGTGTTTGGGCCTGCTGCAATCGGCGCCAACCTCGGTTCATGGAGCAGCAGCTATCCAGACGTCTATGCGCTCGACTTCGACACTCTCACGACCAGCGGAGCCTATACCATCAGCGTGAGCGGGCCCATCGCAGCTTCGTCACCGAGCTTCAGCATCGACACGGCGGCAAATGTTTATACGACATCGCTCGGCCACAGTCTCTATTTCTACCAAAACGAACGAGACGGTCAGAACTTCATTGCTACTCCCCTGCGCACCGCAGCAGGTCATTTGAATGACGCCAGTGCCACTGTTTACGTCACGCCCGCTATGAATAACAATGGGCATTTCTCAGGCAGCCTTACGCCTGCTACCTTCAACGGCTCCAACGTCGTGATTAACGCCATGGGCGGCTGGTGGGACGCTGGCGACTACATGAAATTTGTCCAGACTCACAGTTATACAGTCGCCATGATGCTGGTCGGGATCCGAGACTTTCCTAACCAGATGGGCGCCAGTGGAGTTACTCAAAACAGCTTGCACTTCCCCGATGAAGCAAAGTTTGGGCTCGACTGGCTGCAGAGCATGTGGGACGACAACAACAAGATCTTCTACTACCAGGTCGCCATCGGCAACGGCAACGCTAAGACCACAAGCGATCATGACATCTGGCGTTTGCCTCAGGCCGACGATACCTACGGCGGTTGTACATTTCAATATCGCTACATCTGTCATCGACCGGTATTCGTTAACCCGGCTGCGCTGAACTCATCCGGCCAGATACAAGCTGGCGCTTTGATCAGTCCCAACCTGGCCGGTCGCCTGGCTGCGGATTTTGCACTCTGTTTTCATGAGTACCAGACAAGCAATCCGAGCTATGCAAACCAGTGCCTGTCGTCCGCTGAGCATATTTTTGATCTCGCTAACACGGCACCCAGCGGCAATCTACTGACGGCGACCCCTTTCAGCTTCTATCCGGAAACCGAATGGCGTGACGACCTGGAACTCGGCGCCACCGAGCTCTATTTCGCAGTGCAAGCATGCGGCACGAGCTGTCCCATCAACCTTCACCCAGCTTCCTACTATCTGCAACAGGCGGCGACCTGGGCGAACGCTTACATCACGGGACCGAACGACGCAGCCGACACGCTTAATCTTTATGACGTCAGCGGGCTAGCCCATTTCGAGCTTTACCGAGCACTAGCCTTGGCGGGAAATCCAAACGGGACTGGGCTGGCTACCAATCAGACTGCGCTTCTAGCGGACCTCCAAAAGCAGTTGAATAAAGCCATCGCTCAAAGCGCGACCGATCCGTTTGGCTTCGGCTTCCCCTGGGCGACTTATGACACGACCTCCCACGGAGGCGGCTTGGCCGTCATGGCCGCTGAGTACAGTTATCTCAATGGCCCCGCCCTCAACAACGGGACTTCGCCTGCAGTTTACGCGAACCGCCAGCTAGGTAACATTCTTGGCGCGAATGCCTGGGGAACAGCGCTGATTGTGAACGATGGCAGCACGTTTCCACTTTGCATGCAGCACCAGGTGACGAACCTCGTCCCGATGCCGGCGAATGGTCCACCATTTCTCTCCGGCGCGGCGGTGGAGGGACCTAATTCCATCACCTCCAATGGCACGCTTACGGGAATGGTTGCATGCCCTCCGAACGGAGTCGACGTATTTTCGCAGTTCAACAGCAAAGCTGTTTATAAGGACTTCGTGCAGTCTTACCCAACAGTCGAGCCGGCCATTGATTTGACCGCCTCGTCGTTTCTGGCGTTCTCGTGGCAGATTGCAGGCGCACCGTCCGGGACACCATAGTCCTGAGCGTTTGAGGTGCCGGGCCCGGGACGCAAAAACCTTGGGCCTTGGCACACATGATCGACCTGCGAACTGTGGCCAGTTGTCGATTTAAGGAGAAAGGAGAAAACTCGTGCGAGCTAAAGTATTTTCTCTCGGGGTCCTCGGGATTATGGCAGTACTTATTGCGCCTGCGAATGCGCAATATCAAATGCAGGTTTACGGCCTGTGGCACTGTTACTCCGACGCCTGCAGCTGGACATCAGTGCCGAACATGACCACCTTCGATACTGACAATCATTGGATTATCGATCGCAACATGGACAACACTTTCCATCCATCGGTCAATGTGGTGGTCCTGAGCTTTGTGGATCCGGTTAAGCTGATGAATCTCACGACCGACTCGACTACCGTAAAGGGTATCCCCATCGGCATGAATTCGAGCGTTGTGAGTTATTTTCAGAGCCACGGCATCAGGGTGATGATGTCCATTGGCGGAGCGAGCTTTGTTAGCCACTGGGACAAGGCTTTAAAGGCAAATCCCACCCAGCTCGGGATTAATGCTGCTAACGCCGCAAAACAATTCAATGTCGGAATGGAAATTGATTACGAAAAGAGTAGTAATCCAGATTTAGCGGATTTACAGAAATTTGTGTCGGCCTATCGCTCAGTAATCCCTTATGACGCAACCGGGAACAACTTTGCCGCCCGACTGACGATTGATTTGGGTGATGGCGACACATATCTGACTGCGCTCGCCAACTATGCGACGACGAATTGGCTCAACACGAGCAGTCCGGTTCTTGATTACGCTAACGCCATGGTCGCGTCCCAGAACACAAGCGTCTCAACTCTGGAAAGTGGCTGGCAACAGCACGTTCAGGGTTGGGCCGGAAACGTGCCTCCACTTGCGCCCGCCAAGCTCACAGGAAGTTTGTGGGTAGTCGGCAACAGTCCTATTCCAAACTGCATCGGCCCGTTCAGCAGCTCTGACCAGGAGACCGCGTTTAATTTCGCTTCGACGATTCCACCTTCGGGTGCGGGAACATCGTCGGGAATGCTTGGCTACATGTTTTGGGGAGGGGGATGCCAGGGCAATGGAACGGTCTGCACTTATCCACCTGACACTTGCCAGGTCGGCGTGGGAGGTGGCGCCACGACATTCAATATTCCGACGGGGATCTTCGCCTTACGCCAACAGTAAGCGAATTTGAGCCGGGGCAAAAACACATTCCCCGGCTCACGCTTCTTGAACCTACGGATTTTTCGGCTTGGGATGCGCGTACCGTTCCATTTCCGCCGTCCATTTTAAGAATTGCCAGAGGTGCCTTCGTTCTCGCAGAACGAATTCCCAGAACTCCAGGAATCCAATCTGCTGCATCTTGACGCCGCAGTAGGTTTCGACTCGCCAGAGAAGATACGGACTGCGCCACGGAGCAAGGCGGTGACCGCGAGTCGCGTTCCAGAGGAAGCGGAGCATGTACAACATCTAGGGACAAATCATAACCACAAAGGGCACGAAGGTACACGAAGGAAAAGCCAACGACCAGAAGCTAACGACCAAGCCAACTTCACAGATCGTACTTCTTCATCAAGTGTCGGAAAGACCGGTAGGAGACTTTCAACAAATCAGCTGCGCGAGTCTGCACTCCGTTGGATTGCGCCAGCGCGTTTTGCAGCAGCGAGCGCTCGATGTCAGCGACATATTTCTCCATATCAACTCCATCGGGCAAAACTCCTCCCACAGAAACGCTGCCCACTCCGGCTGCCGCGGCTCGGGCTTTCGGGCGCTCAATGGGCAACTCGGCGCGCAACTCTTCTCCAGTTTCGAGCGCAACAGCCCGCTCGATGGTGTTTTCGAGTTGGCGAACATTGCCCGGCCAATCGTATCCGCACAGCGCATCCAGAGAATAAGAGTTCACCCGCAGGATGCTCTTGCCGGCAGCCGGCCCGTATTTCTTCAGAAAATGGTTCACAAGAACAGGAATGTCTTCGCGGCGTTCACGCAACGGTGGCACGCGGACAGGAATTACGCTCAGACGGTAATAAAGATCTTCGCGAAAGGTATTCTCGGCTACCAGCTTGTCGAGATCGCGATTGGTAGCCGCGATCACGCGCACATCGATGGCAATTTCATCGCTTCCGCCTACTGGACGAACGCAGCGCTCTTGTAGCACACGCAGGAGTTTGACCTGCATGGTCAAGCTCATTTCGCTGATTTCATCAAGAAAGACAGTGCCCTGATCGGCCACTTCAAATAGTCCGCGCTTGTTCTGGTTGGCTCCAGTGAATGCGCCTTTCACGTAGCCGAAGAGCTCGCTTTCGAGCAGCGTTTCCGGGAAAGCGCCGCAGTTGATGGAAACGAATGGTTCGGCGGCGCGGGGAGAACAGACGTGCACGGCGCGTGCGACCAGTTCTTTACCGGTGCCGCTCTCGCCATAGATGAGAATTGTGCTCTGGGTGGAAGCCACGGTTCGAATGGTTTGTTTCAGCTTCTCCATTGCGGGACTGGCACCCACAATATTGTCGAGAGAATTGCGCGTGGCTGCATCGCGTTTGAAGGCAAAATTCTGCCGGCTGAGGGCTATCTTCTCTAGAGCTCTCTTGATCGCGAGCTTGATTTCATCAACAAGCCCCGGAGATTTCCGGATGTAGTCGGTGGCTCCGCCAGCCTTCACTGCTTGCACCGCTGCCTCGTAGTCATCAACAGCCGTTATGAGGATCACTGCCGAGTCCGGTGAGACCTGGTGGGCATAGCGCAGCACTTCGATGCCGCTGGTGTTCGGCATCTTGATATCTGTGACGATCACGTCGAAGATGGCGCTGTCGAGTTTTTTTTTCGCATCTTCGCCCGAGTTGACGGTCTCAACCTTGTGCCCCTCGCGCCGCAAGGCAATATCCAGCATCTGGCAAATCGAGCGCTCGTCATCGCAGACCAGGATGTTACCCATGGACTCTGCCTCCTATGGCGGCACTTTGGCTTGCGGCTGCTGCCAGTGCCGGCTGGCCCGCGCGGACCACGGCGGTGATTTCCAGAGCGCCCATGCGACGTAACCGAAGAACAAATACGCTACCTTGGCCCACCTTGGATCGAGCCCAAACCTTGCCTTCGTGCGCCTGTACGATCTGATACACAATGGCCAATCCCAATCCGGTGCCGCCTTCAAAGTTCGATTGGAAGGGCTCAAATATCTTTTCAACAGTTTGCGGCGTCATGCCGCTACCCGTGTCGGCAAAATTAATCTGCCAATCTTCGCCCACAGGCTCCACAGAGACCGTCAGAGTTCCACCATCGCGCATGGCACGAACAGCGTTCTCGCAAAAATTCCAGAAGACTTGTTTGATCTTGCCGCCATCAGCCAGGGCCATTGCTTCAGGCACGGCAAATTGGCGCACGATGTGAATACCCGTATTCTGCGAAACCAGACGATTTTCAAGCAGCGTGAGAGTGTCCTCGAGTAAGGGCAACAGATTTACTTTGGAAAACTGATACTGTTTGCCTCGGGAATAGGCCAGAAAATCTGTGATGATTCCGTTCAGACGCTCTGATTCGCGGGTCACAATCTGGAGCAATTGGCGGTGCTCTTCGCTGAGGTCAGGGATGCCGGAAAGCATACTGACCGACCCGGCAATTGAGGTCAGAGGATTGCGAATCTCATGCGCGATAGCGGCGGCTAGCCTGCCAACCGCTGCCAGGCGGTCCTGCATGCGCAAATCGCGTTCCAGACGGCGTATCTCGGTCAGGTCATCCAGCGTATAGACATGTCCAATCGCGCCGCGATCGGGAATCGTGAGCGGTGCGGCAGTTACGCGGAAAGTATTACGAAAGCCATTGGGCGCGACGAATCGAACTTCGCCGTGCGTCGGTTCGGAACTCGCGCTGGGCAATGGGTCAAGGAACAGTTTCTCAACCGGCTGTCCCCAGAGTTCACGGTCTGAGCTCTGCAGCAGCTTCTTCGCTGCCGTATTCACCAAAGTGATGTGACCATCGAGGCCAGTCGTAATCAGACCGCCGCTGATGGACTGAATAATGTTCTCGTGCAGGGCTTGAAGATTTTTTAGCGCTCCCCTCGCGTACTTCAACTTCACATCCACCTGACGCAGTTTCGCAGCCAACAATCCCGTTAAATAGGCCACAGCGAAATAAGCAACCAAGTTGATGAGAATGATCGCTTGCAGCAAACGTATGTGAGGATGGGTCGTCGAGTACGAAGGGATAATGGCGAAGTACGTCAGCTCAAGAACACTGCCATAGAGAATGAATGCCAGGGCGGCTGTAAAGTACGCCAACCTCCGTGGCAGCAGCATAGAGGCAACGATAATGACGAGCGGATAGAGGAAATTCAGTGAGCTGTCTACGCCGCCGGTTGCGTAAACCACGAGCGTAACCAATGCCAGATCCGTAAGCACCTGGAGCAGCGACTGAATTCGGTACTCTTCCCAGAAAGAAAGCAACACCAGGTAGAAAACCGAAATCGTGTACCACAGCAGAACAACTTCGATGAACAGGCGCAAAGGGACGGGATTCGGCGTTAGCCGCGCGATCGCGAGTTCGATGCCCAACAGAAATGTAAGAATAATGATGCGGACCTTGACCAGCCAGGCCAGCCACTGCCGCTCATCGAACATGGATTGCATTTTCCTGATCCTGACTTTTGCCGGATGACTGGGCCGCACATTCGTTGTGCGGCCCGCCCACGGGATCGTCTTAGCCCGCCAGCTTGGCGATCATTGAGAACAGTGGCATATACAACGAAATAACAATGCCTCCGATCATGACGCCCAACAAGCCGATGATGACCGGCTCCAGCATGGCCAGCATGTCTTTAGTGGCCGCGTCGACTTCGTCTTCGTAAAAGTCGGCAATCTTCTGGAGCATAGCGTCCATAGCGCCAGTGGCTTCACCGACACCGATCATCTGCGTAACCATGTTCGGGAATACTCCCGATTCGCGCAGAGGATCGACGATTGTTCGTCCTTCTTCGATCGCCTTTCGTACTTTCATCAGCGCTTCTTCGAGCACCGCATTACCAGAGGTCCGGGCAGTAATGCTCAAGCCCTCAAGGATGGGTACGCCAGACGTGATGAGCGTCCCCAGTGTTCGCGTGAAACGAGCCACTGCAATCTTGCGCAGCAGGACGCCAATGATCGGCATCTTCAACAGCATGTAGTCGAAATAGTACTTGCCGCGTGGATCTTTGCGGATCTGCTTAATCCCAACTACCACGCCAACGGCGCCGACAATAAAGAACCACCAGAAATGGCCTACAAAATCGCTGAGGCCCATTACGATTCGGGTGGGCAGTGGAAGGGCTACGCCAAGACCTACAAACAGATTCGAAAAGATCGGCACCACCCATTTCAGCAGTGCGGCAACGATCAGCAAGGCTAGCGAGACCACCGAGACCGGGTAGATCAAAGCCGACTTCACCGCAGATTTCAGCTTGACCGCCTTCTCGACGTAAATCGCCAAACGCTGCAAGATCACGTCAAGAATGCCGCCCGTTTCGCCGGCCTCGATCATGTTCGTGGTCAGATCATCAAACACTTTCGGGTACTGCTTCATGGCGTTGGCCAAAGTTGCGCCGCCTTCGACCGTGGTGCGAACGCCCGTGAGTGTCTTCTGGAAAGCGGGGTTCTCCTGGTTCGCGGCCAGAATTTCCAGACACTGCACCAGTGGAAGGCCGGCATCGATCATCACCGAGAACTGCCGGAAGAAGATGGCAATCTCCTTCACCTTGACCTTGCCGGACCCGAAGGTGGGCAAAGCGAATTCTTTGCCTTTTTCGCGAATGGCGCCCGGCGTGATGCGCTCCCGGCGAAGTTGAGATTGCAGCACCTGCTTGTTGGCCGCCGAGCGTTCACCGCTCACCTTTTCACCCGATGCATTTTTTCCCGAAAATGTGAAAACTGGCATAGTAAGCCTCTCCTTACAACCCTATATTTCTGCTGGAACGCCGCTCTTGCGCGCTTCAGCGGTGACTCTCTGCGAATCTCTAAATAAAACTTAGCGTCTGCCCGGGGCGGCGCCTTTGGCTATTGCTCCAGGCTGATTGCGGTTCAGAGTTGCTCCCCGACTAATCATTTCGTTTAGCTCATCCTGATTGCTGGAACGCGACAGCGCCATCTCGATCGTGATCTGCTTCTCCAAGTATGCAGTCGCCAATGCCTGGTTGAACGTTTGCATCCCGAATTTGTCCTGTCCGGTTTGCATCGCCGAATAAATCTGGTGAATTTTGTCTTCGCGGATCAGGTTGCGGATGGCGGCATTCGGAACCATGATCTCCATGCACATTGCTCGGCCTTTGCCGTCGGATTTGGGTAATAGGCTTTGGCACATGATGCCTTCCAGCACCAGTGACAATTGCGCGCGAATCTGCGGCTGCTGGTGTGCCGGGAAGACGTCGATGATTCGGTTGATGGTGGAAGACGCCGAGTTAGTGTGCAACGTGCCGAAAGTGAGGTGACCGGTTTCAGCGATCCGCAAGGCCGATTCGATGGTCTCCAGGTCACGCATTTCGCCGATCAGCACCACGTCAGGATCTTCGCGGAGCGCGGCGCGCAATGCATCGGTGAAGCTCTTGGTATCCGCGTGCAGCTCACGCTGATTGACCACACAGTTCTTATTCATGTGCACGAATTCGATCGGGTCCTCAATTGTGAGGATGTGGTCGTGCCGCTCTGTGTTGATCTTGTCGATCATGGCCGCTAGCGTGGTTGATTTGCCTGATCCTGTAGGTCCGGTAACCAGCACTAAACCACGCGGTTTATCGCATAGTTTGCTCACCACGGGCGGCAACCCAAGTTGGTTGAAAGACTTAATTTCGAATGGAATGAGCCGGAACACAGCCGAGGTCGCGCCGCGCTGGTTGAATACATTGGCGCGGAATCGTGCAAGGCCTTTTAGGCCGAACGAGAAGTCGAGCTCGAGACTCTCCTCGAAGCGATGCTTCTGCGCGTCCGTCATCACGCTGTAGGCGAGTTGCTTGGTCTCCGCCGGCGTCATCTGGGGCAGGTCCAGTGGTACCAGGTGCCCATGCACGCGGATTTGCGGCGGCGAATTGGTGGTGATGTGGAGATCGCTTCCAGACATCTCCATTAATCGTTTCAACAGATCACTTAACGAGAGCGACATTGTGTTCTCTTCCCTTCCTCAAACTCAGTGAATGGTTTCACGTGCTACTTCTTCGAGCGTTGTCCAACCCGCAGCAACCTTGATCAGCCCGCTGCGCCGTAAGGTAAGCATTCCTCGTTCGATTGCCTTCTTCTTCAATTCCAAGGCGGAAGCGCCCACCAGAACCAGCTCCCTGATCTCATCGTCGACTTCCATAACTTCGTATAGACCGGTGCGGCCCTTGTATCCCGTGTTGTTGCAGGTTCCGCAGCCTTTGCCTTTTTGGATCTTTACGCTCTTGGCTTCTTCGGGCGAGTAGCCTTCCTCGATCAGTGCCGGGACGGGGACATCAACAACCTCGGCGCAATCCTTGCAGATGCGGCGCACCAGCCGCTGCGCACAGATCAAATGGACGGATGTCGCGACCAGGAATGGCTCTATACCCATGTTCATAAGCCGGGTGATCGTTTCGGGTGCGCCGTTGGTATGGAGCGTTGAAAGAACCAGGTGTCCGGTAAGCGCCGCTTTGATTGCGATTTCTGCCGTTTCGAAGTCTCGAATTTCACCCACCAGAATGATGTTTGGGTCTTGCCGCAAAAATGAACGCAGCGCGGCGGCAAAATTAAGGCCGATTTGTTCCTTCATCTGTACCTGATTAACGCCCTGAAGTTGGAACTCGACTGGATCTTCGGCGGTCATGATGTTGGTGTCAGGGGTGTTCAGACGCGCAATCGATGAATACAGGGTGTTGGTTTTTCCTGAGCCGGTCGGCCCAGTTACCAGCACCATCCCGTAAGGCTTCAAAATGGCCTTCTCGAACTTGACCAGCGACTCTGGCTCGAAACCCAACTTGGTCATGTCGAGCCGCAGATTTTCTTTATCGAGCAGCCGGAGCACGATTTTCTCGCCCCAGAGAGTCGGCAGCGTGCTGACGCGGAAATCGAGCTGCTTCTTGCGCCCGCCAATGTTCATCTTCAGCATGATGCGGCCGTCTTGCGGCAGCCGCTTTTCGCTGATATCCAGCTTCGACATGATCTTCACGCGCGAGGTGATGGCGTCTTTCAATTTCAAGGGTGGGGTCATGATGCTCTGCAACACGCCATCAATACGGAAGCGCACGCGAAACTCTTTTTCGTAAGGCTCCATGTGGATATCGCTGGCACCCCGCTTCACGGCATCCGTTAGCACCAGGTTGACCAGCTTTACTATGGGAGC
>Ga0070717_10001193_pt1 | contig 17605 bp, 18 predicted proteins | sample LARL113metaG_FD_71366 | JGI IMG/M metagenome (GOLD analysis project Ga0070717, IMG submission 71366) | Corn, switchgrass and miscanthus rhizosphere microbial communities from Kellogg Biological Station, Michigan, USA - LAR L11-3 metaG | ecosystem: Host-associated > Plants > Roots > Rhizosphere ... | reverse complement strand
AATCCCGCGCACAGGGCTCACGTTCGCTTCCTCGCCATCATCACGGCGGCCTCGTTGGTCGCCGTGGCGGCGACGCCGCACGGGCTCAGCCTCTACCTCTATCCGTTCAACACGGTGGGCAGCTCGGCCCAGGAGAAGCTGATCGTCGAGTGGTTCTCACCCGACTTCCACCAGCGCTACCTGCTCCCGTTCGAGGCGATGATCTTCATCGCCTTCGGTGGGTTCGCGCTGCGCCGGCCCTCCATCTACGAGTTCCTGCTCGTGCTGGCCGGCACCGCCGCCGCCCTTCAGTCCGTACGCAACATCGCCCTGTTCGTCGCCGCGGTGACGCCGGTGATGATCAACACCTACTCCGCGTACTGGGCTGAGCTGGCGAAGGCGCGAGGATGGACCCGAACCGCGCCCGCCAAACCCGCATTCGCCGCGGTGACCGCCCTGGCCCTGCTCGTCATCACCGCGGCGAGCGCCCTGCACATCTACGGCGACATCAACCCCGCCGAGCAGGCCTCGCTCACGGCGCAGAGCTACCCGGTCGGGGCCGCGGACTGGCTGGCGGCCCATCCGGATGTCGGCACGCGAATGTTCAACCAGTACGGTTGGGGCGGCTACCTCGCTTACCGCTTCTACCCGCAGCCAAGCCGGCGGGTGTTCATCTTCGGCGAGGCGGCGTTGATGGGCGACGACCTCTTGAACCAGTACGCCGACGTCCAGTTCCTGCAGGCCGATTGGTCCGCGATCCTGGACCGCTACCACGTGGACTATGTCGTCTACAACCGCGACCTTCCGCTCACCAACGTGCTGGTCCACGACCCGGGGTGGAAGCTCGTCTACGAGGACTCGGAGTCCGTGATCTTCGTGCGTGTCTCCCCGAGTCAGTAGATCCGGAAGATCTTGAAGTTTGGGGTGTCGTAGGCCGGCGGGCCCAGGACGGTGGGCGGCGGGGTTTTCAGGTCGGACGTCCAGATCACGTACCGGATGTGGTTCGCCTGGTCGAACTGCACGATGTCCGTCTTGCCGGTGAGCAGGTCGAGCGCGGTCTGCGTCTTCGCGTAGTAGTCGAAGGTCTCGTCGTAGTGGCCGACATACACCGTGTCCGGCGAGTAAGCCGGCACGTACAGCCCGATGCCGGGCATCGACAGCACCCGGCCCTGGGGCTGCCCGCCAAGCCAGGTCAGCCCGCCGTACACGGCCTGCGTCGTGACGTACTGAGGCTGCGTGGCCACCAGCATCGGCGCCAGCACCAGGAAGGCGCTGCCCACCGCGGCCAGGGCTACGTACGAGAACGGCACCAGCCGCCGCGCCCGCAGGCTGCGCAGCCGCGGCAGGACCACCTCGTACATGCCCCGCGCGCCCAGGATCACGAGGGGTATGTAAAGGGCGTCGAGGAAGCGGCGGCGCAGGTCGCCGGCTGGGTTCGGCAGGTACAGGATCGCGGCCAGCAGCACCAGCCACGCGACCAGGAACACGTCCTCTCGGCTGTGCCGGCGGATCGCGCCTGGGAGGCCGATCACTGCGAGCAGCAGCTGCGGCGCGATGGCGAACAGGAAGCTGAAGCCTTCCGGCGGCAGCGAGTTCTTGGAGTGGAACGTCCAGCGCTCGACCTCCGGGTTGCCGACGAACGCCAGATACGAATAGAGGGCGTACGGGGCGGGAATCGCGAAGGCGAGAGCGAAGGCTGCCCACCCCATGCGCGAGGGCGGCCGGACCAGCATCGCCACCAGGGTCGCTCCGCCCATCAGGACGGGCATCTGCGGGTGGATCGACGCCTGCCCAAGCCAGGCAGCCCCGGCGAGCGCGGCCAGCCAGAGGTTGCCTCTTTGGATCGACATGAACGTGAGGCCGATGCCGAGAGCCGCGAAGACACCCGACCAGGCGAAGTGCGGCAGCGCCAGCACGGAGTAGAAGGCGGTGAGCTCCGGCATGCGCCAGTCGAGCGTGTCGGTGCGGTTGCCGAAGACGACTGGATGGCCGAGCGCCTGGATGACGTAGCCCATGCCCAGGCCGAAAGCGAGAAAGAAGAACGCGAACCGCCTCGCGGAGCGATCCTGGATGAAGTGGCCGAGGGTCAGCCACGCCGCGCACATCAGAGCGATGGCGGCCCCGACCCGGGCGAGGTGGAAGACGACGATCAGCGGCAGGTCGGCCAGGGCGGCGATGTGGCCGAGCGCCAGCCAGAACATGAAGAGGTAGGCCGCCGGGCTCGACTCGGTGGTGTAGCGGTTCTGCCACGCCCAGGCGCCCTCCCACCCCTGGCGCATCTTCGCCAGGTACGTGTTGGCGTCGTCGCCGAGGTAGAAGAAACCCATGAAGACCTGGCCGTGAGGCTGCGCCAGATAGCCGTACAGATAAGGAAGAGCGGTGATGACCGCAAGCGCCAGACCGGTGCCGAGCGGAATGGTCCACTCGCCCAGGCCGCGACGCGCGACCGCGCTCGCGGCGGCTGTCGAGGGGGCTACCGCTTCCATCGAGCCAGGCTGAGCTTGAGCACGGTCAACAGGGCGCGTCGGACCTCCCCCTGCGATACCTTGGACGCCCCGGCGACGCGGTCCTCGAAGCGGATCGGCACCTCCACGATCGGGTAGCCGAGCCGCCGCGCCCGGTAGACCATCTCGATCTGGAACGAGTAACCCTGGGACACGACCTCGTCGAGCCCGATGTGCTGGAGCAGGTCACGGGTATAGCACCGATACCCCGACGTAGTGTCCTTCGTCGGCAGCCAGAGCAGGACCCGGCAGTAGATGTTCGCGGCCCACGAGAGCAGCCAGCGGTGGAACGGCCAGCCTTCGATCGCGCCGCCGGTGACGTAGCGTGAGCCCAGGGCCAGCCCGCCGCTCTTCCGCGCGGCCGCCACGATGGCAGCGAGGTCCTCGGGCCGGTGCGATCCGTCGGCGTCCATCTCGACGAAAAACCCCGTGCCGTCCCGGAGCCCGATCCTGAAGGCGTCCTCGTAGGCGCTCCCCAGCCCGAGCTTCGAGGGGCGGTGCAGCACCCGCACCGCGGGATCGGACTGTGCGATCCGGTCCGCGATCTCGCCAGTGCCGTCGGGCGAGGCGTCGTCTACCACCATGACGTCGTGCCCGAGGTTCCTCACCCCGGCCACGACCCGCTCGAGGTTCTGGCGCTCGTTGTAGGTCGGGAGGACGACCAGCACCTCGCTCGGCGGCGTCTTGCGCGGCTCGATCACCTCGGCGGGTCCGGGCGCCGGAAGCGGGTCCTGACCACGTCCTTGAACATGTCCAGCGAGCTCCGAATGGCGGCGACCTTGGTCGGCGCCGAATGCCTCCACACCACCGGCACCTCGGCGATGCGCTCGCCGCGACGCTTCGCCAGGTAGAGAGCCTCGGGGTCGTAGCCGAAGCCATCCGTCTTCAGGTCGGCGAAGACGGCCCGCGCCAGGTCGCCGCGAAAGAGCTTGAATCCGCACTGGGTGTCCCAGAGGCCGGGGAGGAGCAGCGTCTGGACGATCAGGTTGAAGGTCTTGCCCATCAGCACGCGGTAGGGCGGCTGGGAGATCACCACCTGCGAGCCCTTGAGCGAGCGCGAGGCGATGGCAACGCCTGCCCCGTCGTCGAGCCTGGCCTCGAGCTTGGGCAGCTCCTCGATAGGAGTCGACAGGTCGGCGTCGGTGAGCAGCACACGGTCACCCGTGGTGACCGCCACGCCCTCCGCCAGCGCCCGGCCCTTGCCCCGGTTGTGCGGCAGCCGGACCGAGCGCACGTTGGCAGCCCCGTCCATCGCCCTTTCGATCACCGCCGGCGTGGCGTCGCGGCTCCCGTCGTCGGCGAGGATCAGCTCGTAGTCCAGGCCGCGGCCGGCCATATAGCTCTGGATCGCGCCGACGGTCGCGGGCAGCCGGTCCTGCTCGTTGTAGCAAGGGATGACAACACTCAGCAATCAGTAAGTCCCTTCCTGGTTGCGCTTGCGCATCATTCGGCGCCCAATGATATTGGGGACCGCTCAGCGTTCCGCCAGAACCCTCGCCGCATAGATAGGCAGCACGGCCATCCGGCGCAGCCTCCACGGCTGGCGTACGAGCCGGAACAGCCACTCCATCCCGGCGCGTCGCATCCATCCCGGCGCGCGCGGGATGCGCCCGGTCAGGTAGTCGAAAGCCCCGCCCACGCCGATGGCGACCGGGACCTCGATCCGGCGGCCGGCTCGCTCGATCCAGAGCTCCTGCTTCGGAGCGCCGAACGCCACCAGCAGAACGTGCGGACGGTGCTCGGCCACGGCCCGCACCGTCTCGTCGTCGGCGGAGGGCTCCGCCGAGCCCACGTGATGGGCGACCTCGAGCGCCGGATGCTGTGCCTTCAGCCTGGCCGCCAGGTCGGCGGCCACGCGCGGCCCCGCGCCGAGAAGGAAAAGCCGCCACTCGCGGCGGGCGCACAGATCCGCCAGCGGCGGGATGAGGTCGGTGCCCGTGACCGGGCCCCGCATCTCGCAGCCCTGCCGGCGAGCCGCCCACACGACCCCGGATCCGTCGGGCAGGCAGAGGTCCGCCGACTCCAGCGCACGCGCGAACTCGCGGTCGGAATGAGCCCTCATCACGAACTCGGGGTTGACGGTCGCGACCAGGTGGTGTCCGCCGGCTTCGACGAGGCTCTCGATCCGCTTCAGGGCCGAGGTCATGTCGACACAGTCGACTCGCACTCCCAGCACCCGCGCCTGGTCCACGGGCGCGGGTCTAGACGACGTTCGCAGGCGCGAAGATGAACGGCTCAACCGGGCCAAGGTTCTTGATGAAGTCGGTGAAGGACTCGCCGCCGCCAACCCGGGTTCGCGTCCACGTGTAGCGCGCCGCCCACACGCGGAGGGTGGAACCGTCCTCGGTCACCGCGGTGCTGTAACCGGTGGCCCCCAGCTCGTATACGTCCAGGGCGTTGAACTTGCCTGACGGGTACGCGAAGTCCATGACCGCATGGCCCAGGAGCTTCTCCAGCCACTGTTTGGACGCCACCAGCTCGTACGCGATGGAGCCGAGAGAGATGCGGGCCATGTCCGCGTGGTCGACGGTGTGCGAGGCGATCTCGAAACCGTCGCGGTCCATCTCCACGATCATGTCGCTGGTCACGTAGCGCAGCCGTCCGACGAAGCTGGTGACGATGTAGGCGACGGCCACGAACCCATGCGCCTTGATCAGCGGATATGCGGTCGTGAACAGGTCTCGATAGCCGTCGTCGAGGGTGATCACGAAGGGCTTGCTCGGCAGCTCATGGGTCCCTGAGAAATAGGCCCGCAGGTCGTCGAAGGTGACCGAGTGGTAGCCGTGCTCGCTCAGCCAGTTCAGCTGACGGTTGAAGTCGGCCGGCGTCACGCTGAGGTTGAAGGCCAGCTGCCCGGCGGATCGCGGCACTGTCCGGATGTAGTGGTACATGAGGATGGGCACGCTGATCTGCTTCCGCCCGAGTGGAATCCATCCCTGCGACAGGCCGCGAGGGATGTCGCGCGTGTTCGGGTTCGGAAACTCGAGCGGGTAGCCGCCCTCGACCTGGATCGGCGGCGCCCGGTGGCTCGAAAGAACGGTGTCTGACACCACCAGGACCGTGCACATCATGGCGAGCAGCAGGGCTGCGGTGTAGGCACGGGTCAACGTCGCCTGCACGGGCTTTAGCTTAGTGTCCTCAACCGATGCCCCGCATCGCGGTAGACGTCAATCCGGCCGTGCGCGAGATCGCGACCGGCACCGAGGTGTACACACGCGAAGTCTGCTCGCGCCTGGCCCGAATCGCACCCGAGCTGTCATGGACTTTCTTCGCCTCGAGGCCCGCGGCGGGGCTTGGTTTCGACGTTCTGGTGGTGCCCTTCCGGCGCTTGTGGTCGCAGGTGAGGTTGCCCGTGGCCCTGGCCGCGACGCGGCCGGACCTGCTGTTCGTGCCCGCTCACTCGATTCCCTTCGCGTGGCCGGGCCGTGCCCTGACCGTGGTGCACGACCTCGCCTTCGAAAAGCACCCGGAGGCATACTCGCGCCGGGAGCGGGCGCTGCTGCAGGTGACCACCCGGTGGGCGGTGCGACGCTGCCCTCTGCTGATCGCGGTGTCGGAGTCCACCAAACACGACCTGGTCTCGCTCTATGGCGCAGACCCGCGGCGCGTGCGCGTCGTGCCCAACGGGGGCGGCGAAACGCCGTCGGTGAAACCGGCTCCAGCCTCGCGCCTGCGGGCCCTGGGCGTCGAGGGCGACTACGTCCTGCAGGTTGGACGGATCGAAACTCGGAAGAACCAGCTGATTGCCCTGGCCGCGGTCGAGCGGCTGGATGGGCTGACGCTGGTGGTCGCCGGGCCGGAGCGAGACCCTGCGATCGCGGCGCGGCTGCGAGCCTCGCCGCGCTGCCGCGTCCTCGGACTGGTCGACCGGCCGACGCTCGAGCTGCTCTACAAGCAGGCCAGGGCGGTCGTCGTGCCCAGCCTCTACGAGGGCTTCGGCATCCCGGCGCTCGAGGCGATGGGCCGCGGGCGGGTCGTCGTCGCCTCGCGCGTCTCGTCCCTGCCGGAGGTCGGCGGCGACGCGGCCCTGTACGTCGACGACCCCCACGACGTGGAGGCTCTGGCCGAGGCCCTCGCCAAGGCTGTGGCGGACGGCCCTGTCCGAGCCGAGCTGGCGCGCAAGGCGAAGGCTCGGGCGCGGACGTTCACCTGGGATCGGTGCGCCGCGGGCGTGGTCGCTGTCATCCGCGAGCTCATCCTCTGACCGCCCGATCGATCGCGCGCCAGGTCAGCTCAGCGCTTCTTCCCCAGCTGAACTCGGCCGCCCGCACGATGCCGCGCCGGCGCAGGTCGGCGGCCAGGGCCGTATCGCCTGCCACCGCTTCCAGCGCCCTCCGCCAGGCCTCGGCGTCATCCGCCGGGATCACGATCCCGGCATCGCCCACCACCTCGGGCAGGCTCGAGCGGTCGGAGACCACGACCGGCGTGCCGCACGCCATCGCCTCGAGCGGCGGCAGCCCGAAGCCCTCGTACCAGGCGGGGTGCGCCAGCATCAAGGCGAGGTTGTAGACGGCGGGTAGGTCGGACGGATCGAGCCCCTCGACGTGATGGAGGCCCGGGCCCAGCCGCTGCATCTGCGCGCGCAGCGGCTCGAATCGCCAGCCCCAGCCGCCGACGACGACGAGGTCGGGCCGGTCGCGCATCATCGCCCAGGCCTCGAGCAGCGTGCCCAGGTTCTTGCGCGGCTCGATCGTGCTCACGAAGAGGATGAAGCGCTCCGGCAGCTTCAGGCGAGCCCTCGCGTCGGCCAGGTCCTCGGCGCCCAGCGGCCGGAACGCCGTCGACACACCTTCGGGAACGACGACCACGCGCGCCGCGGGGACATCGAAGATCGCCTGCACGTCCTGCGCGGTGTTCCGCGAAACGGCGATCACGATGTCCGCCCGCCTGAGCGATCGCGGAACGATCCAGCCGGTGCTCAGCGGCTGGCGGGCGGGGAACCAGTCTGCGTTGCGGTAGATGGCGAGGTCGTGCACGGTGATCGCGGTCGGGCAGCCGACGTCGCGCAGCGGCAGCACGCCTGCCGGGCCGAAGAACGCATCCGGCCTGAGGGCCTTCACCCGGGAAGGCCACTGGACGTGACGTCCGATCAGGCGAGTCGCCGGCAACGGCCTGTAGGCGATTGCCGGATTCGTCTCGGGGGGTTTCACGCCCGCGGGCAGAAAGACCGTCATCCGGCAGTCGGGCCGATCGACGGCCAGCGCATGCAGGATCTCCCTGGTGTAGACGCCCACTCCTGCTCGCGGACGGACCAGCCCATAACCGTCGACGGCTATGTGTAGGCCGATCAACGCAGGTAGGACTGGTTTCTCTTCAGGACCTCGAAGTTCTCCAGCGCCAGCCCCGTGCCGCGGACCACGGACGTCTGCGGGTCGTTCGCGACGGCGGTCGGGATGCCGGTGTGCATCGCGAGGTAGCGGTCGAGTCCCCGCAGCTGCGCCCCTCCGCCGGACAGGACGATGCCCCGATCGAAGATGTCGGCCGCCAGCTCGGGGGGAGTCTCCTCGAGCACGGCCCGGACCGCGCCCACGATCAGGCGCAGCGGCTCCTGGATCGCTTCGACGACCTCGTTCGACGACACTTCGAGGCTCCGCGGCAGGCCCGAGACGATGTCCCGACCCCTCACCTCGGCGAACAGCGGCTCTTTCATGGTGACCGCCGAGCCGGCGGTGATCTTCAACTCCTCCGCGCTGCGCTCGCCGATCAGGAGGTTGTGCTTGCGCTTCAAGTAGGCGGCGATGGCGTCGTCGATGCGGTTCCCACCGACCCGGATCGAGTGGGCCACCACCATCCCGGAGAGGGAGATGACCGCGATCTCGGTCGTGCCGCCGCCGATGTCGCAGATCGCGTTGCCACGCGGCTCAGCGATGGGCAGGCCCGCACCGATCGCGGCCGCGAGCGGTTCGTCGATGAGCCACGCCTGGCGCGCCCCGGCGGAGATGGCCGCCTCGGTCACGGCCCGCCGCTCGACCGAGGTGACGCCCGACGGGACGCAGATCATGATCTCGGGCTTGAAGATCCGCTGGCGCCCCTGGACCTTGCCGATGAAGTGGTGGAGCATGCCCTCGGTCACTACGAAGTCGGCGATCACGCCCTCGCGCATCGGTCGGACGACCTGGATCGCGTCGGGCGTGCGGCCGACCATCTCTTGAGCCTTGCGGCCGATGGCCAGGATGCGCGTCCCGTCGCGGTTGACCGCGACCAGGGAAGGCTCGTTGACGACGATCCCCTCCCCCTTGACGTAAATGAGGACGGTCGACGTGCCGAGGTCGATCCCGATCTTCTTGGAGAGGAGGTTCACTCCCTCACCCTGCCCTCTCCCGCACGCGGGAGAGGGGACTTACTCATAAGTTCGAGTGCCCGCGGTCGGGTCTGTCTCGCTGACGACCGTCTCGATGCGCGCGCCCACCGAAGCCAGCTTGCCCGCCATGTCCTCGTAGCCCCGCGCCACATGCCACGCGTTGCGGAGCACGCTCTCCCCGTCCGCGCACAGTGCGGCGATCACCAGCGCCGCTCCGGACCGGATGTCCGGGACCGCCAGCTCCGTCCCATGCAGGCGCGTCGGGCCGTGCACGAACGCATGCAGGCGGCCCTCCACGGCGATGCGGGCGCCCATCCTCGCCAGCTGCGTCACGTGCTGGAATCGGTTCTCGTGCACGTACTCGGAGATGACCGTGTCGCCCTCCGCCTGCGTCATCAGCGCCATGTACTGCGCCTGCAGGTCCGTCGGAAAGCCTGGGAAAGGCCACGTCGACATGTCGGTCGGCCTGATGGTCGTGCCGGCGCGCCGGCCGACTCGAAACCATCCCTCGCCCGCATCGACGTGCGCACCGGCAGACTCCAGCTTCAGCAGGAGGATGTTCAGGTCTTCGGAGCGGCTGCACGCGAGCTTCAGCTCGCCTCCGGCGGCCGTGACCGCGATCGCGTACGTGCCGGCCTCGAGGTAGTCGGGGATGACGGTGTGCTCCGCACCCTGCAGCTCGCGCACGCCGTCCACGACCAGCCGCTCGCTGCCGATGCCCTCAATGGCCGCACCCATCTTGACGAGCAGGGCGCACAGGTCCTGGACGTGCGGCTCGCGCGCCGCGTTGAAGATCTCTGTCCGCCCTTCGGCGAGCACGGCGGCGAGAAGGATGTTCTCGGTTCCCGTCACCGTCGGCAGGTCGAAGACGATGCGCGCTCCGCGCAGCTGGCCGGCCTCGGCGACGAGCTCGTTCTCGCGCTCCTCGATGCGCGCTCCCATCTGGCGGAGACCGCGGAGGTGCTGCTCGACGCGGCGGGCCCCGATGTCGTCCCCGCCGGGCCGCGGGACGCGCGCCCTGCGAAACCGACCGATGAGCGCGCCCAGGAGGAGGATCGTCGCGCGCATCCGACCGCCGAGGTCGTCCGGGACATGGCTGGACGAGGCGTCGCGGGCGTTGATCTCGACCGTGCCCTCCCCCGCGCTGGCGCCGCCGAGGACGCCGATTATCTCGCCCATCAACCTCGTGTCGGTCACGCGCGGCACGTTGGTCAGGCGCACGGTCTCGGAGGTGAGCAGGGCGGCCGCCATCTCGGGGAGCGCAGCGTTCTTGGAGCCGCTGACGCACAGGTCGCCGGCAAGCTGCGCGCCGCCGGTGATCCTCAGGACGTAGTCCGACGTGCTATCCGCGGCGAGTTCGCGCCAACCTGAGGCGCGCCTCCGCCATCGCCAGCGCCTGGTTGAACTCGACCTCCTGCGCAGCGGTGAGCGTCCCCGCGAGGCTCTCCTGGGCTCGCCTGCGAGCTGCCTCCGCCTGTTCGATCGAGATCTCGTCGGCGTGCTCGGCCACGTCGGCGAGCACGGTCACGCGGTCCGGCAGCACCTCGAGGAAGCCTCCGCCGACGAAGATGACCTCCTCGCTGCCGCCCATCACCTCCTGGATCCTGAGCGCGCCGGGCTTCAGGATCGTCATGAGTGGGGCGTGGCGCGCCATGACTCCGAGCTCTCCGTCGGCGCCATTGGCGATGATGAACTCCACCTCGCCCTCGAACAGGCTGCGTTCGACGCTCACTACTCGCAACGGGTACTTCAACGCCTAGCCTGCCTGTTTCTTCTTCAGGTCTTCGCCTTGCCCGCGGGCCTCGTCGATGGTGCCGACCATGTAGAACGCCTGCTCCGGCAGCTCGTCGTGTTTGCCCTCGAGGATCTCCTTGAATCCGCGCACCGTCTCGGCGATCGGCACGGACTTGCCCTCGCGACCTGTGAACCGCTGCGCGACGTTGAACGGCTGGGACAGGAAGCGCTGGACCTTGCGCGCCCGGGACACCGCCTGCTTGTCGTCCTCGGACAGCTCCTCCATCCCGAGGATGGCGATGATGTCCTGCAGGTCCTTGTAGCGCTGCATGATCTTCTTCACGCCCTGCGCCGCGTCGTAGTGGTCCTGGCCCACGACTGAGGGCTCGACATAGCGGCTCGAGGACCCAAGCGGGTCGATCGCCGGGTAGATGCCGATCTCGACCAGCGACCGCTCCAGCCGCACTGTCGCGCCCAGGTGCGCGAACACGGTCTGGATGGCCGGGTCGGTGTAGTCGTCGGCGGGCACATAGACCGCCTGGACCGAGGTGATCGAGCCTTTGCTCGTGGACGTGATGCGCTCTTGCAGCTCGCCCATCTCGGTGGCCAGCGTGGGCTGGTAGCCGACGGCCGACGGCATGCGCCCGAGCAGCGCCGAGACCTCCGAGCCCGCGAGCAGGTAGCGAAAGATGTTGTCGATGAACAGGAGGGTGTCCGCGCCCTCGGCGTCGCGGAAGTACTCGGCCATCGTCAGGCCTGTGAGGCCGACCCGCGCCCGAGCGCCGGGCGGCTCGTTCATCTGGCCGAACACGAGCGCGGTCTGGGGCAGCACGCCCGCGTCCTGCATCTCGTGGTACATGTCGTTGCCCTCGCGGGTCCTCTCCCCCACACCGGCGAACACGGAGCGGCCCTTGTGCTGGTAGGCGATGTTGCGGATCAGCTCCTGCACGATGACCGTCTTGCCGGTGCCGGCTCCGCCGAAGAGCCCGATCTTCGAGCCCTTGGCAAACGTGCAGATCAGGTCAATGACCTTGATCCCGGTTTCGAGGACCTCGACCTTCGCCTGCTGCTCCGAGACCGGAGGTGCGGTGCGGTGGATGGGCCAGCGCGTGATGCCCTCGGGCGCCGGCTCGTCGTCGATCGGCGCACCGATGACGTTGAACATCCGGCCGAGCGTCTCGACGCCGACCGGCACCGAGATCGGAGCGCCGGTCGCCACCGCCGCGTCGCCGCGGCGGAAGCCGTCGGTCGCGTCCATGGCGATGCAGCGCACGACGTTGTCGCCGATCGCCCCTTCGACCTCGAGGACCACTGTCCGGCCGTCGCCGACCTTGACCTCGAGCGCCTCGAAAAGCTCAGGCTGGTCGCCCGGCTCGAAGGCGACGTCGACGACCGCGCCGATCACCTGGCTTACGTGGCCTACCCGAGTTTTCTTCTTGGTCTTGGTATCTGCCATCTATCTCCCCTTACGACGAGGCGCGCATCGCTTCCGCGCCACTCACGATTTCCATCAGCTCGGTGGTGATCCCCGCCTGCCGCACCTTGTTCGCGTACAGGGTCAGAGCCTGGATGAGGTCGCCCGCGGCATTGGTCGCGTTCTGCATCGCGATCATCTTGGCCGAGTACTCGCTGGCCTTGTTCTCGAGCACGGCCTGGAAGATCTGGGTCTCCACGTAGCGCGGGAGCAGGCCGTCCAGGACGGACTCGGGGTCCGGCTCGTAGATGTAGTCGGCGCGCGGGCCGGTCGGCCGGCCCTCCCCCCGGCGCGGGATCTCAGCCGGTATGAGCGTCTGCACCGTCGGCTCCTGGCGCATGGTCGAGATCCACTTCTCGTAGCACAGCAGCACCGCGTCGGTATTTCCCTTGGTGTACTCCTCGAGGGCGACTGTGATCGCCGGAAGGATCTCGGCCACGGTCGGGCGGTCCGAGATGCCGCTCACCTCAGCGATCACCGAGCGCCGGTAGCGGAGCAGGAAGTCGCGGCCCTTGCGGCCGATCGTCACGTAGCGCTGCTCCTCCGGATAGTGCTCGTTCATGAACCTGGTGGCGGCACGGATGCTGTTCACGTTGATCGCGCCGGCCAGGCCCTTGTCAGTGGTGATCAGCACCATCACGGCGCGCTTGCCCTCGCGGCGCACGAGGAAGGGGTGCTTGTACTCCGTCACGCGCTCGCTCGCTGTCTGCAGGACCTCGACCATCTTCTCGGAGTAGGGGCGTGACGCCTGCACGGCCTGCTGCGCCTTGCGCAGCCGGGTCGCGGCCACCACCTGCATCGCCTTGGTGATCTTCTGCGTGTTCTTGATCGAGTCGATGCGGCGGACGATGTCGCGAAATGCAGGCAACTACTTTTCCTTGGGCTTTGCTTTCTTGGCTGCCGGTTTTGGCTTCGCCTCGGCCTTTGGCTCTGACCTGGCCTCGACCTTTGCGTCGGTGCTCGGCCCGGGGTCTGGCACCTCGCTGTACCCCTCGACGCCGAACTGGTGGTTGAAGGTCGAGATCGCGGCTTTGAGCCGCTCGAAGAGCGGGTCGTCCAGGGCTTTCTTCTCTTCGATCTCCTGGATCACGCCCGGGCGCTCCGTCTTCAGGAAGCGCGTGAACGCTCCCTCCCACTCCTTGACCCTCGCCGTCGGCACCTTGTCGATGAAGCCCTGCGTGCCGGCGTAGATGGTCGCGACCTGCAGGCCGAGCGGAACCGGCTCGTACTTGTCCTGCTTGAGGAGCTCGGTCAGCCGCGCGCCCCGCTCCAGCTGGTGGCGGGTGGCGCTGTCGAGGTCGGAGGCGAACTGGGCGAAGGCTGCCAGCTCGCGGTACTGGGCGAGGTCGAGCCGCATCTGACCCGCGACCTGGCGCATCGCCTTGGTCTGGGCGTCGCCGCCCACCCGCGACACGCTGATGCCCACGTTGAGGGCGGGCCGCTGGCCCGCGTTGAACAGGTCGCCCTGGAGGTAGATCTGGCCGTCGGTGATCGAGATGACGTTGGTCGGGATGAAGGCCGAGACGTCGTTGGCCTGGGTCTCGATCACCGGCAGGGCGGTCAGCGAGCCGCCGCCGTGCGCGGGGCTCATCTTCGCCGCGCGCTCGAGCAGGCGTGAGTGCAGGTAGAACACGTCGCCCGGATAAGCCTCGCGTCCCGGCGGGCGGCGCAGGTTGAGCGAGAGCTCGCGATAGGCCCAGGCCTGCTTGGTCAGGTCGTCGTAGCAGCACAGCGCTTCCTTGCCCTGCTCCATGAAGTACTCGCCCATCGCGCAGCCCGCGTATGGGGCGATGAAGTTGAGGGAGGCCGCCTCCGACGCCGTGGCGGCGACGATGATCGTGTAGTCCATCGCGCCGTTCTCCTCCAGCGTGGCGGCGACGCGCGCGACGGAGGCTGCGTTCTGCCCGATTGCGACGTAGATGCAGATGAGGTCTTTGCCCTTCTGGTTGATGATCGTGTCCAGCAGGACGGTCGTCTTGCCGGTGAAGCGGTCACCGATGATCAGCTCGCGCTGCCCGCGGCCGATCGGGATCATGGCGTCGATCGCCTTGATGCCCGTCTGCACCGGGCTGTCCACGCGCTTGCGGGTGATGACCCCCGGCGCGATCTTCTCGATCGGAAGCGTCTTGGTGGTCTTGATCGGGCCCTTGCCGTCGATGGGCAGGCCCAGAGGATTGACGACGCGGCCGATCAGCTCCTCGCCTACGGGGACCTCGAGGAGGCGTCCTGTCGTGCGCACCTCGTCGCCCTCGTGCAGGTGCCCGAACTCGCCAAGGATGACGGCGCGAACCTGGTCCTCCTCGAGGTTCAGGGCGAGGCCATAGGTGTCGTGCGGGAACTCGAGGAGCTCGCCGGCCATCGCGTTCTGCAGGCCGTAGACCTGTGCGATGCCGTCGCTGGTGGCGACGATGCGGCCGACGTCAGCAGACACGAGCGTCGCGTCGAAATCCTTGAGCCGCTCCTTGATCACTTCCGAGATCTCTTTGGTGCTGATGCCCACTCTTCATTACTCCTAGGAGGCGTCCGCCAGCCGGCGGCGCAGTTGCTGCAGTCGGGTCGCGACGCTGGCGTCGACGAGGCGGTCTCCATACTGGAGCTTGAGGCCGCCCAGGATGCGCGGGTCGACCACGACCTCCATGCTCACCTCTTTGCCCAGCCGCTTCGACAGCTCCCCGGCGACCCGGTCGCGATCTTCGGGCTCGAGCTCGACGGCGGTCGTGACGGTCGCGCGGACGCGGCCGGCGGCCTCGTCGGCGAGGTGCTCGAACTCGTCGGCGATGCCGCCCATCTCGTCCACGTGGCCGGCCTCGATGAGCAGACGCGCAAGGTTCGAGGCCTCGGCGTCGAGCACGTCGAGCGAGGTCACGAGCTCCATCCTCTGCTCGATCGGGATGGTCGGGTTGCGCAGGAGTTCGATCATTTCGGGGTTGACGAAGACCTGGCGCAGCGCGGCGAGCTGCGCCGACCATTCCTCGACCCGACCCTCGCCGGTGGCCGACTCGAAGACTGCGCGCGCGTAGCGCTTAGCGGCTGCCGTCGCCACTTCCGACCTCCGAAATGGCTCTCTCGATCAACTGGCGATGCTTGGTCAGGTCCAGCGTCTCGCCGATGACCTTCTCCGTCGCCGCCACGACCAGGCCGGCGACCTCGCCGCGAACCGCCTGGACCGCCTTGTCGCGTTCGACGTCGATCGTCTTGCGGGCGGCCTCAGCGATGCGCTTCGCCTCTTCTTCGGCCCTGTCCTTCATCTCCTGCCGCAGCTGCTGGCCGGACTTGGCCGCCGCGTCGATCACCTCTTGAGCCGTCTTGCGCGCGTCCTCGAGCTTCGCCCGCGCCTCTTCGAGCTCCTTCTGAGCGTCCGAGCGCGCCTTCTCGGCATCGCGCAGCTGCTCGGCGATCGCGCGCTGCCGGGCCTCCGCCTGCCTCACGATCACCGGATAGACCCAGCGGGCGAGCACGGCCACCATGACCACGAACGTGACCAGTTCGACCCAGATCGTGCCGTTGATGTCGATGACGCCTGCGGTCCCGGTGGTGACGAGGAACATCCTTAGTGGACCTGGCTCAGGAACACGAACCCGAACGCGAGGTTGATGAAGTACATAGCCTCGACCAGGCCGACGATCGTGAAGAGCCATGGGATCATCCGGCCCTGAGCTTCTGGCTGCCGCGCGACCCCGCCGATGAATGCGTTGCCGGCCAGGCCGTCACCAACAGCGGCGCCGATGGCACCCAGCCCCATCAGGAGCCCGAATCCGATGAGCGCGCCTGCCAGTTCGATTCCGTGGTCTGTCATAGCCCCTCCTTAATGGTGTTCATGTTCGAGCCCCTCGCGGCCCATTCCGAAGTAGATGACCGTCAGCAGCATGAAGATGAATGCCTGGATGAAACCGATGAACAGGACGTCGAACGCCTTCCACACAGCGAGCAGAACCGAGCCGACAAAAATCGTCGGCACGTTCTGAACGGCGGGCAGGTACACGAGGCCGATGCTTGCAATCAAGCTGATCATCACCGCACCGGCGAAGATGTTTCCGAACAACCGCAGCGACAAAGTGACGGGCTTGACGAGCTCCTCCAGCACGTTGAGCGGGATGTAAGCGATACGCGCGGGCAGCGGAAGCTCGAACGGTTTCGTGAAACGGCGCAGATACCCACGCCAGCCCTGGACGCGGACGCTGTACCACTGCACGACGACGATCACGATCAAACCCATTGCAAGCGTCTGGTTCAGGTCGGCGTTGGCGCCATGGACTACGTCGTTGGGAAAGACCGCCAGCGGCAGCAGCTCGATGTAATTGGCGATCAGGATGTACAGGAACAGCGTCATCGCCAGGGGCACGACGAAAAGCGCGTCCTCGGAGACGTTCTCCTTCACCAGGCCGCGCAGGAGGTCGTAGCCCCACTCGAACACGGCCTGCACCGTGCCCGGCGCGCCCGACCTGAGCTGCGAGCGGATCCAGAAAGCAATCGCCAGCGTGAGGACGACAGCGATCGCGCTCGAGATGAGGCTGTCGTAGTTGAAGGTGCACAGCGTCCCGCAGCCAAGATTGACGGTGGGGTGTGTCCCGAACGAGGTGTCGGAACGGATCATGCCTGCAGTCCGTGGCGCACTGCGGCGACCACCATCACGACCTGAGCCGAGGCCACGCCCAGCAGCCCGGCCCAAGGCGGCGCGCCCGCGACCAACGCGACCAAGATCGCGGCCGAGCTGAGCGAGGTCAGCCTCACGATGCTCGCGCCCATGAACGGCATGTGCCGGTCAAGCAGCGCGACCACCGCGTGGCCGTTGAACGAGCCCATGACGAGTCCAAGGGCCAGCCCGAGTCCCACCGTGGGGCGTCCCGCCAACAACCCAACGGGAACCGCGACAGCGGCGAGGATGACCGAGGTGGCCACCGTCTCGCGCATGATCGCTCCGTCTTTCACCGAGTGAACTCCCTGATCTTCAACCAGACCGCGGCCGCACCCGCCACCAGACCTACGAAAAGACCCACGAGCACGAAAACCGGGGACGTGTGGAAGGCCGCATCGAGCCCGACGCCACCGAGGATAGGGAGCAAAACGGCGCCTGCGAAATAAAATCCGACGCTCGCCATATCGGCCCCGGTCGGACCCTGATTCGATGGGCGCATGCCCGAAGTAATGCTATCGGGAATCGGGTGCCGCCAGCAGGCGGCGCAGGTACGGAGTCTCGATCCGCCAGCCTGATTTCTGCAGCCGGTCGGCGGCCAGCGTCGACAGCAGGACCAGCCACGTCACCAGCACGACCGCAACGATGCGCCGGTGCCCGAAGATCGTCAGACCCACGGCGCCGAGCAGCCCGCTCGCGCTGTAGAAGACAAAGCACGTCTGGCGGGCGTCCAGGCCGAAGTCCAGGAGTCGGTGGTGGATGTGCTTGAGGTCGGGCTGGGCGACCGACGCCTTGGTCCGGCCGCGCCGCACGATCGCCCACGCCGTGTCGGCGATCGGCAGGGCCAGAGCCAGGATCGGGATCGCGAGGGCGAACGCGACGGCCACCTTGGCCACCCCGAGGATCGAGATCACGCCGAGCGCCGTGCCGAGGAAGTGCGAGCCAGAGTCGCCCATGAAGATGCGCGCGGGGTGGAAGTT
>Ga0070717_10001192_pt1 | contig 17611 bp, 16 predicted proteins | sample LARL113metaG_FD_71366 | JGI IMG/M metagenome (GOLD analysis project Ga0070717, IMG submission 71366) | Corn, switchgrass and miscanthus rhizosphere microbial communities from Kellogg Biological Station, Michigan, USA - LAR L11-3 metaG | ecosystem: Host-associated > Plants > Roots > Rhizosphere ... | reverse complement strand
CAGATGCAACCGCCGGCGCCTCAGATGCAACCACAGGCGCCTCAGATGCAACCACCGGCACCTCAGATGCAACCGCCGGCGCCTCAGATGCAACCACCGGCGCCTCAGACGCAACCGCCGGCACCTCAGTAGCGCCGGTGCTTCAGCGCACGCCGCTCATCATCCGTTTCAGCAACGGAGCGAGCAGCAGCATCACCGCGCCGGCGATCACGCCATACGCGAAGATCCGCAGAAACAGCGCCGGGAGCGACTCGAGGTGGCTGGCGTCGTACTGCCCGGTGAGCTGGCCGGCGAGGTTGCCACCGAGCGCGAGCGACAGGAACCACACACCCATCGCCTGGCCGACGAATCGCGGCGGCGCGAGCTTGCTCATGGTGGATAACCCGACGGGTGAGATGCACAGCTCCCCGCAGGTGTGCAGAAAATAAGTGCATATGAGCCAGGTGGGCAGCACCAGCATACCGGCGAGCACGCGCTGCGCCGCCACGTACATGACGAGGAAACCGAGCCCGAGGAGTATCAGCGCGAGGCCGAACTTGGCCGATGCCGTGAGATCGCGCCCGCGTTTGCCAAGTGCAATCCACAACGCCGCAAACACGCCCGCGAAGATGATTACGAAGGAGGGATTTACCGCCTGCAGCACGCCGGCCGGCATGTCCCAGCCGAGGACGTGGCGGTCGGTGTAGCGCTCGGCAAATAAGTTGAACGAGCCACCCTGCTGGTAGTACCCCGCCCAGAAGGTTACCGATGCGACGAACAGCGCCACCATGACCAACGCGCGCCTGCGCTCATCGCCCGAGAGTCCCGCGAAAAACAGCAGGTACACGAAGTACGCCACCGCGAGTACCGCGTAGCCCCAGGTGGCCACCGTGGCCAGCACCGCGGCATCGAGTTTCACACGGCCGCTGAGGGCGAGGATCACGAGCACGGCGACGGCGGCGAGAAACACGACCACTGGAGTCCACGAGCCACGCTGCTCATGCGAGGGTTGCAATCCGGCCGTGCCGAGATAGGAGCGCGTCCACAGGAACTGCGCCACGCCGAGGGCCATGAACAGCGCGGGCAGCCCGAATCCAACGCGCCAGCCGAACGCCGCCGCGGCGATGGGCACAAAGAACGATCCCAGCGCCGCGCCGATGTTGATGCCCATGTAGAAAATGGAGAAGCCCGCATCGCGCCGCGCGCCGCCTTCCGGATAGAGCGACGCGACGATTGCGCTCACATTGGGCTTGAGCAGCCCGACCCCCATGGCGTTCACGACGAGGCCGACAAAGAAGATTCCGTCCTTACCGAGCGCGAGCAGCGCGCTGCCGGCGGCGATGAGTATTCCTCCGCTGATCACCGCCCGCTGCGCACCGAGCAGACGATCGGCGATCCAGCCCCCGAGCAGTCCCAGCAGGTAAGTGCTGCCGAGGAAGAGGCCAAATATCGAGCTCGAGGTCTTGTCGTCCAACCCCAGGCCGCCGCGCGAGGCCGCCGCCACCATGAACAGGATCAGTACTGCCTGGATGCCGTAGTAGGTGAAGCGCTCCCACATCTCGGTGAGAAACAGCGTCGCCAGTCCGAACGGCTGGCCGAAAATCGTCTTGCGCGCTGCGACCTGCGCTGCCGGGGAGGGCTCGGCGAGCTCGCTCATTGTTCGGTCTTGGTTTGCGCTTCCGGGCTGTGACTGCGCGAGAGCACGCGCGCCATGAGAATGCCACCCTCGTACAGGAGGTACATCGGGATGGCGAGCGAGCACTGCGAGATGGCGTCGGGCGGTGTGAGGAGTGCGGCGAGGATGAAGATGCCGATCAGCACGTAGCCGCGATGCTTCTTGAGGCTCTCGATGCGCACGATGCCCATCAACACGAGCAGCACCACCGCAACGGGCACTTCGAACGCGAGTCCGAAGCAGAAGAACATGGTGAGTACGAAATCGAGGTAGTTGTTGATGTCGGTCATCATCGCGACACCCTTCGGCGTCGTGTGGGCGAAGAACTCGAACATCACCGGGAAGACGAAGTAATAGGCGAAGGCGATGCCGACATAGAACAGGACGATGGACGAGACCAGCAGCGGCACCGCAAAGCGCCGCTCGTGACGGTACAGGCCCGGAGCGACGAACGCCCAGATCTGATAGATGACGTATGGCATCGCGAGCAGCAAGGCCGCGAAGAACGACAGCTTGAAGGGCGTGGTGAAGGGCGACATCACCCCGGTGGCGATGAGATTGCTCCCCTGCGGCAGCTTGGCGAGCAGCGGCTGCGCCATGAAGCTGAACAGATCGTTCGAGTAGTAAACGCACGGCAGGAAGGCGAGCCCCACCGCGACGAGCGCCCGCAGCAGGCGATCCCGCAGCTCCAGCAGGTGTGAGATCAGCGTGCCTTCGGCGAGCTTTTCAGGTTCTTCGCTCATCGGTGCCGCCCGCCTCGGCGGGTCGCGTAGCGGTGGCGTCGGCAGCGGTGGCGTCGGTCGCAGTGGCGTCGGTCGCGGTGGTGTCGGTCGCGGTGGCGTCAGTCAAGGCCGCCTCGCTTGCGGTAGCGTGCGATGGCGGATCGCGGTGCGTCGTGTCGGGAGTCACCAGCGGTGCGCGGCCGTTGCCGCGCGGCGAGGAGGCGGCGGGAGTTGGCGGCTCGGCAGGACTGGCTGCCGCGGTGCGTTGGGCCTTACGCGCCTGCTCGAGCTGCACTTCCTCCTCGAGCTGCTCGCGGAACTGACGCGCCATGGCGCGGGCCCGTCCGACCCAACGGCCCACCTCGGACACCACGCGCGGTAGCTTCTCCGGTCCCAGCACGATCAGCGCCAGGACGAAGATGATCAGGATTTCCGAGAACCGGCCTTCGAACAGATCAGGTGCTCCGTTCGGACTTGGTGTCGCTCTTCTTTGCGACCTCAGGGAATTCCGCGTCCGTACCTTCGGAGCGGATCTGCTTCGGCGGGGCGTTCTGTTCGTCCTCGCCCTCGCTCATCGCCTTCTTGAATCCGCGCACCGCATGTCCGAGGTCCGAGCCCACGGTCCGGAGTTTCTTTGCACCAAACACGACGAGCACCACGAGCAGAATGATCACCAGCTCGCGCATTCCTAAACCGCCCATACTCTCGACTCCACAAGCTTCCGCCTGCGCGGCGGAAAAGAACCGTAGGATAAGTCAAAGGAGTGCCCGGAGCCCCATAAGTTCGCGCACGGGCGGGACGCACTTCACGCTTGCCGCTCAGCGGGTCTCCAACCAGAAGGTCACGGGGCCGTCATTGACCAGCGAGACCTGCATGTGTGCACCAAATACACCTGCGGAAACAGGGGCATAGAGCCCACGAGCGCATGCAACCAGGCTCGTGAACAACCGCTGCGCCTCCCCGGGTTCCGCGGCGCTGCTGAACCCCGCGCGCGTGCCCTTGTGTGTGTCGGCCGCGAGCGTGAACTGCGGCACGAGCAGCAGCCCACCGCCGACCGCGCGCAGGGACTGATTCATACGGTCCTCGGCGTCGGGGAAGACCCGATATGACAGCACACGCTCGAGCAGCCGCTCGGCCGATGCGCTGGTGTCACCGCGCTGCACGCCGATGAGCGCGAGCACGCCGCGCTCGATCTTGCCGACGAGTTCCCCGCCCACGTGCACCTGCGCCTGGCTGACACGCTGGATGAGGGCAATCATGGGTGCAGCTTACACGCCGTCATGCGCATCAACTCGGGTCGAATGGCTTTTGGGGCGCGGAGCCCGTAACATTCGGGGCCGTTTTTTTCGACTCGCCGGAGAACAGCATGGGGCGTCGGTGCGGCTCTGCCGGGCAGGCGGTTTCGGTCGCAGCACTCGTGACGTGTGCGCTGACCGGCATCGCTTTCGCACAGACACCCGCGCCAACACCGGCGGCCGCGCCTGCACCAGCCGCCGCGGCGCCGGCGAACCTGCAGGGCGATGCGCACCGCGGCAAGGAGCGCTCCTACACCTGTCTCGGTTGTCACGGCATCGATGGCTATCGCAACGCCTACCCGGATTACAGCGTGCCGAAGCTCGAGGGACAGCACCCCGATTACCTGGTGTCTGCGCTCCACGGCTACCGTGAAGGCGACCGCTCGCACCTCACCATGCACTCGCAGGCCTCCGAGCTCTCGGATCAGGACATCGCAGACATCGCAGTGTTTTTGGCCGGCAAGCCGCTCACCTCCACGGGCAAGCCGCAGGGCACACTGCCGAAGGCAGCTTCGCTCTGCACCGCCTGCCATGGCCAGGATGGCGTCGCCATCGCGCCGATGTACCCCTCGCTCGCCGGGCAACACCAGGACTACATCGTGCGGGCGCTCGAGGAGTATCAGAACGGCGGGCGCAAGAACCCCATCATGAAGGGTTTCGCCGCGCCGCTGAAACCGGCAGAGATTGCCGAGATCGCGGCTTACTTCAGCGCGCTCACCCCAGCGCTCAAGACGGAACCGCGTCCCTACACCCGCTTCGCTGCCGAGTAAGCCCGCAGCGGCTGGGCCTTAAGGATCCCATAAGGCGCGCTCACTATCGTGCCGGCAATTCCCCGAAGGGCAGGGACTGACGGAGCATGTTCATGAAGCTTGCGAATCTCATCCACAAACCGCTGATCGCCGCTGTACTCGGCGCCAGCCTGATTGGCGTGCCGCTCGGCGCGTTCTACGTCACCGGTGCCGCTCATGCGCTCGGCGTCCCGCCGCCTGCCGCGGTCACGTCACAGGCGCCCGCGGTCGCGCCCTCCGGCAATGCCGCGTCGGTGATGCTGCCCGATTTCAGCAGCATGGTGCAGAAGTACGGTCCTGCAGTGGTCAACATCCAGGTGGTCACCAAGGTGGCGACCGGCTTCAACGGCCAGGCCCCGGGCGACCAGGGTGATGATGACGGCGGCGACAATGGGCAGCAGGGTAATCCCTTCTTTGGTCCCAACAGTCCGTTCGCGCCTTTCTTCCGTGGCGTACCCTCGCCTCAGCCGGTGCGTGGTGAAGGCTCGGGCTTCATCATCCGTCCCGACGGCGTGATCATGACCAACGCACACGTCGTGAACGGCGCGAGCGAGGTGACGGTGCGCATGACCGACCGGCGCGAGTACACCGCCAAAGTGATCGGCGTCGACACCAAGTCGGACATCGCCATCATCAAGATCAACGCCAAGGACCTGCCCACCATCAAGGTCGGCGACTCGCGCGCGCTGCGGGTCGGTGAATGGGTGCTGGCGATCGGCGCTCCATTCGGCTTCGAGAACAGTGCTACGGCGGGCATCGTGAGCGCCAAAGGGCGCACGCTCGATTCCGGATACGTGCCGTTCATCCAGACCGACGTGCCGATCAACCCCGGGAACTCCGGCGGTCCGCTCTTCAACATGCGCGGTGAGGTGATCGGCATCAATTCTCAGATCTACAGCCGCAGCGGCGGCTACATGGGCGTGTCGTTCTCCATCCCGATCGATGTCGCGATGCAGGTCGGCCAGCAGCTGCAGACCAGCGGCCACGTCACGCGCGGCAAGCTCGGGGTCGTGATCCAGAACGTCAGCCAGGGACTCGCTGACTCCTTCGGACTGCCGCAGCCCGAGGGCGCGCTCGTCTCGAGCGTCGAGAAGGGCGGCCCTGCCGAGCACGCCGGTGTTCAGGCCGGCGATGTGATCCTCAAGCTCAACGGGCAGGCGCTGAAGGATTCGACCGAGTTGCCGGTGCAGATCGCCGCGATCGCGCCCGGCACGAGCGTGGAGCTCGAGGTGTGGCGCGACCATGCTGCGCGTACAGTGAACGTGAAGCTCGGCGCCCTGGAGGACAAGCGCACCGCTTCGGCCGACACCGGGGCACATGAAGGCGGCAAGCTCGGCCTTGCGGTGCGGCCGCTCACCGAGCAGGAGCAGCGACAGGGCAACGTCAAGGGTGGCCTCGTGGTCGAGCACTCCAGCGGACCGGCCGCCGAGGCGGGTATCCAGCCCGGCGATGTCGTGCTGGCCGCCAACGGCGCACCGATCAACAGCTCCGACGACCTGCGCGGTGCGGTGGAGAAGTCCAAGGGACACATCGCACTGCTGATCCAGCGCGGAGATACCCGGCTGTTCGTGCCGGTGCGGGTAGGCTGAGTCGATAGTACGGGCGGCGGCGCTGAGTCGCGCCGCCCGGTCCTTCAGGAGTTTTTCAGGCCGCAGGCCCTGCGGCGAGCCACTCGCAGCTCATGCACGCTCTGTGAATAGTTAACCAAACGGTTCACTGTTCCTCGAGACAGCATCTGCTGTGCGTCTCCTCCAACCGGGAACTCAGGTGACCGTGCCATTTGTCACCAGCGCGGCCATCAGCTCGTTCACCGGCATGGCATCCAGCGATTTCGGCGCGGCGAACATGCCCTTGATGCGTTCGGCCTGCTTGGGGCCAAAGTGAGCGTCCACCGATGTCTCGAATTTCTTCACGAGGACCGGCATGCCCTCCGTGCGCCGCTTGCGGTGGCCGATCGGATAGTCGACCTGTACGCGCGGGCTTGCGCTGCCGTCGCGGAAAAAGACCTGCACGGCGTTGCCGATATAGCGCTTGCCCGCATCGTAGTACTCGCTGGTAAAGGTGGGGTTCTCGCGCACCCGTGTGAGCGTGCGCAGCGCGTCGATGCGTGGATCGCGCGCCACTTTATCCTCGTAATCCTCGGCGGTGAGCCGCCCGAAGATGAGCGGGATGGCGACCATGTATTGAATGCAGTGATCGCGATCCGCCGGGTTGGCGAGCGGCCCTACCTTGTCGATGATGCGAACTCCCGGCTCCTGGGTCTCGATCACCACTCGCTCGATCTCGCCGAGCCGCCCGGCCACCTGCGGGTGCAGCGTCATCGCCGCCTCGACCGCGGTCTGCGCGTGAAACTCCGCGGGGTACGAGATCTTGAAAAGCACGTTCTCCATGACGTAGCTGCCGAAGGGCTGCGGCAACGCGATCGGCTTGCCGCGGAAGAGCACATCGCAGAACCCCCAGGTCTTGGCTGAGAGCGCGGACGGGTAGCCCATCTCGCCGGTGAGAGCGATCAGGGCGAGCCGCACGGCGCGGCTCGTGGCATCGCCGGCGGCCCAACTCTTGCGTGAGCCGGTGTTCGGCGCGTGGCGGTAGGTGCGCAACGCGCCGCCATCGATCCAGGCGTTGGATACCGCGTTCACCACCTGCTCCTCGGTCGCACCGAGCAGGCTCGCCACCACCGCGCTCGAGGCGACACGCACCAACAGCACGTGATCGAGGCCGACGCGGTTGAAGCTGTTCTCGAGCGCGAGCACGCCCTGGATCTCGTGCGCCTTGATCATCGCGGCGAGCAGCTCGCGCACGGTGGTCGGCGAGCGGCCCGACATCACCGCCTGCCGCGCCAGATAATCCGATACCGCGAGGATGCCGCCGAGGTTGTCGGACGGGTGGCCCCACTCGGCGGCGAGCCAGGTGTCGTTGAAGTCGAGCCAGCGGATCATGGCGCCGATATTGAAGGCGGCCTGCACCGGATCGAGCTCGAAGGAGGTGCCGGGCACGCGCGCTCCGCCCGGCATCACCGCTCCGGGCACCACGGGCCCGAGGAGCTTGCGGCAGGCGGGATACTTCAGCGCCTGGAAACCGCAGGCGAGTGTGTCCATCAGGCAGTAGCGTGCCGTCTCGTAGGCGCCTGCGCTCTTCACCTTGAAGGTGCGGGCGTAATCGGCGATGGCGAGGAGCGCGGCATCCGGCGGTGGCCGCTCGGCGGATTTGCTGTCGTGCGCGGACATGGCCTCGGCTTCCCTGGCGTTATGGGCGTTGTGCGAGCGGTACGAACTTGAGGTTCTCGGGACCTGTGTAGTTGGCGGTCGGACGGATGATCTTGCCGTCGAGGCGCTGCTCGATGACGTGTGCCGCCCAGCCGGTGGTGCGCGCGATCACGAACAGCGGCGTGAACATCTCCGTCGGCACACCCATCATGTGGTACGACACCGCTGAGAACCAATCGAGGTTCGCGAACATGTTCTTGCTCTCGCGCATCACCGTCTCGATGCGCGCGGCGACCTCAAACATGCCCGGGTCACCGGCCTCGTTCGAGAGCTGCCGGGCCACCTCCTTGATCACCTGGTTGCGCGGATCGGCGAGCGTATACACCGGGTGCCCGAAGCCGATGATGACCTCCTTGTTCGCGAGCCGTGCGCGGATGTCGCTGGCTGCGGCCTCGGGCGTCGCGTAGCGCTGCTGGATCTCGAACGCCGCCTCGTTGGCCCCGCCGTGCTTCGGCCCGCGCAGCGCCCCGATGGCGCCAGCGATGCACGAGTACATGTCGGCACCCGTGCCCGCGATCACGCGTGCGGCAAACGTCGACGCGTTCAATTCGTGCTCGGCGTACAAAATGAGCGAGGTGTGCATGGCGCGCACCCAGGAGGCTGGCGGCGGACGCCGGTGCAGCAGGTGCAGGAGGTGGCCACCGATGGAATCGTCCTCGGTCTCGACTTCTATGCGCAGTCCCGAGTGACTGAAGTGGTACCAGTAAGTGAGCATCGAGCCGAGTGAGGCGATGAGTCGATCGGCGATCTCGCGCGCGCCAGCCGGCTCGTGCGTGGCCTTCTCCGGCAAGGTGCAACCGAGCACCGAAACTGCGGTGCGCAGCACGTCCATGGGATGGCTCGCCGCGGGAAGGAGCTCGAGCACGCTGCGCACCGTGGCCGGCAGACCGCGCAAAGCTCTGAGGTGCGCCTTGTACTCGCTGAGCTCGGCGCGGTTCGGCAGTTTCTCGTGAAGGAGCAGATAGGCGATCTCCTCGAACTCGCACACCGTGGCGATCTCGAGGATGTCGTAGCCGCGGTAGTGCAGGTCGTTGCCGCTGCGGCCCACCGTGCACAGCGCCGTGTTACCGGCGACCACGCCCGAGAGGGCGACGGACTTCTTCGCTCCGGCAGCACGCATCTCGCTCATGTCTTTTCTTTCCCGAAGAGCTCATCGAGCTTTTTCTCGTACTCGTGATAGCCGAGTACCTCGTAGAGCTCGGCGCGGGTCTGCATGAGGTCCAGCACTCCGCGCTGGGTGCCCTCGCTACGGATCGCCGTGTATACCCGCAGCTGCGCGCGCGCCGCGGCGCGGAAGGCGGAGAGCGGATAGAGCACCAGGCGCACCCCGGCGGCGCCGAGCTCGCTCACCGTGAAGAGCGGCGTCTGCCCGAACTCGGTCAGGTTGGCGAGCACCGGCACGGGCAGGGCGGAGGTGAACTGGCGATACTCATCGAGGGTCTTGAGCGCCTCGGCGAAAATCATGTCGGCCCCGGCGGCCACGTAGTCCGCGGCGCGCTCGAGGGCTGCGGCCTGCCCCTCCACCGCGTGCGCATCGGTGCGCGCCATGATGACGAAGGCGGAGTCGTTGCGCGCATCGACGGCCGCGTGGATGCGATCGACCATCTCGGCGGCATGCACCAGCGCCTTGCCCGGACGGTGCCCGCAGCGCTTGGCGGACACCTGGTCCTCGAGATGCATGCCCGCGGCGCCCGCGCGGATCAGCTCGCGCGTGGTGCGCGCGATGTTGAAGGCGCTGCCGAAACCGGTATCGGCATCGACCAGCAGCGGCAGCGGGCAGGCCGCCGTGATGCGGCGCACGTCCTCGCAGACGTCGTTCAGGGACGTGATGCCGAGGTCCGGAAGTCCGAACGAGGCGTTGGCGACCCCGGCGCCGGAAAGATAGACCGCGCGAAACCCCGCGCGCTCGGCGAGCAGTGCCGCGTAAGCGTTGCTCGCGCCGACGACCTGCAGCGGGCGTTCGATCCCGAGGGCAGCCCGCAGACGCGCGCCGGCGGTGAGTGAGGTTTCGGGCATGGTGGACCTGGCAAGCGAGTAATTATTCTATACGCGCGCGAGCGCGGCCGACCACCGGGTGCGCGCGCCGATCTTACCGGCCGGTAGGTGCTTCAGCCGATGCGTACCACGGTGCGTCCGGTAATCCCTGCGGCGAGGTACGCCGGGAATGCCGCTGGTAGCTCGCCGAGCTCGATGGTGCGGGTCACGATGCGCTCGATGTGCCGCGGACGCAGATCGGTCGCGATGCGCTGCCATACCGCCAGGCGCCATTCGCGCCGTGTCGCCGAGGAGTTGATGCCGAGCAGCGCCACGCCCCGCAGGATGAAGGGCATCACCGTCGTGCTGAAAGCCGCCCCCGAGGCGAGCCCGATGCTGGCGATGTTGCCCCAGAAGTCGACCGTGCGCGTGAGCCAGGTGAGCGTCTCGCCGCCTAGGTTGTCGATGGCGCCGCCGAAGCGCGCGTTCTCGAGCGGCCGTGACCCGAGATCGAGTCCCGCGCGCGGGAGCACCTCGCTCGCGCCGAGCTCCTTGAGATAGGGCGCCGCATCGGCTTTGCCGCTCACCGCCACCACGCGATAGCCGCGCGCGCTCAGCATGTCGATGGCGAGGCTGCCGACCCCGCCCGAAGCTCCGGTCACCGCGATCGGCCCCCCGCCGGGCTCCTGGCCGTTCTGCTCCATGCGGTGGATGGCGAGCGCCGCGGTGAAGCCCGCGGTGCCGAGCGCCATGGCGGTGAAGGCATCGAGTCCGCGCGGCATCGGAATAACCCAGTCGCCCGGCACGCGCGCGAATTGCGCATAGCCGCCATCGTGCGTCTCGGAAAGCCCGCAGCCGGTCACGAGCACTGCGCTCCCCGGCGCGAAGCGCGCATCGCCGGAGGACTCGACGATGCCGGCGAGATCGATGCCGCCCACGAGCGGATAGCGGCGCAGGATCTTGCCCGCGCCCGTCGCCGCGAGCGCGTCCTTGTAGTTGATGCCCGAGTGGGTGACGCGGATCACCACATCGCCAGGGGAGAGATCGTCGAGGGCGAGCTCATCGAAGCGCGCGACGATCTTGCCCCCCTCCGAGTGGATGCGGAACGCCTTGAAGCGGTTCATGGCTGCACCTTGGCTCCGCGTCCGAGCTCGCCGGTGCGCGCGAGCCAGGCGATGAGCCCCTGCGTGTTGAGGGTCAGGTCTCCGTCGAAGGCATGCTCGAGCTCGCCGTCCGGGAGCCGGCAGCCATGTGCCCGCGCCAGCGTACGCCAGAGTGCGAGCATGTCCGCGCGGATGCCGCTCGCGGGGTCGGCGTCGGCGGCGTGCGCGCGCGCCATGCGTGCGAGCGCGCCGATCTGCTCCTTGAGTGAGTCTCCGAGACGTGGAATGTCGCTTACCCGGCTGAAATGCATCAGGTATATCGACTCGGGCCTGAGGCTCAGCATGCGGTCGATGGAGGCGATGTGCTGCTGCGGATCGAACTGCGTGGGCACGGTGGACGGAGTGATGAACGCGCCCTTCTCCGTGTCGAGGGCCCGATAAGAGATCCCGAAGGTGTCGCCGCTGAAGATGCTGGCATGCGCGCGGTCGAGGATGACGTAGTGATGCTGGGCATGTCCGGGAGCATGCAGCAGCTCGAGCGTGCGGCCGCCGAGCCGGATGCGCTCGCCGTCGGCGACCGCGCGTACGCGCTCGGGCGCGATCGGCAGCAGCTCCCCGTACATACGGCGGAAGCGCTCCTCTCCGTACACCGCCTGCGAGCCGGCGATGAGCCTGGCGGGGTCGATCATGTGCGGCGCGCCGCGCGGATGCAGCAGTGCCCGGGCGTTGGGCAACTCCCGCATGAGCGTGCCCGCACCACCGGCGTGATCGAGGTGCACGTGCGTAAGCAGCAGATAGTCGACGGCCTCGCGGCCGATGCCGAGCTCATCGAGTGCGCCGAGAAGATAGGGAACGGAGGAGTTCGTTCCCACATCGACGAACGCCGCGCGCCCGGCGTCGACGATGATGTGTGCGGCGGCGTGACCCGGATAGAGGTACTCGGCGTCCACCGCGGTGATGCCGTGCGGGTGCCGATAGAGTGTCGGCTTCATCACAGGAGCGCGCCGCTGCATGTACACATCGTACCCTGTACGCTAGAACCACCCCACGAAATAGCTTAAACGCATGACCGCAGACGCTCGCCGCTTGCTGGCACGCTCCGCATTCATTGGCCTCGTTCTCGCCGTCGGCGCCATGGCGGCGCTCGCCGGGCAAACAGGTCCCGCGCCCACTACTCCGGAACCTTCCGCCACGCTCGCACCGCCTGCGAGCACGGCCGCGCCTCAGCCGCTCACGCCGCAGCCGGCGGCTGCATTCATTCCGCAAGGTCCGATCACCCAACACCGCGAGCGTGGCAACCTGGTATTCGATGGCATTCCGCCGCCGGACGCGGGCCTGGCGGCGCGGCTCGCGCGCTATCAGCAGTCGCGCGGCGCCACCTTTCTCGACTGGCTGGCCGATGGGACGCTGCTCGTGTCGACGCGCTTCGGCGACACCGAGCAGGTGCACCGCGTGAGCGCACCGCTCGCGATGCGCGAGCAGCTCACCTTCGCTTCCGACCCCATCGAGTGGGCGCGCGGTGCGAAGAGTGGCAAGGGATTCGTCTTCCTCATGGATCACGCCGGCGATGACAACGCCCAGGTGTACTACCACCCTGGCGTCGGGGAGATCCGCCAGCTGACGCATGGCAACTTCATCCACGGCAGTATCGTCTGGGCGCACGATGGCAAGCGGGTGGCCTTCTACGGCAACGAGCGCGACTCCCTCAGCTACGACGTCTACGTTGCCGATGTGACCGCCAACACGAATCCGCAGCTGGTGGTCGGCGGGCGCGAAGACACCTGGTATCCGCTCGACTGGTCGGCGGATGACTCGAAGCTGCTGGTGTGGCGCTATTTCTCGAGCAGCGAGAGTTATCTCTACATCGCGGATGTCGCCAGCGGGGCCCTCATCCCGCTCGAGGCGAAGCCGGTGAAGGCCGGCATCCGCATGGCGAAATTCGACCCGGCCGGCCGCGGGGTGTACGTGGTGACCGACGAGGACAGCGAGTTCGCCCAGCTGAAGTTCAAGGACCTCATCACTCACGACAGCCGCCGCGTCACCCCCGATGTCAGCTGGGACGTCGAGGACTTCGATGTGACCCCCGACGGCCGCTACATCGCCTACGTCCTCAACGAGGATGGCCGCAGCCGCCTGGCGGTGCTCGACCGCGACAGCCAGCAGACGGTCGCGCCGGTCGGACTGCCCGAGGGGCGCATTGGCAACCCGCGCTTCGATCGCAGCGGCCGCAGGCTTGCGGTAACCGTGGACTCGCCCACCTCGCCGCGCGATGTCTGGGTGTACGAGCTCGAGAACGGCAACGTGACGCGCTGGACGCACAGCGAGGCGGGACCGGTCGATGTCGGCACTTTCATCGCGCCCGAGCTCATCCACTATCCAACCTGGGATCGCGTCAGTGGCCATGAGCGGCGCCTCTCGGCCTATGTCTACCGCCCCGCGCAGGCGACGGGCCCGGTGCCGGTGGCGATCGACATCCACGGCGGGCCCGAAGCGCAGTACCGCCCGGAGTGGGATCCGTTCGTGCAGTTCCTCGTGCACGAGCTCGGCTACGCGGTAGTCGCACCGAACGTCCGCGGCTCGTCCGGTTACGGCAAGAGCTTCCTCGCGCTCGACAACGGCATGCTGCGTGAGGACGCGGTGCGCGACATCGGCTCGCTGCTCGTGTGGATCGGAGTGCAGTCCGGATTCGATCGGGAGCACATAGCGGTGATGGGCGGCTCGTACGGCGGCTACATGGCACTTGCGGCGCTCGTCACCTACGGCGACCGGCTGCGTGGCGGCATCGATCTCGCCGGCATCAGCAATTTCGTCACCTTCCTGCGCAGCACCTCGGGCTATCGGCGCGACTGGCGGCGCACCGAGTACGGTGACGAGCGTGATACGGGCATGCGGGTATTCCTCGAGCGCATCTCACCGCTCACCAACGCCGCCCGCATCCGCAAGCCGTTGCTGGTCGCGGCCGGCCAGAACGACCCACGCGTGCCGATCTCGGAGTCCGAGCAGCTGGTGTGGCGCGTGCGCTCGAGCGGCGGAGAGGTCTGGTATCTCGTGGCGAAGGACGAAGGCCACGGTTTTCTGAAGAAGCCCAATCGGGATGAGTATCTGCTGACTGCCGCGAGCTTCCTGCAGCGGCTCGCGCACCAGTGATGCGCCAGTGATGCGCCAGTGATGCGCTAGCAGGGCTGCGCTGCCGGCGCGCGCGTCCCCGCCCCCGGAGCCGGCGCCGGGAAGGCCGCCGTCACGGCAAGCCCCTTGCCCGCAGGGCCATCGGTGAGGCTCACCGTGGCGCCATGCGCATCCGCGATGGCTTTTACGATGGCGAGGCCAAGTCCGCTGCCGGTCGCAGTAGTGCCGGCGCGGCGGTAGAAACGATCGAGAACGCGCGCGCGCTCCTCGGCGGGGATGCCCGGTCCATCATCCGTTACGGTGACGCGCGCTCCCGTCGCGCTGCTCTCGACCGTCACATCGACCCGCCCGCCGGCGGGCGTGTAGCGCACGGCATTGTCGATGAGATTGCGCAGCAGCGTCCGCAGCGCATCGGGATCCGCTGTCACCGTTGCGGGCTGCGCCGCTGCGACACCGAGGTCGATGCGCCCGGCATCCGCAAGCGGGACGAGCTCCGCGACGATCTCACGCGCGAGCTCATCGAGCCGCACCGGCACGGGCTGACTGTCGGCACGCGGTTCCTGGCGCGCGAGTGCGAGCATCTGCTCCACCAGCCGGATGGCCCGCTGTACACCCGCCGCGAGGGTGCTCATGGCTGCCTCACGCTCCGCCTCGCTGCTGGCGCGCGCCAGCATGCCGGTCTGCAGATACAGAGCGGTGAGCGGGGTGCGCAGCTCATGCGCCGCATCGGCCATGAACGCGCGCTCGCGCTCGAGCGCGGCGCGCAGCCGGCCGAGCAGATCATTGAGCGCGAGCACGAGCGGCTGCACCTCATCCGGCAATTGCGTCGCGGGCAAGGCGTCGAGCGCGTTGACGCGCCGCGACTTTACCTGCGCGGTGAGCCGCCGCAGCGGCTCGAGCGCATGTCCCACCGCGATCCAGATGACGAGCGCCAGCACCGGCAGCAGCAGGGCGAAGGGCTTCAGCGTCTGCAGCGCGAGCTCCGCGGCGCGTTGCTCGCGTACGCTCATCGGTTGCGCTACCTGGATGACACGCGTGACCGCCTGCACGCCGAACACGCGCCAGCGACCTCCTTCGCGCGTCGTGACCGTGGAGAAACCCAGCGTGGTGATGTCCGGTAGTACCGCATGCGGGCGCGAGAGGTACACGCGTATGCCATCGAGCGACCACACCTGCACCACGAAGTCGTAAGTCGCATCGGTGGAGGGCAGCCGCGGCGCGAGCAGGTACTCGACCGGCTCATCACGCAGAATGAGTGCCGTCTGCCGCAGGTGATAGTCGAAAAAGGTGTCCGCCTCCGCGAGTGCGTTGCGATAGACGATCCAGCCGCCCACCACCCCAACCAGCACCACGGCCGCGAGCAGCGAGCCGAGCAGCCGTGCGCGCAGCGAGCTCACGCCGAGGGCCTCAGGCGATAGCCGACGCCGCGGACGGTGAGGATGAATTGCGCACCGAGCTTGCGGCGCAGACCGTGGATGTGCACCTCGACGGCGTTGCTTTCGACTTCCTCACCCCAACCGTAGAGCCGCTCCTCGAGCTGGGTGCGCGAGAGGATTGTGCCCGGGCGCTCCATCAACAGCTGCAGCAGCGCGAACTCGCGTGGCGAGAGCGCCACCTCCGTGTTCTCGCGTGTCACCCGGTGCGCGGCCGGGTCGAGCACCACGCCCTGATACTCGAGGAGTGGGGCGGGACGGCCGGACTTGCGCCGCAGCAGCGCGCGGATGCGCGCCGCCAGCTCATCCAGGTCGAAGGGCTTGATGAGGTAGTCATCGGCGCCGGCATCGAGACCCGCCACGCGATCGGACACCGCATCGCGCGCAGTGATGATGAGCACCGGCAGCGCCTCGCCGCGGGTGCGCAGCGTCTTCAGCAGCTCGAGTCCATCGCTGCCCGGCAAGCCCAGATCGAGCAGCAGCAGCTCGAACGGCTCGCTGCGCAACACCTGGGACCCCGAGCGGGCATCGTGCACCCAGTCGACCGTGAAGCCTTCGCGCTTGAGGCCGGCGCGGATGGCTTCGCCGATCATCGCATCGTCCTCTACCAGCAGCAGTCTCACGGTCCGGGAAGTATGATCGGTCGCGCCGGTCCACGCGCGAGGAGTTGTGTTTGAGTCGCAGCGAGCGCCTGGTGCAGGACGCCGCCACCCTCGGGGTTACGCTGACCGGTGCCGAGGCCGCACGGCTGCTCGCGCTCACCGAGGAGCTCGCGCGCTGGAACCGCCGCTACAACCTCACGGCGATCACCACGCCCGCCGCCATGGTGACGCACCACCTGCTCGACAGTCTCGCGGTACATCCCGACATCGTGGGCACGCGCATCGCCGATGTCGGCACGGGCGCTGGATTCCCCGGGCTGCCGCTCGCGCTCTGCAATCCGCAGCGGCATTTCACGCTCATCGATTCCACCGCCAAGAAGCTGCGCTTCGTCACGCACGCAGCCGAGCTGCTCGAGCTCGCCAACGTGACCACCGTGCACGCGCGGGTCGAGTCATTGAAGCCCGCGGCCCCTTTCGACACGGTGCTCGCGCGCGCCTTCGCGCCGCTTCCGCGGTTGCTCGAGAAGGCGGCACCGCTCTGTGCGCCGACGACGCAGTTGCTCGCGCTGAAGGGCAAGTGGCCGGCGGAGGAGCTCGCCGCGCTGCCGCCCGGCTGGAGCGTGCTGCGCTCGCGTGAGTTGCACGTGCCCGGTCTCGATGCGGCACGCTGCCTCATCGTGCTCTCCCGCGCCGGTGCCGCCACGGCAGCGCCGCCCGCGGTATGATGACGTCGGTGCGCTGACAGCTTCGCACCCACCGCATAGTGCCGCGTAACCCGCTCCTGACCACCTGGCCGCTACTCGTCGGCATGGGAATTCTCATGCTGGGAGCGGGACTTTTGAGCACCCTGCTCGGGCTGCGGGCCACGCTCGAGGGGTTCCCCACGCCGATTACCGGACTCGTCATGTCCGGATACTACGTCGGCTATCTCGCCGGCACGCAGCTCGCGCCGCGGTTGCTGCGACAGGTGGGACACGTGCGCGTGTTTGCCGCGCTCGCCGCCCTCGCCTCCGTCGCCGCTCTGGCGTTTGCCACCTGGGTGCACCCACTGCCCTGGGGAATCATGCGGCTCATCACCGGGGTGTGTTTCGCCGGTATCTACGTGGTCGCCGAAAGCTGGCTCAATCATCGCGCCAGCCGCACCAATCGCGGCCGCCTGCTCGCGCTGTACATGCTGGTGCTCTACGTGGGGCTCGGCAGCGCGCAGTTCCTGCTGTTGCTGTCGAGTCCGCAGACCGAAGCGCCGTTCATGCTGGTGTCGGCGCTGATATCGCTCGCCATGGTGCCGATCGTGGCGTCCGCGCAGCCGACTCCCGAGCCCGCCGCGCCACGCCACGTGCAGTACCGCGAGCTGTATCAGCATTCTCCGCTCGCCGTAGTGGCGGTTGCGATCTCGGGCATGATCTCCTCGATCATTTTTTCCATGGGTCCGGTGTATGCGCGCCTCAGCGGTGCCGGGACCCGCGGCGTGGCGGAGTTCATGGCGGTGAGCATCTTCGCGGCCGTGCTCACGCAATATCCGGCCGGCCGGCTGTCCGACCGGATGGACCGGCGCACGGTGATCGCCGGCGCCTGTACGATTGCGACATTGGTGGCGGTCAGCATCGAGCTTTTCGCCGCGCATCCGCGCTGGCTGTTCCTGTTGCTC
>Ga0070717_10001191_pt1 | contig 17627 bp, 19 predicted proteins | sample LARL113metaG_FD_71366 | JGI IMG/M metagenome (GOLD analysis project Ga0070717, IMG submission 71366) | Corn, switchgrass and miscanthus rhizosphere microbial communities from Kellogg Biological Station, Michigan, USA - LAR L11-3 metaG | ecosystem: Host-associated > Plants > Roots > Rhizosphere ... | reverse complement strand
CATCGCCGTCACGCCGCACAAATACTGGCGCGCGACGATCGACGGCGCGCCGGCGACGCTTGTCCGCGCCAACGTCGGCTTTCAGGCCATCGAGATCCCGCCGGGCCGGCATCATCTGTCGATGCGCTATCGCAATCCGCTCGTTATGCCCTGCGCGATCGTCTCTCTGATGGCGGTCCTCGCGCTGGCGACGATCGGGGCACGCCGGCCGTGACGCGACGCGACGCCGCCGCCCTCGCCCTCGTCCTGGCCATCACCGCGCTCGCCTTCGCCGACGTCCTCTCCACGAAGCGCGCGCTCTATCTCCGCGACGTCAGCCAGATTCACCTCCCCGAGCGCGTCCTCCTGCGCACCGCCGTGCGCGACGGCGTCCCCTACTGGAATCCGCGCTGGGCCGGCGGCCAGCCGCTGGCGGCGAATCCCGGCTTCGAGCTCTTCTACCCGCCGCACTGGCTGATCTTCCTGCCGAATCTGCTCCTCGGCTTCGCGCTGGAGATCGTCGTCCACTTTCTGCTCGCCGCCGCCGGCATGTATCTATTGTTGCGCTCCCTGAACCTGCGCATCGAGGCCGCTGGCTTCGGCGCGCTCTCCTTCGCCTTCGGCGGCCTGCTGTTGTCGCTGGCGAACCTCCTCCCGTTTCTCTTCGCGGTGACGTGGTGGCCGTGGATCGGCCTTTTCGCGAATCGCTTTTTCGAGCGGCGCCGCACGTGCGACTTCGCCCTCGCGGCGCTCGCCCTCGGCATGCTCCTCCTCATCGGCGAGCCGTCGACGATCCTCGAAGCCGGCGCGCTCCTCGGCGCGTTCGCGCTGTCGCGTCTGAAGCCGGCGCCAGCGATCGGATGGACGGCCGCGATCTGTCTGGCGGCGCTGCTCGCCGGCGCCGCGCAGATCGTCCCGACGCTCGACTTCGCGCGCGACACCGGCCGCGCGTCCGCTAACACGTCGACGAAGTGGACGCTCGACGCCGCGCGCCCGCTCGAGCTCCTCGGCCTCGACATCGGCCCCACCGCCGGCGCCGTGCCGCGCTGGCTCGTGAGCTGGTACGGCGGGATGTTCGCCGCCGCGCTGATCCTCGCCGGCTTCGTGCATCGCATCCGCGGCTGGCTGTTCGTCGCCGCGGTGACGATCGTCGGCTACGCGCTCGCCCTCGGCGTCGTCCGTGTCCCGATGATCCGCTATCCCGAAAAATGGTTCGTCCCCGCCGCGTTCCTGCTGATCGTCTTCACCGCCATCGCCGCCGACCGCTTCCTCGACGACGCCCGCTTCCGCCGCACGACGCACATCGCCGCCGGCGCGCTCGTCGCGCTCAACCTGACCGGCGGCATCACGCGCGGCCTCGCCGCGGCCGCCGCGCTGACGCTGATCCTCTTCCTCCGCGGCCGTCTCGCGCTCGCGCTGCTCGCGGTCTTCGTCGCCGTCGACCTCGGCACGCGCATCCCCGCCATCGCGCCGCGCATCGACTCCGCGTACTACACCGACGTCCCGGCCATCGCGCGCACGATCCCGCCGCGCTCGCGCCTCTACAACGACGCGAACTGGGTCTCCTTCGCGACGAACCGGCGCCCGTCGTGGGAGGGCGCGCGCGACCTGCTCTTCCCCGAGCTGCAGACGCTGTGGGGCTTCGACGCCGTGCTCGAGCCCGATGTCGGCAAGCTCTATCTCCGCCCGACGAGCGACTTCCTCGACCTCTTCCTCGGCACGCGCTTCGGCCCGCGCGGCGCGTCGGTGCCGCTGCTCCTCTCGCTCGCCGGCGCGACGCACGCCGTCACCGCGGACGGCAGCGTCGTCGCGTATCCCAACGCGAAGCTGACGATCGCGACCGCGCTGGCACCGATCAATCGCGTCACCGAGCCGCACCCGTGGCCGCGCGGCATCGCCTTCGTCGATCGGCCGTTCACGCCCGCGCCCGCGCGCGTCGAGCGCGTGCGCGAGACGACGAACACGATCGATGCGGACGTCGACGCCGCCGGCCGCACGCTCCTCGCCATCGCCGTCACGCCGCACAAATACTGGCGCGCCACGATCGACGGCGCGCCGGCGACGCTCGTCCGCGCAAACGTCGGCTTTCAGGCCATCGAGATCCCGCGCGGGCGGCATCACGTCTCGATGCGCTACCGCAATCCGCTCGTCGTCCCGAGCGCGATCGTCTCGCTCATCGCCGCGGCGGCGCTGGCGACTGTCGCCGCACTTCGTAGCAGAGCGCCGCGGCCGCCGTGGCCACGTTGAGCGAGTCGACGTGCCCCTGCATCGGGATCGTGACGACGCGGTCGCAGTGCTCGGCGACGTTGCGGCGGATCCCCTTGCCTTCGTTGCCGAGGACGAGGGCGACCTTGCCGGTGAAATCGATCGAGGAGGGCGCGTCGCCGCCCGCCGCGGCGGCGTAGCGCCAGAAGCCGTTCTTCTCCAGCGTCTCGAGGGCGCGCGCGAGGTTCGTCACCTGCGCGACCGGCACCCACTCGCTCGCGCCCGCCGACGCCTTCACCGCCGCGGGCGTGAGGCCGACGCTCTCGTGCTGCGGGATGACCACGAGGTCGACGCCGAACGCGTCGGCCACGCGCAGGATCGCGCCGAAGTTCTGCGGATCGGTGATGCCGTCGAGGACGAGCACGAACGACGCGCGCTCCACGGCGTCGTCGAAGTCGGCGTACTTCCCCTCGGAGACGTCGGCGACGACGCCGTTGTGCACGCCGCGTCCGGCCAGGCGGTCGATCTGCTCGCCGGTCATCTGCCGCACCGGCACCCCGGCGCGCTTCGCCTCGGCCACGGCGCGCTGCAGCTTGCCGCCATGCTCGCGCGCCACGCCGACGTAGTGCACGCGGTCGGGATGCGAGCGCAGCGCCTCGAGGACGGGGTTGAGGCCGTAGATGATCATCCGCCGCGCAGTGTACGTAGAATCGCGGCGTGACGGACCGCCAGCGATGGCTCGCGCTCGGCTTCGTGATCGCGGTCAGCGCGTTCTTTCACGGCGCCGTGCTCCTGACCCGGCCGATCGAGCCGGGCGCCGACGCGTCGTCGTACACCGTGCCGGCGCGCGAGCTCCTGCGGCATCACCGCTTCGACGGCCCCGGCCTCATCGTCTACGCCTATCCATTGCCGGAGCGGGAGCGCCCGGGGCCGGAGACGCTGCGCACGCCGGGCTATCCGCTCTTTCTCGCCGCGATCCTCGCCCTCGGCCTGCCGCTCGAGGCCGCCGTCTGGATCCAGCATCTCCTCGGCGTCGCGCTGGCGGCGGCGGTGTTCCTGTTCGCCGACCTCGTGCTGCGCCGCCGCGCGGCCGCGGTCATCGCCGCGCTGCTGGTCGGCACGCAGCCGGCGATTCTCCTCGTCGCGCACGACTACATGGCAGAGCTGCTCTTCACCGCCGTCGTCGCGGCCGCGCTGTTCTGCGCGTATCGCGCCTTGCGCGGCGGCGCCGGCGCATGGGCAGCGGCCGCGGGACTCCTGACCGGCGTCGCGGCGCTGATCCGGCCGATCGCCCTCGTCTGGTTCGTGCCGCTGGCGGTCTTCATGATCGTGCGCGAGCGGCGGCGGGCGGCTGCGTTCCTCGTGGCTGCGCTGGTCCTCCCGTTGGCGTGGGCCGCGCGCAACTACGCGGCGGTGGGCGTGGCCACGGTCAGCTCCGTCTCGGGAGAGGAGGCGCTCTTCTACAACGCCGCCGGCGCGCTGGCGATCGAGGACAAGCCGCTGCTCTATCGCCTTTCGGCGCTGCAGCAACCCACCGGTTTCTACAACGCCTGGGAGAAGCTCAAGCCGCGCCTCGGCGAGGCGGCGTTCGCGGAGATGCGCGCCGACGGCATCGATCCCCGCCGCGCGCCGCACGCGGTCCTGGCCCGCGCCTACTCGCGCCTCGGCCGGCGCATCCTGCTCCGGCATCTGCCCGAGGCGGCGGAGCTCGCCGTCAGCGCGTGCATCGAGCTCTTCGTCTACACCTATGCGCGGCCGGCCGCGTCGCACGAGTGGCTGACGGTCATTGCCGGCATCGCCATCTTCGCCTTCGCCTGCCGCGGCTTGGCGGTGCTGCGGCGCGACGATCCCGTCTGCGCGTTTCTGATCGCGGCCACGATCGTCGCGTTCGCGATCCCGGCGGCGAGCGCCGTCGCCGACATCCGCTTCGCCATCCCGTTCGCTCCGGCGTACGCGATCGCCGCCGGCGCCGGCATCACAGCGCGCGGGCGAGCCGCGACGGCAGCGCCGGCCCCTCGTAAATGAAGCTCGTGTAGAGCTGGACGAGGTCCGCGCCCGCGGCCATCTTCGCGCGGACGTCGTCGGCCGTGAAAATCCCACCGACGCCGATGAGCGGATAGCCGACGCCGGCGTTCTTCCGCACCTTCGCGAGGATCTCCGTCGACTTCGCCATCAGCGGCGCGCCGGAGAGGCCGCCGCCCTCGGCGATCGTCGTGTTCGTGCAGATCATCCCGCTCGCGCGCTTCACGCAGACGTCGCAGATCTCGCCGAGGAGCGCGTCGTCGATGTCCGGCGCGATCTTCACGAAGACGCGCTCGTGGTGCACGACGCCGAGGATCTTTTCGAGATGCTCGGGCCGCTGCAGATCGCGCAGCGACGGCGTGTTCGGCGACGACACGTTGATCACGATCGCATCGGCGCGCGGGCCGAGCTTGTTCGCGCAGATCGCGTAGTCATCGGCGGCGTTTTCGAGAGGCGTGTCCTTGTTCTTGCCGATGTTCACGAAGAGCGGGACGGGCGCGATCAGCCGCTCCGCCACGGCGTCGGCGCCGTCGTTGTTGAAGCCCATCCGATTGATCAGCGCGCGCTGCTCGGGGAGGCGGAAGAGCCGCGGCTTCGGATTTCCCGGCTGCGGCCGCGGCGTCACCGTGCCGACTTCGATGAAGCCGAAGCCGAGCGCGGCGAGGAACGGGATCATCGTCGCGTTCTTGTCGAAGCCGGCGGCGATGCCGATCGGCGTCCTGAACGTCAGGCCGAGGAGCTCGACCGGGCGCTCCGGCACGCGGCAGAGCGCTTCGATCGCGCGCAGCACGATGGCGATCTGCTGCAGCCGCATCATCTGCGCCGCCGCGAGCTCGTGCGCCGTCTCCGCGCCGGCCGCGAAGAGCAGCTTGCGGATCAGGCGATACATCGCTCGACGCGCGCCAGCGGCGAGAGCACGCGCGGATCGCTCTCGCTGGCGCGGCGCAGCAGCGGGATCGCGCGCACGAGCTCCGGCCCGTGGTCCATGCCGGTAATCGCCACGCGCAGCGGCATGAAGAGATTCTTGCCTTTCAGCCCCGTCGCCGCCTTCAGCCGCTCGACCATGGCGTGGTACGACGCCTCGTCCGACGGCGCGCCGTGCTCGCGCAGATCGGCCGCCAGTTTCTCCGCGAACGCGCGGTCGATCGCCGGCGGCTCATAGCTGAAGACGAAGAGCAGCGCGTCGGCGAACTGCGTCAGACGGTGCACGCTCTTTTTGACGACGTCGATGGCCTCCTCGAGCCATGGCGCGTCGCCGCCGACGCGCGGCGCGACGAGCGGCCGCAGCTCCGCCGCGCTCATGGCGTGGATGTACTGCCCGTTCAGCCAGTCGAGCTTCTGCGGATCGAACACCGCCGGCGCGGAGTTGACGCGGTCGAGCGAGAAGTGCTCGATCGCGTAGCCGCGGTCAAAGACTTCGCGGCCGTCCGGCGCCGACCAGCCCAACATCGTCAAGTAGTTAACCATCGCCTCGGGCAGATACCCGTCCTCCGCGAACTGCGACACCGAGGTCGCGCCGTGGCGCTTGGAGAGCTTCGTACGGTCCTGGCCGAGGATCAGCGAGACGTGCGCGAACTGCGGCGTCTCCCAGCCGAGGGCGCGGTAGATCAGCACCTGGCGATGCGTGTTCGTCAGATGCTCCTCGGCGCGGATCACGTGCGTGATCTCCATCTCGTGGTCGTCGACGACGACGGAGAAGTTGTACGTCGGCAGCCCGTCGGAGCGCACCAGGATGAAGTCGCCGAGCGACTCCTTCCGCCACGTCACCTGGCCGCGGATCATGTCGTCGATCGTCACGTCGCCGTCGTCGGGCACGTGAAAGCGCAGCGCGAACGGCGTCCACATCGACAGCTTCGTCGAGACCTGCTGCGGCGTGAGGCGCCAGCAGGTGCCGTCGTAGTGCGGCGGCCGCTGCTCGGCCTCGGCACGCCGGCGCTTGAGCTCCAGCTCTTCCTCGGTGCAGAAGCAGCGGTAGGCGATGTTCTTCGACATCAGCTCCTGCGCGGCCGCGCTGTAGCGCTCGACGCGCTCGGACTGCCGGTACGGCGCATGCGGCCCGCCGACGTCCGGCCCCTCCTCCCACGGCAGCCCGAGCCAGCGGAGGTCGGCGAGGACCATGTCTTCCGACTCGCGCGTGGAGCGCTCGACGTCGGTGTCCTCGACGCGGATGACGAACGTGCCGCCGTGGCGGCGCGCGAAGAGCCAGTTGAAGATCGCCGTGCGCGCGCCGCCGACGTGGAGGTGCCCGGTGGGCGACGGGGCGAAGCGGACGCGGACGGTCATGCGAGCGCGCAGTTTATCCCGCGTGCGAGTGGAGCGCCGGCGTCCTCGCCGGCCGCCGAGACGGCGGCGCTCCGCTGGGGTTGGAACTAAGCCAGCAGCACCACCGCCATCGCGCAAATCCCTTCGCCGCGGCCGAGGAAGCCGAGGTGGTCGGTCGTCGTGAATTTGACGTTCACGCGCTCTTCCGGAATGCCGAGCAGCTGCGCCACGCTCGACTTCATGGCCTGGCGATGCGGTGCGAGCTTCGGCCGCTGGGCGACGATCGTCACGTCGATGTTGGCGATCTTCCCGCCGTACATGCGCAGCGTTTCGTGAACGAAAACCTCGGAGGACGCGCCGCGCCAGCGCTCATCGTCCGAGGGAAAGTAGTGGCCGATGTCGCCCAGCCCCGCCGCGCCGAGAATCGCGTCGACGATGGCGTGCAGCACCGCGTCGGCATCGGAGTGGCCCGCGAGCCCGCCGCGCTCGCTGATGCGCACGCCGCCGAGAATCAGCGGCCGCTCCTCGGCGAACGCGTGCACGTCGACGCCCTGCCCGATGCGCATCATGGCGCGCTCAGCTCCTCGAAGTGCGCCTCGGCGTAGGCGAGGTCCTCGGGGCGCGTGATCTTGAAGTTCGCCGCGTCGCCCGGCACCACGCGCACCTCGTAGCCGTAGCGCGCCGCCAGGCCGGCTTCGTCGGTGCCGTCGATGCCGTCGCGCTTCGCCTTGTCGAGCACATCGTGAAGGATGCCGATGCGAAAGCACTGCGGCGTCTGCGCGGCCACGAGCTGGTCGCGCTCCGGCGTGGAGACGAGCCGCCCACCGCGCGCGACGTGAATCGTGTCCGTCACCGGCACCGTGGGAAACGCGCCGCCGTGCTCCGCCGCCACGTCGAGCAGCGCGTGGAACGTGGCGGTCTTGAAAAACGGCCGCACCGCGTCGTGCACCGCGACGAGCTCGAAGTCCCCCTCGGCCGATTCCAGCGCGCGGATCACGGACTCCTGCCGCGTCGCGCCGCCTGCCACGAAGCGCACGCGCTCCGTCTGCTTCACGTTCGCGAGGAGCGTCTCCGCTACCGCGACGACGATCTGCGCCACGCGCTCGTCGTTGAAGAAGCGCTCGATCGTGCGCAGGAGAATCGGCGTGCCGGCGAGCGGGAGAAACTGCTTCGGGATTTCGCCGCCGAAGCGAGCGCCGAAGCCGGCGGCGGGAATGATGACGAGTGCGGTCACACCGCCATTATGTCGGCTTCTTTGTGCTTGAGGATCGTTCCGACTTCGTCGATGTGCTTGTCGGTGATCTTCTGGATCTCGCTCAGGGCGTGCTTCTCGTCGTCCTCGGAGATCTTGTGATCCTTGAGCAGCTTCTTCAGCCGGTCGTTGCCGTCGCGGCGGACCTGGCGGATGGCCGTGCGCGACTCCTCGGCGAGGTGGTGGGCGCGCTTGACCAGCTCCTTGCGCCGCTCCTCGGTCAGCTGCGGAATGGGGATGCGGATCACCTTCCCGTCCGTCATCGGGTTCAGGCCGAGGTCGGCGTTGCGGACGGCCTTCTCGATCGGCGACAGCATCGACTTGTCCCACGGCTCGGCCACGATCATCGACGGCTCCGGAATCTTGAGCGAGGCCACCTGCGCGATCGGCGTCGGCGTCCCGTAGTAGTCGACCGTCACCCCGTCGAGCATGGCCGCGTTGGCGCGGCCGGTGCGGAGCGTCTTGAACTCGCGGTGCAGCGCCTCGATCGCGCCGTGCATCCGGTGCTGGATGTCCTTGATGACTTCGTTCGTCATGTCAACCTCTGGCGGCGAGAGCGGGCGCCTCGTCGGAGACGAGCGATCCGATCGGCTCTCCGAGGAGGGCGCGGCGGATGTTCCCCTTCTCGCGCAGCGAAAAAATATAGATCGGAATCTGGGAGTTGCGGGCCACGTCGATCGCGGCCGCGTCCATCACCTGCAGCCGCTCGGCGAGCACGCGCTGGTACGTCACGTACGGGAGGCGCTGCGCGTTCGCGTCCTTCTTCGGATCGGCGGTGTAGATCCCGTCGACCTGCGTGGCCTTGAAGATGATCTCGCAATTCAGCTCGCTGGCGCGCAGCGCGGCGGCGGAGTCGGTGGTGAAGAACGGATTGCCGGTGCCGGCCGCGCAGATGACGATGCGCTGCTTCTCGAGGTGGCGGATGGCGCGGCGGCGGATGAACGGCTCCGCGACCTCGGGCATGGTGATGGCCGAGGTGACGCGCGTGTAGGCGCCGCGGCGCTCCAAGGCGTCCTGCAGCGCGAGGGCGTTGATGACCGTGGCCAGCATGCCCATGTGGTCGCCGGCCACGCGGTCGATCCCCTCGGTGGCCGCGGTGACGCCGCGGAAGATGTTGCCGCCGCCGATGACGATGGCGATCTCCACGCCCGACTTCTGCACGTCGACGATCTCGTCGGCGATGGAGGCGAGCGTCTCCGGATCGATGCCCGTCCGGCGGTCGCTCATGAGCGCTTCGCCGGAGAGCTTGAGGAGGACGCGCTTGTATTTCGGCCGGCCGGCGTCGGTCATGGCGCGGACTTTAGCACGGAGCGCCGGCGTCCTCGCCGGCTGGTCCGCAGGCGTCTCGCCTGCGGCGGCGGGACGCCGCCCGGCCAGCCGCCGGGACGGCGGCGCTCCGATCTACTTCATGTACGACGCCACTTCCGCCGCGAAATCGTCGCTCTTCTTCTCGATCCCCTCGCCCAGCTTGTAGCGGACGAAGCGCGTCACCGTGTACTCGCAGCCGTGCTCCTTGGCCTGCGCCTTCAGGTGATCGCCGACCGACTGCTTGTCGTTGCGGATGTACGGCTGCTCGACGAGGCAGGTCTCGGCGTAGAACTTCTCCATTTTTCCCGTGACCATCTTCTCGACGATGTTCTCCGGCTTGCCGGACTTGGCGGCCTGGTCGCGGGCGATCTCGCGCTCGGTGTCGAGGTCCTTCTGCGTCACGTCGCCGCGGTGGACGAAGCGCGGCTCGGCGGCGGCGATGTGCATGGCCACGTCGCGCGCGACCTCGGCGGTCTTCTCGCCGGCCTTGTTCGCCACGAGCTCCACCATCACGCCGATCTTGCCGCCGGCATGGATGTACGAGGCAATCGCCCCGCCCTCCGGCGCCACGAAGCGCGCGAAGCGGCGGATGGTGATGTTCTCCTTGATCGAGGCGATCACTTCCTTCGTCTTGTCGGCGACCGTGCCGCCGCTACCCGGCCACGGATCGGCATTCAGTTCCTCGACCGTATTGGCCTTGCTGTGTGCGATGACCTTGGCGACGTCGTTGGCGAACTGGCGGAAGGCATCGGTGCGGGCCACGAAGTCGGTCTCGCAGTTGACTTCGACGAGCACGCCGACGTTCGCCTCGCCGTGCGCGACGACGGCGCCCTCGGACGTCACGCGTCCGGCCTTCTTGCCCGCCGCGGCGAGCCCCTTCTTGCGGAGGATCTTGGTGGCCTCCTCCATGTTGCCGCCGGCCTCGGTCAGCGCGGACTTCACGTCCATCATGCCGGCGCCGGTCTGCTCGCGCAGTTCTTTGACCATCGCTGCGGTAATTTGCGTCATACGAATCTCCTGTGGAGGACGGGCACTCTTGCCCGTCCCTGGGCGGGTGTGAGGACAGGCAAGAGTACCTGTCCTCCATCGATCACGGGCTAAACCGCGGCTTCCGCGGGCGCGGGCTCGGGAACCGGCGCGGGCGCCGGTTCCGCCTTGTCCTCGGTTCCGATGAACCGTTCCTCGGCCACGTTGTAGCCTTCCAGAACGGAGTCGGCGATCTTCTGCGTGAACAGGCGGATCGCGCGGATGGCGTCGTCGTTCCCGGGGATCACGTAGTCGATGTCCTCGGGGTCGCAGTTGGTGTCGACGATGGCCACGACCGGGATGCCGAGCTTCTTCGCTTCCTTGACCGCGATGTACTCCTTCTTCGGGTCGATGACGAAGAGCGCGTCGGGCAGACCGTCCATCTCGCGGATGCCGATGAGATTCTTCTGGAGCTTCTCGCGCTCATGCTCCATGGCGGCGCGCTCCTTCTTCGACATCTCTTTCTCGGCGTCGTTGAGCACCGATTCGAGCTCCTTGAGGCGCTCGATCGACTTGCGCACGGTCGTGAAGTTCGTCAGGGTGCCGCCCAGCCAGCGGTTGTTCACGTAGAACATGCCGCAGCGGTTGGCCTCCTCGAGAATGGCGTCCTGCGCCTGCCGCTTGGTGCCGACGAACAGGATGCGCTTTCCTCCCTGCGAGAGGTCCGTGATGAATGCGGAAGCTTCCTTGAAGAGCTTGAGCGTCTTCTGCAGGTCGATGATGTAGATCCCGTTGCGCTTCCCGAAGATGTACTTCTTCATCTTGGGATTCCAGCGCTTGGTCTGATGACCGAAGTGGACGCCAGCTTCCAACAGCTCTTTCATTGTGATTGAAACTGCCAAGCAAACCCTCCTTTCCCTGTACTTTTTTAGAGATGAAAAAACAAAGGACAGGAGCCGCCGAGGCTCCTGTCCCGAGAATCACGCGTATCGAGAAACGGACATCGGGAACTAGCGCTTCGAGAACTGGAAGCGGGCGCGGGCGCCGCGCTGGCCGTACTTCTTGCGCTCCTTCATGCGCGGATCGCGCGTGAGGAGGCCGGCTTTCTTGAGGCGCTTGCGCAGCTCGGCGTTGTAGACCTGCAGCGCGCGGGAGATGCCGTGCCGGATCGCGCCGGCCTGGCCGCTCGGGCCGCCGCCGTCGACGATGACGACGATGTCGAAGCGGTCGTTCGTCTCGGTCAGCGAGAGCGGCTGCTTGATGATCATCTTCAGCACTTCGTTGCCGAAGTACTCGTCCAGCGGGCGGTTGTTGACCGTGATCGCTCCCGCGCCTTGACGAAGGTGGACGCGCGCCGTCGAGGTCTTCCGCCGTCCCGTTCCGTAGTATTCAACCAGAGCCAAGATTCCTCCTCCGTTACTTAGCGCCGTCGATCGGCTCGGGCTGCTGGGCCTGATGCGGATGGTTCGCGCCACGATAGACTTTGAGCTTCTTCAGCATCTTCCGCCCGAGCTTGTTCTTCGGAAGCATGCCCCACACCGCCTCTTCGATCATCGCTTCCGGCTTCTCGGCGCGGACGAAGCGGGCCTGCTTGCTCTTCAAGCCGCCCGGATACAGCGAATGGTGGTGGTAGACCTTGTCGGTCTCTTTCTTGCCGGAGAGGACGATCTTCTCGGCGTTGATGACGATGACGTGGTCGCCGGTGTCGAGGAACGGCGTGTACGTCGGCTTGGCCTTCCCGGTGATGATGTTGGCGATGATGGTCGAGAGGCGCCCGAGGACTTTGCCCTCGGCGTCGATCACGAACCAACGCGGCTCGACATCACCCTTCTTGGGGAAATAGGTACGCATGACTCTCCTGCTGAACAACGAACGAATATGGTCTCGGAAGGAGACGAACTACACACCTTCCCTGAGGAAAGGGGTGAAACGGTAACACTGCCGAACAAAGGGTGTCAAGCAGCGCATTCCCAAGACTTTTACGGCTTCGGAACCGTGATCTGAACCCGCTCCTCGCCCGTCGAAATCCCGACCCGCGCCATGGCCGGCTGCGACGGCAGAGTCCACTGCCGCGACAGCCAGACCTCGTACATTCCCGCCGGCAGGCGGTCGAGGAGCCGCTCGCCGAGCGCGCCGCCCGGTCCTCCGTAGCGGCGCATCACGATGTCGGGCGGGATGAAGTCGCCGTTGTAGCGCAGGATGACGCCGCCGAGGGCCGGCTTGCCGTCGGGATCGACGCCGACGACGCGCAGCGCGCCGGCAGGACGGCCGACGACGGCGTCGACCGGCTTCGCGTCGCTGTCGCCGATCGGCAGGTGCACGACCGCGATCGACCCTTCCGCCGGCAGCACGTAAAGCGTATGCATCTCACCCTTCTTGCCGCGGATCATCGCCGCGCCGGCGGCGTCGCTGCGGTACGTCGGCGGCAAGCCGCCCGGCTCCGGCGCATTGCCGTCGAAGACCGTCGCATTCGCGATCGGCGCGCCGTCGGGCCAGCGCAGCAGGAGCGCCTGCTTCGTGCCGTGCTCCATGGCCAGGTCGGCCTGCCTCCCGCCGTCCTCCTCGGCGACCTCGAGGACGACTCTCTTCGGCACGTAGTCGGGCGGCGAGAAGCGAAGCTCGTAGCGCCCTGGCCGCGCCGCGAGAATCGAGAAGTTGCCGTCGTCGTCCGCGTGCACGTCGCCGCGATACGGAATCTGATGGTTGTCGACGAGCATCACCGCCGCCTCGGTCACCACGGCTCGCGGGAACGGCGCCTTCGTCTCGGCGTCGTAGACGCGTCCGGCGATCAGCCGCTTCCTGATGTCGAAGTTCCAGACGCTCGGATCGGCGCCGAGCTCCGGCGAGTCGCCGAAGTAGACCGTGCCGAGACGCGCATCATTCACGCTGCCGCTGAGGCGGCCGTGCTGCCACGACGTGCCGCCGAACGAGCCGTCCGCCGCCGCCGTGAGCGGCGCGCGCCAGAGCTGGCCGGGCGGAAACACTTCGACCTTCGCCCCGTCGAGCGGCTCGCCGCCGAACGTCACGCGGCCTTGCAGCGTGTACGGCTCGATCGGCACCTCCACGGCGGCCGGCTTCCCTTCCTCGATCGTCACCGGCACGCTGAGCCGCGCGAGCGGGCCGTCGCCTTCGACGATGACGGTGTGCTCCGCCGGCGCGAGATTGTCGAACGTCACCTCGTCGGCGGTCGTCGCGAGCTCGCGCGACGCGACGTGCGTCGGCTCGAAGAAGCCGTGATCCTTTCGATACAGCGTGACGGTGAGCGGCTTCGCGCGCAGCTCCGGCGGGCGCGCGACCTTCACCGTCAATGCGACGCCGGGAACCAGACGGATCGTGCCGAGATTCGCGTCGGTGCCGCGGCGCTCGAGGGTGATCGTCTTCGAGCCGAGACCGGCGTGGCTGACGACGACCACGGCGGGCGCGTCCTCCGGCAGCTCCGCGCGGAAGGCGCCCTTCTCGTCCGTCGTGGCCAGGTGCGGCGAGACGCGCAGCTTCGGCGCCGAGAACGAAAGGTCGGCGCCGGACAGCGGCACGTCCTTCCCCTCTTTCGGCGTCACGACCGTGCCGGTGAGCAGCGGCAGCGGGCGTAGACGGACCTCGCCGGCGTCGACGCGTTCGTTCGACGCCAGGTCGATGTTGCGCGCGGCGGTGACGTAGTGCTCGGCCTGGAAGGCGATGGTGTAGCGCGCCGGCGGCAGCGAGATCGTCGTCAGCTTCACCACGCTCTTGGCCGGCACGGTGACGATCGCGTCGCGGCCGAAGCCGATGCGGACGTCGGCGGGCCAGCCGCGCGACGCGTCGCCGGCGACGTGCAGCGTCACGTCGCGCAGCTTGCCGAGGTCGAGCGTCTCGGCGCTCGCCGGGACCGTCGCCACCGCCAGGCGCTTGCCGTCGTCGCTCGTCCAGACGAGGCGGCGCGACTCCACGGCCGGCGGCAGCTTGATCAGCGCCTCCGTCGCCGGCGTGCAGTTCGTCAGCTTCCCGTTCGAGAGGACGCAGAGAGTTCCGGCGAGCAGTGCAAGAATGTTCGGCATGGTTGAGATCATCGACGGAAAAGCGGTCGCAAAAGTTACGGAGGACGAAGTCCGCGCCGCGATCGGCGGGCTCGGCTTCGCGCCCGGACTCGTGGCCGTGCGCGTCGGCAACGACCCCGCGTCGGAGATCTACGTCCGCAACAAAGCGAGGAAGGCGCAGGAGCTCGGGCTGCGCGGCACGGAGCTGATCTTCGACGCGTCGATGAGCGAGGCCGCGCTGCTCGCCGAGGTCGCGCGGCTGAATGCGGACGACGGCGTCGACGGCATCCTCGTGCAGTTGCCGCTGCCGAAGCAGATCGATGCGCGCAAAGTCATCGACGCCATCGATCCCAGGAAAGACGTCGACGGTTTTCATCCCATCAACGTCGGCCTCCTCCACCTCGGCCGCCCCACGCTCGCGCCGTGCACGCCCGCGGGCGTGATCCGCCTGCTCGACGCCGCCGGCATCGCCATCGAGGGCGCGCGCGCGGTCGTCGTCGGGCGCAGCGACATCGTCGGCAAGCCAGTCGCCGCGCTCCTCCTGCAGCGCCACGCCACCGTCACCATCTGCCACTCGCGCACGCGCGACCTCGCCGCCGTCACGCGCGAGGCCGACATCCTCATCGCCGCGATCGGCAAGCCGCTCTTCGTCACCGCGGAGATGGTGAAGCCGGGCGCCGCGGTGATCGACGTCGGCGTCAACCGCGTCGACGCCTCGTTCGCCGGGCGCCTCGCGCACGACGAGGCGAAGTCGCGCGCGCTGGCGAAGAACGGCTACGCGACCGTGGGCGACGTCGACTTCGCGCGCGTCCGCGACGTGGCCGGCTGGATCACGCCGGTGCCGGGCGGCGTGGGGCCGATGACCATCGCCATGCTGATGAAGAACACCGTCGCCGCCGCCGAGCGGAGGCGCGCGTGATCCTGGCCGTCGGCCTCACCGGCGGCCTGGCCAGCGGGAAGTCGACGATCGCGCGGACCTTCGCGGCGCTCGGCGCGGCGACGATCGACGCCGACCGCGTCGTCGCGCATCTCTACCGCCCCGGCCAGGCGGGGCACGCGGCGCTCGTGCACGAGTACGGGCCCACGATCCTCCGTGCGGACGGCGAGATCGACCGCGTGAAGCTCGCCGACATCGCCTTCGCGACGCCCGCGGCCGCGCAGCGCCTCAACGCGCTGATCCATCCGCTCGTGATCGACGAAGAGCGGCGGATGATCGATGCCGTCGACGAATGCATCGTTGTCGTCGAGGCGACGCTGCTGCTCGAGGCGGGCGGCCGCGCGCGCTACGACAAGATCGTCGTCGTCGACGTGCCGGCCGAGGTGCAGGTCGAGCGCGCCGTCGCCCGCGGCATGACCCGCGACGACGCCGCGCGCCGCATCGCCCGGCAAATGCCGCGGGAGGAGCGGCGGCGCTTCGCCGACTACGTCATCGACAACGGCGGCGACGCGCGGAGCGGCGAGGCGGCGGCGCGCGGCGTGTTCGAGGCGCTGCAAAACGACCTCGAGAAAAAAAAGCGCCTCGCGGTGTGACCCGCGAGGCGCTCCACTGCTCCGGATTCGAAGGAGAAGTTAGTGCTTCTTCTTCTCTTCCTTCTTTTCCTTCTTCGTGCTGCTGGTCGTCGTCGAGCTCGTGCCGCTCGTCGTGGTGGCGGTGGTGGCGGTCATCGCCGTGCCGGACGTATCGGTCATCGTGCTGCCCGTGGTCGACGTCGAGGTCATGCCCGTGCCCGTCGTGTCGGTGCCGGTGCTCATCGTGCCGGTCGTGCCGGTCATGCTGGTGTCGGTCGACATCGTCGAGCTGGTGGTGGTCGCGCCGGTGTCGGTGGCGGTCGTCGCCGTCGTGTCCGTAGCGGTGTTGTTCGTGTTCGTCTCGTTCTTGCAGGCGAAGGCGAAGAGGGCGAGAGCGACAACGGTCAGAAGGACCAGAACTTTTTTCGTCATTGAAATTCCTCTCTTGATTTGCGTTTGAAGTTTCGTAGGTATCCGGTCAGTCGAACTGAGAGTGCCTGCCTCACCTCCTTACGCATTTAGACATTCGAATTCCGAGGAGTAAACCTGGCGGGGCGGCGCAGCCCCGCAACCCAAGAGTCTGTGGACAGTCGATGCCGAAGCAACGCCAGTGCCAGCGCGCTGCCGCGCCGGCTCGTTTGAATTTCCAAAATTAGTGCTTCTTCTTCTCTTCCTTTTTCTCACCCTTCTTCTTCGGCTCGGTTTTCGCGGCGGCGCCGGTGCTCGTCGTCGCGGCCGTGTCGGTCATGGCCGTGCCGGTCGTGTCGGTCGAGCTCATGGCGGTGGAGGTCGAGCCGGTGGTCGACATCGACGTGTTCGTGGTGTCGGTCGCTGACATCGTGCCGGTCGTCCCGGTCGCGGCGGTGTCGGTGGCCATCGTGGTCGAGGTCGTCGTCGACGTCATGCCGGTGTCAGTCGCCGCGGTGTCGGTATTCGCGTTCTCCTGCTTCTTGCAGCCGACCGCGAAGATCGCAACCGCGACAAGGGCGATGAGGGTGATCACGAGAGACTTTTTCATCGAAAGTTCTCCTCAAATGGTTGACCGGGGGAACGACGTGGGGGATGTGAGCACGCTCCGCTCACGAGGCGCTATAGTCTAGGGCCGATGCCGGCGATGTCAAGCAAAGAAGCCGCGGTTGCTCGTTTTCGGAAACCGCCGGTCAGCATCGCGGTCGAGTCGTCGGACGCGACGCCGATCGCCTACGACCTCTACGAGATGCCGTCGCGCACCGCGGTGATCGTCGTCCCCGGCTTCTGGCGCGACCGCCGCCACCCGTTCCTCATCGAGCTCGCCGCGCAGCTGACCGGCGCCGGCTACGCCACGGCCGTCGCCGACCCGCGCGGCCACGGCGACAGCGGCGGCACGTACGGCTTCAATCTCTACGAGCACGAAGACCTCGCCGCGGTGACGAAGGACGTGCTGCGGCGCTGCCCGCGCGCGGAGGCGGTGACGTTCGCGGCGTTCTCGTACGGCGCCGCGAACGCGATCTCGGCGACGGCGCGCCACGCCCTGCCGGTGGCCTCGCTGCTGCTGATCTCGCCCGTGGCCGACTTCGCGATGATCCAGCCGCGGATCAATCCCTTCACGATGCATCGCCACATCACCCTCGGACAGGCGCTCAAGACGCCGCGCTTCGACTGGCACCTCTTCCGGAGCCCGAAGCTCTCCGCCGTCGACGACGTCCGCGACGTGCACGCGCCGCTGTCGCTGATCCACGTGAAGAACGACTGGCTGATCAACCACACGCACTCGATCGCGCTCTTCGAGGCCGCGAACGAGCCGAAGGAACTGCACGTGATCGACATCCCCGGCAACTACCACGCGGACCGCATCTTCGCCGTGGCACGCGAGGAGATCGAGCCGATTTGCCGGGAGTTTTTGGAGAGGTTTTCGCCCGTTTGAGCGATTTAGCGGTTAGCAGTTGGCGATTAGGAGGGCGGCGGGCCTAACCGCCAATCGCCAACCCCTGATATGGAGTGACCTTGCAAGTTTAGAAGTGCAGTTGCTCCGGTTTTTTCTTTCGCTGCCCGTCTGCTCCGTTCTTCGTTAGGCACAGCCGTGAAGTCGACCGAGGGCGAAGCGGCGACGATGATCATTCTGATATGCGCGG
>Ga0070717_10001190_pt1 | contig 17630 bp, 10 predicted proteins | sample LARL113metaG_FD_71366 | JGI IMG/M metagenome (GOLD analysis project Ga0070717, IMG submission 71366) | Corn, switchgrass and miscanthus rhizosphere microbial communities from Kellogg Biological Station, Michigan, USA - LAR L11-3 metaG | ecosystem: Host-associated > Plants > Roots > Rhizosphere ... | reverse complement strand
AGCGGCGCGATCGTCGGGAGCACGACCAGCAGGGCCACCACGGCGCAGATCGCCCCGGCCGTGGAGCGCAGCGCCGCGCCCAGGCCCAGTCCGACCAGGGCGACCACCATGACGGACACGCCCAGGCCGAGCAGTGCCGGCAGCTCGGTCGCCAGCGGCGCCGTGTTGCCCGGGATCGGGCGGCCGCCGACGATCGCGCGGCTGACGAGGAAGATGGCCAGCACCACGACCTCTCCGGCCGCCAGGGCGACGGCGGCCACCACGACCGTCTTCGCCGCCAGCAGCGGCCAGCGGCGCGGCACGGCGGTCAGGCTGACGCGGATCGCCCCGGTGGCGTACTCGGCCGTGATCGTGAGGACGCCGAGCACCGCCAGGCACAGCTGGACCGGCGACGAGAAGACCTGCTCCATCGGCGGGGCCTGGAAGCGGGCCCGGCGATCGGGCGCGAGCGAGTCCCAGCCCTGCACGCCCTGCCACGTCAGCAGCGCCGCGAGGAGCACCGTCGCCCCGGCCACCGCCAGGATCGTGTACGTGGACCGGACCGAGCGGAGCTTCACCCACTCCGCGGCCAGCAGGCCGATCATCGGGCCGGCCTCGGGTCGCGGGAGCGGTGCTCGACGCTGCCGGCGGTGAGCAGCAGGTAGATGTCCTCCAGCGACGCGCGCCGGGCGGTCACCTCGTGCAGCGGGATCGCACGCTGCGCCGCCGCGTCGGCGATCCCGGCCACGTCCAGCCCGGTCACCGACAGCCCCCCGTCCGGCTCGGCGGTCACGCTCGCGCCGGACGACTCGAGCGCGCTCGCGAGCTCGGCCGCTCGCGGGGAGCGCACCAGCACGCCCGTCTGGAAGCGATCGGCCAGGTCGCGCACGGTCGCGTCCTCGATGAGCCGCCCGCGACCGATGATCACGAGGTGATCGGCGGTCTGCTCCACCTCGCTCATGAGGTGGCTGGAGACCAGGACGGTGCGGCCGGCCGCGGCGAGCCCGCGCAGCAGCTCGCGGATCCAGCGCACGCCCTCCGGATCGAGCCCGTTGACGGGCTCGTCGAACAGCAGGATGCCGGGGTCGCCGAGCAGCGCCGCAGCGATCCCCAGGCGCTGCCGCATGCCCAGCGAGTAGCCGCCGATCCGCTTGCGCGCGACGCCCGCGAGACCGACCTGCTCCAGCGTCTCCGCCACGCGCCGGCGTCCGATGCCGTTCGTGAGCGCGAGGCCGAGCAGGTGGTCGAACGCCGAGCGGCCCCCGTGCACCGCGTTCGCGTCGAGGAGCGCGCCCACCTCGTGCAGGGGGCGGCGCAGCTCGGCGTAGCGCCGGCCGGCCACGAGCGCCTCGCCTGCCGATGGCGCGTCGAGGCCCATCAGGACGCGGATCGTCGTGGACTTGCCCGCGCCGTTGGGGCCGAGGAAGCCGGTGACGCAGCCCGGCCGGACCTGGAAGGAGAGGTCGTTCACGGCGAGGGTCCGCTCGTAGCGCTTGGTCAGCGCGCGCACCTCGATCATGGCCTCTACGATCCGCCCCGGCGGGGCGGCGGCACATCGGACCGGCGGCTGAACTTTTGAGCCCGGAATCAGACCCTGGAACGTCGTCCCGTGGTCGGACGCGCTCCTCGCCCCCGACAGATACAGTCGTGGCGTGGACGCGACAGACCGGCATCCGCTGCTCGACAGGGCGCTGACCCGGGGCGAGCTGATCGGGCTCGACTGCCTGGTCGCCGTCTCGTACACGCTCGTGCTGTTCTCGTTCGCGATCGAGGGGCCGGGGCATGCGCCCGGCCCGACGCCGCTGTGGGCACGTGGCCTCGTCGTGGCCGGCATCGGGCTCCCCCTCGCCGGCCGCCGGGTCTGGCCGCGGGCCGTGTTCGCGGTCGTGTTCGTCGCGTCCGTTGTGTCGGCGGTCGCCGGCGTCGTCAGCGACTCGTTCGTGGGCGCCGCGTTCGCCCTCTACGCGGTCGCCCTCACCCGGCCCCGGAAGCGGTGGGAGCCGACGCTCGTCATCGGCGCGCTCAGCGCCGTCGCGGCCCTGGGGACCGCGCTGGTCGGCCCGCGCGACGTGCCCTGGACCGCGGTCCCGCTGGACTGCGCGCTCCTGGGCGGCGCGTGGACGGTGGGCCGCGCCGTCCGCGAGCGCCGCGCCTACGCGGCCCGCACGGCCGACCAGGTCAGGACGGAGGAGCGGCTCCGGATCGCCCGGGAGCTGCACGACATCGTCGCCCACAGCATGGGTCTGATCGCCGTGAAGGCCGGCGTGGCGAACCACGTGCTCGCGGTCCGGCCCGAGGAGGCCCAGGAGGCCCTCCGCGTCATCGAGACGACGAGCCGCGGCGCCCTGGCGGAGATGCGTCACCTCCTGGGCGTGCTGCGGTCGGGGACCGAGCCGGGCGACCCGCCGGCCAGCCTGGAGCCGCCGCCGGGCGTCGGCGGCCTGCGCCACCTCGCCGAGCGGGCGGAGCTGGCCGGCGTGCGCGTCTCGATGGAGCTGCGCGGCCTCGACCGGGTGCCCGAGGGCGTCGGGCTGTCCGTCTACCGCATCGTCCAGGAGGCGCTGACCAACGTGGTCCGGCACGCGGCGCCCGCCCGGTGCGACGTCGCCGTGGAGGCGGAGGACCGCCTGGTGCGGATCGAGGTGACCGACGACGGCCCCGGCCACCGGGTGCTGCCGGCGGACCGGAAGCCCGGCCACGGGCTCCTCGGGATGAGCGAGCGCGTCGCGGTGTATGGCGGCGCGTTCCAGGCCGGCCAGCGGCCGGAGGGCGGGTTCCGCGTGTCGATCCTGCTGCCGTACGAGCCCGCGCCGGTCCCGGGCGGACCGAGATGAGCGAGCTGGTCCGGGTGCTCGTCGCGGACGACCAGGCGCTGGTGCGGGGCAGCTTCCGCGTCCTGGTGGACAGCACGCCGGGCTTCACCGTCGTCGGCGAGGCCGGCACCGGCGTCGAGGCGGTGGCCGTGGCCCGCCGCGAGCAGCCCGACGTCGTGCTGATGGACGTCCGCATGCCGGAGATGGACGGCATCGAGGCGACGCGGCTGATCTGCGACGGCGAGGAGACGGCCGGCGTCCGCGTGCTCATCCTCACCACGTTCGACCTGGACGCGTACGTCTATGCGGCGCTCCGGGCCGGCGCCAGCGGCTTCCTGCTCAAGGACGCGCCTCCCGCCGACCTGCTCGCGGCCATCCGGGTCGTCGCGGCCGGCGACGCGCTGCTGGCGCCGACCGTCACCCGGCGCCTGATCGCGGAGTTCGCGCGGCGCCCGCCGCCGCAGCCGGCCCGGCCGCTTCCCAGCACCCTCGACGCGGTCACGGAGCGGGAGCGCGAGGTGCTGGCGCTGATCGCTCGCGGGCTCTCCAACACGGAGATCGCGTCCCACCTGCGCCTCAGCCTGCCAACGGTCAAGACCCACGTCGGCCACCTGCTGGGGAAACTCGACGCGCGGGACCGCGCCCAGCTGGTGGTGGTCGCCTACGAGACGGGGGTCGTGTCGGCCGCGGTCCCCTGACCCCCGGCCGGAGCGGCGCCGCCGCCAGGCGCGTACGAGCAGCTGTAGCCGGTCAGGATGCTCTCCCGCAGGTGCCGGCCGAGCTCCGGGTCGGCGGCCGCGATCTCGTCGAGCGCCCGCTTGATCGCCTTGCGGACCGCCGTGCGCGCTCGCTCGGCCGGGCCGGCGAACGAGCGGGGCCGCCCGCCCAGCCCGGTGACGCGCGTCAGCTCCGCCGTCACGGCGTCCAGCTCCAGCTGCAGCCGCTCGGCGCGGCCGATGTCGGCGTGGGCGCGGGCCTCGGCGAGCTCGGCCAGCAGCTCGCGCACCCGGTCGCCGTACGCGGTCCGGGCCCGCTCGTCGAGGACCGGCTGCGACACCGGGTCCGACATCGCCGGCTCGCCTCCGGCCACCAGCGACAGCGCCGGCACGGCCACGTCCGGTGACGCGACGAGCCGCTCGATGTACGTCATCCCGATCAGGTCGTCCACGAGCACGTGGCGGCCGGCCCGCTCGACCCGCCAGTGCCGCCCCTCGCGGCTCACGCGGACCGGGCTGACCGCGACCGCGGTCTCCGGGCCGGCGAGCGCGGCCGCCCAGGCGGCGGCCCGGCTGGTCATCCCCATCGCCTCGCCCTCGCGGATCGCCTCGACCAGCAGCTCGCGGGCGCGCTGGCCGTCGCCGGCCTCGCCGCGCCGGCGCAGCGCCTCGGCCAGGTCGGCCCGGGCGCACGCCGCCAGCGGACGGTTGCCGACCCGCACGTTCGCGGCGATCGCCGCCTCGAGATGGCGCACGGCCCGGTCGGTCTCCCCCATCGTCAGCGCGGCCCGGCCCAGCGATCGCTCGACCGGCCCGAAGCAGACGATCGCCAGCGAGGGCATCACCGGCCGGTCAGCGAAGCGGAGCAGGAGCTCGTACGCTTCGGCCGAGATCTCGGCGTCGCCGAGCGCGAACGCCGCCTCGACGATCGCGGACATGCCGGTCAGCCAGGTGCTGGACCGGCGCAGACCCGCCAGACCGCCGGCCGCGACCCGGGCCAGCGCCGCTCGGGCCCGGTCGAGCTGGCCCGCGTCCGCGGCGAGGCCGGCCACCGTCGCGGGGTACACGAACTGGCCGGAGGCGAGCGTCGGCGAGGCCGCCACCTCCTCGGCGAGGTCCACGATCTCGGCGCTGCGACCCTGCAGCCAGCGGATGGCGACGAGGTGAGCGCCGTAGTAGGCGAGCGCGTCGGCGTCCCCCACCTCGATTCCGACCTGGTAGCACCGCGCGGCCTCCGCCTCCGCCTCATCGAGCCGGCCGGCCCGGATCAGGAGCATCACGTCGAGCGCGTCGACGATGTACTGGATGCTCTGGCAGCCGATGGCGTCCGCTCGCGCGCGCAGGTCGGCCAGCGCCCGCTCGGCGCCGGGGTCGCCGAGCTGGAACAGGTCCGTCGCCCGCAGGCAGAGTCCCATCAGCGCGAGGACGCCCTCGCCCGCCGCCGACGCGACGGCGATCAGCTCGTCCGCGATCGCCAGGCAGAGCTCGGTGAACTCCGCCGAGAGCAGCGCGTGGTGGAGGAGGGACAGCGCCTCGGCCAGCGCGTGCGCGTCGCCCAGCCGCCGGATGTCCCGCACCGCCTGGAGCAGCGCCTCGACCGGGCCGCCCTGGAAGACGGCCTCCGCCGCCAGCCGGGTGACCAGGCGGCCGCGCAGGACCGCCTCGGCCGGCGGCAGCCCGTCCAGCGCCCGGCGCTGGAGGGCCAGGACGCGCTCGCGCTCGACCGGATCCCGGTGCTCGTTGGCCCAGACGCCGCCGAGCCCCAGCGCGGCACGGGCGAGCAGGACGGGCTCGCCCTCGCGCTCCGCCGCGCCGGCGGCCACGTCGAACAGCTCGCGCGCCTCGACCAGCCGCCCGCAGAGCAGCGTCGCCTGCGCCCGTTCCAGCAGCAGCGACGCCGGGCCCGGTCCGAGGCCGGCGTCCTCGGACAGCGCGGTCGCCGTCGCGAGCAGCGACGCCGCCCGCTCGTAGGCGAACCGCCGGATCATCGACGCCGCCGCCTCGCGGCACGCGGTCACCGCGAACACCGCGTCGGCGGCGGAGCGGGCGGCGGCGCTGACCGCGTGGTGGGCCCGGCGGGCGAGCCGCTCCCGGACGCCGTCCACGCCGGGGCCGGCGAGGACCGCCGCCGCCCGGCCGTGCGCGTCGAGACGCTCGGCGGGCGTCAGTGCACCCACGAGCGCCTCGCGGATCAGGTCGTGGCTGAACGAGAACGAGCCCATGTCGTCCTGGGTCACCAGGCCGGCCTGGGCGCCCCGGCGGACCGCGTCCAGGACCTCGGCCCGGCGCGTTCCGGCGACCGCGGCCGCCTCGGCGATGGACACCGAGGGCCCCAGGACCGCGCTCAGCTCCAGCACCCGGGCGGGATCCGGGCCGAGGCGCCGGAGCGCCTCGTGGATCGTGCTCTGGAGGCCGTCCGGCAGCGTGCGGGCGGTCAGCGGGCCGTGGTCCAGCAGCCGCCGGAGCACCAGCGGGTTGCCCCGCGTGACGCGCTGCACGGCCGCGAGCAGGTCGTCGTCCAGGTCGCCGCCGTGGGCCGCGACGAAGGCGCCGGTCTCGTGCGGCTCGAAGCTCCGCAGCCCGATGACCGTCGCCTCGCGCTCCAGCTCGCCCAGCAGCCGCGCGGAGGCGGCGTCCACGTCCGGGCCGTCGGGCCGCCGAGCGAGCAGCAGCACGACCGGCAGCCGGTGGAGCGACCGGGCGACGAACCGGGTCAGCAGCAGCGCCCCCGGGTCGGCGGCGTGGAGGTCGTCGAGCACCAGGCACACGGGCGAGCGGGCGCCCGCGGCCGCGATCCGGTCGGCGACCGCGACGAAGCGGGCGAAGCGCTCCGGGTCCACGGCGTCCTGCCCAGCGTCGCCGTCGAGGAGCGCGGCGGCCTCCGCGCCGCCCAGACCGGCGAGGATCGACTGCCACGGCCACAGCGGCAGCGCCCCGCCGTCGGCCCAGCAGCGACCCCACACGACGGTCAGCCCGGCCGCGGCCGCACGGACGGCGCATTCCTCGCAGAAGCGGCTCTTGCCGACGCCCGCCTCCCCGACCACCGTCACCAGCCGCCCGTGGCCTGCCCGTGCCACGTCGTCGCAGATGACCTCGATCCGACGCAGCTCGTCGGACCGGCCGACGTACCCGCCGGCGCCACCGCTCCCCTCGGTCAACGGACCAACGATAAGCCAGGCGTGGCCGACAGATGTGCCGGGGGACGGCACACAGGGAGTCGCACGCGTCACGCCTCACGGTCGAAGTGCAGGAAAGGATCCGGTACGGCGGCGTTCCGGGAGGCCCGGTCCCGGCGACGCCGTCGTTCGCGCGGCTGCTGCGGCGGCTGCGCCTGCGTGCACGGTTGACGCAGGAGGAGCTCGCCGACCGCTCCGGGCTCAGCGTGGAGGCGATCAGCGCGCTGGAGCGAGGCTTTCGGCGGCATCCGCGCCGGGCGACCCGGGCGCTGCTGGCCGACGCGCTGGGGCTCGCCGCCCCCGAACGCGATGCGCTGCTGGCGCAGACGCCGCTGCCCGGCCGCGGGCCCCAGCTCCGGCCGGCGTCAGCGATGCCCCAGGGCGAGGTCCCGCTGCCGCCGACGCGGCTGGTCGGGCGCGACGCGGACCTGGAGCGCGCCCGCGAGCTCGTCGGCAGGGCAGATGTCCGGCTGGTCACGATCACGGGCCCGGCCGGCGTGGGCAAGAGCCGGCTCGCGCTGCAGGTGGCGCACGAGCTGGCGGGCGAGTTCGAGGAGGTGGTGCTCGCCTCCCTGGCCGCGCTCTCCGGCCCCGACATGGCGGGCTGTGCGATCGCGGCGGCGCTGGGCGCGCCGGCGGGGCCGCAGCCGCTGGTGGACCGCCTGGCCGCGCGCATGGGCTCGCGCCGGCTGCTCCTGGTCGTGGACGACTTCGAGCTCCTCGTGCCCGCCGCGTCCCTGCTCGCCGAGCTGGTGGCGCGGTGCACCGAGCTCGCGCTCCTGGTGACGAGCCGGCGGCCGCTGCGGATCCGGGGCGAGCACGAGCTCGCGCTGCAGCCGCTGGGCGCGGCGCCCGCGGCGACGCTGTTCGCCGAGCGGGCCCTGGCCGCCGCCCCGGAGCTCCGGCTCGGCGACGCCGAGGCCCCCGCCATCGCCGGGATCTGCGCCGGGCTGGACGGCCTGCCGCTGGCGCTGGAGCTGGCGGCGCCGTGGGTCCGGATGCTCTCGCCGGAGGCGCTGGACGCGCAGCTGCGGGAGCGGCGCCTCGACCTGCTGGCCCAGGGCGCGCAGGACCTGCCGGAGCACCAGCGCACGATGCGCGACACGCTGCGGCGGAGCTACGAGCTGCTCTCGGAGGAGGAGCGGGCGCTGTTCCGCCGGCTGTCGGTCTTCGACGGCAGCCCGACCCTGTCCGCGGTGCGGGCGGTGTACGAGGCGGCGGGACCGCTGGACGGCGAGCTCCTCCAGCTGGCGGCCGGCCTGCTGGACGTCCACCTGGTGCGGCGCGACCGGCGCTCCGACGAGCTGCGGTTCGGCATGCTGGAGACGACGCGGGCGTTCGGCCGCGAGCTGCTGGGCTCGGCCGGCGAGGCGGACGCCACGTCGCGAGCGCACGAGCGGCTCGGCGACCTGACGTAGTCGGCGGCCGGCGCCCGTCGCGCCGGCCGCCACGATGCGACGAAGAGTCAGTCTGAGCAGCGGCCGCCCGGGTGACCACGGACACCCGTACAGCCGGGGCCGTACGTCGCGAGACGCCTAGGAGCGGCGGGTCTCCGGCATCGGCGCCAGCAGGGCGTCCCGGTGTTCGAGGGCCAGCGCGAGGACCGCGCTCCCGGCCGGCTGCATCGGCTTGTCGCGCAGGAACTCGCCGATGGCGCGCTCCGTGAACGCGATGCCCTGCCCGTCGCCGGCCGTGACCACCCGGCCCTCCTCGTTCGCGCTGACCACGCCGCCCAGCAGTTCGTCGAACGCGCCGGCGTCGAACACGGCCGCGATCAGGATGTCGGCGACGAGGGTCAGCGGGTCGATGCCGATGCCGAGGCAGTGCACCCGCACCGTGCCCTCGGCGCGAGCGCGACACATCGCCTGGAAGAACGGCCACGCCTCGTAGTCGAGGACGCCGCCCGCCTCCCCGGTCAGCTCGGCCGCGCCCAGGAACTCCTCCGAGTACTCGCGCACGAGCCCGCGCCACAGGTCGAAGTCGTTCGCGCGGTCCGCCTCCGATTCGCCGGTGGGCTGGAACACGCCGACCGGCATGACCTGGTACAGGCCGCCGCCCGACGCCACGCGCCGCGGGTCGCGCCAGTGCATGACGAAGGTGGCGTCGCCGGTCGCCGGGTCGCGCCGCAGCGTCAGGGCGGCCATGGCGACCATCAGCGGACGCCCGGCCAGGTCGAACGGGTCGCCGAGGCGGGCGCGGAGCGGCAGGTCGCGCCAGCCGGGCGCGGCGCCGGCGCGCGCCCGGTCCGCGTACTCGTGGCCCACCGCCTCGGCCACGTTCAGGACGTCGAAGTAGCGGCCGGCGGCGAACGTGAGGGACGGCACGGCGCCGAGGTCGGCGGCGAGGAGCCGGTACGCCGGCCGGTTCTCGAAGAGGCGCGGGCGGTCCAGCGCGGCCATGGCGTCCGCGTACGTGTCGAACGGCCGGCCGCCGGCCTGGAGCGGCCGCACCGGCAGGGTCTCTGGCTCGCCGCCGGCGGTCGTGGCGGCCGGCGCCGCGGCGTCCCAGCGGAGCGGCACGTCGCGGAGATCGACCGGACGCGCCGGCTGCCACTCCGGACGCGAGAGGAGCAGCGTCCCCGGGATCTGGGGAACGTCCGGGTAGAGCTCCGCGGCGGCGGCGATCAGGCTCGGGCGGTGCTGGTTGAGGTAGCTCCTGGTCCCCCGCCACCGCTCCTGGCTGGCCCGAACGGCATCGTGCACCAGCGGGAGGGTACCGCCCCCGGCGATCAGGCCATCGGCCGATGGCCCCAGGCCGTGACCATGAACGGCGGCGCGTAGTGGCTCGCCCGGTCGTCCGCCATGGCCATGAAGCGGTCCACGTCGTCCGTCGTGGCCAGGCCGGCGGCGACCAGGCGAGGGCCGAGCTGCTCCAGGCTGCCGCGGGCCCAGTTGTCGGTCCCGCCGGCCACGAGCGGCGCGTGCACGACCCCGCCCACGCGCTCCAGGCCCACCGCCTCGAGCTCGCCGAGGAGCCGCGGGCCGAAGCTGGCGTCGGCGCCGGCGGCCGAGAACAGCGTGTCCACCGCCCGGTACAGGTGCCCGACCAGCGGACCATGCTCGGCCGGATGGACGTAGCAGCCCAACGCGGCAGCCATCGGGCCGCCGAAGTGCGTGTCCTCGATGACCGCCCACCCGCCGGGGCGCAGGGCGGCGACCACGCGCCGCAGCGCGCCCCGGTGGTCGGCGACGTGCTCGATCACGGCCCGCGCGTGGGCCACGTCGAACGCGCCCTCCTCGAGCGGGTCGGTCAGGATGTCGTGGCGGCGCACCTCGACGTTGTCGAGGCCGCGCGCGTCGATGAAGCGCGGGTCGACGTCCGTCGCCACCACGCGACCGGTCGGGCCGACGCGCTCCGCGAACCAGCGGGCGATCCCCCCGGCGCCGCATCCGACCTCCAGGCAGCGCCAGCCCTCGCCCACGCCCAGGCCGGCCAGGTGGCGCGCGGACGCGTCGTCGAAGAGCTCCTCGAGCGCCAGCAGGCGATCGCGCTCCCTCGCCCACTCCGGACTGAACACGTATGTGCTCACGGCACACCTCCAGCGAGACAGACGGCGGGCAGCTCGAACCAGCGCAGGCGCTCGAGCGGCTCGCCGAGGACGGCACCCGGCCGGAGGCCGGCCAGGCGCGGGTCGGACAGCACGGCGGCGGCATCGCGCAGGTGGCCAGCCAGCTCGCCGTCGGACGCGACGGGGCGTGGGCCGCTCGCCGGGCCGGGCACCGCGAGGTCGGCCAGGTCCCCGGCCGGCGGCGGCGCGTCGCGGTGGCTCCACAGCCCGGAGCGGGGATCGAACCGGTAGTCGGGCAGCAGCCTGGCGCCGTGGGACGCCACCAGGTGCACCGCCTCCACGATGTACGCGAACACCGGCTCCGACAGGTAGTAGCTGAAGCTCAGGCGCGTCCAGCCGGGCTTGATCCCCAGCCAGCCGTCCACCGCCTGGCCGGCCAGCTCGTGGGCTCGGTCCAGGTCGATGCCGAGCAGCCTGTGGCCGTACGGCCCGGCGCAGGAGCACCCGCCGCGCGTCTGGATGCCGAACAGGTCGCTGAGCAGGGCGACCACGAAGTTGTGGTGCAGCCGCCGGCCGTCCCGCCCGCGCACGACGAACGAGACGATCGGGAGGCGGTCGTCGTCCAGGTCGCCCAGCAGCTCCAGCGCCGGGTTGGCGCGCCAGGACGCGATGGCGCGGCGGGTGAGGCTCGCCTCCCGCTCGACGATCGTCGCCGTGCCGACGGCCTCCCTGACCTGGAAGACCAGCCCGGCCCGGATCGACTCCACGATCGCCGGGGTGCCGCCCTCCTCGCGGTGCGACGCGTCGGCCAGGTAGTGCTGACCGGCGGCGTGGACGTACGTGATCGTGCCCCCGCCGGGGACGGTCGGGACGCGGCCGCGCGCCAGGTCGCGGCGGACGGCGAGGACGCCGGGGGTGCCGGGGCCGCCCGGGAACTTGTGCGGCGAGAGGAACACGGCGTCCTTGCCGGCGAGCGGCCGGCCCGCCGGCGGACGCATGCGGATCTCCACGTGGGGCGCGGCCGTGGCGTAGTCCCAGCACGCGAGCGCCCCGCAGCCGTGCAGCAGCTCGGAGACGGCGTCCACGTCGGTGATCCGGCCTGTGACGTTGGAGGCGGCGCTGAACGACCCGATCCGCAGCGGCCGATCGGCGTGCCGGACCAGCTCGCGCTCCAGGTGGGCCAGGTCGATCCGGCCCCGCGGGTCCTCGGCGATCGCGACCACGTCGGCGACCGACTCGCGCCAGGGCAGCTCGTTGGAGTGGTGCTCGTACGGCCCGACGAAGACGGCCGGGCGCCGCTCGGCCGGCACGGTCGCGGCCAGGCCCAGCCGCCGGTCCAGCTCCGACGGGATGCGCAGCCCGAGGATGCGCAGGAACCGGTCCACCGCGCCCGTCGTCCCGGACCCGGTGAAGATCACGGCGTGCTCGTCGCCGGCGCCGAGCGCCCGGTGGACGATGCGGCGGGCCTGCTCCCGCAGCCGCGTCGTGTGCCGGCCGGTGGCCGACGCCTCCGTGTGGGTGTTCGCGTACCAGGGCAGCACCTCGGCCCGGATCGCGTCCTCGATGAACCCGAGCGCCCGGCCCGACGCGGTGTGGTCGGCGTAGACGAGCGGCCGGGGTCCGTAGGGGCCGGGCAGCGCCAGGCCGTCGCCGATCACCGACTCCCTGATCCGCTCGACCAGGCCCGTCGCCGCCGCCCGTTCCGTCGTGGTCATCCTGCCCCGGACTATCCGGGTCCCGAGGCCGCCCGGCATCGGAGGATGCAGTGGTTTTTCGAGACCCGGGTGCCCCGGGGGGAGGTGCCGCCGGATGGCAGGATGCTGCTATCCGCTGAGGCCCTGGCGGATCGCGTACGCGGCGGCCTCGGCCCGATTCGCCACACCGGTCTTGGCGAAGATGCTGCTCACGTGGTGCAGCACGGTGTTGGGGCTGATGAACAGCGCCTCGGCGATCGCGCGGTTGCTGCGGCCCTCGGCGATCAGGCGCAGGACCTCGACCTCCCGGCCGCTCAGCCCCGCCGGCCACGCGGACGGGGCCGGGCGCAGGGCCACCGCGCGCAGCATCTGGGCGCGCTCGACCAGCCCGTGGATGCCGATCTGCCGAGCGGTGGCGGTCGCGGCGTCCAGCAGCGTGACGGCCTGCCGGCGGTCGTCCGGCCGGCCCAGGATGATCAGCGCCCGCGCCTGCCCCTCGCGGCTCAGGGCGACCATGGGCCGTGACCGCATCCGCTCCGCGAGCTGGGCCGCGTGCGCGAACCGGCCGGCCGCCTCCTCAGCGCGCCCGAGGGTGAGCGCCAGCAGCCCCAGGTGAAACGACACCGGCCCGAAGTGGAAGCTGCCGAACCGTCCGCTCGCGATCGTGCGCGAGGCGTACGGCAGCAGCAGCTCGTGGATCCGGGCGGACGCCTCCTTCTGCCGGATGTAGTGGCAGGCCACGGCGAGCACGGCCAGGCTGGCCCGCCAGCCCGGGTTCCGGGGCAGCGCCGCCATGTCGTGGGCGACCAGCTGGTGGACCTCGAGCCGGGCCTCGTCGAAGTGCCCCGCGGACGCCAGCGCGGCGGCCAGGGTGGCCCGGAACACGGGCATCGCCGGGAAGCGGGCGGCCGCCCCCCGGGCCACCTCCAGCTCCTCGCCGATGCGGCCCCGCATCAGGTTGAGGGACACCACGACGCCCGCGTGGAAGATCTCGACCGCGCCGTCGCCGGCCCGGCGGCCGGTCGCCAGGGCCCTGGCGGCCAGCTCCACGGCGTCGTCGAAGTCGCCGGTCATCGCGGCCCGCGCCGCCCTGGCGAGCGGCAGCTGCCACGTGTAGTCGAGCTGGCGCAGCTCGCGGGCGGTCCGCTCCGCCGCGGCCAGGTCGGCGTCGAAGCCGGCCAGGTCGCCCATCTCCAGCAGGTCCACGCCGCGCAGGCCGCGGCCGCGCAGCGCCATCGCGCGGTCGCCCAGCCGCTCGGCGAGCGCGACCACCTCGGTCGCCATCGCGAGCCGCTCCTCCGAGGTGGCGGGCGGGTCGGCGCCCCAGACCGCCATGTGGCGGTCGAACAGGACGGCGGCCAGGGTGGCGTCGTCGCCCAGCCGCCGGGCCAGCGCGACGGCCTCGGCGCTGAGCGCGAGCCGCCGCCCGGCCTGGGCCGAGAACGTCAGCGCCCGGGCCAGCCGGGCCAGCACCCGGGCCAGGAGCGGGCTGTCCGCGCCGGCGAGCGCTTCCCTGGCCTCCTCGAGCAGCTCGACCTCGACCGGGTCCACGGCGCCGCCGGGGACCACGAGACCGAGGCCGAGCCCGGCCCTGGCGAGCGCCTCGGGAGCGCCGATGGCGCGGGCCAGCCCGGCCGCCCGCTGGTACGCGGCCCGGGCGGCGGGCACGTCGCCGGCCGCCATCCGGGCCTCGCCGATGCCCAGCAGCAGCTCGCAGCGCTGCCGCTGGTCCGGCCGCTCGTCCAGCTCCAGGGCCGCCAGGCCGCGCTCGAACAGCGTGCCGGCCTCCTCCCAGGCCAGCAGGTCCAGCGCGCGCCGGCCGGCCTGGGCCGCGACCCGCACCGCCCTGGCCACCTGCCCGTCCGGCGCGGCGGCGACGTAGTGGTGGGCCAGCTCGGCCAGGTGGGGTCCGGGATCCCCGGCGTGCACGGCCTCCAGGGCCTCGCCGGCGCGGCCGTGCAGCGCGACGCGGCGGGCGGCCGGCAGACCCTCGTACAGCACCTCGCGGACCAGGGCGTGGGCGAAGCGCCAGCGGCCCAGCGCCTCCGGGACGGCGCCGACGACGCGCGCCGACTCGGCCTCCTCCAGGAGCGGGAGCAGCCGGTCCGCGGGCAGGCCGGTGGCGGGCTGCAGGACGCGCAGCTCGAAGTCGCGGCCGACGACGGCCGCGACCTCCAGGACGCACTGGCACGGCTGGGACAGGCGGGCGAGCCGGGCGGCCACCACGTCCCGGACTCCCTCCGGCAGCCCGGCGGCGAGCACGCCGGCGCCGCCCGCGGCGGCGTGGAGCCGGCCCTGGCCGGCCAGCAGCCGCACGATCTCGGTGACGAAGAACGGGTTGCCGTCGGTCTGCTGGTGCACGGCCGCGACCACCTCCGGCGGCGGCTCCATGCCGGCCTCCAGGGTCACGAAGCTGGCGACGTCCCGCCGGTCCAGGCCGCGGAGCAGCAGCCGCCGGCGGCGCGGACCGCGGGTCAGGTCGGCGAGCGCCGCCAGCAGCGGGTGCGTCCGGTCCACCTCGTCGTCGCGGTAGATGCCGACGACCAGCGGCCCGGCCGGCTCGACCTCCCGGCCCACGAACCGGAGCAGGGCCAGCGAGGGAGCGTCGGCGCCGTGCAGGTCGTCGAGGACGACGACGAGCGGCCTGCGGCCGGCCGCGGCGGTCAGGAACCCGGCCATGGAGTCGAACAGCCGGAACCGGGCCGCCTCGGGCTCGCTGGCGGGCGGCGCGGGCAGGTCGGGGAGGCGGTCGCGGACGGCGGGCACCAGCTGCGCGATGTCGGACGCCCCGGCGCCCATGTCCTCCCGCAGCGCGGCGGGGTCGCTGGCCTGCACGTAGGCGCGGACGACCTGCACCCAGGGCCAGAACGCGGGGGCGCCCTCGCCCTCCCAGCAGCGGCCCCACAGGACCAGCGCGCCGCGACCGGCCGCCGCGGCCGCCAGCTCCTCGACCAGACGGGTCTTGCCGATCCCCGCCTCGCCGCCGAGCAGCACGACACCGCCGCGGCCGTCGAGCGCAGTGTCCAGATCGGCGGTCAGCGCGGCGAGCTCGCTCTCCCGGCCGACGAAGGGCGTCGTCGTCACCCTGGATCGCAGCATATGCCGTTCCGGGACGATGTCGATGGGCAGCGGCGGCTACCCTCGAGGCTCGTGTCCCCCCTCTTCGACCGCTACCTCACCGTGGACTGGAGCGCCAGCAGCGTGCCCAAGCTCGGGAAGGACTCGATCTGGATCTGCTCGCTGGCCGCCGGTGGCGATCCGGCGACCGAGAATCCGCCGAGGCGAAAGGTCGCGGAGGACGCGATCCGCCAGCACCTCATGGAGTCGGTGCGGCGCGGCGAGCGCGTGCTGGTCGGCTTCGACTTTCCGTACGCCTACGCGCGCGGCTTCGCGGCCGCGCTCGGGCTGGCGGGTGAGCCGTGGCGGGCGGTCTGGTCCGAGCTTGAACGGCTGGTCCGCGACGACCTGGGCGTGCCGAACGGCAACAACCGCTTCGCGGTCGCGTCGGAGCTCAACGGCAGGCTCGTCCACCACGCGTACTGGGGCCGGCCGAAGCACCAGCTCCACGCGCACCTGTCGGCGCTGCGGGACGTGGTGCGCTACCGGATCGAGGGCGAGGAGGCGGGCCTGTCGGAGTGGCGGGAGGTCGAACGCTGCCTGAGGCGGCGCCACCAGCACCCGCACTCAGCGTGGAAGCTGCTGGGTGCGGGCTCCGTCGGCAGCCAGGTGCTGACGGGGATCCCGGTGGTGGCCCGGCTGCGCGACGACCCGGAGCTCGGCCCGGTGAGCCGCGTGTGGCCGTTCGAGGTGCCGGTCCCCGACGCTCGCCCGGGCGAGGCGGCGATCGTCCACGCCGAGATCTGGCCGAGCCTGATCGACGTGCCGCAGATCGCTGGCCAGGTCAAGGACCAGACACAGGTGATCCGGCTCGCGACCCGCCTCCGGGAGGAGGACCGCGCCGGCACGCTGGAAGGCCTCTTCGCCGCGGCTGGCGAATCCGAGGCCGCTGAAGAGGAGGGGTGGATCCTGGGGGTGAGGGGCTGCGCGCCGTAACGCGCTCCGGGGCAGCGGCCGGCGCCCCTCGCGCTCGGCGGCGAGGACATGGACGGAGTACCGTGGAAGCCCTACCGGTGTGAGGTGCTCGCGTTGCGGGGCGCCAGGCGGGGATCACATTGACAGGGGGATGCGATGATCGACCACAGGCGACTCCTGCTCGCGCTGGCGGCCGCGCTCCTGGCGGCGCTGGTGCCGGTGGCCACGTTCGCGGCCGGCGCGATACCGAGCCGTGAGGGCGGCGGGCTCGTGGTATCCACCGACCGCGGCGCCGTCCGGGGCGCGGTGGCCGGCCCGGTCCGGCAGTTCCTCGGCATCCCGTACGCGGCGCCACCGGCCGGCGCGCTGCGCTGGCGGGCGCCCCAGCCCCACGCCGCCTGGTCCGGCGTGCGCGACGCCACCACGTTCGGCAGCCCCTGCCCGCAGACGGCCGGGCTGGGCAACCCCGGCAGCGCCAACGAGGACTGCCTGTTCCTGAACGTCTACGCGCCGGCGCGGGCGGACCGGGGCGACGAGCTCCCGGTCATGTTCTGGATCCACGGCGGCGCCCTGGTGACGGGCGCGGGCAGCATCTACGGTCCCGCCCAGCTCGTGGCCCGCGGCGTGGTGGTCGTCACGATCAACTACCGGCTCGGCGCGCTCGGCTTCCTGGCCCATCCCGCCCTGTCGGCGGAGACGGGCACCGGGGCGTCCGGAAACTACGGGATGATGGACCAGGTCGCGGCGCTGCGCTGGACCCAGCGCAACATCCGGCGGTTCGGCGGCGACCCCGGCAACGTGACGATCTTCGGCGAGTCGGCCGGCGGCCTCAGCGTCCACACCCAGCTCGTGTCGCCGCTCGCCCGCGGCCTCTTCGCGAAGGCGATCACGGAGAGCGGCGCCTACTCGATGGTCCAGGCGACCCAGGCCCAGGCCAATGCGGCTGGCACCCGGTTCGCCGCCGCCGTGGGCTGCGCCAGCCAGACGGCCGCATGCCTGCGCGACGTGCCGGTGGCCACCATCGTCGCCAACGAGGCCGGCGGGTACACGCCGAACATCGACGGCGTCGTCCTGACGCAGTCGATCGGGCCGGCGCTGGCCAGCGGAGCGTTCAACCGGGTGCCGGTCATCGAGGGCACCAACCACGACGAGTGGCGGCTGTTCGTCGCCGCCGCGGAGCTCGCCAGCGGGAAGCCGATCACGGCGGATGGCTACGAGGCGGCGATCCAGGCGACGCTCCGCGCTCCGGCGGCGTTCGCGCATGAGCTCGCCACCGCCATCTACCCGCTCAGCGCGTTCGGCGGCAACCCGAGCATCGCGCTCGGCGCGATCGGGACGGACGCGTTCTTCGCCTGCAACGGCCGCATCTCGGTGCGCTCGGCCTCGCAGTTCGTGCGCGCCTTCCAGTACGAGTTCGCCGACGAGCAGGCGCCGGCGCTGATCCCCGGCATCAGCTTCCCGCTGGGCGCCTCCCACGCCGCGGAGCTGCAGTACCTGTTCACTGGCGTGGGGGTCAGCCCGCTGTCGCCGGCCCAGCAGAGGCTGTCGGCCGCGATGGTCGGCTACTGGACGCGGTTCGCGAAGACGGGCAATCCCAACTCCGAGGGCGCGCCCGCGTGGCCCCGCTACCACGCCGCCAGCGACCGCTTCCTGTCGCTGGTACCGCCCACGCCGATGGCGGCCGGCGGCTTCGCCGCCGAGCACCAGTGCGC
>Ga0070717_10001188_pt1 | contig 17636 bp, 8 predicted proteins | sample LARL113metaG_FD_71366 | JGI IMG/M metagenome (GOLD analysis project Ga0070717, IMG submission 71366) | Corn, switchgrass and miscanthus rhizosphere microbial communities from Kellogg Biological Station, Michigan, USA - LAR L11-3 metaG | ecosystem: Host-associated > Plants > Roots > Rhizosphere ... | reverse complement strand
CGAGGCAACCAGTGCCCTGGACACCGAAACCGAACGTGCCGTCCAGCAGGCGTTCGACGCTCTAGCCAAGGGCCGCACCACCATCACGATCGCCCACCGGCTGTCCACCGTGCGCGACGCGGACCAGATCGCGGTCCTGGACCACGGCCATATCGCCGAGGCGGGCACCCACTCCAGCCTCATCTCCGGCAACGGCCGTTACGCCCTGCTCGCCGCGTGAGCCGGGCATACCCGGCACCGCGCCGTAACCGGGGCCCGGGACCGGCCACCAGTATCAGCCCCTGGCGACCGCCTGGTAGGTCCGGCGGAACTGGGCGTCGCTCACCGGCCAGCGCTCGCCGTCACGGCCCTCGACGACCCAGTCGCCCGGCTCTGCGACGGCCCGGCCCTCCAACGTGCGCAGTACCAGTTCCTCACCGACCTGCCAGGCGCGGTAGACGCCGGTCCGGCGCCAGCGCCCACGGCCGAGCGGCTCATGGCTGACCCGGAACGCGGCGTCCCGTACCGTCCGCTCACCGCCGTCGTCCAGGACACGCCAGTCCCCTGGGTCGCCGCGCAGCTCATCCCCGGCCGCCCGGGTCCACCGCCACGAGGTGTGCAGCCGCCGGGCCCGGACGGTGCCGATACGCCGGAACTCGGCGGCGCCGGGGGGCCCGCCTTCCGGCACGACCGGCATGAAGCCCACGTCTTCCAGCTGCGCGAGCTGTGACCGCAGGTGCCCGACAGCGGCGGCCCGGTCCCCGGCCGCGAGCGCGTCCCACGGCACCACCTTGCTATTCACCAGCGCATGACCAGCCCGGACCGTGGCACCGTTCCGGAGGGCCGCGGTCCACCCGGCCGCCCGCCGCCGCCGGTACCAGCGGGTGTGCTCGGTGCGCGCGACCTGTTCCAGGTCGGCATCGTTGAGTTCGATGTGGCTGCCGGGCGCTACCGCACGCCCGGGCACCCACACCCGCCCGCGCGCCGCGACCGCGGCCATGATGGACCGGAGCTGGAGAATGTTGTCCTGCCGGATGAACTCGTCCAGGTCTGCCCAGGGGCGCCTGGTCGTTGACTTCGGGTCGCCGGGCGCAGCGGGGTTGCGCAGCCGGAAGCATTCGTGCCAGTGCTTGGCCACCCTGGTCCAGGCGTCCTCGGGCACCTCGCCGCCGACCAGCAGGGCCCGCTGGTAAGGGCGCAGTTGATCGAAGATCGCCCCGCTGGTTCCCGCGCCGTCGGAGGTCAGCACGAATACCGGGATACCCGGGTGCAGCCGGGCCACCCGCCCGGCCTCGTGCATGCTGCGCTCGCTGGATACGTCGGCCACGACCACCGCGGTCTGCGCGGCCATGGCCGGTGCCATGGCATCCAGCATGCCCAGCAGCGAGCCCTGCCACGGGCCGACCTCGGTGCGGATGGCCGGCAGCGCCCGGGCGACGGACGGGGGACAGGTGGCCAGGTATTCGCGGCGCAGGCCGTCGGCCCGCTGGTCGAGCAGCAGCACGCTCGCCACCGGCTCGCCGCCCAGGTCGTGACGGCCGCCCCCGTCCTGACCGGCGCGATCCTGGGCAGCCCCGTTTGGGCTGGCAGCATGCCCGGCATCAGGCGCGGTGGCGCCATGCCCCGTGGCGCCGTCGCGGCCGGTGGCCCCAGGGGCGGCGGCCTGGCTGATCGCCGCGGCCTCCGCCAGTTCCATCTGCTCCCAGGCGCGGCGCGCCAGCTCTCGCAGAATGGCCAGCGCCAGCGTGCTGTCCCCGCACAACAGCACCTGCCTGGCCCCGGTACGGGCCAGCTGGTCGGCCAGCGCGGAGGCGGTCGACTCGTGTGCGCTCAGCGCGTCTTCCAGCCACAGGTCGGAGATGCCGATATGCGCGCCTCGCCAGTAGTCGGCGTGCCTGGGGTCATCGATGCGGGCGACCAGATGCGGCTGGCGTTCGGGGTCGGGCCGGTAGCGGTGCAAGCATGCCTTGGCCGCGGCCAGCACGGCCTCGTTTTCCGCGACGTTTTCCCGCAGTGCGTACAGGCGCCGCAGTGCACAGCCGCGGTTGCCGGCGATGACCGGCAGCAGCACCCGGGGCAGCGCCGGCTGCCCGATCATGACGTGCACGCCGGTGGCCCGGGCGTCATCAAGCAGCGGATGGCTGGCGTCGGGCTCGATGACCACGATGCTGGCCCGCCGGCCGGTCCGGGCGAGCTCGGCCAGGAACGGGACGGTCATCGCGTCCAGGCCGGTGACAATCACCGCATCGCGGACCAGCCGCGCTCGCAACTGATCCACCGGCTGGCGCCACAGCACCGCCGCGACCGCCACGGCACCAGCTAGGGTGGCACCCAGGCACACGATGCCGCCCAGTTGCAGCGCCAGCGGCGGCTGCCCCATGCATGCGCCATAAGGGTAGGCCGGCGGGTTCCCGAAATACAGGTTGAGCACCCAGCTGCCCACACCTGCTTCGCTTTCCCCGCCACGGCACGGCAGCAGCGACGCGGTGGCCAGCACGCCGCCGATCACCACCATGGCCACCACGATGGTCAAACCCGCCACCTGCCGCTGCAGCCGGCGCGGTCGCCAGTAGCAGACGAGCGCCACCAGCCACGTAGCAACCAGAGCTATCGGCACCCAGGGGTTCCCCGGGTGCAGCAACATCCGCCACCACGCCCGGTCCCGGTAAAGCCACCGCTCATCGGCAGCCGAGACCCACGCCCCCCACGCGAGATAACCGGTAACAAAGGCACCAAGAATTGCCGGGGGAATCCACAGGACTTGGCGGCTCACGCCGATCCTGGCAATCCGACCCGGCATCCGGCCCCCATCCCGCACCCTGACGCTGGAAATCGCGTTTCTGCGCAGGGGCGAAACACGTCACGCTGGTCTGACAAGTCCAGCGTGCCACAGCACAGCGAAGCCGCCTAGTGCCGGGCAGTGGCACGGTCGAGCCCTAGAGACAGGCATAAGCAGGGAGTTTGACCGGGATTGACCATCAGCCTAAAGGCTGCGGCATAAACGGATAGCAGGCACTAATGAGTCGGCGCCGCGCCGTCAGACACTCACGCAGACACTCACGCAACCGTGGCGCCACCCTTCCCAGTACCGTCAAACCAGATCCTTATATTCCGCCGCGCGCAGACGGCAGCATAACCAGGCTGGAATGACAGGGCGCTGGGAGGTCGGGGATGAAGGCTCACCGGTGTCGTCTTCACTAATGAACCCTGGCGCACTATCACTCGCAAATGCTGCTCTGCCTTGGCAGTTCTGGCCGCTCGGAACAAGGCGCCAGCGACCGGCAGTGCGCCGCGCGGACGGGCCTGTGCGCCCCATGCGGGGTCAGCGTCGGACTCGGTCACCGGTGCCGATGACCCTTGCGCGAAGTCAGGCATCCACGGAGTGCCAGATAGGCGCGCATCGGCCAGCCAGGCCACAGATCGCTATGCCCCCGGCGCGAAGGCCGCGGCGAAGAAAGCTCGCCTGCGCTGGTAGCCGGCTTTGTCCCGGACGGCGGACGCCCCACGAACCCAGACCAAGAGGACAGGGTCTGTCTAACGGATTTACAACGGCGCTCAGAGGCTCTTGCACCACGGTCCGGCAGTGGTACCTTTCCCCCGTGCCCCCTGAACCCAGGGGGCTCTAAGTCACTTATGGGCCTACGAAGCCCCTTAATCGCTTGTACTTATTGCACAGGGTAACTGAATGGCTCGGCTTCGGGCACGTAGCGTGACCGCGCACGGCGGTTCAGCGGTCAAAGCCGGAATGGCAGGGGCTATGAGATCCACGGACGAGGGTTCACCGGTGTCGTCTTCGCTGATGAACCTTGGCGCGCCACCGCTCGCACAAATGCCTGCCCCGCCCCAGTTCGTGGTCAAGGTCCACAGCCGCTGCGATCTGGCCTGTGATCACTGCTATGTATACGAGGCAGTTGATCAGAGCTGGCGCGGGCGCCCGATGGTCATCTCCGATGAGGTGGCCGCGCAGACAGGGCAGCGGATCGCCGAGCACTGGGTCAAGGTCGGCATCTCGCTCGACGGTGACCGGGCCGCCAAGGAATACCTGCCGCGGCGTGGGGGCATACGAAGCCAGCAGAACTGGTCGCGCGGGTCGCCGGTCGCCGTCCCTGCCAATCTATGGGATGGGCCAGTGGGACGCCAAGTACCATAACGGCCCGCAAGCCGTTGAATTGGTGGACGTGCTGCAATACGGCGAGAATGCCCACAAATGCCGACCACGGCCATTCCCCGAAAAGCAATTGTGTACTACGTGGAGGGGCCAGCCCTGACTTGGCCGTCCCAGCTGGCCCCTCCATGCTCCGTTCGCCATCAAGCTCTAGGAGCGCGGTCGATGATTCCTTATCCGCTGCCGCAGCGCAACTTGGCTGATCAGGGTTCGGGCCCCGGGCAGGTCGATGGCCATGACGACCGGCCGCAGGAGGTAGCCGGCGGTGTCCCTAACACCCATTCGCGCCACCTCAAGGAGGAGGCTGGTGAAGAACTCGCCGGTCGGCCACACGAAACAGCCGAGGGCGCTACGGAAGCGGCCGACACCCGCAGCAAGGCGCATGCCCCGAGCCGCGATAATGCTGAAGCGGGCAGCGAGCCGGCCTCCGCAGGGCTGCGGGTTCCCTGGCGTTCGGTGGGCGCCGCCGGCATTTCATTGGAACTCCAGCCGCCTTGGGCATGCTCCACCCCATCTTCGGGGAGGCTGTCGCGGGCACAGAGATCGTGGTCGTGCTGACAGTCATTGCTACCGCAGTTTGGCAGCAGAGTCTTGAGTGACCGCGCATTCCGGCTCCTCCGCTGGTTCGGCAACCGCCCTGAGCCACCGAGCCCACATGACATCAACAGCGACAACCAGCGTCGTCTTCGCTGATGAACCTTGGCGCGCTGCCGATCGCACAAATGCACAAATGCCTGCCCTTCTTAGGGCAGTTCTGGCCGCTCAGGCAGCATCTCGCCGTGATTCTGCTCGTGATCGTCGTGGCCGCAGCCGCGAGCGCGGTGCAGGCGGTCGCATGGGTGGTCCAGCAGTGCGACAAGCTCCGATACGCCAAGGACATCCCGAATTGCGTGGCCAACCGGAGGATCTGCGCCTCGCCGCGCTGTACGTCGAAGGGATGGCTGATCCGCCAGTTCATTGCTGGTGGACGGTAGCGAGAAGCTCTTTCGTTCGGATCCCTTGCCGGCGGCTCCGAGTGGCCGGGCTCGTCGATAGCAGGTAGCCACGCCGACGGGCGCCAATGCCATACCGGCACTTGACCAGTGGCGGCCGGGCCGCCAGCACCGCTGTACGCCGACGGCGCGAAGGTGCCATTCAAGGGTCGGTGCCGGGGTTCGGTCAGCGGGTGCCGATGGCCCTTGCACCGAGCCTGACTTGCAGCTGGAGTGTCCGGACAAGAGCACATCGGCTGCGAGGCCGGCGATCGCCATATTCCCGGGCGAAGGCCACGGCGAAGAGAGTTCGTCTCCGCTGGTAGCCGGCACTGTCCCGGACGGCGGACGCCCACGAACCCAGACCAAGAGGACAGGGTCTGTCTAACGGATTTACAACGGCGCTCAGAGGCTCTTGCACCACGGTCCGGCAGTGGTACCCTTCCCCCGTGCCCCCTAAACCTAGGGGGCCCTAAATCGCTTATGGGCAGCTAAAAGGCCCTGCCAGCGCTCTATCTCTGGTGACCAGTGTGACCTGGGTTTGCAGTGTAACCTGCCGGGGCAACTGTGATCGTAAGGAGAGGCGGTGGCCTAACGAGGCTGGAACGGGAATGGCAGGGGCTATGAGATCCACGGACGAGGGTTCACCGGTGTCGTCTTCGCTGATGAACCTCTGCGGGCTACCGCTCGCACAAATGCCTGCTCTGCCCGGGGGAGTTCTCGCCCCGATAGTGCAGCGCGCCACGTCCGGATCTGCCACGGTCCTGCCGCCCGCGATAAGCTTCAGTTCGTCCGTCTGAAGCCTGCGCCCGGTATGGGCAGCCCGCCCGTTCCGCTCAGCCAGTTCGTGGTCAAGGTCCACAGCCGCTGCGATCTGGCTTGTGATCACTGCTATGTGTACGAGGCAGTTGATCAGAGCTGGCGCGGGCGCCCGATGGTCATCTCCGATGAGGTGGCCGCGCAGACAGGGCAGCGGATCGCCGAGCATGCCCGGCTGCACGCGCTGAGATCGGTGCAGATTGTCCTGCACGGTGGCGAGCCGCTGCTGGCGGGGCGGGAACGGCTGCGGCGGATAGTCACCGCGCTGCGGTCGGCAACTCACGGCGTCTGTCATCTGGATCTGCGCATCCACACCAACGGGGTGCTGCTGAGCCGGGCTTTCTGTGAGATGTTCGCCGAGCACCGGGTCAAGGTCGGCATCTCGCTCGACGGTGACCGGGGCGCCAACGACCGGCACCGCCGCTACGCCGATGGGCGCAGCAGCTACGACAAGGTGATCGCCGCTATCGGGCTGCTGCGCAGGCCGGCGTTCCGGCATCTGTATGCGGGCCTGCTGTGCACGATCGACATCGCCAACGACCCAGCGGCGGTGTACGACTCCCTGATAGCTCTCGAACCACCGCGGATCGACTTTCTGCTGCCCCACGCGACCTGGGATGCCCCGCCAGCCAGGAACACACCCGGCGGCACCGAATACGCCGAGTGGCTAATGGCGATCTATGACCGGTGGGCGGCCCAGGGCCGCCCGGTGCAGATCCGCACATTCGACTCGATCCTGTCCACACTGGCGGACGGGCCGAGCTTCACCGAAGCCCTCGGCCTGGAGCCGGTCAGCCTGGCGGTCATCGAAACCGACGGCAGCTACGAACAGGCCGATTCCCTCAAGGCGGCGTTCGACGGCGCCCCGGTCACCGGGACCAACGTCTTCGACCACGACCTCGAAACCGTCGCCCGCCACCCCGGCATCCAGGCGCGCCAGCAGGGCATCGCCGGGCTTTGCGGCATCTGCCAGCGCTGCCCCGTCGTCACCAGCTGCGGCGGCGGCCTCTACACCCACCGCTACCGCACCACCAACGGCTTTGACAACCCCTCCGTCTACTGTGCCGACCTGCTCAAGCTCATCACACACATCGGCAGCAACCCGGCGGCAGCTGACGAACCGGGATTCCCTGTGCATGCACTCGCCACCGCTGACCTGGAAGCTCTGGCAGCAGGAACTGGCGGCGTCGCGGTTATGACCCAGCTCGCTGACGCTCAGCAAAGCCTGCTCCGCGCCTTGCTTGGATCGGTCTACCAAGCTATCTCCGCCGACACCGCTCCGGACTTCCACGCCGCTTGGGCATTACTCACCACCCTCGACCAGACACAGCCACAAGCACTCGGCGTGGTGCTGCGCCATCCGTACGTTCGCGTGTGGGCCACGCGCTGTCTCGAACTGCTCCGGCCGGCCTTGACCCGGCCAGATAGAGATCCAGCCCGAACCGCACGCGGGACAGCGGCCGACCCCGGCCACCTTGCCGCGATCGCCGCCGCAGCAGCAGTGCGCGCACACGTCCCAGCAACTCTCACCGTGCCCGTCGTGGGCAACGCCGTCCATCTCCCGACGCTCGGCCGGCTGAGCCTGACTGCGCTACAGGACTACTCACCGGCTGACGATGAACCCAGGGGCGCGATCGTCAACGTCCTCGGCGATGCCGTCACCATCCAGGCAGGCCAGGTGAGCTGCACGCTCGACATCACCGGCCTGCTCGGTGGCGAACCGGGGACAGGCGCCGCAGACGGTCATCCAGGAGCATGGCAGCCGGTGCGGACACTGCGAGTACCGGGCCTGTCCGTCGTGCTCGAGGACACCGATCCGTACCGGGACTGCTGCCCATGGCCCGCCGCGCCCAGGCTTGACGATGCCGAGTTTGCCCGGTGGCAGGCGCTGTTCCAGGAAGCCTGGCGGGAGATCGAGCGGGACCACAGCACCTTCGGGGCGGGCATCACCGCGGGCCTGACCAGCCTGGTGCCGTTGACCCGTGCTCAGGATGGCCGCAACATCAGCGCCGCGCCCAGGCACGCGCCCGGCGCCGTCGCTGTGGCGCGGCCGACCGGTCCTGACGCCCTCGCCTTGCTCCTTATCTGCGGGTTCCAGCAGATGAAGCTGGGTGCCGTGCTGGACCTCTACGACCTCTTCGACCCCAGCGACAACCGCCTGTTCGCCTCGCCATGGGGCGAAGGAAAGCAGCGCCTGGAGGACCTGTTCCGGGACGCCTATGGGCATCTGGCGGGAAGCGAGTTCTGGCACACCCGAGGGCTGCACATGACCGGCGGTGCCGCCGAGTCGGCCAGGGATCATTTCCTCCAGTGGCAAGCGGACACTGCCGAAGCCATAGAGACCCTCATGGACTCCGGTTCGCTGACCCCGCTGGGCACGTCATTTGTCGGTGAGATGCGTCACGCAGCCTCGCGATAGCGGCCAGGACCTGCGGTCCGGCACGCCAAGGGACCAGCCAGTGCTCCGGGTAGTGTGAGCCTGGGCTGGCTGTTCGCCAGCACAGGCTGTGGGCGGGGTGCAATGAAAACCGGCCAGGTGTTCGTGAGCCACACCTTTGACATGGCACGTTTCCCAGCAGGCCGGTCGTTTGTGCAAGCCGCATTAGACGGGGTGGCGCGGGCGGGGATGGCGCCGGTCGACATGCGTTATTTCGCAGCGCGGGACGGCAGGCCAGCGGACTACTGCCAACGACGCGTGAGCGAGTGCGAGGTTTACGCGGCCGTTATCGGCTTTCGTTACGGCTCATTGGTGCCGGGCGAAGCAGTCTCCTATACCGAACTGGAGTTTCAGGCGGCCAGCGACGTCGGCCTGCCACGGCTGGTGTTCTTACTGGAGGAGAGCGCTTATCCGGCCGTCTCGGGCAACGCTGACCGTGGCCGGGCGGACGAGTTCCGCCAACGCCTCCGCGACAGCGGGCTCGTCGTGCGGATGTTCCGCTCGGCCGACGGCCTGGAACTCGAGGTCTTCCATGCGCTCGGCGAGCTGACGGGCGACGGGATGCCAGCTCCAGCCAGGGTGCCAAGGATCTGGAATGTCCCGAGCCGGAACGCCGATTTCACCGGGCGCGATGAGCTCCTTGACCGGCTCCATGGCGAACTGGCCGGGGACGGCAAAGCGATTGTGCTGGCCCGGGCCTTGTATGGGCTCGGCGGTGTTGGCAAGACTTCGGTGGCGCTCGAATACGCACACCGCTTCAAGGCCGACTACGGCCTGATCTGGTGGATACCTGCCGAACATCCGCAGGAGGTCAGCCTGGCGCTAGGGAATCTGGCCAGCCGCCTCGGCCTCGGAACAAGCGAGAACGCCGCGGAGGCGGCCGCGACTGCCCTGGAACACCTCCGGCGCGACGCCGCGGGTCGCTGGTTGCTGATCTTCGACAACGCCGAGGATCCTGAGGACTTGCGGTCATTCTTGCCCTCCGGATCGGGCCACATCATGATTACGTCGCGGAATCAGGCGTGGACGCGTCATGCTCTGCCGTTAGAGGTAGACGTCTTTACCGAGGACGAGAGCGTCGCGCATCTCAGGCGTCATGTGCCGGACCTGGCACTCGCTGACGCGCGCCGGATCGCACACGCCCTGGGCCACCTTCCGCTGGCGATAGAGCAAACAAGCGCATGGCTGGCCGAAACAGGTATGCCGGCCGGCCTCTACCTTGAGTGGCTGGCAACGCAGGGCGCTAGCGCCTTGGAGCTCAACAGGCCGTCGGGCTATGCGACACCCGTGGTGGCCACCTGGAACCTGTCACTTGACCGGCTCCGGCGGCGATCACCCGCAGCCGTCCGGCTGATGCAGATCCTCGCGTTCTGCGCGCCGGGCCTCGTCTCCATGAGCCTGTTGTACAGCGACGCGATGATCGAACACTTGTTGCCTTTCGACCAAGCACTGCACGACAGGTTCGCCCTGGGCCGGGTTATCGGGGAGATCAGCCGCCTTTCCCTGGTCAAGATCAGCCAGGGCAAGAACAGCCTGGAGGCCCACCGGCTCATCCAGGCAGTGATCCGCTCCCAGATGACCAATGATCAGCAGCGAGAAACACGTCATGCAGTCCATCGCGTCCTGGCCGGCGCCAGACCGCCCCGGGGGGACACCGACGACCCGGCAAACTGGTCCACCTACGACACCATCTGGGCTCACCTGGGGCCCTCCAGCGCCGACGAATGCGACGACCCCCAGACTCGCCAACTGCTCATCGACTGGGTGCGTTACCAATGGAAGATCGGGGAGTTCGACTCCGCCCTCCGCCTGGCCCAGCGCCTGGACGGATTGTGGACTCATCAGCTCGGCACGGACGATCCGCAGACGCTACACCTCAGATTCCACATCGCCAACGTGCTGCGCGCACAGGGCCGGTTCAGCGAGGCACGCGACCTGGATGCCAGCGTGCTGGAACGGCAGCGTGCGATACTCGGGCCCGACCACCTGCATACGCTTATCACCGCCAACGGGCTGGGCGCCGACCTGCATGCGCTTGGTGACTTCCAAGAGGCGCTGACGCTGAACCGGCACACGTACGAAAGCCTCAGGCAGCAGTTCGGCGAGGACTTCCCGAGGACGCTCATCGCCGCGCACAACCTGGGCTGCTCATTGCGGCTGGTTGGCGACTGCTTCACGGCCCGGCCCCTGGACGAGGATACGCTGGAACGGCAGCGGCGGGTGATCGGGCCCGAACATCCATACACCCTCCACTCGGAGATGAGCCTTGCCAACGACATACGCGCGGCCGGCCACTTCCGGGAATCGGCTGACCTGCTGCGGGTGAGCTTGGCGAAGTACCGCGCAGTGCTCGGCGATGACTTGGTCGACACTCTGCGCGCCGCGATGTGCCTTGCCATTTCACTGGGCAAGGCCGGAGACCAGGCCGAGGCGCTGAGCCTGGCGCAGGGCACGTATGAGCGGTTCGTGCGCCGCTACGGCCAGGACACACCCGACGTCCGGTTGTGCGCAATGGCCCTGGCGTGTAACTACGCGGCAGTTCACGACATGTCCAGAGCGCTGGAACTCGGGACCGGCGTCCTGACCGCTCAACGGGCCCTCTTGGGCGCCGATCACCCCAACACCCTGGTTGCCGCCAGCAACCTAGCCTGCTTTCTGCGCTGCCTGCGGCGGCTGCCCGAAGCGCTCGAGCTGGCAACACAGACACGGCAGCTTATGCGGCAACGACTGGGGGACGCCCACCCGCTTACCTTGGCCTGCTCCGTCAACCTGGCCAGCTGCCTGGGGGATGCTGGGCAGCTCAGCTCCGCCCTGGCGCTCCAGCACGAGACCCTCTCCCGGCTGGCTGACGTGCTCGGCGGCGACCACCCGGACAGCCTCGCCTGCGAGTCGAACCTGGCGGTGACCCTGCACACTGCGGGACAGGAGGCCGAGGCACAGGAGCGGCGTGCACAGTCACTGGAGCGCCTCGGGCGAATCCTGGGCCCAGGCCATCCCGATGCTGCCCAGCTGCGGAAGTGGCAGTGGATCAATCGGGACCTGGAACCTCAGCTGATCTAGCTGGCCGCACGGCTGAGGCCCGGCCGCACCAGGCTGGACGACAAAGGGGGCGCGGCGGACATCCGCGCCGGCGTGGACCCGGACGGTGACCCTCTGGTCACGGTCCATGATCTCTTATATCATCATTTAGCCTGGTGGTCATGGCGGTGTAATGCCGCTGGCGCCCGGCGGGGGCGACCGGCCGATGGGCGTGATAGGGGAAGGCGCCGATGCTTTCAGGGCGCGATGATAGACCATACTTCTTTCTGAGCTACGCTCGGACGCCTAAACGAGACCCATCCGACCGTGACGACCCGGACCGATGGGTTTACAAGCTCTACAAAGATCTCTGTGCGGAGATTTTACAAATGACCGACGCCCGGCCGGAGGAGGCCGGGTTCATGGACCGGGAAAACAAGATCGGCACCGAGTGGTCACCGCAGCTGACCACCAATCTGGCGAGGTGCCGGGTCTTCGTGCCGCTTTACTCACGGCGGTACTTTGAGAGCGACAACTGCGGCCGGGAATGGTTTGCCTTTGCCCGCCGGGAGATCACCAGGCGGGCCCGTGGCGGCCAGGTGATAAATGCCATCGTCCCGGCGCTCTGGACCAGGCTCGACCGGGATATGCTGCCGAATGTGGCGCAAGCCGTGCAGTTCGACCACAACTTCCTGGGTGAGCGGTACTGTGCCGAAGGATTCTACGGAATCATGAAGCTGCAGAATTACCGCGCTGATTACCACCGGGCGGTGCACCGGCTGGCCGAGCGGATCATCGCGATCGGGGATGAGAGCGCCGCAAACGCGGACGACGCCGCGGCCCACCCCATTGCGCCTTCGGATTTTGATTCGCTGCCGAGCGCTTTCGGCCCGGCCAGTGCACGGCGCACCGCCGACGGCCAGCTTCAGATCGCGATCCTGGCCCACGACACCTCGACACTCCCACCGGGCAGGGCCGCCGACTACTACGGCGCGACACCGCACACCTGGAGCCCGTACCGGCCGGATTACCCTCAGCCGGTGGCGGATTACGCCCAGGAACTGGCGAAGAAATGCATGGACTGTAAACCGCTTGTCGGGACCTTCGAAGAAGACATGCCCAAGTGGGACAGCAACGGGCAACCCCCGCCCCCCTGCCTATGCCTGGTGGATGCCTGGGTGGGCCTGTCGCCCAAACACCAGGAACAGCTCGACCGCCTGGATCAGGTCACCGAGCCCTGGGTCAGCGTCCTGGTCCCCTGGAACAGCCAGGACCTGGGGATGCGCTCGGCCAGGGACGATCTTCGCGCGGGCCTGCAGCAACACCTGGGCCGCAAGCTCGCCGGGGTCCCGCGGCGCTGCCAGATGGCTGCCAGCGGAATACCCACCCTCCAGGATTTTGGCCAGCTGCTGCCCGAGATGACGATGATCATGCTGAAGAGATTCCGTAAAGAAGCCACCGCCCATCCGCCCGCAGGTCCCGTCGTCGAGCGCCCGCGGCTGAGGAGAGCCGATCCCGGGGAATCTGGAGAAGCCCGATGAACGAGACCAGCCAGGGCCAGATCATTACCTTCTACTCGTATAAGGGCGGCACCGGCCGAACAATGACACTGGCCAATGTCGCGTGGATTCTCGCCAGCAACGGAAAGCGGGTGCTATCCGTTGACTGGGATCTGGAATCACCGGGCCTGCACAAGTTCTTCCACCCGTTCCTGGATGAGTCAACGGTGAGCGCCACGCCGGGCGTGATAGAGATCATAAACGAATACGCCACAGCGGCGGTGGATCCGGGACCACGCAGTGAGAACTGGCACTTAGAGTACGCACGGGTCGAGCGGCACGCCGTCTCCCTGGAATGGACCTTCCCGGACGGCGGCAGGCTGGACTTCCTTTCCGCCGGCCGGCAGAACCGGGACTATTCCGCCGCGGTCTGCTCGCTGGATTGGGACAACTTCTACGACCGTCTCGGCGGCGGGCGGTTCTTCCGCGCAATGCGCGTGGATATGAAGCAGAGTTACGACTACGTGCTGATCGACAGCCGCACCGGGCTGAGCGATGTGGCGGATATCTGCACGATCGAGCTTCCCGACGTGCTGGCAATCTGTTTCACCCTCAGCGACCAGAGCATCGAGGGCGCCGCGAACGTGGCGCGCCAGATCAGCGGGCGTTACCGCGACCGCAACATCAGGGTGCTGCCGTTCCCGATGCGGATCGAGGATGGCGAGAAGGAGAAGCTCGACATCGGCCGCGCGCTGGCACGGATGAAGTTCGAGGGCTTCCCGGCGGGGATGACCCCGGAACGGTCGGCGCTTTACTGGGCTTCGGTGGAGGTGCCGTACAAGCCCTTCTACGCGTTCGAGGAGACCCTCGCGACCTTCGGCGACGATCCCGGGTCGCCCGCGTCGCTGCTCGCCTCGTTCGAGCGGGTGACCGAGTGCATCACCGGCGGGGACGTCGCCGCCATGTGCCCGATAGCCGAAGACCTCCGGCTGCAGTACAAGGAGGCCTTTGCCCGCAGGCAGCCGGCGGCATCCACCCAGGTCTACCTCAGTTACGTGCCGGAAGACCGGATGTGGGCCGACTGGATGGAGGCCGTCCTGACCCGCGCGGGATTCCGGGTCCTGCCGCGTAGCACGGTGACGACCGCAGCGTCCGGCGAGGATGCGCGCGGCAGCATCCAGGCCGAGCGCGAACTCCAGAACGCCCCCCGCGCCATTGCCGTGCTGTCCTCGGCGTACATGCATTCGCGCGACGCCCGGTCGATCTGGAAGACGCTCTCGCCGGCCGACGCGACCGACACGCACCGCCAGCTGATCCCGGTCCGGATCAGCGACGTCCGGGTCACCGAGCCGTTCAACGAGCATCCGGTCGTGGACCTCGCCAGGATGGACGCCGCCCAGGCCACCGCGAAGCTGCTGTGGGCGCTGGACCGGCCCGCGCAGCCGCTGGGCAGCATGGCCGTGCAGGCCGAGGAGCCCCGGTTCCCTGGCACGATCCCGCCCATCTGGAACGTCCCGCCCCGCAACGCCGACTTCACCGGGCGCGGCGCCACCCTGGAACTGCTCCGGGACAAGCTCGCCGGCGGCGGCCGGGCGGTGGTGGTGGCTCAGGCGCTGTACGGCCTCGGCGGCGTGGGCAAGACCCAGCTCGCCCTGGAGTACGCGCACCGGTTCATGGCCGACTACGACCTGGTCTGGTGGGTGCCCTCGGAGCGGGCCGAGGAGACCAGCACGGCGCTCGCGGACCTGGCCCGCAAGATGGGCCTCAAGACCGGCGACAACGTCGCCGAAGCCGCCGAGGCTGCCCTGGAGGAGCTGCGCCGCGACACCACCCCGCACTGGCTGCTCATCTTCGACAACGCCGACGACCCCAAGCAGCTTGAGCCCTACCTGCCCACCGGGTCCGGGCACGTGCTGATCACCTCCCGGAACCAGGCCTGGACGCACTCCGCCGAGCCCCTCGAAGTGGACGTCTTCACCAGGGACGAGAGCGTCGCCCACCTACTGCGCCACGTGCCCGAACTGGACATCGCGGACGCGCAGCGGGTCGCCGACGCGCTCGGGCACCTGCCGCTGGCGGTCGAGCAGGCCAGCGCGTGGCTGGAGCAGACCGGCATGCCAGCGCGCGTCTACGTCGAGCAACTGGGCAGCCAGTCCACCCGGATCCTGGCGCTGAACCAGCCGCCGGACTACCCGATGCCGGTGGTGGCCACCTGGAACCTGTCCTTCGACCGGCTCAAGAAGAGATCGCCGGCGGCGGTCCGACTGCTGCAGCTGTGCGCGTTCTTCTCCCCCGGGCCCATCTCCATGGACCTGCTCTACAGCGACGAGATGAACGAGTCGCTGCTCCCCTTCGACCCGACGCTGAGCGAGAAGCTGATGCTCGGCCGGGTGATCCGGGACATCAGCCGGTTCGCCCTGGTCAAGGTGGATCAGGGCAGCAACTCCATGCAGATCCACCGGCTGGTGCAGGCAGTCATCCGGTCCCAGATGACCGACGAGGAACAGACCGCGGCCCGGCACGAGGTGCACAAGATCCTGACCGGTGCCCGGCCCCGGCAGGGAGAGACCGACGACCCGGCGAACTGGTCCACCTACGACATCATCTGGCCCCACCTCGGCCCGTCTCACGCCGAGGAATGCGACGACCCGCGGACCCGCCAGCTGCTCATCGACTGGGTACGTTTCCAGTGGAAACACGGCGAGTTCGAGGCCTGCCTCAGCCTGGCCCGGCGGCTGGAGACCCTGTGGGCACACCACCTCGGCCCCGACGACCCGCAGACGCTGCACCTGCAGTTCCACATCGCGAACGTGCTGCGCTCGCAGGGCAGGTTCGATGACGCGCGGGAGCTGGACACCTATGTGCTGGAGCGGCAGCGCGCCGTGCTCGGGCCCGACCACCCGCATGCGCTCATCACCGCCAACGGGCTCGGTGCCGATCTGCACGCGCTCGGCGACTTCTCCGAAGCACTGACCCTGAACCGGCGGACCTACGAAAGCTTCAAGGACCAGTTCGGCGAGGATTACCCCCGGGCGCTGGTGGCCGCCCACAACCTGGCCTGTTCGCTCCGGCTGGTTGGCGACTGCTATGCGGCCCGCCGCCTGGATGAGGAGACGCTGGACCGCCAGCGGCAGGTGCTCGGCCGCGAACACCCCACCACGCTGCTCTCGGCGGCCAGCCTGGCTCATGACCTGCGCGCGACAGGCGCCTTCCGGGAGTCGGTGGACCTGCTGCGCGATACCTGGGAGAGCTACCGGGAGGCGATCGGCGACGACATGACCGACACCCTCCGCACCGCGACCAGCCTGGCCGTCTCGCTGCGCAAGGCGGGCGAGCAGTCCGCGGCGATGACCCTCGCCCAGGACACCTACGAACGGTACAAGCGCCGCTACGGCACCGGCGCGCCCGACGCCCAGTCCTGTGCCCTCAACCTCGCCTGCGACTACGCGGCGGTCGATGACATGCCCAAGGCCCTGCAACTGGTGACCGACGTCAAGGCCGCGCACCAGGCCAGCCTGGGCGCGGACCACCCGAACACCCTGGTCGCCGCCAACAACCTGGCGTGCTACCTGCGGTGCATCGGGCAGCTCGACGAGGCGCTCGCGCTGATCGACGACACGCTGTCCCGGATGCAGCGCAGGCTCGGCGGCAGCCACCCGCTGACCTTGTCCTGCGCGGTCAACCTGTCCAACTGCCGTGGCGACTCCGGGGACCAGGAAACCGCGGAAGCGCTGCAGCGGCAGACCATCTCGCTGCTGCGCGAAACGCTCGGCCGGGATCACCCCGACACCCTCGTCTGCCAGGCGAACCTGGCCGTCACCCTGCGCCAGGCAGGGCGGGACGCCGACGCCGAGAAACTCAAAGCCCAGATCCTCGCCGACTTCGGCCGGGTCATCGGGCCGGGTCATCCGGACTGCGCGCAACTGCACAAGTGGCAGCGGGTCAACCGCGACCTGGAACCGCAGCAGATCTGAGGCCGGCCGCAACCCTAGCCGGTGGCCGACCGCTTGTGCCAGACCAGCTCCCGGTCCCTGGGCTGGCCGACGCACAGCCACCGGAGGATGTCCGGCAGCACGTCCAGCGCGCCGAAATGCGCGGCGCCCGCCTGTACCACCACCGCCGCGTTCGGGATCTTGTCGGCCAGCCACCTGGCGTGGCTCGCTGGGGAGAACACGTCGCTCGCGCCGTGCCAGAGCAGGACCGGGATGGAGATGCTGGCCGGATCGAACCCCCAGTCCGAGCAGAACGCCATCACATCGTCGATCCAGCCGTAGTCGGAGGTGCGCAGCGCCTCGGCATACGACTTGATCAGCATGGACCTGATGCCGTGGTCGGCCACCACCCGCCGGTCCGGGTCCGGCAGCTCGGCGTGCAGCCGGGCGATCAGGCTGGCCGGATCGGCCCGGACGGCACTGGCCACCGCCCTGGTGCGGGCGACGATGTCCGCGTAGCTGTTCGCCGCCGCGGTGTACTCGGCCACATTGGACTGTGCCATCCCGTCGAACCAGTCCAGCCCGTCCGCACCATGCGGGGCGATCCCGACCAGGACAGCCACCCTGGTGACCCGCTGAGGCAGCAAGGCGGCGCAGGCCAGGGCGTGCGGGCCCCCTCCGGACCGGCCGACGACCGAGAACCGCTCCAGCTCATGGGCGTCCGCGATGGCCATGACGTCGGCCGCGACATCCGCGACCTGCCGGCCTTCCAGCCGGTCCGAGTCCCCGTAGCCCGGCCGGTCGAAGGAGATCAGC